>Ga0181520_10000999_pt1 | contig 59896 bp, 33 predicted proteins | sample PEATcosm2014_Bin_29_FD_132451 | JGI IMG/M metagenome (GOLD analysis project Ga0181520, IMG submission 132451) | Peatland microbial communities from MTU Mesocosm Facility, Houghton, MI, USA - PEATcosm2014_Bin02_30_metaG | ecosystem: Environmental > Terrestrial > Soil > Wetlands > Peat | place... | reverse complement strand
CGAGAGTCTTTCATCGCCAAGCTTGACGAACTTTTCACCACTGCTTCCACGCTGCCCGCCAACGCGCCGCCCGATATCGCCGGCTTGGTCGGTCAGTACGCGCACGGAAACGAGCCGTCGCATCACATTGCGTATCTTTACGTCTACGCCGGCGCACCCTACAAAACGCAAGCCCGCGTGCGTAGCTTACTGGAGACGATGTACTCCGATACGCCTGACGGAATCGCAGGGAACGAAGATGTAGGCCAAATGTCGGCTTGGTTCGTCCTCAGCGCGCTCGGATTCTATCCGGTCGATGCGGTCAGCGGCAATTACATGCTAGGATCGCCTCTGTTCGATCACGCCACCGTGAGCTTGGGTAACGGACACGAACTTGTTGTGGACATCGAACGCAACGATCCAAGCGACCAATTCATTCAGTTGTTCACTCTGAATGGCCGTCCTCAACAGCGTGCCTGGTTTCAGCACAGCGAAATCGCGCAAGGGGGCAAGTTGGAAATCAAGATGGGCCCTTCGCCAAATCCTACACTTGGCACCGATCCGAAATGGTTACCCCCTTCCTTGATACTCTGACTGGCGATGCTTTCCAGTTCGGCCGGAAGGATGACTGCAGCCGCGTAAGAATTGAAGCAGAGTGAGACCTGTCACAATGAGCATTGTTCTGCGAGCGGAGAGGCAAGACTTAATCCGACGGCCGCCGACGGCTACAATCACTGATGTGGTCCGTTTGGCAGGGGTAGGGAAGATGACGGTCTCGCGCGTTCTCAACGGAGCATCACACGTGGGGCCGGAAACTGCGAAGCGGGTTCAGCAGGCAATCCACATGCTTCGTTATCGTCCCAACCAAGCGGCACAGGCGCTCCAGACTCATCGAACCAAGATGATCGGACTCATCGTCCCCCGATTTAACAGAATGCAGCGCGACCGTACCGCCTACGCAACCGTACCGTCTACGTCATCCTCGGAATGCTCTCCATCCAGCCTAATCTTCCGTTCGGTCTTCATCCGGCCTAATCTTCCGTTTAGTCTTTCTGTGGACGCCGCGTATGTCGGCACAACAAGTCGCAATTTGATTCAAGGCTTGAACCTCAACCCGGTATCCCTGGGCGCGGACCTTAAGGCAGCTAAATTGCGGGCGGCCACATTCCATCTATGCAGCCGCCCTTTGAATCAACAACATGCTCGCAAGCCATGAATTGCTGTCGTGTTGCAGGCAGCGTAAAAACGGTGCAAATCTAAGCTTCTTGAGGGGAACACACATGAAAGGGTTATTTCGATTTCGTATTTTCGCGATCGTGGCCGCGGTTTTTGCCGTGGCCGTCAGTAGCCAGCATGCGCTGGCGACAACTTCTCCAGCAGCCTGCACAATGAGTGGAGCGACGGGCGCAGGAACACCTTCGTACACTGTGAACGTTGGCGCGCCGGTCTCAGGCGGCGGCGATAGCTCATCGGAGATTAATAGTGCTATCAGTACAGCTTCCGCTGCTGGCGGAGGCAACGTCGTATTACAGGCGGGAACCTACTACATTTCCAACCCAATTACGGTGAAAGCCGGCGTAAATCTGACCGGAGCTAGCGAGGCAACCACGGTCATTCAAGCAACTACGAGTCTTGGGTCCGGGTCGGTTGTCCAGACGAGCACGAACAGCAACATCACAATTCAGAACATGACGCTCAATCAGGATGGAAGCAATCAGACTACTCGGAGTCTAAGTAACTATTTGCTTGATCTTGGTGGCGGTACCAATTACATCGTGGAAAATGTTGCTACGCGCAATCCATCAACATATTCGATGGGCATTCACTACGGCACCTCGGTCTTTTGCGTCTTTAACAATAATGTCCAAGATACGAATATGTCAGGCAACTTTGCAAATCTGGATGGTATTCATGTTACCCATGCCTCATATGGAGACATCGTGAATAACTTTGTGGACCAAATGGCAGGTGGATCAACAGGCGGAGACGATGGCATTGCTATCCAGGTGGAGTCGTGCGGTACCGGGTGCAATGACAACGGCGACTCTTCGAATATCAACGTTACGGGCAATATCGTGCGAGGCGGCGCCACCGCTGGGGACTTTGATTTTGCAATTAGCGGAGGCTATGTCATCTCCAACGTCACCGTTGCGGGCAATGAGTTCTGGGGCGGCCCGGATGGTCTTCGCGATGCCAATTTTGGAGGAGGGGGCACGTTGTCGAATGTGACACTCACAGATAACTTCTCCCACAACAATGCGGCGACTCCCCAACAGGGTGGCCTGCCTCAGCGTGGCTACACTCTTCCGTACAATTCTGGAATCACGCAATCGAACATTGTTGTTGATGGCTGGTACTGGTGTTCCGATGCCGGTGGAGCTCCAGTCCCGAGTTCTGGAACTTCGAATGGGGTCACGGCAAGCGGTGTTGTTCAGTACACCACCTGCGCTGACGCGCCATCAACTACCACTGCTCCGCCGGCCTATCCGCCGGGAAGCGGCTCCGCTCCAGCAGCTCCGACGAACCTGGCGGCCTCCACGGTCTCCAGCAGCCAGATCAACTTGACCTGGACCGGCTCCTCGGGCGCCACCAGTTACAATGTGTACCAGAGCACCACCAGCGGCTTCACGCCCGGCTCCGGGAACGAGATCGCCAGCGGCGTCGCCACCACGACGTACAGCAACACCGGCCTGACAGCGAGCACGACCTACTATTACGTGGTCGAAGCGGTCAACGGCTACGGCACCTCCGGGCCGTCGAATCAGGCTTCGGCGGAGACCTCAGGGGCATCGTCCAACTGCCATTCCGGGACTTGGTGCCTGAAAGGCACGTTGCCCGCCACGGCGAACTACACAAACGTGTCGGAGGTGGAGAGCTCAGCCGGCAGCAGCACCTACGTGGCTAGTGTTTGGATCAAGGGCTCCGGCTCCGTGCAGCTGTATATTGATGCGGGGAATTGGGGTGCGAACCTGGTGTCTGTGGAATGCACTGCAACCTCGAGTTGGACTCAGTGCACGACAGCTCCGTTCAGCACGGGGAGCAACACGCAACTCACTTACATCCTGCAAGATTCGTACTCGGGAGCGGGCACGGTATACCTGGACGACACCTTCCTGGGTGTTTCGGCGGGCACGAACATCCTAGTGAATCCGGGCTTTGAAAGCGGGAATAACTACTGGGCCAACAGTAGCGGGGCAACGTGGGCCATCGGACAGTATTGATGGTTCATTAACCGGGATGGCGCAATGCAGCGAGTGTTGGCTCCGTTGTGCCATCTCAAGAATCTGCTCACTTCATGCACTCTCCGTCTGGATGAGGCCCTGGGATGGCAGCAACGCAGATGGCAAGATCGAGTGATCGCCCGTCGATAAGGGATCTCTCGGTGGACCGCACAGTTGCGCGTCCTCAAACAGCGTGGCTACGCCTCCCCCGTGAGCCACGCCATCCAAATGGCCATCGTCTGCAAAGGCTCCTACTTCTGGATCGTTCCCGGGGTACTTCAATCGGAGGGCGAACCGGGTGAGTGGGTATCCACGCCGCGGCGCCCCAGGCGCAAGATATGACTTCGCGGCGTGCAAGATACAAGGGCGGCGTCGATGAGGTGCAACGATGCAAGAACCGTGTGAAGGCGCGAGTGCGCGCAAAGGTCGAGTGGCCGTTCCATGGGTTGAAGCGTGCCTTTGGATTTACGAAGGTGCGTTATCGCGGGTTGAAGAAGAATCACGAATGGCTGTGCGCGGCCTTCGCGTCGATCAATATCTATCAGCATCGCCGGAGGCTGGCGAAGATCAATTTACTGCTGTCTCCTCAAGGGGCGTAGTGTGCCCGCCGCAGGCTGAACGAGCCTCCGGCGGACAAAACGAGGGGTGACTGGGCTGAAAAACCACCGATTTTCCCTGTGGGAGGAGAATGATCGCTCGCGCAGGTTTATAACTCGGTGAGTTTCAGAGGTTCCATAAGTCGTTGCAATACAACTTTACACTTTCCTGCCCGAATCAAGGGCGTGCCCTCGCGTGGCGGAATTCAAGTGGCGCTCAACATACGAAGGTATTCTGTCAGAGAACTACCGAAAAACTGTGCGGGTCAGCCCCTGGTGCACGGCGCAAAAAAATGCGGCAGAGCATGTGAGGCTCTGCCGCAAGCAGGAGGTAATTCTTAGAAGGAGTATGTGGCCGAGAGCTGAGCTACGCGGCGTCCTTGCTTGTAAGGCGCGAAGCCGAATCCGGAGGTGGGATCGAACTTGGCGTCGCCGGTTCCGGCGCCGGGCGTGATGTTACCCAGGTTGAGGTTGACCTCATTCGCATATTGCGGGATGAAGCTGGGCAGGGGGTGATTGAGGAAGTTGAAGGCCGCGGCGCGGACGCGCAACTCCCGGCGTTCCCCTACCCGGAAGCCCTTTTCAGCCGTCACATCCGAACCAACGTAGGCCGGACCGTGGATGTAAGGATACATATCCGGGCCGTTGGAGCCGATGTCGGGAACTCCAAAGCAGGCACCATTAACGTACTGATGCTTGGCCAGGCCGGAGCGCAGGTTGCACTTGATGGTGGGCATGATGGCGATGTCGGGCGTGCCAAGGATGGTCTGGTTGTTGACGGTGAAGCTGTCGGCGCCCCAGTTCAGATAGCCGTTCAGGTTGAAGTTGGGGGCTACGCTGATGCCACCCTGAAAGTCCCCTCCGCTTTGCACGTTGGTGATGCCGGAGACCATCCAGCCATTCAGTGCCAGGCCGGCAAGTTTGCTGTGCGCAACCGTGCCGACGCTGTAGGAGTACGTTGCGTTGAACACCTGGCTGCGGTCGAAGTTCAACACCCCGTAGTTGTGGCGGAGGTTCGATGGATCGAGCGGCTCGGTCCAGTTGAAGTCCGCGGCTGAACCGAGAATGCCCAGCGCCTTGCCGAAAGTGTAGTTGAAGTCGAAGTTGAGTTTGCCGGCCTGCTTCTGCAGTACCGCCTGGAAGCCGTTGTAGTTGGAATAGGCAACGTGGCCGGGAACGGTGATTCCCTGGTAGTTGGGATAAGGACGGAAATTCTGAATCTGCCACGGCGACAGGTTGCTCACCTCATGGGGTGTGCAGGTGGTGCCCGCGCAGCCCACCGCGGCCACTGCCGGACCAGGCTTGTAGAGAGCGCCCATGGGGAGTGCGTTTACGTTGTTCAGCGCCACCTGCGAGCTGACGCTGTTGTTGAGCAGCGAGTTCGAGTTGTTGCCCACGTAGGACAACTGCACCAGGGTCTGTTTGGGCAGCAACTGCACCACGGTCAGGCTGTAGTTGTTGACCAGCGGGTCGGTGTGGTCGTTGGGGTTGAGTCCGGTGGCCTGTGTGCTCAGATTGCCAGCAGAGGTGGGATACTGCATTTTTCCAGCTCCAGCCAGGCTGATGGCGCCGTAGCCGTAAAGGCTCTCGGTGCGCAGACCTTCGGAGTTTGAGAAGGCGTTGGTCACATCGACTACTGAATCGTGGAAGCGATAAGCTCCGTAGCCGCCGCGCAGGATCGTGCGGCCGGTCTTGCTGATATCCCACGAGAAGCCCACGCGCGGCTCCGCAAACAATCCCGTCGAACCGGTGCCGGAGTCGGGCGTGGTGTGGTCAATCGAGCGCCAGGTGAAGCCGGGGAGACCAACTTGGCCGCCATCGGCCCAGTTGGCATAGAGATCGGGCCGCCAGACGGACGCTCCCAGACCGTACTTGTCCTGCCAGGCGCCCAGGTGGTCAAAGCGGACGCCGTAGTCCACCACCAGGTTCGACTTCACCCGCCAAGTGTCCTGCCCATAGAAGCCTACGTTCCAAAAGTAGAGGTTGGTACGCGGCAAGAGATTCTGCTGCTGATAGTCCTGCAACATGCCTTCCATGAAGTTGGCCAGATAATTGCCGCTGACGTACTCCGTGATGCAGGCGATGGGAGTGTTGTTGATGTTTGTGGGGTCGGTGTGGCAAAAGTCATAAGTAGGCGTGCCGGCGTTGGGAAAGGTGTAGAGGCTGACGGCGCCGTTCGAATAGCCGTTGGTGATGTTCTGGTTGTTGGTGATGCGCTCGCCAAAGACGCCGCTCTTGACCGTGTGCTTGCCAAGCACCTTGGTCAGGTTGTCACCCGCGGTGGGCTGCACCTTGATGAGGCTGGCCGGACCAAAGCTCTGATCGGGATAAAGCGCCAGCGGCAAACCGTCAAAGTTGTAATCCTGAAGCTGCGGAATATCCTTGCTGCCGTTCACGTAGGAGCCCTGGTAGGGATAGCCCGCCTTGGACGAGAGCAGCGCCGAGGGGTCGACCGCGGCAAACTTCTCAGTGAACCAGGCCATGGTGGCATAGAGCTCGTTGACCAGCGTGGGTGCGAAGGTGTGCACGTAGTTGGCCGAGCCGCTGTGCGCGGTGATCAGGTTCAGGAAGCCGCCACCCGGCGTGTTCACCGAGCCCATATCGGCGCTGGGTGAGTAGTAGGGAACCTGAGGCTGGCCCTGCTTCTGCTTTTCAAAGCTGTAACGGCCAAAGACCAGGTCCCGGGGCGTGGGCGCATAGTCCATGCGGGTGGTGATCTGGCCGATGTTGTCGCTGACCAGGTTTTCGACGCTGTAGTTGTAGCCGTCCGTGCCGGTGGGGCGATTGGGCATGGGCAGTACGGTGTTGACCAGCGCCTGCGCGCCGGGATCAAGGAAGTTGGCAATGTTGCCGTTACTCAACTGCGAGCCGTCCTTGCCGTAGGTTGGCGTGTTGGCGATGGCGGCATAAGCCACGTTGTTGTACATCGGCCCAAGGTAGTCTTGCAGAGCGGCGGTGCTGAAGTCGCCTTGACGCATGGCTTTGGTGGGCACCAGGGCATGAATGATGGCGCTGGAGGCGGAGCCGTAGGCGTAAATGTTGCGCTGCGCGTCGTATTCCGCGCCAGCAAAGAAGGTGAGCTTCTTCAGGTGCGGAACCGGGCCGCTGAAGGTGATGCCCGGGTAGATGTAGCGATCGTCCGGCTTGCCAGTGCCGCTGTATTTGGCGAACCAGTCAGCGGAGTTGAGTTGGCTGGTGCGCGCAATGGTGTAGACCGAGCCGTGATACTGCGCGGTCCCAGCTTTGGTTACGCCGGTCACCACCACGGGTCCGTTGGGCTGGTCGGCGCCGAAGTTCGAGGTCTGCACCTGGATTTCGGAGATGTAGGAGAAGTTGATGTTCTGAATGTTGGAGCCAAAGTTGCCGGCGTCGGTCAGGTTGGCGCCGTCGAGCTTGAGCGTGATGCCGGCAATGGGCGAACCGTTCGAGGCGTAGGGCGTGCCCTGGCCGATCTTGACTTCAGAAAAGTCGGGTGCGGTGTTCGACGAGTCGGTGCTGCGGATGGTGAAGCCGGGCAGGGTGCGCAGGAGTTCGGTCGCCTCGCGGCCGGTGACCGAGAGTTTGGCAATGTCGTTGGACGAGATGGTGGAGCTGAGCTGACCGCTGTCCAGGGGAATCCCCTCTGCGGCCTGGGTCACTTTGACCGTTTCTGTGCCGCCTGCGACGGCAAGCTGGACGCCGGTCAAGGTCTTGTTGTCACCTGGATCGAGGTGCACGTCCTTGCGGTCGAAGGCGGCAAAGTTGTCGAGTGTGACCTTGATCTCGTAGGTTCCGCTGGGCAGGGCAGGAAAGGTAAAGATTCCGACCCCATTGCTTTTGACTGTACGATCAACACCGGTCTGCTGGTTGTGGGCCATGACCGTTGCTCCAGCAACGGCAGCTCCCGATGTGTCCTCTACTTGGCCGCTGAGGCTGGCTGCGCCCACCTGGGCGTTTGCCAGCGGCGTCAGAAAAAGACAGATCGCTGCCAGAGCGAGGAAAGAATGGAGTAAACCTGGGCGGCGAAGCGATACGCTGCGTGGTTTCAAATCGTGTTTCTGCATCATTCGGCTCCAAAGTTGGTGGTTGGTGTTTTGCTTCTTCAAAAATGCGGTTCTCCGATGCCGTTCGGATAGAACGTTGACCACCTTCTGCTCCCTAACGGCATCAGCGCAACCGATTTTGAATCATTTGTGACTGGATTTCGTGTTGTCACGCAACCTTTTCATAATCAACAGCATCGTAAAAATGTTTTTCAACTTTACGACGCTGTGCACTGCGTGAGTGGAGGCCTGAAGCCTGACTTCGACAGCCTGGTCCGGGCGGGCTGCGAGGCAGTGAATCCGGCGGCATCATCGCGGTCCGGAATTCACTGCCGGGGCGGGCTTGGTGGTCTGCGGCTGCCGTATACCGGAAGCAGTTCCAATTGTCGAGCGTTCAAAAACGGCAAAATCATGAGGTTGCAACTCCAAAGCTCCCGGCAGCACATGGCTCCTTCCGCCCGGTGAGCCGCTTGGGCTGACATCCGTCCAGAGATTGCCGGCGGGAACGGTGACGGTTCCCAGCGCAACCTTGCTGGAGAAATTGATTTCGATCAGAAACTCGGAAGGTCCGCTGCTGCGCAGATAACTAACCACCTGCGCAGGCTCGGAATTCACTTCCCAGCTCATCGTTCCCTGCTGCAGCGCCGGGTTGGCGTTGCGCAGAGCCAGAAGATCGGTGTAGAAGCGGGTGAATGCTGACGCCTGAGGCGCATCCCAGTGGATCGGCTTGTGGGTGTTGTTTCCGCTTTGGTCGTTGCCCACCTCTTCGCCATTGAAGAGCAGGGGGACGCCGTTGAGGGTGAAGTTGAAAGTGGCTGCATCCATGGCATTGAGCGCGCCACCATAGAGTTTGAGGTCCGCGTCGAGATCCCAGTTCTGGGTCAGCGAGAGATGCATCATGCCGGCCGGCCATCCGGAGGTCTGTTTTTTCCAGACTCCTTGCAGATCGGAAGCCTTGCGGGTTCCGTTGGCGGCCTGTTGCACCGCGGATTGCAGGTTCCAGCCATAGTCCAGCTCAAACGGCGCCAGCGCCAGGGACGTATCTTCTTCTTCGCCCAGGAGGAGGACATCCGGTTTCGCGGCCTTGAGAACCGTGCGCAAATGCAGCCAGAAATCCTGGTTGATCATGCGCTCCATTCCGGGCGGGTTGTTGGCGGTGTCAAAGCGGAAGCCATCCACGTCATATGTTGTGATCCAGTACTTCAACATCTCGTCCATATAGGTCCACAATCCGTTGTGCGGAAAGCGGTAGTCGAGCTGCACCACATCGTTGAAGGTGAAGGCCACCTGTTCCGACCCAGGGTCGTGAGGATTGTTGTCGGAATGGCGATAGAACTCGGGATGCTGGACCGTGAGCAGGTTGTCCCAGGAGGTATGGTTGAGCACCTCGTCCAAAAGGACTTTCATTCCCAGACCATGGGCGGTGCGGATCAACTCTTTCAGATCGGCTTCCGAACCATATTCAGGGTTGACGGCGTAGTAATCCTGGACAGCATAGGGGCTGCCGAAAGCGGGATGGTTGCGCGTGGGCTGCCCAACAGGGGTTATTGGCATCAGCCAGAGCACGTTGACGCCCAACCGGTGCAGCCGGTCCAACTGCGCGGTCACGCCCTGAAATCCGCGGTCAGAAAAAATTTGCGGATAAATGCAATAGATGACCGCCGAGTTGAGCCATTCCGGTGGCGGCGGCTCTTTGGCGACGGCAGAAACAAGGGTGAACAGCAGAGCCGCAATCACCAGCATGGCCCGGCAACATCCATGTCGAATGAAATGAGTGAGACGGGGAGGGGCCTGGTTGGTGGGGTAGTGCGAGAATTCCTGCATGTAGCTGAACTCCATGTTTGCAAAGGATGAATGTGAGGCTTGAAAACTCCACTATCCTTGCCCCTGTGGAGAGAATTGACAATCGATTCGCGGTTGTTTCAGCGTTTTTTGTCCTTTGACGAACACAGGTAAATATTTCAATCACTTGCGCAATCTTATCGCCGGCATTTCAGACTATTTTTCTGGATTAATACGACTTGGCGAGGCTGTCGACAAGGGGGCGACGCAGGTGCAGGGAGAGGTAAAGGGGTCGGTGCCAGTCTCATTGGAATGGATGTACACTTATGTACGCCCAACAAAAAATGATCGCGGCTGATGCCAGCGGCCATAGACTTCAGATCAGCGAAAAACCCGCGCAGCGCAGTAGAGTGCGCCGGGGCCAGTGCAGGATGATGATGCCCACCACAGGGAAACCCAGCCGATTGCGTTTCGGCCTTTTTGTTGCCGATCTCGAAACAGGCGAACTTTGGAAGGCGAGCCGCAGGATTCACCTTCAGACGCAGCCTTTCAAGGTACTCGAGATACTGCTGGAGCATCCCGGCGAAGTGGTCAATCACGAGGACCTGCAGAGCCGGGTATGGGATCCGGGCACGAATGTCGATTTCGACCGGGCACTGGCTGGGGCCATCAATAAGATCCGTGACGCGCTGGGGGACTCGGCCGAGAATCCTTGCTTTGTGGAGACACTGGCCAAGCGCGGCTACCGATTTATCGCGCCGGTGCAAGTGGCACCGCAAGAAGCGCCCGCGAGCGGCGCGGCGGTCGAGGCGCCCATTTCCATCGCCGCCGAAGCCACTTCGCAAGCGCAAACCTCTTCCGTCGTCCTTTCCGTCCCGGTGGCCGTTCAACCTTGGCGGCGCAGATTCTTTTTGTTCAGCGCTTTGTTTGGCGCCCTTGCGGTGGCGTTCCTGCTCGGGTGGCAGTTCTCCTCCTGGCCGGGATCCGATGTTTCCTCCCCTGTGCGCGTTGAACAGCTCACCTTTGATAGTCCCATCTCGCCCGGCCCTCCCAACGTAGAGAACTTGCCTTCTCTGATCGCCGCCGGCAACCGCGTACTGACCTCAATTCTGGTAAATGGAAAACCGCAACTGGCCTCCATCTCGATGAGCTCTGGAGAGATCCAGCGGATCAACCTGCCCCAGGAACTGGTTTCGACGGTGCCGGTGGACATTTCCAGGGACGGGACTCGGCTGCTTGTGCTGAGCCGCATCTCCTCCAGCTCCGAGCAGCCGCTGTGGGTGGTGCCCACCGACGGCGGAAGCGCGCTGCGCGTGGGCAACGTTTTGGCCCACGATGCCGCCTGGATGCCCGACGGCCGCAGAATCCTCTATGCCTCAGGCAGCGATCTCTTTGTGATCTCTTCCGACGGCGGCGGTGAATCCCACCTGACGACGCTGCCGGGCCGTGCCTTTTGGCTCCGCTGGTCGCCGGACGGAAAGCTGCTGCGCTTCACCCTCATCGATCCGCAGCGGCACACGACCATGCTTTGGGAGATGAAAAACGGAAGCTCCCCGGCATACCCGCTGGAGGGACTGGGAGACGACCATCCTTATACATGTTGCGGATCGTGGACCGCGGACGGAACGGCCTTCGTCTTTCAGGCGGCGCGGCCTGGTTCTACGGACCTCTGGGAGTTGCGGCGGAAGGGCTTCCGCTCCTCGCTGCTGCAACTGACCAACGGCCCCCTCCACTATTTTTCGCCGGTGGTGGCCCGGAACGGTCGTCGCGTCTATCTGCTCGGCTCCGACCCGCCGCTCGGATTGCAGCAGTTCGACCAACAGCGCCGGGAGTTTGTCGCCGTGCCTGGGTTCCTCAGAAATGCGACACGGGTTACCTTCTCTCGCGATGCACACTGGGTAGCATGGACGGATGCCGAAGGTCGACTGTGGCGAGCGAAAGGTGCGGACGGCTCCGAGAAGCTGCAATTAACTCCCTCGGAGATTGAGGTATTCTCCGCGGCATGGTCTCCGAATGGCAGCCGGCTGGCGCTGATGGCCCGCATTCCCGGCCAGGCCTGGCAGATTTCTCTGATCAACGCCGGAGGCGGCGAGTTGAAAGTGGTGAGCCATGAGCCGCACAACGCCGCGGACCCCACGTGGTCGGCGGATGGGAAATTCCTGGCCTTCGGCGGGTCGCCGGATGTGATGGGTAAGGAGAGCGGGCCTCACTCAATTGAATGTCTGGAACTGGCCACAGGCAAGACCAGCGAATTGCCCGGCTCGAAGGGGTTGTTCAGCCCCCGCTGGTCGCCTGATGGACGGTGGATTGCCGCGCTGACGCTGGATCAAAAGCAGATTCGGCTCTTCGATGTGCAGCAGCAGCGGTGGCGCGATCTAGTCTCCACCAGCGCGGCCGACCCAGTTTGGAGCAGCGACAGCAAGAGCCTGCTGGTTCATGCGGTGCTGGCAGATCAGCAGCCCATCCTGCGAATCCTGGTGCCGAGCGGAACGATTCAACCTGTGGCCGACCTGTCTGAACTGCTCCGCGACCCGCCCAATTACTTTTTCAGCGGACTTAGCCCGGCCGACCAGCCGATCGTTTTGCCGCGCGTGGGCACCAGCAACCTGTACACCCTCGACCTCCCAAACTGAGGCCGTTTTCCGGCTGTAGTCACACGCCAGGGCGCTTTCCCATCGAAAGCTTCTTGTTCGGATACCGCCCGGAGCAGCTTCCGCGAGGCCTTTGCATGGTCGTCGATTACCGGGCAAAGGGCCGGGCTCTCACCTTGCTGAATGTGATTCGCCGCAAGGGATTTGAAGTGATTCTCTAAGTAAAGGCAAGTCACGAGAAGATTAAATTATCGGGCATTCACCCCGGAGCCAGGCCAGAAGGCCGTTTGGACGGCTTTTCGAAATTCCCCGCACCTGCTTATGAAGCCCGGCCGGTCGCGGCGGTGAGACATGGGAGAGATGAAACGGGTCATCGCGCGCGAGGAACAGGAACGGGTGAAGGCGATGGAAGACAAGAAGCGCATGACCGACCGGTTCGCCTCGACCCTGGTGATTGCCGCCTCGATCATCGCGACCGTGCGGCTCGCAAGGGAACAGGACATATGTCCCTCTCTTTGTGGCTCAATCCAAACTTCACGTCTGCCGAAGTTGGCCTGACCCTTTGGAAGTCAATTTCCAACCATAATTGTCTTTATTTTTAACCTCGGTGACTTAGCGGCGATTTTGCGAATTCAAAGCGCCGGTCAGATCGCGGATGATCTCAATCTCCCTTTGGCGGTAGGGAGTTCCATCGGCATGAAAGACGTCGTGGAACCAGACGGGAGGCTGCTCGAGGACATAGGGACGCAGCCAGGAGTCCCATGGCAGATATGTTTGGCTCTTGCCGGCCACCAGACCCCAGTTGATCGCTCCTACCCGGTATTTCTTGGCAAGGGGAAGCACCGTATCGAATATGCTTCCAGCACCGCGCGCCATGTATTCAGTGCAGATCAATGGCCGGTGGAATTGCTCGAGCTGCTTGACGCGGGCTTCGAACTCCTCAGGCCAACCGTAATTGTGAAAACTGATTACGTCCGACTGCTCAACTTGAATCCGCGCCATCGGCGGCATCTTCTCCAACGAACTCCAGTCCCCCTGCCATAAACCGCTCGTCAGGGGTTGAGTCGGATGCACTGACCGCGCCCATGCGAAGACCTGTGGCAGCAATGCCTCGATCACCTCGGCTTTATTCTTCGGCTCCAGTCTTCCGTAAGATCCTTTGTTGATGTTGTCGGGTTCGTTCCACACATCCCAGGCAAGGACGCGGGTATCGTTGGCAAAAGCACTCACTACACCTGCCACATAGCTCCGAAGACGCGGGTACTGTCCCGTGTCGATGAGAATCTCCGCCCCGGGGGCCTGAACCCAGCCCGAGTTATGTACGCCGGGAATGGGCGGGTGCTGCGGGCCGAGCTTGGGGAACGGGTCCCAGCAGGAGTCAAAGAGCACAAACACCGGCCGGATGTGATGGCGCGCAGCGATGGCGAGGAACGTATCGATGCGCTGCTTGAAGCCATCGGGATCCTGTTGCCAGAGCAGGTTGTGCAGGAAGACGCGCATGGTGTTCATCCCGATGCTCTCGGCCCATCCCAACTCGCTCTCGATGGTGGTGGGGTCGAAGGTTGCCGCTTGCCACATATCGAGCTGGTTGATGGCCGTCGAGGGCAAAAAGTTGGCGCCCACGGGCCACAGCTGCCGGGCGTACCACGCGTTTGCCTGCGCTTCACTCCATCGCTGTTCTTGCGCATGCATCCGCGCGCACATGAAACCGATAACGGCGACGATAAGAAACGCATTCAGGCGGAAAGAGTACGAATTACTTGATCTTGTCCTCATTTTAAGTTCTCTCCATCTTCATTGAAGTTGGGCTGCTTCGAAACGCCACAGTTTAGTTCAACGTGCCAGGTTTAATCCCACCGCCTCTAGGCGGTCAGCTTCAGCGCGCTCCTAAAATGTTGGTAGGAGCAGAGATGGGCGAGTATCGGACAAGCGGGCACGCGATTTGGGACATCAAGTACCACCTGATCTGGATCACGAAGTATCGGTACCCGATATTGCGGGGGGGGAAGTGGCGGAGCGCGCCCGCGATGTGCTCCGCAAATATGCCAGGCGCGGGAGGTGACGATCGTGCGCGGGGCGGTGTCGCCGGATCACATCCATCTTCTGGTGTTGGTGCCGCCTCTGTTGTCACCGGCGAAGCTGGTGCAGTACGTGAAAGGGAAGTCAAGCCGCCAGTTGCAGGAAGACTTTCCGCATCTGCGCAAGAGATATTGGGGCCAGCACATGCGGGCGCGGGGCTACTTTTGCGCGACGGTTGGCGTAGTGGATGAGAAAACGATCATGGAGTACATCGAGAACCAAAAGTGGGATGATGACGCGGAGAGCTTCAAGATAACGGAGCCCACCAAGCCTTAAGCCGGCTTGAGCCGGGAGCCCTTCAGGCGGCTTTCAGTCGCAATACAACCTACCGGCTTCAGCCGGTAGTGGTTGAGAGCGTCTTGACCTGATCGAGTCGCAAATGGAATCGCTGGAAATGAGCGTCGCACAATCCCTGCAGGCACATCAGGATTCGGTGGCACGACTAGTGGAGACACCTGGAGTCGGTGTTGACTCCGCACAACAGATCATAGCTGAGGTTGGGCCAACGGCCGGCGCATTTCCCCCTGCGGCCCAACTGGCGTTCTAGGTCGGCGTTTGCCCCGGGAGGCAGGAGAGTGCAGGAACCTCCCACAGTAATCGATCAGCGAAGGGTAAGCGTATGTCCCACGGGCTGGACAGTGTGCGTAAAGCAGCAAGGGAAAGGAAACAGGAAAGGTTCACTTCCTTGCTCCACCATCTCAAAATCGCACTGCTGCGTGACAGCTTTTCGCTCTCAAGCGTCAAGCTTCGCCAGGAGTGCGAATCCGGACGGGAAGATTGGCCTGCTGATCTGCACGTCCGGGTTCACCGTGGAACCTATCGGGCGAAGCCTTTAAGGCGAGTCTTCATATTGAAGGCCGATGGGCGGCAAGGACCGTTGGGCATCGCGTGGAGTTTACTGTCGAAAGATGACAGGACGACCGCTGCCAATGCATGATATTGGAGTAAATGTGGAGGTGGTCAGTTCAGATGAGCTTGAGGCTAAAAAGGATAGAGATGATTACACGCAGACGGTTTCTTCAGACAAGTTCATTGGCGGCTGCGGCGGTTGCGGGCATGGCATTCAGGAGCCATGCAGCGTGGGGTGCCGAGCTTTCTTCGGCCCCTCCGCTCGCAGAGTTTGGTTATGGCGATGTGTCGATGGCCAGCGATCCGCACGAATCGCAACTGATGAACACGCATGCGGTGCTGATGGCGCTGAGTGAGGACAGTTTGTTGAAGCCGTTCCGCCAGATGTCTGGCATGCCCGCGCCCGGCGAAGACCTGGGTGGGTGGTACAACTACGACCCCAACTACGACTATCGCAGGGGCTTCGACAATGGTTTCGCGCCAGCGTGCCACTTCGGCCAATGGGTGTCGGCGCTGGCGCGTACCTACGCCATTACCGGCGAAGAGGCGACGCGCGAGAAGGTGCTGCGGCTCAACCGCCTTTATGCCGAGACCATCACAGCGGACTTTTACCAGAAGAACCGCTTCCCCGCGTACACCTATGACAAACTTCTGATTGGGCTGCTCGATTCGCACACCTATGTGAAGGATCCGCAGGCGCTTGCGATTCTGGAGAAGACAACGAACACGGCACTACCGCACCTGCCGGGGCATGCAGTGGAACACGACCATCCGTGGCGCGCGGATAAGGATCCGAGTGACGCGTCGTGGAACTGGGACGAGTCGTACACCATGCCGGAGAATCTGTTTTTGGCCTACCAGCGCGGCGCGGGGCAGCGGTATTACAACCTTGGAATGCAGTATCTCGACAACACGACCTGGTTCGATCCGCTATCGCGCAATGAGAATGTGCTGAATGGCAGACACGCGTACAGCTATGTGAACTCCCTGAGCTCGGCAATGATGGCGTATCTTGTTGCGGGCAGCGAGAAGCATCTGCGCGCGGCTCGAAATGCCTTTGCCATGCTGGAGGAGCAGAGCTTTGCAACGGGCGGGTGGGGGCCTGATGAGACGTTACGCGCTCCGGGTAGCAGCGACGTCTACAACAGCCTGACGAACACCCACCACAGCTTCGAGACTCCATGCGGTGGGTATGCGCACTTTAAATTGACAAGGTATTTGCTGCGCGTGACCCGCGATGTCCGTTATGGCGACAGCATGGAGCGCATGATGTACAACACGGTCTTGGGAGCGATGCCGTTGCAGGAAAACGGCAAAAACTTTTACTACTCCGATTACAACTTTGATGGGAAGCGCGTGTACAAGGAAGCTCGCTGGACGTGCTGCTCGGGCACATTGCCGCAGGTGGCGGCGGATTACCGGATCAACCTGTATCTCCGTGGGCAGCAGGCGGTGTACGTGAACCTTTACGTGCCTTCGACATTGCGATGGAATGAAAATGGGGTTGTGCTTTCACTGACGCAGGAGGGTGAGTATCCCTATGAGGATCGCGTGACTTTTACGCTGACGAGCTCTCACCCCGCAGAGCAGACGCTGTACTTCCGGATTCCGGCATGGGCTCAAGGTGCGCAGATTTGGGTGAACGGAGTGCGGCGGAAGGGCATGGCGATACCGGGAGAGTTTGCCGCGGTCAAGCGCGAGTGGAAGACAGGAGATCGCGTGGAACTGGAGCTTCCGCTACAAATGCGGCTGGAGGCCATTGATGCACAGCACACAGACACAGTCGCCCTGCTTCGAGGACCACTGGTGCTGATGGCGGTGAAAGATAAACAGGCGGGGCCGCTGCCGAAGATCCCACGGGAGCAGTTGTTGGCAGCGAGACGCGTAAGTGAACAGCAGTGGCAGGTAGCCTCCGCAAATGGGCCCGTGACAATGTTGCCATTTACGTGGTTGGGATCGCGCCCTTACACGACTTACATGAAGGTTAGCTGATGCAAATTCTCGCTCATGACGGGAACTACGCCCTTCTTGAACGAGGCGCGTCACAGTTCAAGGCGTCGAGCGTTCGATTGAAATGGGGCCATGGAGCCTTGGGCAATCAGCTCAAATGGAGAATCGATTGCCCTTGACGTCGAATCTGATTCTCTTTGTCGGTCAGCTTCCAGTTGAGCAGCAGTTCTGCCTTCTCGAGAGAAATGTTCTTCTCAACTCGTTATCGAGTAAACTCATGAGATCTACCATATTGGGCCAATGGTTGCAAATCGTTCTTCCGTTTTACCTCATTTTCATTCTGGCGATCAGTTGGATCTCTCGACGCAGATGGTCAACCTCAAATGACTATCTGAATGCCTCTCGATCCTTGCCGACCTGGGCGGCAGCACTTTCGTACTTGGCATACAACTGCGGATCGATCGAGGTCATCGGCATCAGTGCGATGGCTGCCCAGTACGGTGTTCAAGCCTTGCATTTTTACTGGATCGGCGGGATTCCGGGCATGGTATTCACGGCGATTGTAGTGTTGCCTGTTTACATGCGGACCGGGGCACGCAGCCTTCCGGAATACCTGGGCATGCGGTTCGGGCCCAGGATTCGGCTATTGAATGTCTGCACTTCCTTGGTCAGTACGGTCGGATTCTCCGGAGTCGCACTCTATGCTCTTGCTCAAGTGCTTCATGTGTTTGTAGGCTGTAGCCTCGTAGTTGGCGCGCTCGCGTCAGCGTCAGTAGTGCTTGTTTATGTCCTTCTTGGCGGCATCCGTGCAACCATTTTTACTTCAATCTTTCAGCTCTTTGTCATGGTTGCCGGTCTAACTCCTCTGCTGTTTCTGACGGTGCATTTCAATTTCGCCAGCTTCGCTCAGAGATCTGACCGATGGCATCTTTGGAAGCCCTTGCCCCTTTTATCTCCGCATGCACCCCTTGATTGCATCGGTGTTGCATTCGGACTGGGATTTGTAATCAGCTTCTCGTATTGGTGCACAGATTTTGTGATGGTTCAGCGGGCTCTTACGGCGCGCACAATTGACGCCGCCCGCAGTGTCCCGCTGCTGGCAGGCTTTGGCAAGATGGTGCTTGCCCTGTTCGTTGTACTGCCCGGTGTTGCTGCACCGGGGCTCCTGCATGGAACAAAGTTAGTGTCATTCGACGAGACGATGATGGCGCTCATGTCCTTCGCATTTGGTCCAAAGCTGCTCGCCCTGGGGGCCTCAGCATTGATTGCGAGCCTGATGGCAGGGCTGGCTGGAAACGTCTCCGGATTCTCTGCCTTATGGACCGGGGAAATCTATCGTCGCCATCTTCGCAAGGATTGCTCCGAGCAGCATTACATACGAGCGGGACGCGTAGCAGTGATCGTTTGTTTCTTGCTTGCGCAGCTCGCGGCGTACGTAACCTTTTGCTTTCACGATTTGATGGAGTTTCTGCAACTCATCGTCGCACTCTTCTACGCTCCGATCTTTGCAGCAGTACTGGCGGGTGTATATAGCAGGCGAACCACGGAACAGGGAGCGTTTGCCGGGGCTTCGCTCGGCGTCTTCGCGGCTCTCACGCTGCAAATCAGTTTCTGGATGGGATATGTACACTTTGGCAGCCAAATGGCAGTGAATTTCTACGCGGCAATCTTGAGCTTCACTATCGCCATTCTTGGGTGCGTGGCTTGCAAGGCGCGAAAGCAAGAGAAGAGAGAGGCTGAGCAAAATGGAGCAGTGCTCGAAGCGTACCCACTTCACGCGATTCGTCTCACGCCGTCTCTTGCAGCGCTGAGCGTGACCCTGCTCGCGGTTTGTCTGCTCTTGAATGTGTTGTGGTGGTAGTGCTTCTCAATTCTGAGTGCAAAGGGAAGTCGCAGTCATTTCAGCAACGCAAGCATTTTCGCTTGGCCGCTTGATCTCTGCTTGCCTCGAAGAGCAGCGATCGCTTGTTTAGGGGAATCTGTCGATTGTCGCACGATCAGATTTGTTTGAACGCGGATCGGTTCAAACGTAGCGGGAAGTTCTGCTTCGCGCAGTTGCTTCAGCCCATCGAAAGCGGCCCGCGCCAGATCCTGTCTTGACATGCGAACCGTGGAAAGAGGAGGATTTGCGAACTCCGCCAGATGGATATCATCGAAGCCAACAACGGACATGTCAGTGGGAACTCCGATTCCTCGCTCCGCCAAGACCCGCAAGACACCGACAGCCATCATATCGTTGGAGCAGACAATTGCAGTGGGACGTATCTTTAGTCTTAGAAAGTGCTGAGCGGCCTCTGTTCCACCTTCGAAGGTATGGTTGCCCAAGAAGACAGGCGAAGCTTTCGGATGCAGGCCAATCCTCTTTACGGACTGAAGGAATGCTTCTTTGCGACGCACATTTGTAAGATGCGGCATGGGGCCGCTGGCAAAGCCGATGTGGCGATGACCAAGCAGAGCCAGGTGTTGCACGGCCTGATCGATCCCATGCGCATAATCGACCTCAAGAACAAGCGAACGTGCGACGTTGGCACTTACGTCAACCGTCACCAACGGTATATCCTGCGCGATCAACTCATCCAGAAGGTGCGACTCTGCTCGGAAGGTCATTACCGCGACGCCTTCAGCTCTTCGTTGAGCAAGACGTCGGATAAAAATCCTGGCGCGCTCTCTGTTGTAATTTGTCGAGCCGACCATCACCTCATAGTCGTTCTCTCCCGCAATATCCTCAAAACTCTGAATCAACTCTGGGAAAAAGGGATTTGTAATCTCTGATATAAGGAGGCCAAGCAAACGACTACGACCAGACACGAGAGCTCGGGCCTGAGGGTTAGGGGAGTAGCCCAGTTCCTTAATGGCCAGCCAAACTCTCTTTGCCAGTTGTTTGTCCACGGTCGATCGGCCGTTCGTGACGCGCGACACTGTTGAAGGAGAGACGCCAGCGCGTTTTGCGACTTGCAGAATGTCTTTGCCGCTTCCCCGAACTTTCTTTATATCGGGATCTTTCATGGTCATATCGGCGGTATCCTCGTTATGCGCAATGATCTTCAACTCGAAAGAACGGTCGATACACGTTGCTTCTTGCTCTTGAAAATTGACTTCAGAATGTGTTCCGCCCCCTACAGACCACGGGCACAATCGAATGACAGCCATTCTTAGCTTAAGGAATGCATGCGCGCTAGTGCGCTAGCCGCTAGCATCGTCACAGAGAATTCTACACTGAACAGAAAACGATTTCCTCCAATATTGCTGAGCATAATGCCTGCGCGGGCAATTTGTCTGTTGAGGGAGGCCTAACCTCACAGTATCAACACTGTTTGCTGTGTAACGCACGCGGTGCACTTCCTCTAGCGCTTGTGAAGATCAGGGAGACCGCTGTGGCTCCGGTTGGAAGCTGTAAAGCCTGCACCTCAAGCGTCAGGCCTGCAATGCCGGGTCTCCATATCAGATACCGGTGGAGACGTTGTTCTGTTCGGCTCATGCAGGAGGATAGCCGCTCTATCTGCGCTAGTGACGAAGTCCTGTGGAAGGAGGCACTGATCATGGGGTCGCCTCGCCTCGAGCGATCGCCCTTTGGGGTAAATCCTCCTCGGTTCTGCAATGGAGTTGAGTTGCATACGTCCTTCTCTCCGCAACACCGAAAAAGTGCTCAATGAAAAGCGTTTTCTAGAACTGAAACTTTGGCCGGCTCTGGGTTAACGTTCAAGTCTTAGAAGATTGCGCAAACTATTGTTAAGACGGTGGATAGGGAATAATTGCTGGCGTTATTCACAGATTCGTGATTTTTTAGAATGCAAAAAAACTGCCATCACTTCATTTGGGAACCTTGACAACCGTTATTGTCTATGCCTATGCTCCATAATTGCGATGGGAAATCGTTTTCCCAAAAGCGGGTAAGATCGGCGGACAGGCTCCCTTTAGGGAACATCCAGTCCGCCGTCCACGCAGAGTTCCAGCACTGGCTGATTACTCCCTGCGTGCCTTCGCCCAGTTGTGTCTATTGCGTTGCATTTTCTGGAGGCTCTGTGTTGAACCAAACAATGTTTGTTCGTGCTCGTTCATTTGCTCTTTTATCGTTCGCGATTGTCTGGTTGACATTCGCGAGCCCGGACTGTGGGGCACAGGCCACGACCGGTCAAATCGTTGGCCAGGTTGTCGATCCTAGCGGCGCCGTAGTACATGGGGCTGACATCACCGTTACAGACGAGAACAAAGGCGTCTCGTTTACGGGGCGCTCGGATTCGTCCGGAAACTACACCGTCCTCAGCCTGCCTCCCGGCGTCTATTCGGTCACGGCCGCCGCCCCCGGATTTGCCGAGGCCAAGTTCGCCCATGCGCTGCTGGTCATCGACCAGCATCTGGCGCTCAACTTCCGCCTCAAGGTTGGCAATGTCGCGACCTCGGTGGAAGTTACCGAGGCGCCTCCGGTGCTGCAATCCGAGACCGCCGAAGTCGGCACAGTGATCGGCGGCGACACCATCACTGACCTGCCACTGGCGGGCCGCAACTTTTATGCGCTCACCATGCTGGTTCCCGGAGTAAGCACGGGAAGTAGTGGTATTAACGCACTCAATATCTCGGTAAGCGGCCAGCGCTCCTACTCCAACTCTGTACAAATGGATGGCATTGAGTCCACGACCAACCGCACCCAGGATGTCACGGTCACCCCCAATGTGGACTCTGTCGAAGAGTTCAAGGTGCTTACCGCTGCCTACAATGCCGAATTCGGTAACGCCGCCGGAGGTGTCATCGCCATTCAGACCAAGGCTGGCAGCAATGCTTTCCATGGTGATGCGTATGAGTTCTTCCGCCCAAATTTCATGACCGCCCGCCAGACGATCCCTGGTGTCAATACTCCCCAACCTGCTCCGACTCTCAAGCAGCACAACTTCGGTGGCACAATCGGCGGCCCCATCAAGAAAGACCGCTCCTTCTTCTTTGTGGCCTACGAAGGCATGCGCCAACATGACGCTTTCTCAGACATTGACGCCACCGTTCCCTTCGGGCTTTTCAATATCAATGCCAACGGGGACGCGGATTTCTCTAATCTGGTGGACCCAAATGCGGGGAAACCTGGCCTTGGTCCAGACGGAAAACCTTATCCTGTTGCCGGAACGGTTGATAAGATCTTCGATCCAATCACCGACAACGCATGGTGGCCCACTCAGTTTCCAGGCAATGTGATTCCCAAGTCGCGCATCAGCCAAGCGGGCCTGAATGCGATGATGAACTTCTTTCCCAAGCCGAATCTGCCTGGCATCGACAATGGCTGGTTCCGCAACTATCAGGCCTGGGCCCCGACCAGCAATACAACCAACCAGATAGACGGCCGCTTCGACCAGGTGATCTCGGCCAAGGATCGCTTGTATTCTGTCTATCACTGGCTGGGGAATAACATTCTCGATGAAGGTCAGTATTACAACAGCAAAACAGTAGTGCCGGGTTCAGGCGATGCCGACCAGGGCCAGAAGGAGGACGATGGTTCTCAGTCGATCTCGCTAACCTACGACCATATCTTCAGCGCCAACGCACTGAATGAGTTCCGATTCGGCTACTTGTATTACCACCAGCATCAGTACAGCCTGTTGAATGGAACCGACTACTCCACCAAGTACGGTTTCGGCAACGTGGCTGTCCAGGGTTACGCGGCAACGATCGGCATGCCGATCCTTTACATGGCAGATGGCTATGAAACCGGTGGTTCCTCGTACAAGCCCTATCAGGTCCAGGACAACAACTATCAGTTCGGCGATTCCTATACATGGAGCGGAATTTCACGCCATGAGCTCAAGTTTGGTGCGGATCTGCGCCTCTTGAATTCCCGCCCGGTCTTTTCTTTATTCCCCACGGGGTGGCAATACTACGGCAGCTATGGCAATTCGGTAACATCGGCTGAAGCGTGGTGGGGTTACTACTACGATGCTGCCGGGGACTGGGTCGCCCCCGATAATTCGTACAACTGGTTGGGCGGATCGGATATTGCCGACCTTCTCCTCGGTCTTCCCCTGGACAATTACATGGGCCTGCAGTTGACCAACCCCCACACCAAGAGCTACGACCTGGACATCTACGCACAGGATTCCTACAAGGTCACTCCCCAACTGACGCTCAACTACGGCCTGCGCTATGAGTTCCAGAATCCCTGGACCGAAGCCAACAACAACATGGCCAACTTCGACGTTGCCAGCGGCAACATTCTCATTGCCGGGCGCGCCGGGGTCTCGAACAGCATCATCAATTCGCGCAAAAACGACATGTCGCCACGCTTCGGCTTTGCCTACATCATCGATCCCAAAACCGTGGTCCGTGCCGGCAGCGCCATCTTCTACTCGCCGGAGAACGACGGACGCGAAGACTCCCTGACCAAGAATCCGCCTTTCGCGGAACAGAACTCTTATTCCAACTGGTTTACGAGTAATTCTCCTTACCAGGACGATATCGGTGTGGTGCGCAATACGACCATCAACATCCCGGCTGGTGGTTTTATTCAGCCCGCAAATTTGGCCAACGGCAACTTGGAAACTACCAATTCCGTCAATCCCAAGATCAAAACGGGAACGACGGGATCCTTCAACCTTGCAGTTGAGCGTCAGTTGACCCGCACGATGTCCTTGGATGTCGCCTATGTGGGCTCCATTTCCAGGCACCTCTCCTACGGCATCGGCGATATCAATGCCAATCCCAGTGTTGCGCAGGGGTCAAACAATTACGATGGGCTCGTTTCGAAATATCTGGGCAAGATCCAGTATCTGACCGATCCGGGCATGGGCAACTACAGTTCCCTGCAGGTCAAGCTGACACAGCAGATGTCCCGCAACACAAGCTTCCTGCTCAGCTACACCTACGGGCATAGCCTGGACAACGGTCCCGCGCCTTTTGACCTGGGCAACGGTAACAATCAACCACAGAACCCGTATAACCTGACGGCCGAATATGCCACCTCCGATGCGGATGTCCGGCAGAACCTGGTCTTCAGCGGCATCTACAGCCTCCCCTTCGGCAAGGGGCAGATGTTCGGCGCAAGAGCGGGGACAATCGCTGACGCCATCTTCGGCGGTTGGAAATTCGGCGGCATCCTGAGCATGCACACCGGAACGCCGGTGAACGTTATCCTCGGCGACGACCCCAAGTCGGCTCTGGCCGGTCTGCGGCCCAACGTGAAGAGCAATCCCAACCTGCCTCACGACAAGCGCAACGTCCTGCAGTACTTCGACACAGCGGCCTTCAGCAAACCGGTGGTTCCTAAGGGCGCCAGCTATGCCTATGGCGATGCAGGCCGCAACATCGTGGTCGGACCCGCTTTCATTAACGTGGATGCTTCGCTCTCAAAGGAATACACGTTGCAGGACCACTGGAAGCTGCAACTGCGCGCCGAGGCTTTCAACGGCATGAACTCCGTGCATTACAACAATCCAGACGGAGACTTCAATAACCCTACCTTCGGCATGATCAACTCCACCATGGGAGACCAACGCCGGGCGCAGCTCGCGGCCAAATTCATCTTCTAAGCCGCACCCGTTTGTGTTTTTTCCTTGCCGGAGTGGCGGCCTTTCTGTAGGCCGCCATTCCGGCGATTCTTTGTTCAGAGTTATCCATCCAGTTACAGTTTCGGGAGTTTGTCCGCATGGTTCGCTTTTCGCCCGGTCCGGCGTTCCGTATTTTCATACGAGCCGCTGCTTTGGTCGCTGTTCTTTCTCCGCTCTCTCCCCAAAGTTCTTCGGCGCAGGTTAGTGCTTCCGCGCCGTCTCGCTCCTTCTTCATCGACTGTTCGGCGGGCAATGCGGGAGACGGCTCCAGCGCTCATCCCTGGAACAGCCTGTCTGCCGCTGCCATGCATCCCTTCGCCGCGAGCGACCGCATTGCGCTGGCGCGCGGAACGGTCTGCCACGGCAGCTTTTCTCCGCAAGGCTCAGGCGCCGAGGGCCACCCCATCCGCCTCACCGCCTACGGCCAGGGTCCGCGTCCGCGTATCGTTGCGGCAGCAGCGGATCGCCAAGCGCTTCTGCTTTTCAACCAGGAGTACTGGCAGATCGACTCGCTCGACCTCTCCGGAGGCAATACCTATGGGATCTTTATAAGTGGAGACAAGGGCATTCTGCACCACATCTATCTCAAGAATCTTTTCGTCCACGATGTCGTGGGCGGCGAGATGAAGAACAAGGACAATGGCCTTGTTTTGGTGGGGCCGAGCAGTCCGCATGTTTTCTTCGACGACATCCTGGTAGACGGCGTAGTTGCCGCGCACTCCAATCAGTGGGCCGGCATTCTCGTGGGCGGCGGTCCTTTCGGCTATGGGCCGGATGCGCCGCTCAACAGCCACATCACGGTGCGCAACTCCAGCGTGCAGGATGTTTATGGCGACGGCATCGTTCTCTTCCGTGATTCCGACAGTGTGATCGAGACCAGCACCGCGTGGGAGACCGGCATGCAGCCTACCCAGACCATCGGCACACCCAACGCCATCTGGACCTGGACCTGCACCGATTGCGCCGTGCGCGATAATGAGGCTTTCCTTACCGACAGCCCTGGTGTGGACGGTGGCGCCTACGACATTGACTGGGACAACACCCGCAACATTGTCGAGCGCAACTATGCTCACGACACTCAGGGCTACTGCGTCGCGGTATTCGGCTCCGGCTATGTGACCAGCGAGAGCGTTGTGCGCGACAATCTGTGCATCGACAACGCCCTAAGCCCCAGGCTCGCCCCCCTGCAGGGCGCGGTCTACCTGCACACATGGAACGGCGGCGTCATTCGCGGCCTGCGCATGGAGCGCAACACCATCCTCTGGAATCCGCCGGTCGCCGCGGCCGCGGCCATTGTCAATGACGCAGCGATGGACGGCGGACCGGTTGTGTTTACCGGCAACCGCATCGAGTCCACCGCACCGCTCTTCTACAGCAGCAATGCGGACCTCGCACCGGCTGCGAACTCGTATCGCTACGACAGCAACGGCGATGCGCGGTTCACGCTCGGAGACAGGCACTATGCAACCCTGGCCGCTCTCGAAGCCGCGGGCTTTGAGAAGGGGTCCACATTCCAAAAGGGATCGGCGCCCACGCAGACGGAGCTCTCGCTGCGCCTCGACGCCACAGTTGACTTTACGCTCGACGCTGATGGCCTGCTCGCTTCCGGACCGCGCGCGCAGTTGATGGTGCTGCGCTGCCTGGCCGCGCAGTACGGCCCTGCCTTGCTCGCCGTCAACGTGCATCTTCGTCGCGCACCCATCTCCGCAGTTGAACAGGTTGCGCAAGCCAATGCGCTGCTCGACCTGGACGCCGGCCCAATCCACTTTGACCAAAACGAGCAACAAGCCGGTGTCATCCGCTTGTGGACATCCGATGGACGCCTTCTCAATGAGTGGCGCGGCTTTCAAAACGCGGCCACATTGGGCGGAGCGGTGCGGGCCCGTCTCGGCGCTCCACACTTCGCGGCCATGCCCCAAGCATCCTCCACGGAAGGAAAGCAATGATTCGACTCTTGACTGGTTCCCGATGTCTCCGACTTGCCGCATCTCTGGTCGCCGTCGCCGCATTTGCACTGACTACCCAAGCGCAAACCGAGCCGCCTCCGCCCGCACTCCAGGCGCCCATCTCCGTCTATAACAACTGGTCCGCGTACGACGAGCTTTCCGATAATATTCCTCTCACCGAAGCCCTGGCTATGCGCGAGCTGGATGAGTTGCTGCGCCTGAAGCAAACTGGCGTGCGCTTCGACTACTACATGATGGATGCTTTCTGGTTTGCGCCCGGCGGCGGCTATCGCACATGGCGCACTCCCAACTGGCCCAATGGTCCTGATGCGTGGATCAAGAAATGCCAGGCCAACGGAGTGCTCCCCGGCCTGTGGTTCAGCACCAACACACTGGTCAAGATTCAGGCCGCTCCCGCGTGGAAGGATTCGCTCAACAAAGATGGCGGGGCCATGTCCTTCTCTGAGGGCGGTTTTCTGCCCGACTTCATGAGTTCCCTGCAGTACTGGTACGATCACGGCATTCGCATGTTCAAGTTTGACTTTGTGGACTTGAACGCGGCCACCCCGGCTACCGCGGCCAAGCTCAGCAAGGCGGAGATCAAAGAGCGCAACGCAACCGCGTTTCGCGAGGCCCTGCGCGCCTTCCGGCAAAAGAACCCCGAAGCCGTGCTCATCGCTTTCAATGGCTTTGGCGGCGACCTGGATAACACGTTCGACCAACTGCCCTTTCACGATCCCACCGACCTGCGCTGGCTTGAAGTCTTCCAGATGGAGTACACCGGCGACCCGCGGCCTTCCGACGTGCCCGAGGCCAATTTCTGGCGTTCCATGGACATTTACAGCGACCACATGGTGCGGCGCTTCGAGCAATTGGGCTTTCCGCTGGAGCGTATCGACTCAACCGGCTTCATGTTGGGCAAAACCGGCACGATCTACTATCGCGGCATGAATGCATGGAAGGGCGCGTATCTGTTGATGATGGCGCGCGGCGGTTGGGTGAATACGGTGCACGGCAACCTTGAGCTGATTCAGGGCAAGGATGCCCAGTGGATGGTGCGCGCCCAATCGCTCTTCTTCGAGTTGCAAGGACTGGGACGCATCCATACCTTCGGCGGTATCCCCGGCGACATTGAACCATACGGCTTTGGCGGCATCACCACACGCGGATCCGTGTACGTCGTCATGAACCCCGGCCAGGCCATTGCCACTCTCACGCTGCCGCCGCTCGCTCCCAACCAGCCGGCTCTGGGCGCGGGCAGATTGCAGTTCCGTGACGCCGGATTCGCGCCTAAGCTTGACGGCAACAGAATCACCCTCGGCCCGGGCCAGATGGTCATGGTGGGTTATGGCGCCTATGCAGCACCGGCCTATGATTTCGGTATTCAGGACGATGTGGTCATTCCCAGTTTCATCCAATCCATTCCGGCCGAGTTTCATTCGTCCGCGCCCAGTACCATCGAGGCTGCTATCCAGCCGCCCTCCAAGGGCGTTCTGCGCGTGATCATGCGCGAACGTACTCCGGACGGATACATCCGCCGCACCTGGGCTGGCGGCCCTCCCAACGGCGCGAACATGGCGAAGGTCTTTTCCATCGAAGCAACGCAGGAAGGCCGAGCCATTCCTGTTCACATCGATTACGACAAGATTGTTTGGAGCGGACTCTCCTGGGCGGTGGGCGAGATCAAGACTGAGGACCTTGCGCCCGGCAAGCCAGTCCTGGTCCGCTTCCACTCCACGGAGAAGGACCCCGTCAAGCTGGACGGAACGGCTTACCACGTCGTGTATTGAGCGGGTCGCATGCAGGGTGTGGTGGCAACGTTGCGCCGAACCCTGCATGCGGAGCGTTGCCTGGAATCGGACTTCACCCGTGCCGCACCATGCTTGCGGGTTCCGGCCCTGCGAGCATTGGCGCCGGGTGTAATACACAATCTCGAACGGCAAATCGGCTAACGCTTTGGCGGCCGGCTGGATAGAGGACGACGATGACGATTGGATCAACGGTACAGAAAAGATGGATGGCCTTGGCCGGCTGCGGTGCTTTGGCGCTCGCCGCCTGCACAACCACGGTTCATGCCCAACAGTTCGCCCTGAAGGATGGCGATATCGTGGTGTTTTACGGCGACAGCATCACGGCGCAGCGGCTCTACACCAAGGATGTCGAGGATTTCCTGCTCACGCGCTATCCGACGCTGCATGTTCGCTTTGTGAACGCGGGAGTCCCGGGGGATTCCACACGCGGCGGCTATGCGGGAACCATGGAGGAACGGGTTCAACGCGACGTTGCGCCGTTTCAGCCGACCATGATTACTGTCATGCTGGGGATGAACGACGGAGGTTGGGGAACGGGATCTCAGCAGATCGATGCGTCCTTCCAAAAGGGATACCGCGAACTGCTGGAGACGCTGCACAAAGCCGCGCCAGGCGCATCCCTGACGCTGATCAGCTGCACTTCGTACGACGAAATCACGCACGGTACCGAGTTTCCAGGCTACTCGCGCGTGGTCGACAAGTTTGCGGACGATGTGTCCGGGATTGGCGCCCAGTTGCAAGCGTCGGGAGACAAGAACATCCTGCTTGCGGATTTCCATCGCCCGCTGGCCGACGCGCTGCAGCGGGCAAAGACGCAGTTTCCGCAGCTTGCGCCCCTGCTTGTCCCCGACCGCATTCATCCGGCCGCGGCCGGCCACTGGATCATGGCCGCGGCGCTCATGTCCGCATGGCATGTGAACCCGATCGTGAGCTGTGTTGCGCTCAATGCGGCCAGCGCTCAGGTGATCGGCAAAGACCGGACCACGGTCACGAATCTGGAGAAGTCGAAGGACGGCCTCAAGTGGACGCAACTCGATGAGGCGCTTCCGTTGCCGTTCGACTTCAACGACGCCATGACTCCGGTGCTCCTCCAGATATCGGACATCGCCAAGCTCGATCAAATGACGCTGCGGATCGATTCGCTGGAAGCCGGCCAGTACGAGCTCCTGATCGATGCCAAGCCTGTCGCGAAATTCACGCGCGAGGAGTTGCAGCACGGCGTGAATCTGGCTCTCTACAAGACGCCGATGCTCGATCAGGCGCGCGAAATCGACGGCGATGAAGAGCAGAGGGCCACTCTCGACCAGGCGCGCTTTATCCTCAGCGCCAATGTTAAGGGGAGTTCAACTTCGGCCCTCGCGGAGTCCGGGCTGCGGCAGGCGCAGGACGAAATTGCGGCGGGGCTTCGCAAGGATCTCGATCCCAAGCCGCACCGTTTCGAACTGCGCCACCAGTAGACCGGCGCCATCTCCGTCCATTGCGCGAACACTTTAGAAGGCGCGTTGACAACAGGACCTTGAATTGTCGACCGGGAGCGTTCTTCTATGTGGATGGAGCGGCGAGGGTTTATGCGAGCAGTGATGGGCGCGGCGATCACCGGGACGAGCCGATGGAATCTGTTCGCTGCAAATGAGCGAGAACCAGGCGCCGAGAATACACAGACCCAGGTGCGGGAGACCGTAATCGATGCGCGTGGCTTTCAGCGGCCTGTGAATCCGAGTTCGATGCATTTGGGCGGAAAAAGTCCAGCAGGCGAGGTCCTGCGCTTTGTCAATCTGTATCTGGAGAGGTCAGGGAAGTCCTATTTCCCCATTGCAGGAGAATTCCACTACACACGGTTTCCCGTCGAGGGATGGGGCGAGGAACTGTGCAAGATCAAGGCTGGCGGAATCAATACCGTCTCAACGTATGTGTTCCGGATTCTGCATGAGATGCGCGAAGGTGCTTTCGATTGGTCGGGCCGAAAAAACCTGCGCGCGCTTATCGAACTTTGCCAGAAGGCCGGCTTGGCAGTCATACTGCGCGTCGGCCCGTTAGCTCACGGCGAGATGCGGAACAGCGGCCGATGGGCACGGTGCTCCCGCCAGACGTGGAAACCATCAAGCCGGGCAACACACAGAAACTGCGCTGCGCGATACAAACGAGGAACGGATAGGGGTTTCTGTTCTTGAACAATTATCAAGCTCACAAAGATATGTCCAACCGCGCCCATCTCTGCGTGCGGATTCCGCTTGAGTCAGGAGACGTTCGCATTCCGGCGTCGGGAGGATTTGGCATCGCATCGGGAGAAGGAGCGGTCCTTCTCTTCAATCTGGAGTTGGGCGGAGTGCGCACTCCCAAGAGGGGAAGCCCCCGGCCGCGGGATATTTACCCCACAGAGCAAGCTTTTCCACTCGCCATTTGGCGCGCTTGGAGCCCGGATTTCGCCCCCATATTTATGAACGATTGCCCAGGCTTTAACTGCATTTTCATTGCAGTTGAATCTGAGTGGACACTGCGAACTCAGCACTGTCCAGTCAGAGAAGAAACCGGATCTGTCTAAGGAGAGCCCGGAGAAACTCCCTACGGAGTAACTTTGGAGGCGGACTCGTATGAACGCAGAGCTACGGTCTGCAGTCCCGGATGAAGAGGGAATTCACGCCCTTTCCACTCCAATACTCCACTGAGACCGGCGGGCAGAGTGAAGTTTGCATCAATCCCTTCTTGCGTTCGCCGGTAAGACACATCGATCGTGCCCTCACCGTGAGGCATGGATGCGTCCAATGTTGTCAAGCCAGCCAGATGCGGAGCAATACGGACGCGCTTGAATCCCGGGGAATCTGGACGGATGCCTGCGACGATAGTCAGCAGATCGTAGTTGGGGTGCGCTGACCAGGCATGAGCATCGGAGCGGGTCGGCTCCGGCGTCTCGGCCCATGTCGTCAGCCCAAGGTGCAGCATATCCTTCCAGGGGCTTAGCAACTTCAAGTAAAGATCACCCATGCCCGCATGATCGACGGCGCGGGCAAGATAGAAGCGAAAGTAGTAACTTGCGGCGGTTAGATTCTGAGAGGCAGGATAAGCCGGCTTGCCTGCAAGTTCGTCGGCGAGTATCGTCTCTATGACCTGCCTTTGCTTCTCGGCAGGAATAACATCGAGCATGACCCCGAGTATGTTCGCGTGCTGGCTGAATTTCCGGCGCGCCGGAGTATCGGCCAGCAATTGGCGCTTGTCGTCCCAGCTTAAGCGATAAACTGCCGCGGCGGTCCGCCGGGCATTTTCGCGATAACTTGCGGCGCGGGCTGGGTCGCCTACCGCATCTTCCAAATCGGCCGCATCGCGGAGGGCCGCGACGAATTGCAGCGTTTCCGGTACAGAGCCTCCATCCTCATCCTCAGGAGGTGCACCAATATAGCCGAACGACCAGTCAACAAAATGCCAGAACGCAAATCCGTTTTGCGGAAGCTTGCCTAACATGCCATCTTGACGCTGATGGGCCACAAACCAAGCGATCACAGAACGGGAGACGGACAACTCCCTGCGGGGTAACTCAGTATCGGGCCGGTACATCCAGTAATCATGCACCATCCCGATCCAAAGGAGTGAAAAGGGGGGAATGACTTGAAGCCCGTTGCTGGGGTAGCTGCTTGGTGTTAGTCCGTCTGGCAACACGGAATCGCCCAAGGCTTCGATCGCCTGCCTGGCGAGACGGTCATCTCCGCTCACTACATAATCAATCAGGGACTCTATCCGGGTGTCTCCGGCATATTGCATCTGTTCCCAATAGGGGCAGTCCATATGCGTTTCGTGCGCATTCACGCGGTAGGTGCGCCAGCCCACCTCCCAGACCTTGTCGAGTTCCCGATCGTCGCTGCGGAAGGTGGCCTTTTGCTGGAACGGATAAGCCGAGAAACGGGCGCTTAATCCTTGCAAAGATAGAGGCTGGTTGCCGGTGTCGATGTCAATCTGGAGAAACCTCCATGTGCGCCACCACAGTGGCGAGTAACTGCAGCGGGGGCTGCCATCGGGAAGAAACTCATCGTGCAGCATCGCCATGTCCATGTGCTTCGCCGCGACTTCGTTCCGGTTTCCCTTCGTTCCCTTCTCATCCACGAGCGCTTCGGCATATGTCAGGCGGATCTTTGCATCGGCACCTGCCCCGACGAGTAACTCCGGGTAAGCGGTGGTAAGCGTGTCGCGGTCAAACAGAATGGAGGCATGGGTATGAGCGGCGATCTGAATCGGCTGGCCGGGAAAGCCATCTGCTTGTACACCAACGCTGCGGATAACATGGCCCGCACTGGCCGGAGCATACTCCATTGGCGGCAGCATATCGGGGACGAGATGCCAGGTGTAGTCGAGGGCGGATTGGTCCGTATCTTTCGCGAGAACCGGATTCACGACCGGCACCGCAGGAGGCCAGTTGCCGGCAGGAGGCAGAACATTCCACTTGGGATCGAGCGCCTTGGCATCGACACTTTCACCGGGACTGGCAGGAAAGCCCTGAAGATTAGCCCGCCATCCGGATTCGAGACGAGCGGACCAACCAGCGTTGGTGCTCGCTGTGGGCCGGACCGCAGTATCTACCCATAGCAGGAAAGCGGTGCGCACGCTGGTCTGAGCCGCAGGAGATTGATCGCCGAAGTTCCAAACCCGCGCAGCGATAACATTCTCGCCGCGTTCAAGAAACGGCCGGAGATCGAAAGTCTCATAGCGCCAATGAGCCCGGTCTCCGCGGGCCGGTCCATCGCCGACACGCTGGCCATTGACATACAACTGAAACCGGTTGTCCGCGCTGACATGTACCAGATAGTGCGCTGGCAGTGCGTCAAACGAAACCACCTTTCGGAACGAGGCTACCTGGGGAGAGTGCTCCTTTGCGCCGAGGGCAGTAATCCACTTGGCGTCAGCAGGGATAACTTGAGCTTCCACAACCGTTGGCGCCAAAAGCAACAACGATAAAAGGCCGGCCGCAACCGGCCCGGAACTCCTGGACGTGCGCGACAGTATCGTTTGAATGGAAAACATGTTCATCTCCAAGATTGAAGCTTGACGAAACTTCTCTGCAATCTCCGTGGCGGTGTAACGTTCACGATACGCGCTTCACCGTGGATTCCATGGGCCGTGCCGGGAATACAACTTCGAGCCAACGTGCGCTTTACGGAGCCCGGTACAGCATGTTCAGCAACCTAAGCACGGGAAGCGGATCCATACCGAAGCTTTGACTTTTCATAGGCATCGAGTGGAATGAACCTGGCGCGAGCTGGCCTATTTCACCGTCTGGATGGTAGCGGTTCCATTCTGTCATACATGACAGCTCAAGCACAAAACAGCAAGGGCTGTAACGCCCTGCTGTCACGTCAACGCTGCCAGACTGCCTATGTGCATGCAGGAGCGTGATGCGTGCGGGGGGTCGACTCGGGCGGGATCCGCATCTTTCACCGTCGGGAGTTGATCGCCGAACGCCGGTTCTTTGCGGGCCAGGGAGGTGTGAAGCACAGACGCGCGACCGGAAACTGCGCATGGGGAGACCGGGGCTTTGTTGGCCTCGCCAGCCATGGGGTATGATTAGTGGTCGCCGCATGGTACCGATCCCAGGAAGGGATATTTCGGCGCGATGGACCTGTCCTGCATGACGATTCGCGATGGGCTGAGACTCAATCCGGTGTTGTTGAAGGGAGTTGCCGTCGGAGCGATTGGCGGGCTGCTGTTCGGCTTCGACACTGTCGTGATCGCCGGGACTACCCGGGGGCTTTCGAGCGCGTTCCACCTTTCACCGGGAGCGTTGGGCCTGACCGTGTCCGTCGCCCTGTGGGGAACCGTCGCCGGTTCGCTCGGAGCCGGGTACGCAGGCCAGTCGCTCGGCAGCAAGCGAGCCCTGCGCGTAATGGCCCTCCTCTATGTTGTCTCGGCCACAGGCTGCGCGCTTGCCTGGAACTGGCCATCCCTCGTGGTCTTACGCTTTATCGGCGGGCTGGGGATCGGAGGCTCGTCCGTGCTTGGCCCCGTCTATATGACGGAGCTTGCCCCGGCAAAGTGGAGAGGCAGGCTGGTGGGTCTTTTCCAGATCAACGTCGTGCTGGGCGTGCTGCTGGCGTATTTCTCAAATTTTATGATCGCAAGTATCGAGCCAGACCCTTCAGAATGGCGACTTGCACTTGGGATCGCCTGCATTCCTGCGCTGATTTTCTTTTCGCTTCTGCTGAACATCCCGGAGAGTGCGCGCTGGCTGGTCGCACAGGGCAGGCGCGCAGAGGCGCTGGCGGTGCTCCAATCAATGGAGGTCGGTGGCCCTTCCTCCGAGGTCGAGCAGATCTACGCTTCGATCGGAGCGGAAAAGATGAAGAGCGCCGAGCGGCTGTTCCAGCGCAAATACGCATTCCCCATCTTTCTGGCAGTGTCGATGGGCGCTTTCAATCAGCTTTCCGGAATCAATGCGATTCTCTATTATCTGAATGACATTTTTGCCGCCGGCGGCTACGGCGGAATGTCTTCAGGCCTGCAGGCGGTCGCGGTCGGGCTGATGAACCTGATCGCGACCGCAGTCGCGATCACTGTGATTGGCAAGGTGGGACGAAAGAAACTGTTGCTTGTCGGGTCGGTCGGGATGGTGATCTCCCTTTCCAGCATTGCAGCGATCATGTTTCACAAGATACCGCAGCACTTGCTATTCCCGTTGCTGACCGCATATACCTTCTCGTTCGCAATGTCTCAAGGAGCCGTCATCTGGGTGTTTATCAGCGAGGTGTTTCCGAACCTTGTGCGAGGGATAAAGCCTGGGCACATCGGCACACTGGATTATGAACGCCCTCATTGCGGGGGCGTTTCCGGCGATAGCGGCCAGAAGCAACGCCTACCCCTTTATCTTCTTTGCGGTTATGATGGCCGTCCAGTTCCTGGTAGTGCTGACGGTCTACCCTGAAACAAAACAACTCACTCTGGAACAGCTTCAGCGGCAATTGGAAAAGTAACGTCAAGGAACAGATGCGAGGAGTTCAAATGAGCAGAATTGTGACGATGATCTTTGCTGCCTTCATGGCGGCGCACACCGTATGGGCGGCCGACAATGCATTCAAGCTGAAGGACGGAGACAAAGTTGTCATTTACGGCGACAGCATCACAGACCAACGCCAATATTCCGTCATTATCGAGACGTTTGTCGCCACCCGTTATCCTCATCTCGATGTTCGCTTCGTCAATTCGGGCTGGGGCGGCGACAGCGTCAATGGCGGCGGAGGAGGGCCGATCGACACGCGTCTGCAACGCGACGTCTTTGCCTACCGGCCAACCGTTGTCACCATCATGCTCGGCATGAACGATGGCGGATACAAAGCGGAGACCGAGACCAACGACGAGAAGTACTTCAGCGGATACAAGCACATCGTCGAATCCATACGAACGAACCTGCCGCAGGCTCGGATTCTGGCCATTGAGCCATCTCCTTATGACGACGTGACGGGTCCGCCGGCGTTTCCCGTGGGAGGTGACCTTCAGTACAACGAAGTCATGCGCAGCTTCGGCAAATGGATTGCGAACTATGCTGGCCAGTCGGGTCTGGATGTCGCCGACCTCAACTCCGAAATGGTCCAGACTCTTCGTCGAGCGCAAGAATTGGATCCCGAGGGTGCGAAACAGATTATTCCCGGCCATATTCATCCGTCGTTTGCGGGCCATTTGATTCTTGCCGAAGGCCTGCTGAAGGCATGGCAGGCAAGACCGGTTGTCTCCGCGGTTGCACTCGAGGTTTCGCATGGGACCTTGAAAGTGGACTCGGCGCAGTTTGCAGTGGTCTCGCATTGTTCGTTCACTCCTACGATCTCCTGGACGGAACTGGACGATGCGTTGCCGCTTCCCTTCAAGCAGTGGGATGGCATGTGGGGCGGCGGGCCTGTAGATCTCGTGCTGAGGAGCTCGGACGTTACGAACGCGCTGAACCAGCAACTGCTCAAGGTGAGGGGCCTGCAAAGCGGAACCTACTCCCTCAAGATTGATGGAACATCGGTGGGAGCGTTCAATAACGACCAGCTTGCGGCGGGCATCAATCTCGCACTGCTGAAGACTCCGGCAACCGACCAGGCGATGAAGGTCTATCAGTTGGCCAATTCGCGGGAAGAAGTCCACAACGAAGGGTGGAGGAATATCGGGATTCCACTCGAAGAGTACGCGCTGCCGGAGACCCGGCCAGCGGTCGATGCGCTCAATCATCTTGACGACGCTCTCGCCAGGAAGATGCGAGAAATTGCCCAACCGGCGCCTCACCAGTTTGAACTGGCGCCGGTTTCGGCAAAGTAGTTGGAAGCGGGGGAGAACAAAATGGCAATGGAACCGGCAGGCGCGCCTTTCTCACACTTGGCGCCGCACGGGCCATTGCCTCGTCAAAAGAATGCGCTGCGACCAGGGTCTGCGCAAATTTCGCCTGAGGCGCGCCAAACGCTTACACCGGTCTCGTAGACCCCGGCGTGCTTTGTGCAGACCATGGTTTTTGGGACGATTACAAAGCCTGGTATCCGATGCTGCTGCTTTATCCGGGGCGGCACAGGGAGATCCTCGAAGGCTTGGTCAACGCCTTCAATGAGGGCGGCCGGTTCCCGCAGTTTCCGTGCCCAGGCGCAATACTGGGTACATCGCGTCCTCAACGAACTCAATTCGCCGGGAGTCCGCACCAAAGCAACTCGATTTCGCACACGGGGAGTATGAAGGCAGGGTCGCTCATTGACTTCCATCCGGCCCCGCCATCGAGGAGGTGGCGCACCCTTACGAAGCTCTTCTGAATCGAGCAACTCCGGAGCCACTCCCGGGTGCAGAACTCACTGCATTGTGCCGATAGAAGAACAAATTTGGCAGCGCGCAGGATCCTGGCGAAGAGGCGTCACCGACACGACGGAGGAAAAAGCCAACCACCGCCGCGGACACGTGCGGCTGCATTCGCTGACGAGGCTCTGAGCAATTGATATGAAATTGGTTCCACACATTCGGGCGGCATGGTCCTCAAACAGAGGGACGGCGCGACCTTCACGCGTATTCCTGCGCCAGGGATCATTCGGAGGTTTTGTTGAGTTGTTGGGAGTTGGCTTACGGACCGCAGATCAAAAATCCGTAAATAATTCAAAATAAATTGGATGAGGAGCATTCAATTCTCGACGTGGGGGTACAGAGGCGTGGGCGCGCCAGGAATCCGCTTGACAAGCGAATCGGGGAGAGAGTTAAATGAACAGTCGCATGGAACCGATACCATGGCAATTGAGATGCAACCTGTATTCAGAAAGGACAAACACACCACTATGTCAATTGATTTCATTGTGAGGCCAAATGCTCAACTGGGAAGCTTACATGCTCCTCCGCGTGCTGCGGCCAGCTTCTGCAAGCTGAAGTTATCCGCGCTGCTGCTCATGCTCGCGGCGGTCGTCATCTTTGCCGCTCCGGCACGCGCACAACTCGATACCAGCACGATTTCAGGTGTGGTTTCCGACCGCACCGGAGCTGTTATTTCGGGTGCCAGCGTCGTCATCACCGACACGAAAACAAACCGCTCTGTCTCCTTAACCACCAATTCCAAAGGGGAATTCTTTGCCCCCTCACTTGGCGTGAGCGCTTATCGCGTGAAATTCTCCAAACGCGGTTTTCGCACCACAACCATAGAAGGCATTGTCCTGCACGCCAATGACAGCATCGCCGAAAACGCCGTTCTCGATGTCGGCGCGGTCAGCGAGACGGTTACAGTCCAGGCGCAGCAGATCGAAACGGATACCGAAACCAGCAATCTTGGCGCGACGATTACTGCCGATCAGGTGAGCCAATTGCCGACCAACGGCCGGGATATCATGGACATGCTGGCCCTGGTCCCCGGCGCGATTCAGAATACGGGCAGCAGCGTCAACAACGATTCGATGGGAGGTTTTCCCAGCGGCCAGATGGGGGTTAACGTGCTTATGGACGGCGGTGATTCCACGCGCGTCGACGCCAACGTGCAATTCACCACCTTCGGCCTCGGCAACGCACGTATCACCCGCTCCAGCGTCGATAACGTCCAGGAAGTGAAGGTCCTATCCTCGGACTACTCCGCGGAATACGGCCGAGCGATCGGTGACATCATCAACGTCATTACCAAGTCAGGCAGCAATAACCTGCATGGCGAGGCATTTGAGTTCTTCCGCAATAACGCACTGGATGCCAAGAACTACTTCGACAACTCAGCTCTCCAAGGTGAGGTGCCCCTGAGGCTGAACCAGTTTGGAGGCAACCTCGGCGGTCCGGTTTTCCACAACAAGCTCTTCTACTTTGGCAACTACGAGGGCGAACGCCAACGGGTCACAAACATCGTAAGTGGCGAAACTCTGGTGCTTAACCCGGCCATGCGTGCCTTGGCAGTGCCTGCTATGTTGCCGGTGATCGCCGATATTCCACTTGGAAACGCGGGCCCCGCTAATACAGTCAATCACATCATCTACAGCTACTGGTTCGATGTTCTGAACGGCACCACCTACAGCGACATCAACGAGAACACATATGCTCTCAAGCTGGATTACGTGCTGTCGCCCAAAAACAATTTTGCGGCCCGGTATAACTACAACGCGAGCAATACATACGGAACGTACGGCCTGGCCATTGGCCAGTACGAAAATGGCCGGCAACTCTCGCAACTCGGCAAGGTTACCTGGAACTACATTGGCTCGCAGAGCTTCCTCAACGAACTGGGATTCAACATTAACAGCCCGGATTCCAACCAAAATAACGGCGAACCGCAATTTCCCGAATGGGGCTGTTTCTTCTGCACCATAGGCTTGGGCCTTACACCCGGTCCGAACGGCATGACTTTCGGCGCACGCGTGCCGGCGATCTCCTACGAGTTGATGGACACCGCGACGAAGATCAAGGGAAGGAATCAATTCCGATTTGGAGCGGACATTCGCTGGAACAACGTCGGACGTGAGCTCGTCACGCAGGACTCGATTACATACTTTGGCGGTCCAACCGTAGAGGCGGCAACCAATCTTCCCTGCAACGGGCAACCGCAAGGCACCAACGGTTGCATTGACCCAGGCAATGGCCCTGAGGATTTCCTGGCGAATAACGGCGAGGGATGGTCGGTCCTTGGCTACCCTATGACCCACATGCTGAACACGATGATGGGCTATTTCTTCAATGACGATATGAAGCTTCGTCATAACCTGTCCATCAACCTGGGCATCCGTTACGAGTACAACACGGTGCTCCACGATTCAAAGGGAGCGCTCGAGAACTTCAACGTTGCTGCGCTTTCGCTTGATAAACCCGGTACGCAGCTTTATGCACCTTCGCGTGTAGACTGGGCGCCGCGTCTTGGATTTAACTGGGATCCCTACGGCAAAGGACTGACCGCGCTCAAAGGCGGTCTCGGGCTATTCTTCCTCCCGATCTCGCCTGGCGGCCCGCTGAACATCGCCATCAACACAGAGCAGAACGCCTCTCTCAATCTTCTCTCCGAATGGTTCAACGGCGTTTCGTGCACTCCCTCAATCAGTTCAGTTTCGTTTCCCTTGCCGACATCAATGCCGGTCTGCACACCCCAGACGCCGATCAGTGTCACCGCGTTTGATCCACATGAGCGAGATTCCTACTCGGAGCAATGGAGCCTGGCTGTCGACCAGCAGATTGCAAAGAACACGGTGTTCACCCTGGCCTATCGCGGCAACCACGGATTGCGGCTTTCCGCCGGGCCGAACCTCAACCTTGCCGAGCCGAACTGCCCAGCTGGAGAGACTGTCGGGCCGAACTGTCCTGGTGGGACGGCTCCTATTAGCGGGCAATCACTCAACTATGACCTCAGCAACCTATGGGGCAGCGTCAGCGATAACGGTCAGTTCGCCTCGTCCAACTACAACGCCTTGAACGCCGCCATCCGCACCAACACCCACGGGCTGAATCTCCAGGCTAATTACAACTGGTCCCACGAGTTCGACGATTTCATGGGACTCTTTGAGGCATACCAGAATCCTTACAACATCAAGGCGGACTGGTCTCAAGGTGACATTGACGTCCGTGACACATTTGCGATCGGCGGTTTCTACAACGCACCAAAGATTCCGATTCGGTTCACGCGGCTCGGAACTGGTTGGCAGATTACCACTATCGTTCAAGGACGGACCGGCACTCCCGTCAACTTCGGCGTCAGCAACGTATATGATCCGGCATCAAGCAGTCTGCGACCGGACTGTGTCCCCGGCGTGTCGTGGAAAGCACAGAACTGGTCCCATAATAATCAGTTCAACACGGCCGCATTTTCCGTACCGAAACTCGCCTATGGAACCTGCCCACGCAACCTCGGGCGTGGAACAAACTACATCCAGCCCGATTTTGGGCTGGTAAAGAACACCAGACTTGCCGAGCATCTTAACTGGGAGTTTCGTGGTGAGGTGTTCAATGCACCGAATCACCCGAACTTCTCAAACCCGGGAAGCTCAATCAATGGCTACGCCTTTGGATCGAGTTATTCCACCATCGGTAATCTGGTTGGCCAAGGTACGTCGCGTCAGATCCAGATTTCCACTAAGTTGACCTTCTGATCGATTACCTGAAATTGAGATATATCCCTGTGGGCGCCAATCCGGCCGGCATATCTTCCTTGCCGGCCCGGACTGGCGCCCACAAAGTTGTTTAACAGACTTGGACGAAGTGGGTAAGAAGACTATGCTTCTGGAGTTTCCCACCTCACGACGCAAGTTCATTCAGCTTGCTTCACTCGCGACCGCAATAATTTCTCTCACGGGATTAGCCGCATTCCCCGGCGATGAAGATACCGGATCAATGGGCGCATGGTACATTTTGAGCGCTCTGGGGATCTTCGCCGCGTGCCCTGGCGATTCGAAATGGGTGCTGGGAGCGCCGTTCTTTGATACTGCAAGAGCCAAAGTGCGAGGTGTTTAGCTTTGGAAAAGCAAAAGAGATCCAATGCGCAGGCCGGCTTAACCGGTGACGTGGAAGTCTGGAATCGTGCGTGCTCTCATTGGCGCGCGGCGGCAAGAATTCTGGCCTCATGGTTCGCCGGCCTTGCAATGATTGCGCCGGCTGCCGCGCTTGATTCGAACTATGCAGCAGTGCGAGTTGTAGACCAGGACACTGGGCGGGGAGTGCCGTTGGTCCGGCTGTGTTCAACCAGCAGCGTTTGCTACTGGACCGACAGCAATGGTGTGGCCGCGATCGACGAGCCTGATTTCCTCGGCAAGAGGGTGTTCTTCTCGATCGAGAGCGAGGGCTATCACTACGAACAGAACGTCTACGGCACGGCAGGCTCGACCATCGATCTGTTGCCGAGGACGGTTATCACGCTCAAGATCAGGCGACTTAACCTGGCCGAGCGCCTCTACCGGGTGACAGGTGAAGGTATTTATCGCGACAGCCAACTTGCCGGTCTGCCAGTGCCCGTGGGGCAGGAGAAATTGGCGGCCGATGCCACCGGTATGGACACGGTGATGTATGCCGTCTATCGAGGCCAGATCTTCTGGCTTTTTGGCGATACCAATTACGTGTCGGCACCACTCGGAAATCTGGCAACCACATGCGCGAGGACGTCGATGCCTTCGGCGGCCACATTTCGGGCGGAACACCAGATTCCGCTCCACTATTTCACCCGCGGCGATGGGTTTGTGAAAGGAATGGCCGCCATCGCCGGAGAAGGGCTAAAGTGGATGTCCGCGCTCATGGTGGTGCGGGACGCGAAAGGCGACGAAACGCTCTATGCCCGTTATGACCGCGTAAAGGATTTAACAACAGTTCTGGATTCGGGAATTGCGAAGTTCGATGATGCGCGTTCGGAATTCCGTACGGTTCGCTCCATGGGGCCGTCGCCGAAATACTTTGCCGACGGCCGCGCGACGCCGGTTCAGGTTCGTGGAGAGAGTTATTTCTATTTTTCAGGATTGAAGACAGATGCGCCCGAGGTGCGCGTGCCGGCGACCGCCGCAGATATCGTCGAACCGGGGAAGTATGAGATCTTCACATGTGACACTGAGGGTTGTTCGTGGCAAACCGAGGCAACACCCACGCCAACCCGGTTCTACGACATCGACTCCGGCGCTCCGGTAGACGGCAAGATTTTGAGCCTGAACTGGAATCGCTTCCACCGGCGGTGGATCGCGATCATCTGGCATCTGCTGGGAGACGTCTGGTACGCAGAGGCTGACACTCCGACCGGCCCGTGGAGCTACGCGCGGAAGATTATTTCGCATACCACGCAGACCTTCTACTGGCCCGGGCAAATAGAGCCGCTGGACGCAAACGATGGGCGGAGGATTTACGTCATGGGAACTTATACTCAGACATTTCAGCAGAACCCGGAGAAAACACCTCGATACGATTACAATCAGCTTCTTTACGGCTTGTCATTGGATACACCGCAACTGGCGCTTCCGGTGGCAAGATACAGCATGAAAGGGCGTTCGGGCGCGTTTACCAAGGAGCAGCTCGACCAGGAGCATCTTTGGCCTGACGTCCGCCAGGTCGTCGATTTCGTGGACCAACATGGCCAAACGTATCCGAACCGGAACAGCCCCTTTCAGTTCGATCGAGATGCCCAGCCGTGAGCAGGGATCACGCCGGATCAATCAACAGTCTTTGTGCTGTCCAATCCTAGAGCAAAACCACCACAGCTACTTCGCTTGCACTCTATGCGCCATGCCTGGCGCACGGCACAGAAAAACGGGGCCGAATCTCTTCGGCCCCGTTTTCTATGCGGTTACGTCAGCAAGGCCAGCTCCGACCATCACTGAGCAGGAGCAAAGGTGACACGAACGAGTTGAATGTTCTGGCCGCAGAAGCCAAGATCGGCGTCGTCCTGGACATAGGAAACGTATTGCACCAGTCCATTCTGTTCTTGGAACTCGGGATGCGGCTGTGCGGCGTAATCGTTGGCGTTGTTTGCGCCGATCGTCGACAAGCCGGTGAAGAAATCCTGTTCGTCGGACCAGGGTCCCCACGGAGCTGGAGCAACGCGGAAGGCCAGCTTATTGCTGTAGGTTTCCGAGTAGATCGTCATATATTCGTTGAGAGCAGGGTTGAAAAAGAGCGTATTGCCGGCAGCGCCGCCGTAGAACAGCATCGTCGCCTGGGTCGGGTCAGTGACCCATTGCTGTGTGCCGCCGTTCCAATAGGTCCAGGCGCCCGGAGTCAGGATGTTTGCGAGCGGAACCCTTGCCATGTTGCACATGTGGTAGCCGAAGGCGTTCATCTGGTCGCAACCCGTCATGTACACCATGTCGCCTTGTAGCATTCCTCCTCCGCCGTAGGTCGTCGGCGTCAATGTCGTTCCTTGCCACATCAGCGTGGGGTGGGCCGTTCCCGGCGTGAGGATCGGGCGCGTAAGGACGCCGTTCAGTTCATGGGCAATACCGACTCCGATCACGTTCCAGGCGGAAATTGACCCGCCGCGCTGAATCAGGAGATAGAAGTGGTATGCCTCTCCGGTGGTAGAATTCGGCACCGCAATGACCGGCCCGGGCCATATCGCGTAGGACTCGCCGCAGAGTGGATCCGTGGTTGTCGAGCAGCCGCTCTGGTTGCCGTGCGCGGTATTGAACGCAGTTTCATCCGCAGTGAAGGGCATGAATTCGGTAGGCATGCCGATTGAGTCTACGTGATTGTTGTCGAGATTGATGCCATTGGAAGCGTTGAGGTTATCCGACCAGGCGCGGGTGTTGCTGATGAAATTCTCACCCTCGGCGTTGGCGGCGTTCATGGAGGTATCGTTGAACGACCAGTAGGACTTGCCGTTGATGGCCGCGCTCCAGGTGCCGTCGCGTCCCAAGACGTGCGAGTTTTGAACGACCGTGCCTATGGCAGCGGCCGAGACCACGGTTGGAATGGGTGCGGCGCCGGAAGACGTGGTTTGCAGCGTGACCTGCATGCCCTGCGAATCGGCGGGATTCGCAGGGTTGCTTGCAGCGATGGTGACAATGGAGGTTGAGGGCATTGTATCCGGCGCGGTGTAGAGCCCGGTGGTGGAGATGACGCCCACCTGCGGGTTGCCACCGGCCACCTGGTTCACGCTCCAGGTGAGAGATTGACCCGTTCCTCCGACCGAAGCCGTGTACTGCGCGTATGTGCCGACCGTGACCGTCTGTGGTCCGCTTATCGAATCCGGAACCTGCAGGGTGATCTGCAGGCTTTGCGAATCGGAGGTATTCGCCTGGCTCGTGGCCGTGATGGTTACGGTCGAAGAAGAGGGCATTGCTGGGGGCGCAGTGTAGAGTCCGCTTGTGGAGATGGCGCCGACCTGTGCATTGCCGCCGGCGACCTGGTTAACGCTCCACGTCACCGACTGATTCGTCGTTCCCGCCACCGTCGCCGTGTATTGCGCGGACGTGCCCAGTGTCACTGTCTGCGGCCCGCTGACAGTGACGGTAATGTTCGGTTGCAGCGTCACTTGCAGGCTTTGCGAGTCCGCCGTATTCGCCTGGCTGGTCGCGGTGATGGTCACCGTTGGCGAGGAGGGCATGGTTGCGGGCGGGGTGTAGAGCCCGGCGTTCGAGATGGTGCCCACCTGTGCGTTGCCTCCGCTCGCCTGGTTGACGCTCCATGTGACCGCCTGATTAGTGGTTCCGGTCACCGTTGCCGTGAACTGCGCAGGCGCGCCAAGCGTGACCGTCTGCGGCCCGCTGAGCTGGACCGAGGCGGAGACTGGCGCATTGGACTGCGATCCGCATCCTGTGAGGGCGCAAAGAAGCAAAACCGGAAGAAGCGGTATTACGAAAACGTTTCTGAGATTTGAATTCATACCTCTCCAATCGCTGCCAGATCTGAATCGGCATGGAGAACCGCTCCCGCGTCAGCCGCGATAGACTCATCGTTTCTGAAGAACCCGGTGTTTCTGGGCGGTTCTGACTGCAAACCAGGTCTCGACGCATATAATGGAACCGATACCACGAGCATATCCATATAAACCCCAGCCGAATCGATTGTCAAGAACGATTTGAAGCGGCACGTCGCCGGGGCAGCGAGGTTTGGATTCCCGATACAATCTGTAGTGTTTTCAGATCGATGTCCAGGGCGACAGCACCTCGCGGGTGCTGGGATGGAGGGCTGATCTGCGCTGTCCGCGGTTCGTTGATGGAGCCGGTGGCAGGCAGAATGAGCTGGCGGAAGAAGGAAAACATCGATCATTGGTGGAACCAGTTCCATAAGTGCTTACGGCACTTTCTGTCACGGCTCTCCGATGCAGTGAATCGAGGCTTCGCCGCCTGCCATGGTACCGATGCCACCCCTGGTCGATGAGCCGCGCTGCTTTCTTCTTCGCTTCCGCGCCGGAATTCTGGCGCCGTTCACCTGCAAGCATTCCGGGCGTTTTCGCCTCGTGCCTGCGAGGCGCCATCGTGGTGTGGCTCCGATTGACAGTTCCGTGAGGGGGATGATAAATTCTCATCAGCATGGAACCGGTACCATATACCCCTCGGCAACTACACCCAGGCGGAGGTTCTTCTTCGCTTTGTGCCTGTTCCTGTCCTCTGCCGCTCCGGTATTCGCGGCTTCCAGCGCGACGAGCCCGATCACGACAATTCATGTGATTCCCAGTTCTCACTGGGACCTGGGGTTCCTGCGTCCACCGGAGGCGGAGAAGGATGCGATCAAGCCTTCTCTGGACGCGGTAATTGAGGCCTGCGAGGCCGATCCGCAATTCCGCTGGACGATTGAGAGTGTCTGGCAACTACATGCCTGGCTTGAGCGGACGAAAGATCCGGCACAAATCGAGCGCCTTGGAGTTTTGCTGCGCAGCGGGCGCATCGAACTGTCGGCCGCGAACGGCAGCATGCATACCGAATTCATGGGGTCAGAGGAACTGAATCGTCTCGTTTCTGCGGGCACGGAAATCGAGCGGCGATTCGGGGTTCATCCCGATGTAGCCATGATGAACGATGTGCCCGGATTCTCGATTCGTGTCCCGCAGGTCCTTGCACGCTCCGGAGTCAAGTATCTGATGACCGGATCGAATACTTCTCTGGGCGGCGGCACGCAGCTTTGGCCGGGCCAGGTGCCGCATGACCTGCTGCCGGGCGCCAGCAAGGGCGCTGTGGTTCCGCGGCACACTCTTGTCTGGAGCGAGAATGGGGGGAAATCCTCATATCACATCCTGCTCGCGCAGAAGCAGGCGTTCTGCGACCGCTTTCAACCTCAAGCTGGCCCACCAGTTGCGGGGAACCAATCAAACGATGGAGTCCTGGCCGATGTGATGATCAAGTCGGATCAGGGCGAGACGAAGGACCATGGATTCGTCAGCTTCGAAACGTACGAACCAAACTATCCAAGCACCTATACGTTTTCATTCGCACTGACCGGCGGGCCTGGAACTGCCGACGCTGTCTCCGCGCATCGCTTCGGAGTTCAAGACGAATTCGACTTTGTGGAGTTACCGCCCAATCGCCGGCCAGCCTATTGGAGCGCCTCATTCATTTCAATGAGCGCGCCGAATGTAGTCTTGCAGGCATTGAGGCCAAGCTCCGATGGAGACGCCGACGATTTTCTGCTTCGCCTGCAGGAAATTGCCGGAAAGCCGACAGACCTGAGTCTCAAGTTTCCGCTCACGATCCACTCGATCGCGGAAACGACGCTAACAGAAGATAGGATCCTTCGGCCGGGAATTGCGGCAAATGCTGTGCACCTTTCACCACACCAGACACTTACTTTGCGGCTCTCGGTAGCGCACCTAGCGGGCTCTGCATCAGGGGAAAAGAATTGAACCTACCCAGGATAGTTATTCAACTCGGCAAGCTTGCTCCACTTAGTTTCTTGATTTGCTGCTGCTCATTCGTGTTTGGACAACAGACGCGGCCTGAACATTGGGCAGAAACAGCGTCCTTCGATTACGGCATCAGCGCCGATATTACTTATGGCGTGTTCAACGGCGTCCCCCTGCATCTCGATGTCTGGAGAAACCTTCAAGCGGCCGGCCCGGTTCCCACGCTCCTGTATGTTCATGGTGGGGGCTGGGTGTTCGGCGACAAGAATGGCGCTGCCAACCTCTTCCTGCCTTACATCGAGCGGGGATGGAATGTTGTCAATGTGGAATACAGGATGGCAGGAACTTCGCCTGCTCCCGCAGCGGTTAAAGATGTCCGATGCGCTTTGCGATGGATCTACAGAAACACGGCCGACTATCACTTCGACACAAATCGTATTGTTGCTACAGGCCATTCGGCGGGAGGCCATCTCGCGCTCATGGCCGGAATGCTTCCTGCCGGCACGGATCTCGATGGCCAATGCCCGGCGGCGCCCGGCGAACCACCGCTCAAACTGGCTGCCATTGTGAACTGGTTTGGCATTTCGGATGTAAACGATATCCTCGACGGACCGGACCGTCAAACGTACGCCGTGGCCTGGTTCGGTACGCAACCCGGGAAAATGGAATTGGCCACGCACGTATCTCCGCTGACCTATGTGCGGCCGGGCCTGCCCCCGATCATCACGGTTCACGGTGATCACGATCTTACCGTCCCTTATTCTCAAGCAGTGCGTTTGCGGGATGCGCTCACCAACGCGGGCGTGCCGAACGAGTTGGTGACAATTCCCAATGGCGGTCACGGAAGCTTTTCCGGCGAGCAGACCCAAAAGGCATTCGAACGCATATGGGGCTTTTTGGATGCGCATAACCTGGGAGGTCTTAACAGCGCCGCTTCATTGGGGGACCACTGATGCAAAAGCACGCAGTGTGTCCTCCGTCTACTGACTCTGGGGACAAACGCGAAGGCGCCGATATCGAATCCACGAATGGCGCTCAGTATCCGCGCCTTTCGCTATCGGATCGCCGCTTCCTCGATCAACTTACGGATCTTCCGGTTCTGGGGACACTGGCTGTTGAGGAAGAGCGCATCCGCATGCGAGCTGGCCAGACTGCCACTTTTGACGATTTTCCAGTACAAACTCAGGAGTATCGAACATCTGCTTGCACGGTGCACCTGATCAAGCCTCTGCAGGCGGAATCTCCGCTGCCCATTACGTTTTACCTGCACGGAGGAGGCTGGGTTCTGGGGGACGTTCGGACCCACACGAAACTGGTGTGTGAACTGGCGGTGCGGTCGCAGAGCGTCGTCGCATTTATCGACTATCCGCGCGCTCCGGAGCAGCGGTTTCCGGTCCCATTGGAGGCCTGCGTCACAGCGCTGATCGAGGTCTTGCAATCGGCGGAGTCACTTGGCCTGGACAGAAATCGATTCGCCGTGGTGGGCGATAGCTCAGGGGGAAACCTCGCGGCAGCGCTGATACTCTCAGCGATCGCACGAGACTTGCCGCTGCCGACGCGTCAAGTACTCCTTTACCCGGCAACCGATTACAGCTCGATGACTCCTTCGTACAGCGAGTTTCGGAGAAACCCGAATTTAAGTCAATTCACCATGCGATGGTTTTGGGAAAACTACATGACGGACGAGACTTCGAGCGCCGATCCACTCGTCTCTCCGCTTCGAGCCGATGCGGTAGTCTTATCGAGGTTTCCCCCGACCCTGATCGTTACCTGCGAATACGACGTATTGCGCGATGAAGGCGAACAGTTTGCAGCCCGGCTGATCCGCGCCGGCGTTGAGGTCACGGCAGTCCGCTGGCTGGGATCGCTGCATGGCTTTTTGGTAACTGAGTCGCTGGTTGCCTCAGCTTCCGCGCAAACATGCATCGACATGATTGCGGGTTATCTCAGAAAGGGGTACGAAACCGAAGCTTGAGTTCTTCCTGGCGGGAATCAGCGATCCAGCGAACACCCACAGGACTGCCGGATGACAAGGTTCGTAGCGATTTCAATCTGTTGCGGAGAGTGTGCCTCGCCGGTCATGTAATTCAGCAGGAGCCGTGTCGCTGTTCGGGCCAATTCTTCGATCGACTGCTGGACGACAGTTATGGAGGGGCGAAGGGTGGCGGCAAGCGCGAAGTCGTCGAACCCAATCAAGCTGACGCATTCAGGAACAGGGATATTGTGATTTTGCATTACTTCATATGCGAGGATTGTCGATTGGTTATACAGACCGAAGATTGCGTCGATCTTTCCCCGCGCCGACATGTGCTTCATAATTGCCGTTTCGGCAGACCGGTAGTCAGGTGCCTCCATTTCAACCATGGCATCCAGGCCCGCAGCGGTGAGAGCGGTGGTGTAACCTTTTACGCGCTCACGGATGGTGTAGAGGTTAGGATCGCCGCCCAAACACAAAATTCGCTTGCGGCCATGGTTGAGCAGGTGGCCTACTGCATTTTGCGCGGCGACACAATTGGCCGAAACAACGCTGGAGTACTCTCGGCCGGCTATAGGACGGTCAAAAGCCACAACTGGAACGGAAAGACGACGGAGACTTTGAATCAACGCCTTTGATCCGGAACGGGGCGGCACGAGGAGGAGTCCATCGACACGATGGCGCTCGAATATCTGTAGATCGTCCAACTCCAAATGAGGCTTATCCTGGGACGTGAGCAGAATGAGCACATAATCTTCGCGGCGCGCATAAGTCTCCGCCACGCCGGCGAACTGGGCAAAAAACGGGTCGGTGATTGATGGAATGATGAGGCCTATGGTCCTCGACCGTTCACTCTTCAAGGACCGGGCCGCCTCATTCGGTTGATACCCGAGATCCGTCATCACCTGCTGGACGCGAGCGAGCATTGTGGGGGCAACATAATGCCCTCCATTGATGACGCGAGACACCGTAGTGCTACCGACGCCGGCGGCTTTGGCGACATCGTGGAGAGTGGGTCGAATCCTCCGGGTACTTATCATGTAATTAGCCTTTCTTCAGTTTCGAGCCATGCACCACACTGGTAGGAGAACGTTAAAGTTCTACCATGAGAGCAGTTTGCCTACTTGGCACGTCGATACGTGCAATGTCTTCCTATCCTTGAACACCAAGTCGATAAGTCCTTCCCCTCGCTACGATTCCATTCCAACTCCGGATGACTCCTGAATCGCAGGAAGCAGATGCCCGCCGCCAGTAACCACCATCGGTTTGTTGCGAACCGGCAGCCGCAGATCGGCGGACGAATCTGCTGTCTCATCGGGTCCTATCTGCCGTGTTAGCGGCGGACAGTACCTGCGCCCCGGAGCGAAAGAGCAGGGCTCAATCCAGGCGCTACGCGCATGCGAAGAATCCAGCGCGTCTTAGGAGGCGCTGCCAAATTCAATGATCACTTTACAGGGCGCCGGGGATGGATGGCAACGCTACCAGCTACTAATCCTCAGAGGTCCGCCGCTAGCTGAAATCCCGTGCGGCTGGAGCAGGTGGCCTCCACGACGGCATTAAGCGTGATTTCCCACAAACTGCGGCGGAGGTCTCTAGCACCCATCTCGCCAATGTCTCTGTCGAATTAACCCCTTGCTTCTGTACCGGATTTGGCGCAAATAGAAGGGATGGCCGATCTATGCGAAATGCGGTGGGAATACGTACGGCCGTTCATGGAGTGGGATCAGCAGCTCAGACAGCGGGCGTGGCGGGCGCTGAGGTGGTGCTCGCCGGATGTTGAACGGAGTGCTGCGGATACTGCGCACGGGGCGTCGTGGCAGGACATTCCGCCTCGTTGCGCACCGTATCAGACCTGTCACCGGCGATTTCAGGAGTGGCAGCGGGCGGGTGTGCTGGACGGCACCTTGTGGGCACTTCGCGAAGATTTGCAGGCGCGCGGGAAGTTGGTCTGGGAGAGGCGTTTGTAGATGCCTTCTTTGCGGGGGCAAAAAAGGGCGGAGCATTGGTCCAACACGCTGCGGCAAAGGGACCAAGATCATGGCAATCGCGGACAGCCATAGTCTTCCTCTCGCCATTCGGGTTACGGGCGTTTCGCCGAATGAGTCCACGCGGGTCGAAGCCACGCTCGCCGAGCGCAATGCCGCCCTCCTGCCCAAGCGACTGATCGAAGACAAGGCCTACAACAGCGCCACACTGGATGAGCGGTTGCGGCAAGACCAAGGGATCGAATTCATCGCCCCCCAACAGCCGCAAAAGAGACAACAAGTAAGGTGGGTGGCCACTTCGTCGCAACCTCCGGCGCTGGAGGACCGAACGGCTATTTGCCTGGTTGAAAAAATTCCGGCGCCTCATTAGGCGCTGAGAGCGTTACTCCGCAAACTTCCTCGGCATGGTCCAACCGGGATGCGTGCTGATCCTCTTGAAGCATCTATGAGACTGCTTCTACCGTTGGCTTAAGAAAGGTTGAAATTCACAAGATAGCTCTCAAAAGGTGCGACATTCATAGGCAACGATATGATACGATTGGTACCGGTTCCATACAAAGCAGCCTGATGGAGCAAGGCGAAAGAGCCAGAGAAATCAGGCTGCCGTCAACGGCTGAGGGGAGAACGGCACTCATGAATCGTCGCGAGTTTCTTGGCGGGGCCGGGGCTCTGGTGTTGTCGTCGAATGTTCATGCTACCCCGCAAGCAGTGCGTGAAGCTTTAGCAACTCCTGTGCTGTACTACACGGATGGCTATCACGGTGGCGTAAGAGGCCACATGCCACAGGGATGTTGGCGCGACATCCTGAATGCAATGCGCGTCTTTCCTGAATGGAAGCTCTCGCTCGATGTGGAGGCTGCTTCGTGGGACGCTCTGGCGCACCAGGACCCAGAGGCATATCTGGAGATCAAGGAGTATCTCGAAAATGGCGGCCCCCGGTCGCGGGTGGAGATGGTTGCAGCCACCTTCGCGCAGCCGTACGGCTGGGCGATCTCCGGCGAGAGCAATATACGTCAATTGCAGCGTGGAATCGAAGTGATTCGAAAGCATTTTCCCACCGCTCCGATTGAGACTTATTCTGTGCAAGAACCGTGTTGGTCATCCTGCATGCCACAAATCCTCAAGTCATTCGGATTTACTGGCGCATCCTTGAAGAACGCCAGTACTGCGTGGGGAGGATATACCCGGGGTGTTGATGCTGAACGGGTGAACTGGATCGGACCAGACGGAACTTCGATCCTCGCAGTGCCTCGGTATGCCTGCGAGACTCTGCTTAAAGTTTATGAAACAGAGGCGGTGGCCGGTTTGCCGAGCTATGTCGCAAAGTGCGTGGCAAATGGAATTTCTCAACCGGACGGGATGTGCTTTCAGGATCTCGGCTGGCCCGCCAAGCCGCGTGTGCAGGCCAGCTATATAAAGTATGTTACCTGGCACGAATATATTCATAATGTCGCCAAGCTACCGCCCAAAGACTGGCAGTTCACGATGGAAGATATATTGACGACACTGCCTTGGGGTGAGAAGACCTTGCAGAGAGTGGCGCAGCAGGTCCGCTCAGCGGAGCGTCAATTAATCGCCGCGGAAAAATATGCCTCGCTGGCGTGGCTGTATTGTGGATATCCATTGCCGGGAGAGGAACTGCGCGAAGCATGGGATGGCGTGCTTTGGAGCCAGGACCATGATGCGTGGATCACGGCGACCACCCGCAGTGACCGCCAGGCATGGTCCTTTCAGGTTGCGTCGGAGACGCTTGTTGCAGAGCAGATTGCCGACGCGGCAATTCAGGGTGCTGTGGTGGCTCTCAGCCCATACGCAACTTCCAAAGCGCAAGGTCCACTCGACCCTCAACGGATCAGGGTCGTGAATTCGCTCGGGTTCGACCGAGAAGACCTGGTCGAGATTGAAGTTGCTACTGACAGAAAAACGCGGTCCATCCATCTTACAGACACATCGGGCAGGGAAATTCCGAACCAAATTGTTGCGGAGCGGCTGTATCTGCCTCAAACACAGATAGAAGCTCTCAGCCGAGCTGCGGAGGTGGGCCAACAAGGGAAAGAGAATCAAAGCGACGGTTGGAATACCGTGAAAATTCTCTTCCGTGGTAAGGCGCCGGCCTTCGGCTTCAGTACCTATAGGATCGAACCACAGGATCACACAGTGCCAGACTTATTCAAAGGAGTCACAGCAACCTTCTCCGCCTCCGATGGAGCGGTACTGCTGGAGAGTGACCTGTACCTCTTGCGCCTCGACTCAAAGCGTGGTGGAGCAATCACTAGCTTTTACGACAAGGAGCTAAAGAAAGACCACTGTTTGGAAGGTTCCGATCGACTCTTTAATGAGTATCGTGGGTACTTCATCGCAAAGAAGCGATGGTGCAGTAGCACCGACCAGGCGGCACGCCTGGAAATCCTTGAAGATGGACCCATGCGCGCACGGGTGCGAATTGCAGGAGAGATTGGCGGCTGTCCTTTTCAAACGATCGTGACACTCGTTGAAGGTGAGCGGCGCGTTCGCTTCGAAGTCGCGTTTCAATTCGAGAACGACACATGGATTGGGGATCCATGGGATATGAAGCCGGAAGACCGCAGCACAGAGAGAAGACGGTCGCAAAACGACGGGAGATGGAAGCTGCAGGCGCTTTTCCCCGTAGCTCTTGACAACCCTGCTCTCTATAAAAACAGTGCGTATGACGTGTGTAGAAGTCGCAATACCGATACTTACTTTCAACGATGGGATGAGATAAAACACAACATCATTCAAAACTGGACAGGCCTCCTCGATGAGAGCAGGAGGACTGGATTTGCCATCTTCTCAGATTGCACGACCGCGTACACATTTGGCCCGGACCATCCTTTGGCATTGGTGCTGGGATGGGGTTGGGAGGGTGGATTCTGGTGGGGGAAATGCCCGCTTCGTGGCGAACAACGAGCCAGCTATGCCGTGATGCCGCATCGCGGCAAGTGGAGCGAGGCATTGCTTTGGCAAGAGAATGCGCGTGCGGACGAGCCCCTAGTTGCGCAGTTGATGAATGACCAACATCCATCAGACTTGGATGAACGTTCATTGCTACATATCAAGCCCGATCATGTTTGCCTGTCAGCGGCACGAGTGAAGAATGAGCATCTCGAGATACGCCTATTCAACGCGAGCGATGACCAAACTGAGTGTCTTGTGACCCTAGGCTTTTCGCCCGCGCGCGCTGAATTGGTAGAACTGGATGGGCGATTGATCAGGGTACTGGAGATCACGAGGGTGAATCACGAGCTCTATGAGACGTCGATAAGCATGCCGCGCTTTGGGATTCGTACCTTGCGCTTTGGACTAACAACAAAATGGAAAGAGGACTGGAAACATGTCACCTAAGCTCAGCCGTCGTGGGTTTGCGCGCTTATCGCTCGCTAGTCTCCTGGCCACTCGAATCAAGCCGATGTTTGCCGATACGAGTGACAGCGCGAATCGGATTGATCCCCTCATTGGGGCGAGCACCAGCGTCGCGCTCGGCGAAGGAAAGACTTTCCCTGGCGCGACCACACCCTTTGGTCTCGTGCAACTAAGTCCGGACACTATCACGGGCGGAGACAACGCGCCGGGGTACTCGTATGAGCATTCAACGATCGAGGGTTTCAGCTTTGCGCACATGAGCGGGGTTGGGTGGTTTGGCGATTTCGGCAACCTGCTCATAATGCCTATGACGGGCGGATTCAAGGCTGCGTCTGGCCGGCCCGATCGCCCTGGCGAAGGCTGGCGTTCGAAATTCAATCATGCCACCGAGGTGGCGAAGTGCGGCTATTACGCAGTTACTCTGGAAGATTACGGAATCCGTGCTGAGGCCGCAGCCACTCCTTACGCGGGCATCCTGCGTTTCACCTACCCGGAATCCGAGCATGCTCGCATTCAGATCGACCTTGCACGCCGCATCGGTGGTACATCTACCCGTCAGTTTGTGAGGGTCGTGGATGACCATTCGATCGAAGGCTGGATGGAGTGCCCCCATCAAGGCGGAGGATGGGGCAATGGAGCAGGGCATGTAGATTACACCTTATATTTCCGAACAGAGTTTTCAAGGGCGATTACGAACTCGGGGGTGTGGAGCATAGACATTCCTGCAGAGTTCATCGAGAGGGGCGAGGGACTGATCGTTGATAGATTCAACACTGACGCGTTTTACGAACTAGCGGGAAAGGCAGAGGTGTTTGCGAGAATCAAGGAGAAGGAAGGCGTTCACCTTGGCTTCTACGTGGAATTTGCAACCGGGGCTGGCGAGCAGGTGTTGGTCAAGTCGGGAATCTCGTTCGTAGATTTGGAAGGAGCCCGCAAGAATCTTGTACATGATATTCCGCACTGGAATTTCGCTTCAATCGGAGAGAACGCAAGGCAGGCCTGGAGCGATGCGCTCAGCAAGATTGAAATCGAGGGAGCAACGGAGACAGAAAATGCCATCTTTGCTACGGCGATGTATCACGCGATGATCGATCCACGAAAGATCTCAGATATGGACGGGCGCTATCGTGCGGCCGACCAGCAAGTTCGCAAAGACGACAAGTCCACGCGCCGCACCATCTTCAGTGGCTGGGATGTGTTCCGCGCTGAGCTTCCACTGCTGACGATTCTGAATCCGGACGTGGTGAATGACCAGGTCTGCTCGCTCGTGGATCTTGCAACAGAAAGCGGCAAGGGGTACCTGGAGCGCTGGGAGATCATGAATGCCTACAGTGGCTGCATGGATGGCGATCCGGCGCTCTCCGTCATACTGGACGCATATAGCAAGGGCATCCGGAAATTCGACGTCGAGCGGGCGTATGCGGCCTGCCGGCAATCGGCAGCGGGAATCGGCAAATCCACCGGCCGGCCCGACAACGATTTTTATATGGCGAACGGTTATGTCCCCGACCAGGTTTCCTGGACCTTGGACAATGCGTATTTCGATTGGTGTGCGGGCCGATTCGCCCAGATGCTGGGCAAGAAGCAGGATGCGAATCTTTTTCTGGAGCGGGCAGAGAATTACAAGAAGATCTATGACCCGGCGGTGAAGTCCATGCGGGCGCGCAAAAGAAACGGCGCATGGCTGGACTGGAAGGGCGAGTTGGAATTCGGGCAGGGATGCACGGAAAGCAATCCTCTCCAGCAGACGTGGTTTGTTCCGCATGACGTCTACGGACTCGTTTCCTTAATGGGCAAAGAGCGCTTCACATCAAGCCTGGAACGCATGTTTGAAAACACGCCCCAATCTTTTGGCTGGAATCCCTATTACAACCATTCGAACGAGCCAGTTCATCACATAGCTTATCTGTTCGTCTTCGCAGGCAAGCCATGGCTTACGCAGAAGTGGGTTCGCCGGATTCTCGATCAGGCCTACCATGCGGCGGTCAACGGAATCTGCGGGAACGACGATGTGGGGCAGATGTCGGCGTGGTATGTCTTGAGCGCGATGGGTTTCTATCCCGTGTGCCCTGGAAGCAACGTCTATATTCTGGGATCTCCGCTCTTCAAGCGGGCCACAATCCGGCTCGATCCAAAGTGGCATCCCGGGTCGAAGTTCACTGTCGTTGCAAAAGACAATTCACCCGCGAATTGTTATGTGCAAGCGGCGCGAATCAACGGAAAAGAACTCACACGCGCCTGGATCACGCACGATGAGATCATCTCCGGAGCGACGCTGGAGTTGACCATGGGCTCGTCACCCAATCTCCAATGGGGCACAGGTCCGGCGGATTTGCCTCCCGACACGATGAGGCCAAGCGAGGTAACAACATTGAAAAGAGAGACACATAGGGCGGAGAATCCAGAACAATGAAATTCGGCGCGACCGGTGTCACCTTCTTTATCTTTCTTATCGCCAATTCCACAGCACTTTGTGGGCAACCTATCTCCCAGAAGTGCGAGATTAGTGAGACCGCACTGGGCGTGCATGTGATTAATGGAGATGGCTCCATTGATTTGGAGATCCTCGGGCCGAATCTTCTGCGCATCGACATCCAGCCTCATGGAAGGACCAGCCCGCGCACGCTGGTGATGGATCCCAAGCTGAAGGTTTCAGAGCCGGCCCAGGTTTCCGTCCGTCGCGACGGGGACTTAGGCCAAATCGCATCATCCGAAATCCAGGCTACAGTTACATGCGGGTCGCCGATCACCATTTCCGTGTCGGATGCGGCACTCAACAAACTGGTGGAGCAGGTAGATCCCTTCGGCGAGGCGGCAGGACATGACGTCAACCTTCTCCACGCTCCCAACGAGAACCTCTATGGCATGAGCGGCCTGAGCATGAATGACGACGGCGGCGGTCTGATCCGGAATAATGGTTCGAAGGTTTCGGCCGGAGTCCAGGGCGAAGCCGGCGCGCCCTGGTTTTTCACGGCTCGCTACGGCGTGCTGATAGACTCCGACGGTGGCGCATTTGACACCAGGGCCGGCGAGGTTCGGTTTTCGGGCGACTCGCGCAACGATATGGAGTATTTCGTTATGACCGGCGCGCCGATGCAGGTGATCTCCACCCTGTCTACCCTGACTGGCCACCCCCCGCTGCCGCCCAAATGGACGCTCGGTTTCCTGAATAGCCAATGGGGCTCAACCGAGGCTGAACTCAAACAGATCGCCGCGGCCTACCGCGCGAAGCACATCCCCTTCGACGCCTTCATTATGGATTTCGACTGGAAGGCATGGGGCGACGACCATTATGGAGAATGGCGATGGAACAGTACGTCGTCTCCGGGAAGCCTGAGTCCGGACCAATTTCCCGATGGCGCCAGTGGCCTCTTCAGCAAAGAGATGGGGGCCGAAGGCGTTCACTTAGCAGGCATTCTCAAACCCCGCATTCTTCTTTACAAACCGGGCAGCAACACGGAGATGCTTGAAGCCGCAGCTTACGCCCAGGCGCACGATCTATGGGTTCCGAATGAAAAGGAATACACGGATTATGCTACGGGCCGCCTTGCGCGCGATCTCGACTTCTCCAAGCCAGAAACTCGCTCCTGGTACTGGCAGCACCTGGAGCCCACATTCGATGCCGGCATGGCGGGGTGGTGGAACGACGAGGCCGACAACAGCAATAACTTCCAGTTCCTGAACATGGGCCGGGCGCTCTACGACGGTCAGCGTGGACACTCCAACGTCCGCGTCTGGTCCATCAATCGCAACTACTATCTCGGCGCGCAACGTTATGGTTACGCCGAGTGGTCGGGAGACATTCAGACCGGCTTCGGCAACATGGCACATCAGCGCATGCGCATGCTGGCGACGATCGACACCGGCGAGCCGCATTGGAGCATGGATACAGGAGGATTCCACGGACACCCTACGCCCGAGAACTATGCACGTTGGATGGAGTTCGCCGCGTTTGTTCCCATAGATCGCGTGCACGGTGACATTGGTGAAAAACGGCAGCCATGGGTATATGGTTCTGTCGCCGAACTAGCTGCCACCAAAGCTCTTCGCCTCCGCTACTCACTTTTTCCGTATATCTATTCCTATGAACGGATGGCCACAGAAACGGGCGTCGGTGTCGTGCGTCCGCTCTTCTGGCTTTTCCCCGACGATCCGAAATTAGCGAATGAAGGCTCATCCTGGATGTTCGGTGATGCCCTGCTGGTTTCCCCGGTCGTCACTCCCGGGGAGACCGAACACAGCGTCTACTTGCCCGCGGGCATCTGGTACGACTACTTCCACGGCAAGAAGTTTGAGGGGGGCAAAACCATCAACTACGCTATCGATTCAGAGACTTGGGAAGACATTCCGCTCTTTGTCCGCGCCGGATCGATCGTTGCCTCGCAACCGCCGCAGGATTACACCGGCCAGCAACCTGTCCCTGAAATCACCCTGGACGTTTTCGCTACCGCCCAGGTAGCGCGGTTTGTGTACTACGACGACGACGGCGCCACCTACACGTACGAACAAGGGGAGTATTACCGTCAGTCCGTTCAGGCATCGGTCAGCGGACAAACCATCCGCCTCTCGTTGGGGAAACCTTCCGGCTCTTTTCATTCCCCACTTCGTTCTTATCTCATTCACATGCACGGAGCCAGACCAGTAACAAGCGTTCTCCTGAATGGCAAGCAGCTTTCGCGGGTTCCGGCAAGCCGACTCGATACTGCCGTCGGCGGCACTTTCTGGGCCAGCGGCGAGGATAAATTCGGTCCAGTAACCACAATCAGGATTCCTGCCCAGCAGGCATCGAGCATAGAGCTCCGCTGATCCCAGGGCTCGGGACGCAGGTGAACCTGAATTGGAAGAGGAAAGGCTCAAGAACAACGGCCGGACAGGAGTTTTTTGAACGGCATCTATCTCGTAAAACAAGGGCGTTCTCACGCAGACACTAAAGCCCGTACCTCCATTTCTTGCGAAAATTTTTAAATGGGTATTTCTGACTGAAACCGCGAAAAGTCAATTTTGGGTCTGGGGCCGCCCCTTCTGGTCGATTTGCGTCTTCCATCAAACGGCCGTTTTTAAGAAGAATCATTTTTCTGCTATGGAGGCGCTGCGCTGACGCCAAAAATCCCTATTATCTAGTCACTGCTGTCCAATACAGTGGGAATCGTCTTGGACGGATGCTGATTTGACAGGACATAGGAGATGCACCCCGGTCAGTTGGCGGATCGGGTTGGTCGGTGCCGAGTTATGTGTAGAGCTGTCTGCTGTCTAAAATTCGTTCCGAGATCGTACAGTTATTGATCGTCCTAGCCTGTGTCGCGTGGTTCTGCTGTCCAAGTCAACTGAAAACCAGTTTCAGTTGTGGCGGCGACGCCGTCTCCGGCGCTTGGAAGGGATCGTCGATCCATTTCCACAGGTCGCCATAAGCCGGCCGAGATGCGCGGCATCGAATCCCGAAGCTACCCAGAGTTGATGCCCGCTGCGCAACTGCACGCGGATCTGCGATGGCCCCGCATCAGAATCGTCACCGGTCACTGGACGT
>Ga0181520_10000998_pt1 | contig 59896 bp, 40 predicted proteins | sample PEATcosm2014_Bin_29_FD_132451 | JGI IMG/M metagenome (GOLD analysis project Ga0181520, IMG submission 132451) | Peatland microbial communities from MTU Mesocosm Facility, Houghton, MI, USA - PEATcosm2014_Bin02_30_metaG | ecosystem: Environmental > Terrestrial > Soil > Wetlands > Peat | place... | reverse complement strand
CCCCGCGATGCCACACCGCCCCCCAAGAAGCCGCACCTCGCGCCCACCGCAACGTCCCGTCGCCTTGCCACCAACGCAGGCACGTGACAAACTCATGGGTTGGGAAGCTATACTGTTACCTTTTTCCTCCTTACACGAACATCCAAGCCGTGATCGAGTTGGTCAGCATCTTCGCGTTTTTCCAATCTTAGCTTCCTCACGGCTTCCCGTCCTCGGCGGCGTTTCGACAATCCGCCGACACCATGATGCGCGCGGGGAGGCTGCTCGTCTAGAGCAAGAACTGGGCCATTTCATCCTCGGCGTACACGAGCACAGGCAAGAATGCAACCGGTCCCGTGTACCCTTTCTCCCCCACGCCGGCGGTGATAGAATACGCAAGGAGATCCTGGAGGCAGCCCCGTGAAGACTTATGACTTTGCGGTAATCCTGGCAGCAGGGACGGAGATGAGCGAGGAATTGGCCGACCAACTGTTCGAGGCCGGCTGCGACGACGGCACGCCAGGAATGTGCTGTGGTGTGCCGGTCATCGGATTTAGTCGAGAAGCGGACTGTCTGGAATCCGCCATCCGCAGCGCAGTGGTCGATGTCCAGAAAACCGGCTGCAAAGTCGAGCGGGTCCAGATCGAGCGCGACTCGCCGCTGTTGTCTTCCCGGGCGGGGTAACGCTCTTGGCGACAGGCGAGTTGGGGTGTAATGATGCTCACGGACACCGAGATCAAAGTGGCGGGGGCCGCGCGTTGGTTGAGGCACTGGGCGACGTACAAGGCGAGACTGTGACTCCCCTCGCCCACCGGGAGAGGGGTCGGGGGTGAGGGCCGTCCAGGCTCTACGGCGAGCCGTTCAACTACGCCCGCTGGCAACGCACCCTTTGGCCCGACAAGAGCGTCGAGGAAATCAGCCAGGTGGCGATGAAGCAGCGGAGAGCAGACCAACCACCCGGGAATTAGGTATTGCGTCCCCGGAATTGGGGTCAGCAGCTTCAGCAGCCAGTCGTTGAAGCCGCAGACCTCCAGGATCGTCACGAAGCCGCCCTCCGGTTGGCTTCGCTGGCGGACTTCCTCCAGGAACGCCCACACCCGCTCCCACTGGGTGCTCACCTGCCGCTTCAGGATCACGTCGCCGGATGGGTTTCGCAGGTTCACGGTCAACTGCTTGCGGTGTTGGTCAATGGCAAGGTATAACATTTCTCGGTCCTCCTGTTTGTACTTTTGGTGGGTCCACACGGGCCACACCCTGAATAGTACCGGGAGGACCGCTCTTTCATAGAATCAGAACTCGCTGAGACCTTTACTGCCTCACCTTTACTGCCTCGATCAAGCCGAAAGTCTTTACCTCGACTTTCCCCGTTCAGCCTGCCTGCAGCGCGTCCAGAGTTCTACCATCCTTTCTTTGAGTTCGCGTAACTGTTCCAACGTCTTGTCCCAGCCGGCACCACTTTCAAGAATCGCTCGTCCGTCTTCCTGAATCTCTTCAAGACGTTTTTTTTGTTCGGCCGTCCACGGCACGAAAGTAGAAGGGGGTGCCGTAAAACGCATGAAGCAATAACTCTCGCTCCTCTAAACGCCGATACCTTCGCGGAAACTCTTCGACTGGCAGGTTAGCATGTCGCAATCGATTCTCTTCCTCCCAGACCTCTTGAATCAACCGTTTCCCTCCAGGCAGCAAACCGTCCAGCGCCGCGGTTCTGCTTTCGGCCTCTTCGCGGAGTTCCCGGTTCTTTTCCTCCTCGGCATAAGATTCAGGCAATAACTCTATATTGAATCGCATTTTGCCGACAGTCATACTTCTGAACCCGCCCCGTGGACCGCGCTCGTAGGTGACGTTTTCACCGTACACCCGTTGCGCCTCGTCCAGGCTGAGATACTTCGTAATCAAGAACCACTGTGCAACTGACGGGCACGGCTTGCCGAAAAATTCCTGCGGGTCGCGCGGACGGGCGTCCCAGACGCCGTACATGCCAATCTCATCAAAAAGTTCGGGAGATAGGCGTTCCGGCCACGTAAGCTCGTAACCCCATCCAATCGGCTCGCTGCACGAACTATCAAGCAGGCACGGCTTATGTGCCGAGAAATATTTCTCGAACTGCTTCGGGAGCCCAGGCGGTTTCGGAAACGGTATTGGTTTGTTGGACATGGCTCCGCGCGTTCCGCTTTTGAGTTCCGACCCCGGACCCCGAAGTAGTTCAGTCTGGTAAAGCTACCACGGCGAACAACCGCACCGTCGCCGCGCATTAGTAGAACCAGAAGCAAGCGGCCGAGACGCTGGAAGTAGCACGTGCGACGGCGAAGGATAGTTTACCACTATTGACCCGTGAATGGTAGTAGCCCCCTGCCTCGACGGCCGTCTCTTCGCCCCCTCACGCCCTCTCGGGCCGGTTGCTGGGAGGCCAGCAAAAAATCTCGCAAACAAAGCACCCGCATAGCACCGAAGCCGTTAGCTACTTCCGAACGAAAATGCGAAAATAGGGTCAGAGCTGCTTTTGGCGGGGACGAACACAAGTGAAGCAAACCCCCGAGTGTTCACCGGTGGGCGAAAATTCCCGGCCGCCGAAGGGTCTCCGCTTGCCGACCGTCAGGACCGTTTTCGGGAACGAAAACAGCACAATCTGGCCGTCGCGGATCACCGAAACGATTCCTTCAGGTCGGCGAAGGAAAAACGGGAGGAAAAAGGTGACAGCCACTGGCTGTCACCTTTTCGTGGCCTTTTTCGTGCCCCGAGCCCCCGCCTCGCGCATCGCTTCGAACGCGGCTTCGGGAATGCCCGTCGAGCATTGGCTTACGTGAAGCTGCCCGCGACTCCAAAGTCTTCGCTCCACCATGGTGAGAAAAAGTTGGTCGAGTTCGCGCTGAACTTCCGGCCCTTCCAAAAAGCCCAAGGCACGCGAAATCGCCTCAAACGTTGAAAGATGCTTTTCGTGGGCCGCGTGTCTGAGACGATAAACCGACGCGCAGCCTGGAGCGAGCTTCGCGCGGCGAACGTGCGAAAGCGCTTCCACACGATGCGCGATCCGGCGCGCCTGATGCCATGATCCGTCAGGAACGATCAACGCCAACGGCCGCGGGAGCTCGCGCGCCGTGCGCTCGTTCAACTCGAACGCGTCTTCACTCGGATAGAGAAGGACCGAGTCCGACGCCTGAGGCGCAAGCTCTTCGAAATCCAAAGGCGCCCCCGGATTACCGATCACTTGAAGATCGCTGTTCGGAAGGGCGAGACACACAAGCTGCGCGGTATTTGTGGTCAACGCAAGCTCCCGCCGGTGCATGAGCACGCGGAGCCGCGTGCCCAGCGCGATGCGCGGAATGCGCGCGCAAATGCACAGAGGCTGAAACAGCCAACAGCGGCCGCAGCGATTGTCGGATTTACTCCTCGCGCACATTACACACCGTCGTCGCTACGGCTCGCGCGTGTGGCCGGCGCGCCTGCGGCTTATGGCTGCTCGGCGAGGCGGCCATTCTCCGAAGGAGAACCCGGCCGCCAATCGACCAGGTGCAGTTCCACGCTTTGCCGGCCGCGGAAATGGTTGATGATGGGACGGAAGGCGACGTCCAGCGGCCCATCGACCGCCGCTAGCTCGGCGGCCCAGTCGCCACCGCCAAAGGCGACGGCCCGTAAGCTCACGCCATCCTGACATAGCGTCATCGCCAGATGGTGCCCAGTGGTGCCCAGCGGTCGCGGGGGGCCGGAGAGCGAAACGCCTGTGGCGCACAGCAGGGGCCGCGAATTGCTTTGGCCGAAGGGGGCCAATCGCTCGATTTGCTGCACGGCCTGCAGGGTGAACGCACTCAGCGGCGCCTCGACGTCGACGAGCACCTCGGCCACCCGCTGCTGCTCGGAAATCTGCGTGGCGGCCACCTCGCAAAAGGCGCCGCGAAAGCCGGCAAGCTGACGTTCTTCGATTTTCAGGCCGGCGGCCGCCGCGTGGCCGCCGTGGGAGAGCAGAAACTCGCCGCATTCGGCCAGGGCCGCGTGCAGATCGAAACCCGGAATGCTGCGGGCCGAGCCGATCCCCGGCCGCACACCCGTCTTGTCCCACGAGATCATCACGACGGGGCGATGGAAGCGGTCGGCGAGCCGGCCGGCCACGATGCCGATCACGCCCGGATGCCAGCCGTGGTCGGCCAGCACCAGCGCGGCGTCTTCGGCCGGGTCGAACATTTCCTTGGCCTGTTTCGCGGCGGCCAGTTGCATGCTCCGCTCCAGGGTCTGCCGCGTGGTGTTCAACCCGTCGATGTATTGGGCCAACTCCTGGGCCCGCTCGGGGCGATCGGTCACCAGCAGCTCGACGGCCAGTTGCGGCTGGCCCAGCCGGCCGGCCGCGTTCAGGCGTGGGGCGATCTGGAAGCCCACGTCCTCGGCGTCCAACCGCAATTTGCCATCGGAGTGCCGGCGCGGGGTGAGTTTGGTTAAGCCCAGCAGAGTGGCCAGGCCGAGCGTGGGGACGGCAGCCAGGCTTTCCAGGCCGTGGCGGACCAAAACGCGGTTCTCGTCCAGCAGCGGCACGACGTCGGCCACGGTGCCGAGGGCGGCCAGGCCCACCGCCTGCACCAGGAAATCTTTCATTCGCGGGCTAACCCGCTTGGCCCCGCTGGCCTGTTGGCAGAGGGCCCAGGCCAGTTTCAAGGCCACGCCCGCCCCGCTCAGGCCGCCAAACGGATAATTGCCGCCCGGCAAACGCGGGTGGACGATGGCGGCGGCCTCGGGCAGCACGGGGCCCGGCTCATGATGATCGGTAATAATCAGTTCGATGCCCAGTTCCCGGGCGAGCTCCGCTTCCGCGCAGCTTGCGATGCCGCAGTCGACCGTCAGCAAGAGCGCGGTCTTGTCGGCCGCCAGCGTGCGAATGGCCTCGCAGTTCAGCCCATAGCCCTCGTCGACGCGATGAGGCACGTAATAGCTCACTTCGGCGCCGAGCAGCTTCAGGCAGAGCCAGAGGATGGCCGTGGCGGTCATGCCGTCCACGTCATAATCGCCATAGATGACGATCCGCCGGTGGGCGGCAATGGCCGCTTGAATCCACTCGGCGGCCTGAGAGCAGCCGGGCAGCAATTCCGGCTCGCGGAGTGTGGAAAGTTTGGGATCGAGAAACTGGCGGGCCGCCACGGGATCGCAAACGCCGCGGCAAATGAGCAGCTCGGCGACCACCGCCGGGATGTCCGCGGCATGCTGCAGGGCCGCGATGCGGGCCGGGTCGTGCGGGTGGATACGCCATCGCTTAGACATAGCAGCGGCGGCCCTTCAGACCTGAGAACCCGCGCAGAAGTTAGCGGTGCAAATTCGTTCTGTAGGGAACGTCCTCTGTGGCGTTCCGTGAGCAAGTGACAACGGCCGGCGCGCCTGGGAACGCCACGGAGGGCGCTCCCTACAGAATGAGACGACTTCCTACTTCTTCTTTTCGGCGTGTTCGGTGTGTTTGCGAAGCCGGGGGCAATACTTCTTAATCGACAACTTCTCCCCGCCAGGCTTCCGCCGCAAGGTGTAGTTGTAGTCGCCCGTCTCCTTGCAAACCAGGAACACGACTTCCGCTTTTTTCTTGCTTTTCGCCATGCTAAAAACTCTCCTAACAAAACCAACGACCGGGCGCCGAGACGGGCCAAAAGGGCTATTGTACCCGATCCGGCCCGCTTGGGGAATGGGGAGCGGCGGGGCGTTTTCTGTGGGTTTTCGCGGCGTGCAAGCACGCCAGCTAAACCAAGGACGACACGTCACTCCTCAACCACCACCGACTGGGCGAGCGCCGGGGCGGTGGGCGGAAATACGAGTGGTTTGTCCCCCACCGTGGCCTGGACATAATACTCGAAATCGGCCTTTACGGCCTCGGCCGGCAGGGTGGCCTTGTAGACGCCGCGAGCCACGTGTTCCAGCGGCGTGGTGGAAAAATCACCGCTCCCCAAGGGCCGCCAATACACGGCTGCCGCAGCTGGCTCGCCGCCGAGGATGGTCACGCTCAACCTGAAGCGGTCGCCGGAAACGATGCCCGTGCGAACCTCGCGCACGAACAGCCGGGGCTGGCCCGCGTACTGCTTGGATGGCATGGCATCGGCCGGCAGGTCCTCGCCGAGCAGCTTGGCCAACTCTTGGCCGGGCTTGGTCAGCAAGATCGGCAAGGTTTGTTGCTGCCAGTTGCACACATTGCCCATTTCGCCAGCGTTCGTGACCGTGGCCAGCACGTACCGCTGCAATTCGCTGAAGGCCGCCATCAATTCCTTCCGCACGGGGAGGACCGACTCGCGGGCGAGCTTTTTCTGAGCCTGGGGGTCTTTTTCGGCCTTGGCTTTGGCCAACGCCGCATCGAACCGGGCCCACACACAACGGACCTGGCCGATCGAACGGAGGGAGCGGAACTGGTCGAGCCAGTAGTCGAAGCGTTCGAGATTGCCCGGGCCAGTGACCTGCGGCCGGAGGGCGGCCAATTGGTCGACAAAGGCGTAGGTCTGTTGAACCTGGGCCCATGGGAGCGGGTCGGGCCGGATACTGCCGGGGCCTGTGACCCAATCCGCGGGACGCGGCAAGTGGCTATCGAGCCGGGTGAAGATGGCGGCGATCGGCTCGGCCGCCTCGGGGCCGAACTCCGAGCGGGCCCAGTCAGCATAGAAATCGGCGATCGGTTCGTAGCGCATTTTGCCGTCGGGGCCGGCCGTTGCCTGGCCTTTCCAGCCGGTCTGGTCCCAGGCGGCCTTGGCCAATGCCGAAACGTTGGGGGCCAGCACCCGGGTGCGCCAGTGGATGCCGAACAGGCCGGTGCAGCCGTACTTCCGCGCGTCGACAGCATCGCGGCGCATGCGGGCGGCCCAGAGCTGCGGCATGGTCAGCCCGGGGTCGTCTTCCATCCACGGGATGGCCCATTTCGGCCGGCCTTGGACGTTGGCGAAGCCCGGCTCGACCGGCGTATTGCCCACCGTGCGGTTGATGCAGCTCATGGGCATCTGCTTGGGCAAGAACTGGTCGAACAGGGCCGGGCTTTGCGGCGGCCCCAGCACCCAGCCGCAAGTGGCCAGCGTGAAGGGGGCCTGGGTCTGCTTGGCCGCCGTCAGGAAGGCCCGCAGATCGGCCATCGTGGCGTCGATCTGCTGCTGCGTGGCCGGCGTCCACGTCCAACCTTCGGGCGTCCACACCCAGTAGTAGTCCAAGGGGTGAATTTTGGCGATCCGCCGGAACATGCCCTCGTAGATCGATTGCACGACGGCCGGATCGGCCGGGTTCTTGCCCGCCGCCTGCAAACGCTGCTTGACCGGCGTAGGCACGACGAGGGGCGTCTCGGTGCCGATGCACGTCTTGACGCCCAGCCGGTGGGCGAAGGTGAACACGTTGCCCAGCAGCTTGCCCATCCGCTCGAACAGGGCGTTGCACTGCTCGGGCGACATCTTTTGCCACGGATACGTGCCGCGCACGTAGTTGGCCCCGTAGTCGTCGCGGTCGAACAACTCGGCGGCGCCGAAGAAGAACTCGGTCGTATTGCCCGGCTGGTATCCCCATGCCGGCGGATTGTTGCTGGTGGTGAAATGCCGGGAGGGATAGCTGGCCTTCACTTTGCCATCGGCAGAGAGTTCGTCGGGCGGGCCAATCCACACCAGCGGCTCGGGGCCCACGCCGCCCTCGGGATAGGTGTGCAGGCCGAAGAAGTTCATGCCCATCTTGGGCAACTGGCCGAGGATCGCCTTGTAGGTGTCGCGGTTCCACCAGTCGGGCCCTTCGGGAAAATCATGGAACGGCTGAATCCCCCGCCGGTCGAACAACGGCCGGCGCGTCTCGTCCAGCACCGGCAGCTCAAGGGCAACCCGCTGGTCCGGCACCACGTCGCCGTGCATGTAGAAGCGAACGCCCAAATGCTCGGCAAAGCGATACGCCCCGTAGAGCGTGCCGATGGGATCGCCGCCGACGATCAGCACGACGGGCCGGCCGTCGAGCTGGAGCGTCTTGAGCAGGTAGTGTTCGGCTGCCAGGCCATCGACCGCCGCTTTGAGCTTGGCATCGGTCAGCAAGGCTTGCACCACGGGGCGATCCTTGGTGCCGAGGACGATCAGTCCGCCTTGGGCCGCGGGCGACTCCTGGACGATGGGCAGCAGCGTGCCGGTTCGCAGATACCAGTAGCGGCGGACCTCCTTGGCGGCCAGTTTCTCCGCCGCCGAAGCCGCCTTGTCGCCCAGCACGGCCATCGGCGTGGCCGACTGTGCCCGGCCCGCCACCATCGCAAAGCCGCAAAGGAAACAGAGAACCATTCTCATCGGGCGCAGCATGGCAAAGTCTCCGGGAGGAAGGCAAATTGAGTGGGGTGGGCGAACGCCGAACGGACCGTATCCTAAAAGCGGGTCCGATGGTTGTCAAGCTACAGCAGTTTTTCGACCGCCCGCTCGATCTCTTTGGCGTCGATGCTCTTGCCGCCGCTGTGGAAGGTCCGCTGGAGCTTCCCTTGGCGATCGTAGACGCGCACGTGAGGCAGCGTGCCGTCGTCGATGCCGAAGGCCGTGAACGCGGCGGGACCGACCCCGTAGGGCGAGAGAAAGTTTTCGGTCGTCGCCATGCTGCCGGCAAGAAACTTGCGGACGGCCGGCTCGTTGTCGGGATCATCGAGGCTGATCGTGACGACCGTGAGCCCCCGCTCGCCGAAGCGCTGCTGCAACGCCGCGGTGTGGGGGAAAAGCTCCAGGCACGGCCCGCACCAGGTGGCCCAAAAATCGAGCAGGACCACCCGGCCGCGATGCTTGGCCACGAGCGCGGCCAGGCCGGGGCCGTCGATCTTGCCGAGCGCCACGTTACTGGCCGGGGGCAACGGTTTGGCCGTACACCCGGCGGCCAAGAGCGCAGCGCCTGCCAGCAGAACTATCGCAGGGCGAATCATTCGTACCGGATCCCGCAGCCGATGGCCTTCGTTTGTTCGTGCGGCGGCTTGGCTCCCGCCAGCAGGGCGTCGAGCGCGTCGCGGAGATACGAATCCTTCACCTTGTCGGGCCGCATGTTGTCATCCACCGCGCCGATGTAACCGACCTTGCGGTCCTGATCGAGCAAGAATACGTGCGGCGTCACCAAGGCGCCGTAGTCATGGCCCATCTTCTGCGAGGCATCGTAAAGGTAGGGGAAGTTGAACCCCTTTTCCTTCGCCCGGGCCTTCATCGGCTCTAGCTGATCGTCGGGGATCGTGTTCACGTTGACGGCCACCAACTGGACGCCCTTCGACTCGTACTGCTTCTGCAAGGCGATGAGCCGGTCTTCATAAGCCTTCGCCACGGGACAATGGTTGCAGGTGAAGACCACGACGAGCAGCTTGGCGTCCTTATAGTCGGCCAGCGAGTGCCGGTTCCCGTCAACGCCGATGATATCCTGGAAGCTCGGGGCGGCATCGCCAATCTTCAGCTCGCCCGCAGAGCCGCGGGCGGCACAAACCAAAGCCAGCGTCATCAGTGCAAAAGTCCACTTCGTTCCGTATGCCATGATCGAGTTCCTCCAAAAGACCGCGAGGGGGATGCCACAGCCGACAGTAACCGGCGGCCCTCGACCGCCGGCGTCGGGATCTAAAATCCGGTCTATTTTTGGCCGCTGAGGCCGCCGGGGCAAGCCCCCGCGCCAGCCGTGACGCCCTTCGGCATCGCCCCCCCCCATCGCGAGTGGGTTACGGTGAGGGCCCGCGGTGCGGCGCAACGGCACCCACCGCCCGTAAGCGGAAACTCGGGGCCGCGGGGTGGGGTTGATCGCTGGCACTTCCGAACAGAGTGTGTCATAATAACGAGGATCTAACAAAAAGGTTGCGGCTCCCTGTGAGGCATCCTGAGTTAGATGGTACGAGGGCGGCGGGGGCCGCCACGACTCTTCTGGCGGAGGCGTTTTCTATGGCCCGAGATCGGGACTCCCGTGACGCATGGGAGAACGAATTCGAGGAAGAGCAACCCCTTTCGACAAGTTCGGGGGGCATGCTCGATAAGTTCACTGGTGCCCCATGGGTGCAGGACCACCCGAACCTGCTCAAAGGGATCGCCGTCGGCGCATCGCTGATCCTCATGGCGTTGCTTCTGGCGTGGCAGATGAATTGGTTGCAGGGCACGCCGGAGGCCACACCGGCGGATGCCAACCGGCCGCCGCAGGCAGCGGAACAAAAGCAGCCTCCGGCGGGGGCACAGCCAGCGCCTCCGGCTGCCAAAACGCCGCCGGCCACCAAGGCGCCGGAAGTGCCGAAGACGGCCGACAAGCAGAACGTCAAGCCGGAAGGACCGCGGCCACTGCCCGACGACGTGAGTCAGTGGAAGAAAGAGGACTATTTCCGTGCCCGGGTGGAGAACAATCCGAAACTCGTGGAGGCAGTCGCGCGGCTGGGCGAAAAGACGCGTGGTAGCATTCCGGCGGCGCAGGGATTGATTGCCCTGTTGATGCCACTGCCCCCGATGCCGCCGCCGGGCGCCGGCCCGCCGGCAGCGGCGCCGGGGACCGCGGCCGCGGGGTCGCCCCGGCCGGCGCCCACAGCGGGCGCATCGCCAGGCCCGGCGCCGGCGGGGGCTGGTATGCAGCCGGCGCCAGGTTCGCCGACGGCGCGGCCACGCAATCCCGCCGACTTGCAGAAACTGGTCGAGGCGATCATCAGCACATTAGGCGACAATGGCACCGAACCGGCCCAAAAGACGCTCGAACTGGTCCTGTCGGGCGCGCTCGCCACGGACGACGACAAGGCGGCGGTAGAGGCCGCCTTGAAAGCGCTGGTGGCGCATCCGGGACCGGCAAACGACGCCCTGCTGGTCCGCGTGATCACGGCTCCGGAGGTCCTGCGGCCCGCCAATCGCCAAGGACCGTGGCCGGCCAAGGAGTTGCGCAGCAAGGCATTGGAACTGATCAAAGCGGCGGCCTCGATCGACCTGCGCATGCGACTGGCCGAGGCGATGGGCGAGCGACTGAGCAAACTGGGCGACGACGATCCGGTCCGCGCGCTGCTGTTGGCTGCCGAGCCGGCCAATTGCGGGGCCCAGGCGGTATTCCTCGAGCAAAACGTCTTTTCCAAGGAGATCAACGCCAAGCTGGAACAGCAGTTGGCGAGTTACAGTGCCGTGGCCCTGGCGCGCGTACTGAACGTTTCCAGCGACGTTCAGCCGGGCATCGGCGGCGGCCGCGGGGTCGCCTCGGCCGGTAACGCCTCGAACGCCAATAGTGCGGACCTGAGTTTTCGGGTGGCCCAACTATTGTGGTCGGAGAAATTCGGTGCCTCCTTGATCCCCCGGCTGGCTGAGGGACATTCGCTGGAAAAGCAAGCGGACATCGTGCTGCTGGCCGCCACGATTCCACAGGACCCGCTGCGTGTCGCCCTGGCCAAAACGTTGCGTAAACGCTGGCCTGAAGGGCCGGCAATCCTGGGAACGGGCGATTCCGCCAACAAGACGGTTACGGATCCCGCGCTCGTGGTGCTCTTGAAGGCGTTCCCGCGGCGCGGCGAGGCCAAGGCGGGAGTTCGCCCGCCGCCGGCCCGCAGCCGCCCCGGGCGGACCCCGCCCAATGGCGCCGCAGCGGCGGGAAAGAGCACGCTGGAAAAGAAAGAGCAAGCCGAAAAAGATTGGACGGCCTTTTTGTCAAAGCTGGTCAGTGCTTGGTGTGCCCGCTTGCAAGCCGCGGCAAGGGCCCGCGACAAGGCCGAAGCCGAGGCCGGCACCCTGTCGGCCAACGCGGCTGCGCGGAAACTGCCGCCGGAGTTCGAGATGGCGCACGGCGCGAAGGTGGTGACGACGTACCACCTTGTCTGGCCCGCCGAAGCTCCCGCAGAACTGGCCGCCGCGAAGCCTGGCCCGTTGGAAGTCTACTATCTTCGCATCGAGGAGACCAACAAGCCCAAGAAGGCGATCAGTTATTATCAGCGGCAGTTCCAGGTGAAAAACTCCGAAGTCCGCAAGACCGACAGCAACAAGACCGACTGGCTGGACAACGCTCGGACGCTAGCGTCGAACAATCATCGGCGCTCGGTCGACGTGCTGGTCACCCGGGCCGACAGTAAGAGCATCGATACCGCGAAGGACAAGGACAACGAAGAAACCGACCTGGTGGTGGACATTCTGACCATCGAAATCAAGGACCCGGCCACCCGCGAATAGGGCCGCGAACGTTCCCCATGCTCGTTGTGCAACCCGATAAAACCCGCCTCGGCTGGATCGGCACCGGCGTGATGGGCACGAGCATGTGCGGGCGGCTGCTGCGTGCGGGCTTCGCTGCCACGGTGTTCAACCGCACGCGGGCCAAGGCCGAGCCGCTGTTGGCCGCCGGGGCCCGCTGGGCCGACGCTCCGCGGGCCGTGGCCGCCGCCGCCGACGTCACGTTCACCATGGTCGGCTACCCGGCCGACGTGCGGCAGGTGATTCTCGGGCCCGACGGCGTGTTGGCCGGCTGCAAGCCGGGCGACGTGATCGTCGACATGACCACCAGCGAGCCTTCCCTGGCCGCGGAGATTGCCGCCGCGGCCGCCCAGAAGCAGGTGCAGGCCATCGATGCGCCCGTTTCCGGCGGCGACGTCGGCGCCCGCGAGGGACGGCTGTCGATCATGATCGGTGGCGACGCCGCGGTGGCCGAGGCGCTGCGGCCCTGCTGGGAGGCCCTCGGCAAAACGTTCATTCGTCAGGGCGGGCCGGGCGCCGGCCAGCACGCCAAGATGGTCAACCAGGTGCTCATCGCCGGCAACATGGTCGGCGTGTGCGAGGGGCTGCTCTACGCTTACAAGGCCGGCTTGGACCTGGAGACCGTGATGCAGTCGGTGGCCAGCGGCGCCGCGGGGAGCTGGTCGCTTTCGAATCTCGGCCCGCGGATCATCGCCAACGACTTTGCCCCGGGTTTCTTCGTCGCGCACTTCATCAAGGATCTGGGCATCGCCCTGGCGGAGGCAAAACGCCTGGGGCTTTCTTTGCCCGGCCTGGCGCTGGCCAACCAGTTGTATCTTTCGCTGGCGGCACACGGGCACAGCCGGGCGGGCACGCAGGCGCTGGAGTTGGCGCTGGCCGCGATGGCGAACGTGGATTGGCTGAAGCGGTAGGGCCAGATGTTGCGTCGTTAGGGAAGTGGAGTCTTGTTCATACGGGTGCGGTCACTCGTCAAGTTGCGACGGGTTTTGCGAAGGCCGGCGAGTTGGCCTCGATGGCCCGCATGGCCTCGGGATCATAGACCTGCTCTTTGCAGTCGGGACATTCGTAGAATTCGAGGTTCTCGACGGTGTAGCTTTGGCCTTTGTGCGTTCCGGACCAATTTCGCCGTACCCGCTTGATCTTCCCACTACCGCACGATGGACATTTAGTGATCTTATTCATGAGAATCGCGCCTAGAAAGCTCTCTTGGAGGAAATCAGAAAGTAGTAAGTGTCTTGGCCGGCATCGGAAACGAGCTTTCCCTTGCTGTAGATGGCCAAGCCGTTCAAATTCGTGCTTTGGATGATGTGCAACATTTCTCGGCGCTGACCTTGATGGCGACTAACCGACCGGACTGTCTTATAGATTGCCACTGCATTGAGTATTGATTCAGCGACGTCCAACTCGGTAATCTGGTCGGCCTCCATCTCGATCCGAGCCTTCTCGCAAAAAACGTAGTCCCCCGTCAGAATCGCACGTTTGATCCGCTTCAGAGTATCGGTCATCGGCTACCCCTCTTATGCAGTATAGCAACTTCGAGGCGGCGGGGAAGCGGCTTGACCGCGTCTGATGCGTAGAGGGGGTGATGGCAAGAGGGGCCTGTTGACGGGCGACGGTCTGGCCCGTATGTTGGCTGACGTTGACCGTCTTCTCTTGACCGCCTTCACTTGCGGCTTAAACAATGAATTGGCAATTGTTTATCCAATTATTGGCTACAGCCGGCATCGCCATGCTGGGTTGGATCGTAGCACATCATTTCAATGTTCGTCGCGACCAGCAGAATAAACGACGCGAAATCCGCGTTGGATACCTCATCGAAGCGTATCGGCAGTTGGAGGCGGGAACCAACCGTGGTAGCATCGACGGAACTGAATACGGGCGTGGATTTGAATCGGCGATAGCTGACATCCAGTTGTTCGGCACCGCAGAGCAGGTTCGATTGGCAAAACAACTGGCAATTGACATCGCAGAACACAAGAAAGATGCAAGCGCTGGGCCACTTCTGTTGTGTTACGCGATGCGATGAGAATAGAACTTGACTTAGGTGTCGTCCAGGAGGAACCAATACATTTTCGGTTGCGGCAAAGCGGCAACCAATCACTTCCGGGGCCAAAAACGGACACTCGTAACTGCCGCTGAATCAAGACGTGTGCGCCAGTGCACCACAGGAGAAGTGGCGACAGCAGGATAACTCCACTACCCACACGGGCACCGTGTTTGACGGCCGGCGCCAGGCTTGGGTGCCACTATTTGGTACCAGCACTTACCAGGGAACACTAATTCCCACTGATCTACGCTAATACCAGCACCGTTCACACTGGCTCGAACGATCAGCGACGGTCCACGGTGATTAGCGTTCCTGAAAGCCTGCGTCTCGCCTCCGGCGTGCTTGACAGGCAGTGCGCGGAGAGAAGACAATAAGGTCGCCAGCCGCCTGAGTTCCCGCCCGGCTGAAGTGATTCCCCGCGACCTGGCCACACCTTGCTATGGGAGGAGCAGTCATGCAGCGAGCAATCGTTGGGCTCTTGAGTGTCTTTGCCTGGGGCGCGTTGCTTCTTCCCGTCCGCGGCGCCCAGGCCTCGGCCGAGAACCGCGTGGATTTTCGTTATTCGCTCCCCTGGTGGCAATCGGCCATTTGCCTGCCCGACGACGGCGACAAGATCCTGGTGGGCAAGGAGGGGGAACTGCTCTTGGATTTCGGCCAAGGCGGCTTCCGGGGCTTCAAGATCTGCTTGCAGCCGGAGATCGCCGGCGGCACGCAATGGGTGCGGCAGCAGACCATCTCGCCACGGGCGCCGGTCATGCAAACCGGGAAAACCGCGGTCGGCATCGAGGTGTTGGAAGAGACATTCGTGGTCACGCCCGAGCCCGGTAAGCAACCGGCCGACGCGCCGCGGCGGATCGTCGTGCTCGTCACGTTGAAGAATACGAATGGCACGGAGGCGACATGCCAGCCGGCGCTGCGGATCAAGAGCGTGCTGCCGATGGCATTTTCCGCCAAAGACGGCGTGGTCATGGTAGGCAAGGAGACGCGAATCGTCGCCTCGGAGGCAGTCCAAGCGTGGGAAGCCAAGCCGAAGGCCGACGGCCGCATGCTGCTGCCGCCGGTGACGCTGGCGCCCGGCGCGTCGCGGCAGGTGGTCTTTACGATTGACCGCGGCGGCAGGCAACTAACCGCCACTAGGGTGCTTCACGCGGAGCGTGAAGAGTACGAGCAGCGCGCACGCTCGCTATCCGCTGCTACGGCTTGCTCGTTGCGCGACGCCGCTTGCCGTTGGTGGGACACGTCGGGCCTGCCGTTCGAGACCATCCAGATTCCCGACGCGGGCATTCAGGGGATGATTCAGTCGTGCGTGCGCAACATCTGGCAGGCCCGCGAAATCAAGCACGGCAAGCCGGCGTTCCACGTCGGGCCAACCGTATACCGTGGTCTATGGATCGTCGACGGCTCCTTCTTGCTGGAATCGGCCGCGATTCTGAACCGGGCCCAGGACGCTCGAGCCGGCGTGGAATACCTGCTCAGCCATCAGAAGCCGGACGGCAGCTTCGAGCTGTTGAGCCACTACTGGAAGGAGAACGGCATCGTGCTGTGGGCCGTCACGCGTCACGCCCTTTTGACGCAGGACAAGACATGGCTCCGCGGGCAGTGGCCGGCAATCCAGCGTACGGTCAAAGCGATCCACAACTTGCGAGCCAAGACGCTCAAGGATCCGCAGTTGCGGAACTACGGTCTGCTGCCCGCTGGCGACGTCGACGGCGGCATTGGCAACCGAGATGCTGCCGAGTATTCCAACACGGAGTGGTGCTTGGCCGGCCTGAAGGCCGCCATCGCCGCCGCACATTGGCTGGGCGATGAGCAGATCGCCTTGGGATGGCAGAAGGAGTACGACGATTTCTATGGTACGTTCCGAAAATCCGTCGCCCGCGACATGCTCAAAGACAAGTTTGGCAACGCCTATGTGCCGACGATGATGGGCAACGCCGGCAAGCTCACGCCCCAGAAAGGCCAATGGGCCTTCTGCCACGCGGTCTATCCCGGCCAGGTCTTTCCCCCCGGCGATCCGCTGGCGGAAGGCCAGATCGCCATGTTGCGAGCCACGAAGGTCGAGGGGATGGTCTTTGACACCGGCTGGATGAAGGACGGCATCTGGACCTATTTTGCCTCGTTCTACGGCCATGCGGTGCTTTGGATGGGACACGGCGACGAGGCGGCACAGGTGCTCTACGACTTTGCCAACCATGCGGCCCCCACCCGCGTCTGGCGCGAGGAGCAGAAGCCGCTGGGCAAGGGCGTGGAAGAGGTGGGCGACATGCCGCACAACTGGGCCAGCGCCGAGTTCATCCGGTTGGCCACGCATCTGCTCGAGCTGGACCGCGGCGACCAGTTGCACCTGCTGGAAGGCATGCCCTCGCAATGGCTGAAGGCCGGCATGGTGACCCGGCTCAACGGCGTGCTGACGCCGTTCGGGCCGTTGTACATGACGGTCCGCGTGGATCGGCAGGGCAAGACCGCGGCGTTGGAACTGAAGCCGCTAGGCTCGAACTGCAAGAGCGTCGTCGTCCATCTGCCGGACGGGACGCTGCGTCGTTTGCCGCCGACAGAGGGCGGGACGCTCACCTTCTTGCTTCCTCTCGGTAGACCCTACTCGACACAGTAACGAAACGTTGGAGAAACGCCGTGAAGTCAAGCGGATCAAGATGGTTCCACGCTACCCGAACGCAATGGGTGCGGTATTGCGGGCAGGTGTTGTCCGTGGGGATTCTTCTGACGACGGGATCGGTCGCCCCGGCTGCCGATGCAGCAGAACTGCGGCGGGTCATTTCGCTCGACGGAACCTGGCAGGTGGCGGAAGGAACGCTGAAATCCGTTCCCAAGGCGTTTACGCATACGGCGGTGGTGCCCGGGCTGGTTGCCATGGCCAAGCCTGCCTTTGCCGACGTGGGCGTCAAGAGCGGGCGGCGCGAGGCGTTCTGGTATCGCCGCACTTTCACCCTGGCCGGGCCCCCGCCCGCGGTGGCGACGCTCAAGGTTCATAAGGCGTGCTACGGCACGCGGGTTTATCTCAATGGCGCATGCGTCGGCGAGCACTTTCCGTGCTTCACGCCGGGGTTGTTCAACGTTCGCGATCGCCTCCGCGGCGATGGGAAAGAAAACGAGCTGGTTATTTGCGTCGGTACGCGGGAATCGCTGCCCACGAACATTTACCCCGGCATCGACGGCGAGCGGACCAAATACCTGCCCGGCATCTACGACTCCGTCGAGCTGATTCTCTCCGGCACGCCGCACATCGAAAGCGTCCAGGCCGTGCCGGAGCTGGACGCCAAAACCGTCCGAGTCGTGGCGACGCTTTCCAACGCCGGCGCAGCGCGCGCCATCCGCGTGAAGTACCGCGTGACCGAGCCGGCCTCGGGCAAAGCGATGGGGGCCGTGGAATCGTCCGCGGTGGAGATCGCCCCGGGCGGGCAAAAGACCGTCGAGGCCCGCGTACCGATCGCCGGATGCCGGTTGTGGTCGCCGGACGATCCCTTCCTCTACCGGCTGGAAGTCGACACGGGCGCCGACCGATACCAGGTTCGCTTCGGCATGAGGACGTTCGGCTTCGACCCGAAGACCAGGCTGCCGACGCTCAACGGCAAGACGTGTTGGCTGCGGGGCACGAACGTTTGCATTTTTCGCTTTTTCGAGGACCCGGAGCGCGGCGATCGCCCTTGGCGCGAGGAGTGGGTGCGGCGGTTGCACAAGGCGTTTCGCTGGATGCACTTCAACGCCGCGCGATACTGCATCGGCTTCCCGCCCGAGAAGTGGTACGACATCGCCGACGAGACCGGTCTGATGATCCAGGACGAGTTTCCCGTCTGGTACGGCGCGGGATGGCCGAAGGAGTTGTCCAGCCCGGAGTTGATCGGCGAGTTCCGCGAGTGGATGCGCGAGCGTTGGAATCATCCCAGCGTCATCATTTGGGACGCCCAGAACGAGACGAACACCAACGTGACGGGGGAGGCGATTCGGGCCGTCCGCGGTCTGGACTTGAGCGATCGCCCTTGGGACAACGGGTGGTCGCCGCCGCAGCGTCCGACGGACACCTATGAGGTCCATCCCTACGTTTTCATCGCCTGGCCGCCGAATACGAAGGCCTCGTCCTTCCGGCTATCGGATTTTGCCCATCTGCCGGGCGCGCCGGGGGTGGCCAACGGGGTAAACAATTGCGGCGCACCGTTGAACGTCGGCCACAACCCGGTGATCATCAACGAATATGATTGGCTTTGGCTGACCCGCGACGGCCGGCCCACCACGCTCTCGAAGGAGAATTACGAGGCCCTGCTCGGACCGCACGCGACGGTCGAACAGCGGCGGGAGCTTTACGCCCGCTACATGGCGGCCATCAGCGAGTTTTGGCGTTCTCATCGGCAGGTGGCCGGCCTGCTCTACTTTTGCGGCCTGGGCTATTCCCGCCACGACGGCCAAACCAGCGACAACTTCATCGACATCGAGCGCTGCACGTTCGAACCTCATTGGGTCCGCTGCGTGCGCGACGCCTTCGCCCCGGTCGGATTGATGATCGACGCCTGGGCAGAGAAATATCCGCCGGGCCCCCACCGCAAGTTCCCCGTCGTGGTCATCAACGACCGGTACGAAAGCTGGCGGGGGACGGTCCGCTTCCGATTGCTGCGCGACGGCAAGACGCTCGGCGAGAAGACGCAGCCTTGTGAAGTGCCTGTGTTGGGGCGTCAGGCGGTCGCGTTTGCCATCGACGTTCCCAACCAACCAGGGCAATACCAGGTCGAGGCGGCGCTGCTGAGCCCCGGCGCCGACGCCGTGCGAAGCCTGCGGGACTTCGAGGTTTCGGCGGGCCAGAACCCAAAGCTTCCTGCTTCATCCCGGTAGCCGCGCCGGGGGAAGGGTTACTAGAGCGGAGATTTGCCGTGAGAAGTTCTCTGATTTGGTTGACGACGACGGTTCTGATCGCCGCGAGCTGCTGGGCGAGTTTCGCCCGGGCCGGTCAGCGCTACGTGGACCATTTTGATCGAGGTCCGAGCGTCTGGCGATTCGGCAATGTCCCCACGCCCGTCAGTCCGGACGGACTGGTCTTGAATCCGGGCTGGCAATCCGAAGGGACGTCGCCCGGCATCTATGAGACGACGCTGCCGGGAACCGTTTTGAATCCCGGCAATCTGGAGACCTTTGCGATTTCGTTGCGGTGGAGCTTCGGCAAGGTGGGAAATCCCACCTTGGGGATCGGCTGGGAAAAACCCTCGGAATGGACCCGCTTTCAGGATAGTCCCGTTCGCTTGCAGATCGAGCGAGGCGGCCGAACTTCGCTTTACGTCGAGGGGAAGCTGGCCGCCGGTTGGCAATTGCCGGAAGGCAAAAACGGCGAGTATGCCTTGACGGTCGTCCGAGAGCCGGGCCGCGTTCTTCTGCGCTCGGGTTTGCAGGACATCGCGTTCTCCATGGCGGGCTGGCCGAAGTGCCGTCCCGGTTACCTGGCCTTGCAGTTGCAGGGCACCGACGGGGCGCTGGCGACCATCCGCCGCATCGAGATCAACACCTTCGGCGATCGGCCGCCGCTGACGGCGGCCCAGCGGCGTGCTGACATCCAGCGCTGGGCGCGGGCGCAAATGCGTGAAGATGACAAAATGCTGGAACAACTCAAGGCCTATTTGCAGGCGGAGACCGCGGCGGGGCGCTGGGGATATAAGACCGACATGGACGTCGCTCCCGGCCTGGTCCGCCCGGGCGAAAAACTGGCGGCGACGTTCCGCATCGCCGGTCCGATCCCCTCGCCCTGCGAGGCAACGCTCGAAGGGAACTATCTTGGCGAAAATCCCGATAGGGCGGAAATCTTGAAGCTGGATTGGAAGCCCGACGGCCATGGCGGTGCGGTGGCCGTTGTAGAAATGTCGCCGACGCGCCCCGGCAACGGGCGCATCGTGTGGCGGGTCGGCCGCGAGCGGCTCAGCCGCATGTTCGGCGTCCTGGGCGACGGTTATGCCGCCTGTCGGCTGTTACTGACCGCCTATGTCGGGCTGCGGAGGCCGGGCCGCACGGGCGAGGCATACGATGTGCTTCACCGGCACGGTTTGGCGGCCGATTTTTGGGACGGCTCCGAACATGCGGCGCCTTACGTTCGCTCGCCCCGGCAACTGGCCGAGGAATATCGCGTCTTCGCCACCATGCGGCACCAGTACGGCGACCACATTATGCCCATGTGCCAGGGTAATTACATGCTATCCCGCTGTCCCGACAGCAACCTCTCCTGCTTCGATCTGGACGTGCAGCGGTGGGGCATTCAACGGTTGATGCAGGTTTGGGATCAACTGGGCATCGGGCCCTTGGAGACGCTGGGCAGCTATACGTATTCCCACGACACGCCGCGGGCCGCCCGGCAGCTCGGCATCAAGGCCATCGACTCGCTCGTGCAGTGGCAGAACTGGCGCGACGGCGGCGACGACAGTGCGTGGCTGATCAACCAGTGGGGCGCGCCGACGGCGCCCTATTACGTTGCCGACGACGACTACCGCAAGGTGGCGACGGGCCAATCGATCGTGGCCCTGTCGCAAGGCACCACCTCCAGCGTCCGCATGTATTTCATCAACATGCTGGAAGGCCAGCCGCAGTTGACCGCCCTGCGGCGTTACAGCGCCCAGATGGGCGAAACCGCGAACGCCGACCGCTTCCAAACCGTGGTCGATCTTTGCCTGGCCGAGGCCCGGCACCAGCGCGAGCCGATGTTTCTCTTTGTCGGACTGGAGAACTTCTGCGATCTGGCGGACTGGGATCGGGCCAACACGCTGGCGGTCAACTACCTCCGCGAGCAAGCGAAGACCAAGAAGCTGGTATTTACCTCGGGCGCCGCGGTGGCCGATTATTTTACGCGGCACTACACAAAGCAGCCGGAGAACTGGTTCTATTGGCCCGACACTTATTGCGGCTATCAGATCGCCTACAAACCGAAACGGGCGCCCGACCGCATCGAGCTGAGCAACGCGGAGTTCCACTCGGTGCACGAAGAGGGATCGCCGCTGCCGCGATTCTTCTGGGATTTCACGCACGCATGGTCCGAGCCGGTGTGGGACGATCAAAAGGCGATTCGCCAGCAGTTCGGGCTGTGCGACCCGAAGCTGCTTACGGCCGAGAATTGCGTGCCGCGGATGGTGAATCTCGACGGCGTGCGAGCGACGGCCAAAATGGCCCCCACAGCGGACGGGGCTCAGATTCAGATTGAAATCGAGTCGCCCAAACCGCTCGCGCGCGTGCCGGTTGCCGCGTGGAATATCCCGCTCAAGACGGCCGGGCTGAAAGTGGCCGAAACGTCGAAAGAGGCTCGGTTCATTACGATCGTCGATGGCTCGACCGAGAATTTGTGCGGCGTAGTCGTTTACGAGAATGTTGTGCCGGGCAGAAGCATCCGCACGGTGCGTCTGCAGGGTGCGCCGCGCGAACCGGTCGATCCTACGGTCCGCGTCGGCCAGCACGTGGCCGGACGGATGTTTCTGCGCAACGGCGTTCCATACGTGTATCTTTGGCGGGTCGCGGAAAAGGCGCCGGAGGGCGTGCTGAATATCAGGGTGCCCGGCGGCAGAAGAGTCGCCGTGCACTACAATGACGGAAAGATCGAACAGGCCGCAGGCAACGTGCTGGCGGTGAAGCTGGATCGCACGTGGGCGACGGAATCGCCGCTCGTCATGGGGTTGACACAGAAAGAGCTTGCCTCGATGGCAACGTTCGAACCGCAGGCGAAACGGAACCAATAACCGGAGAGAGCCATGTTTTTTCCACGGAAATGTCGGACGAGGATGTGGGCTGGGGTTTTGATTGTTTTCAGCCTGTCGCCTTTCGGCGTGGCGTTATCGGCGAATTATGAACGAGCCGCGCGACCGGCGGTCCCCTCCGCACTGCTGCCGCTGCCGCCCGGCGCGGTCGAGCCGGCCGGCTGGCTGCGCGATTGGGCCCTCTCGGCCCGCCACGGACTGACCGGGCATCTAGACGAATATCAAGTCACCTTCCGCGACGGTTGGAAAGGCGTGCCGGTCGACGTGCCGGGCAACAAGCTGGACGGCACCGGCTGGCCGCTGGAACAATGCGCCTATTGGCTGGACGGGGCGCTGCGGCTCGGTTTCGTCCTCCACGACGAGGCATTGATCAAGAAAATCCGTGCCCGACTCGATCCCATCGTCGACGGCGTGAATCGGGTCCCGTTCGGCACGTCGCTGGTTTACTGGAAACCAAGTTACAAACCGGCGGGGTTCGACAGTTGGGGGCATTCGCAGATGGGCCGGGCGCTGGTCGCGCTCTATCAGGCGAGCGGGGAAAAACGGGTGCTCGACGCGCTGGTAAAAGTCTATGCCGATTATCCGACGCGGATGGACAGGGTGCCGCTCACGGAAGTCACCGGCTTGTGTAATCTGGATGCCATGCTGGAGACTTATTCCCTAAGCGGCGATCGACGCATTCTCGATCGCGCGCTGAAGGCGTTCGCCCGCCCGGAGGTGGCCAAGGACATGGAGATGTGGGACCGCGCCCAGGTGTTTCCCGGTCACATGGTCATTCTCTACGAGGACATTCGCTTGCCGGCCCTGGTCTATCAGTGGTCGGGCGACCCGCGTCAGCTCCAGACTACCCTGGGCGCGCTCCGCTGGCTGGACGAGAACCACATGCTCCCCTACGGCGTGGCCTCCGGCGAGGAGTACGCGGCGGGCGTGGGTGCCCTGCGCAAGACCGAAACCTGCGACGTGACGGCCATGCTGCTGACCACCTCGTGGATGTATCGCATCCTGGGCGACGGCCAATGGGGCGACCGCATGGAGAGGGCCTTCTTCAACGCCGGCGCTGCGCCCATCGCCCGCGACTTCAAAACCATGTGCTACTACCAGTCGCCCAACCGGCTGCGCAGCGATGTCTTGCATTCCTTGCCGTGCGAACAGCCGAATTGTCCCGGCCGGGAAGGGGTGCGATTTCATCAGCTCGGCTGCCCCACGGTTCTGTGCTGCGTGGGCGCCGTGAATCGCATCATTCCCAACTACATCATTCACATGTGGATGGCGACCCCCGACGACGGCCTGGCGGCCACCTTGTATGGCCCCTCGACGGTGTCGGCCCTGGTCGGCGCGAAGACGCCGGTCAGGATCACGACGACTACGGACTATCCGTTCGGCGAGACGGTCCGCATGAAGCTGGACTGCGCCAAGGACGTGGAATTTCCGCTTTACGTTCGGATTCCCGGCTGGTGCAAAGCGGCCGAGATTACGGTCAATGGCGACGCGGTCTCAGACACGCCCAACGACAAGGGTTTCGTGAAGATTGCCAGAAACTGGAAAAAGGGAGACGTGGTCGATCTGCGTTTTCCGATGGGGCCGCGGATTCAACGCGGATTCGAGACGGCGTATCCGGCCGCCACACACGACTATTTCAAGTTCATGCCGGCCGCGGTTTTCCAGCCCCGCCGGCTGCCGTATGCGAGCGTTGCCTACGGGCCGTTGCTGTTCTCGCTGCCGATTGCCGACGTGGATCCGGACACGCCGGTGAAAGATGCGAAATGGCAATACGCCCTGGACGCCGCGCAGTCGGGCGACATTCACGTCGAACGGCGGCCGATGCCGGCACATTGGGACTGGCCGCTCGATGCGCCCATCGGGTTGACCGCGCCGGCGCGGGTGTTCGACTGGCATCCCAGCGACGCCCAGGCGCTCCCCGACGGGCCGGTGGCCGGTGATGCGCCGGAACGGATTCGGCTCGTTCCCTATGGTTGCACGAAGTTCCGGATATCGATGTTTCCCGTGACGCCGAAAGCCGCAGGCAAGGCGTTGCTATAGATCGACCTGGGGATCGACTAATGACGCTCACATTGCGGTCGTTCTTGTTTTCGGCAATTGCCCTGGCATCGTTGGCTGCCGTCCCGGCTGCGGAAGATGCCCAGAAAGCCAAGCCGAAAGCCCATGCGATGGTCTACATGCCGACACGCGGTGTAATGTGGGACCCGTCCGTCCTCTGGCACGACGGCCGGTACTATATGTTCAGCATGTATTGGCCCGCGAAGGCCGGTTTTGAAAGCGTTTGGCTGGCCACCAGTGTCGACGGCGTGCACTGGCAGGACTACGGCGAGGTGATTCCGCGCCCCCGGGCGAAGTCACCCTGCAACCAAGTGTACAAGTGTTTTGTGGGTCGATGTGGCGACCGGTTTATTATGGATTTCGGCGCATTCAGCGGCAAACCGGGCACAGAACGTCAGGATACGCTGTGCTTCTACGAGTCGCGCGACCTGCTCCACTGGACGTACGTGGGCGAGTCGCGCGTCGACGCGCGTTGGTACGTTGACATGGCGGCGGGTTGCCGCTGGGACCACATGTACATGCTGCCCAAGGAGGAAGGGAACCCGAGGGCCGGCTATTGGGGCTGGGTCGTGGCCAACCCGAAGCCGGCCGAGCGCGCTCAGGACCGCGCCTTCGGGATGATGGAATCGGCCGACGGCCTCCACTGGAACGCCATGCAGCCCCCGTTGGCCGAACTTGGCGGCAGGGATCCGATCAGTCCGGGACTGGCCTACGAGACGGGCGGGGCGGAACGGATCGGCTGCAAGTATTACCTACTGGCCGGCACCTACGGCTACCTGCGCCAGATGAGCTACGCGATGTTCACCTTCGCCTCCGATAACCCCCGAGGGCCGTTCAAGCTCGACCCCGGGGCCTGGCGATTGTGCGGCGCGTCGCAAGCGCATCCGCCGCTTCCCACGGGGACGGGCGTGCAGCAATTGGCCTGTTGGGTCCGTGGCGACGGCGAGTTGCTCATCAGCAACTACCTTACGTGGGGTAATATCGTGCTGTTGCCCCTGCGCAAGCCGGTGGTTGATGCCGACGGCCATCTGCGATTGGGCTATTGGAAGAACAACGACGCCGCGAAGGGTCGGCCGCTGGCGCTGAACATGGACCAGTGTGAGCAGGTATTCCCTCGCGAGCCTCGCCTGCTTGTGACCGATGCCCCATCGGTGCGATTGAAAGCCGAAGGCACCGATCCCGCGGCGCCTTCCCGTGCGGCGGCGCTGCTCCGGCAGGCCTTCGATCTGGAGCAGGGCGTGATTCTCGAAGGCACGATCGAGGTCGCCGCCGGACGCAACCGCCCCTGCTGTGCGGGGTTCTATCTCGAAGCCAAGCAGGGCGAGGGCACGGGCATCGCGCTCGAGGCAAGCGGCGCCGCATCGCGCTGCTCGTATGTCGGCGCCCTGAAACTGGGAAAACAGTGGGATTTCCGCAGTTGCGACGAGACCGGCCCCGGCTGTGCGACGGTGACCGGCATCGTGCCGGGACGCAAGCACACCTTCCGGCTCTGGCTGCACCACAATATCTTTGAGCTTTACATCGACGATCTGCTCATGCAGACGATGGCCGTCGGCGAGCGTACAGGCCGGGTGGGATTCCTGGTCCAGAACGGCGTGGCGACCGTGACCGATTTGAAAGCGTGGTCCATGAATCTATAGGCACTTACTTGTCACCCAAACGCGAAGTTGGAGAAGCGGCCGTGAGATCCATCGCTTCAAGCTGGTTTCTCGTTGCCCGAACGCACCGGGCTCAGTATGGCACGGGCGTATTGTCCGTGGGGATTCTTCTGACGCTGGGGCTGGTGGCCACGACCGCCGAGCCAGCGGCGCTGCGTCAGGTCATCACGCTCGACGGGACCTGGCAGGTGGAACAAGGCGGGATGGAATCGCCGCCGGAGGTGTTTTCGCACAGCGTGGCGGTGCCGGGGCTGCTCGACATGGCCCAGCCGGCCTTTGCCGAAGTGGGCCGAAAGAGCCCGCAGCGCGAGGCGTTTTGGTACCGGCGGACGTTTCGCGTCGACGGCCCGCTGCCGGCGGTGGCGGTGCTGAAAGTCTCGAAGGCCATGTTCGGCAGCCGCGCGATTCTGAACGGCACGCTGTTGGGCGAGCACCCGGGCAGTTTTACGCCGGCGCGGTTCGACGCCCGGGCCGCGCTCCGCAGCGGAGCGAATGAACTGCTCATCCGCGTAGGTGCATTTCGCGATTCCGTGCCGAAGTCGGTTCCCTCGGGCTGGGACTATGAGAAGATGCTGTATACTCCCGGCATCTTCGATTCCGTGGAACTGATTCTGACCGGGTCGCCGCACATCTTGCGGGTTCAGGCGGCGCCCGACGTACAGAAGCAGTCGGTTTTGGTTCGCGCCTGGGTCAGTCATGCCGCAAGGCCGACGATCACGAAGCTGCATTTTACAGTTCGCGAGGCCAAAAGCGGCCAGGTGATGGGCGAGGCCGACTGCCAGATGCCCGCCGGCCGCGGCGATGAGCAGCAGGGACAGGCCACCCTAGCGATTCGCGACTGCCATCTGTGGTCGCCGGAGGACCCGTTCCTCTACGAATTGGAAACTCGCGGCGAAGGGGACGTGCTCACGACCCGCTTCGGCATGCGGAGTTTTCGACTGAATCCGGCCACCGGCCGCGCGATCCTCAACGGCCGGCCCTACTTCATGCGGGGTAGCAACGTGACGCTGTACCGGTTTTTCGAGGATGCCGAGCGGGGCGACAAGCCGTGGCGCGTCGAGTGGGTCCGCCGGCTGCACAAAGCGTTTCGCGACATGCACTGGAACTCGCTGCGTTACTGCATCGGCTTTCCGCCCGAGGCTTGGTACCGCATCGCGGATGAAGAGGGCTTCCTCATTCAGGATGAGTTTCCCATCTGGAACTCGCGCGATAGACCGGGGCTGTACGACGTGGGCGAACTGGTCCGCGAGTACACCGAGTGGATGCAAGAGCGGTGGAATCATCCGTGCGTGGTGATCTGGGACGCCTGCAACGAGACGCGCCTGCCGGAAACCGCCAAAGCGCTGGGCCAAGTGCGCGGGCTGGATCTGTCGAACCGGCCCTGGGACGACGGCTATATGCCGCCGGCCCGGCCGGGCGACGTAAAGGAGGAGCATCTCTATCACTTCGGCAATCCGAAGTTCCGCTTGGAGCAGATCGCGCGCGACCCGGGCACGGCCGGCTGGCGGGCGGGCAAGAATGCCGTGATCGTCAACGAATACGGCTGGCTCTGGCTCAACCGCGACGGCACCCCAACCACGTTGACCAAGGACTTGTACCGGAACTTGCTCGGGCCGCATTCCACCACCGCGGAGCGGCGGCACCTGTACGCCCGATATTTGGCGGCGGAGACGGAGTTTTGGCGGGCCCATCGTAGCTGCGCGGCCGTGATGCACTTTTGCGCGCTGGGCTACTCGCGGTCGGGCGAAAAACCGCGGCCCGAGGGCGGCGCTACGAGCGACCACTGGGCCGACGTGGAAAAACTCGCCTGGGACCCTGAGTTTTACGATTACGTTCGCGACGCCTTCGCCCCGGTGGGCGTGATGATCGACGCCTGGGCGGAACGGTACGCGTCGGGCGCCGGCCGCAACTTCTCCGTCATGGTTGTCAACGACTTGTACGAAAGCTGGCAGGGGACGATCCGCTTCCGGTTGCTTGGGGACAGCAAAACGTTCGCCGAGCAGACGCAGTCGGTGGAAATTCCCGCCTTGGGAAGCGGCAAGTTCGTCTTTGCCATCGACATTCCCCACCGGCCGGGACATTATCAGCTCGAAGCGGCGCTGTTGAGTCCCGACGGCACGGCCGTGCGAAGCCTGCGCGAGTTCCAGGTGACGCGATAATTTTGCACAAGCCAAATGAGTAATGTGTTTAGCCGGCTTGCTTGCCGTGTCACGCCTTCCAACACGGCGTGCAAGCACGCCGGCTAAACATCCCACTGTACGACCGGCTTACCGGCGCTCGCGCGAGCGGGTATAATGGGGCGTGGTGACTCGAGCAGGTCCGCTCGCTGACGGCCCACTGCCCAACGGGGAAGGACACTCGCTACGCCTCGTTTTTTCCTCGACGGACCTCGCTGGCATGGACTCGGATCGATCGGCGCAACTTGGGCGGGGCAGCATTCCTTGGCTGCTCTTGCGGTTCTCCGCGCCGGCCATCGTGGGCATGATGGCCCAGGCCCTCTACAATCTCATCGACCGCGTGTTCATCGGCCGGGCCCTGGGCAGCGACGGCATCGCCGCCATCGCCGTCGCCTTTCCCTTCATGCTCATCGTGCTAGCTTTCGGCATGCTCATCGGCTTTGGGGCGACGGCGCAAATCTCCATCCGGCTCGGAGAGCGGAGGAAGGCCGACGCCGAGCGAATTCTCGGCAATGCGGCCGTGCTGTTGGTGATCGCATCGCTGGTGATGACCGTGCTCGGCTTGCTGCTGTTGGACCCGATTTTGAAAGTTTTCGGTGCCAGCGGCCCCGTGCTGCCGCTGGCGGGAGACTATTTGCGAATCATTATTCTGGGCACGATTTTTCAGACCATCAGTTTTGGCCTGAATGCCACGATTCGCGGCGAAGGCAACCCGCGGATCGCCATGCTCTCGATGCTGATCAGCGTGGTGCTTAATATAATCCTCGCGCCGATCTTCATCTTCGTCTATCACTGGGGCATGAAGGGGGCCGCCCTGGCCACGGTGCTTTCGCAAGCCGTGTCGGCCGTGTGGGTGGTGGCCTATTTCCTCAGCGGCACGAGCGTGCTCCGCTTTCACGCCCGGAACTTGCGTCTCGATTGGTCGATCTGCGCCGGCATCTGCGTGATCGGTTCGCCATCCTTTGCCATGCAGCTTGCCGCCAGCGCGCTGCAGAGCATTTTGAATCAGCAGCTCCACGCTTATGGCGGCGATCGGGCCATCGCCATGATGGGCATCCTGTATGCCCTGTTCATGCTGATCGGCATGCCCATCTTCGGCATCAACCAGGGCGCGCAGCCGATCATCGGCTACAACTATGGGGCCCGCCGCTTCGACCGGGTGAAAAGGACCCTGGAAACCGCCGTGCTCTCGGCCAGCACGCTCACGGTGCTCGGCTTTGGCGTGATGATGCTGTTTCCGGCGCAGGTGGTGCGGATTTTCGATCCCCGCGACGCGGCCCTGATCGCCATGGGAACGCACACCATCCGCATCGCTGTGGCGATGTTGCCGCTGGTCGGGTTTCAGATGGTCAGCTCGAGCTACTTCCAAGCGGTGGGCAAGCCGCGCGAGGCCCTGCTCCTGCTCCTCTCGCGGCAGGTGCTGATTCTCATTCCCGCCGTGCTGCTGTTGCCGCTCTGGTTCGGCCTCGACGGCGTGTGGGCGGCGCTGCCGACGGCCGATCTCTTGTCGTCGGTGCTGACGGGCTTGTGCCTGACGCTGGAACTGCGGCACCTGGGCCAGCGGCAATCGGCGTGAGACGGGCCGGCAACCGTTCACGGGTCGGTGACCGTAGAAGCGGCGTCTCGCCGCTTTGTGCGGGCAAAGGGGCCCCGACAACACCGAACAACGCGGCGAGACGCCGCGTCTACGGGGTGTGAACGGTTACGACGGGCCGTCACAGGTTGATGCCCTGCTGCTGGGCCCGATAGGTCAGGCCCCATTTGAAGTATTGGAACTTTCGTTGCGGCTTCTTCCGCGCCCAGAGAAACGTGCTTTCCACCATGTCCAAGGGCAAGGTGCCGCGATCGACCAGCATGAGGACGCGGTCGATGAAGCCGTCTTCCTCGGGCGTGGCCGTCCGCAAAACGGCCTTCATCGAGTTGGCGTCCAGCGGACCGGCCTGCGTCTGGCCATTGACCACCGCAAGCAGCAAGACGAATGCCACCGAGAAAAACAGGCAATTTCGCATCATGGCGAGAACCCCCGCGGAACGGGCGTTAGTGACGGAGTTGAGGAGCTGTCGATCGTGGCTCGCTTGTAACGAAATCGGCCTAGCACCGCAAGAGTAGAATGGGGAGAGGGCACGGTTCAGGGGCGGGTTCGGGGTTCAGGAGCGTCAGTGTAAAGAAGGGAGAAGGGGAAGAATGGGAAAAGGGGAAACGGAAGAGAATCTGGCGTTGACGGGGATTGAGAATGGTCCGTCGCCGTGGGATGATGGCGGTCGGGCCCGCACCTGACGAGACTGTGCCACTGCGTGGCAGTTGAGACAGACCTGGAGATCCACAACACCATGAGACGCACCATCCAATTCCTTATTGTTGCGGCCATGCTCGCGGGCGCCGCGCGGGCCGCTGCGCCACAGGCCGCCGAGCGGCCTCTGCGAGACGGTGATCGAATCGTCTTCGTGGGCGACAGCATCACCGGGCTGGGGGTCAACCATGTCCAGGGGTTCGTTCACTTGATCGAGTGGGCGCTGCGCCAGGCCCGGCCCCACAACACCATGAAGTTCACCGCCTTGGGCGGCAGCGGGCAGTCGGTTGGCTCGTGGACCAACGTGGAAGAGCAAAGCCGAGGGAAGGACTTCAATCTCGACGTGCCCGGCGTCGGCGTCAAGACCACCCTGGACCAGGGCGCCGACGTGGCGGTGGTCATGTTGGGCATGAATGACATTCTCGCCCCCTACGTTACTGAGGAGCCGAAGCACGTCGACGCCTGGATGAAACAGTACCGAACGTTGATCCACGCCTTGCGCGAGCGGCTTCATCCGCGCCTCATCGCACTGGGCACCGTCACCCCGGCCACCGAGGACCTGGCGTCGCCGAAGAACCGGGTCATTGCCCAGTTGAACGAACGGGTGGAGGCGCTGGCCCGCCAGGAAAAGTACCTGGTGCTTCCGACCCAGGAAACGATGCGGCGGTTTCTGGAGCGAGGCCGCCGGTATTGCCCCGATTTCCACGTCACTGGCGACTTTGTGCATCCCAATCTGGCCGGCCACGTGGCAATTGCCGTGGCCATGTTGAAGGGGCTGGGCGAGGAGGCCGCGGCGGGCATGCTGCTGCACAAGTACGGCGCCAATTTGTGGCAACAAGCGCATGTAGAATTGCCGTCGCTCTCGTGTTCGGTCGAGCCGGTGGACGGGCCGCCGCTTGCGGACGGGCAAACGTTTCGGCTGCACTACTGGTGGACCGCCGCGCCGGGACGCGAGCAGATCGCTCCGCGAGTAAGCATCGTGCCGCCGGCAGGATGGGAAGTGATTCCTCCCTTCCGCGAAACTACGAGCGGGGAATTCACGCTCAAAGGACCAGCGCATCGGCTAAGCAACGTATTGACCGTGGAAGCGAGAGCGGGAGAAACCGTGCGGCGAATCAAGGCGACGATTCCCGCTCCCTGGCTCGTCGGCGCGGGCGTGATCAACGGCTCGGCTTGGCCCGGCAATCATTTTGATCCTGTCAGCGGACGATTGCCGATCGATGCGTCTTTGTCGCAGGGGATCGGATGGGGCGAACCGGCGGCGGCGGGGGCGAAGACCCTCGTGTGGCGGCGTTATTTTCCCTCGGTGAATTACACGGGAGGGGCGGATCCCGACAGCGTCGATTTCTGGGCGGTCAGCTTCGGACGCACGTTCGAGGTTGGCTACGCGGCGCGCTGGATTCACAGCGAACGAGAACGGCCGGTTACCTTGCAATTGCAGAGCGCGGCCTTCGCCGGCAACATCGGCCTCACCGTGTGGTTGAACGGCCGTCAACTGTACGCGGGTCTGATCAATGGCGAGCCGGCTAAGAAAGCGTCGCTGCCCGCCGCGCTTCGCCGGGGCGAGAATTGCCTGGTCTTCAAATGCAACCACTGCGCATGGCTGTGGCAGGCGTCCGTCGGCGTGCAGGGTGTGGCGCCGGACGACTTGAGTGACGTGAGAATCTATGCAGCCCCAACGTCAAAGTAAAAAAACCTTAGGGCTCTAACAAAACGTACTCCTCACGCTCCGCGTGAGGCCAATTCGAGCACAGCGTCCCTCTCGCGGAGCGAGAGGAGTACATTGAGTTCCTCGTTGTCACCACGGGTGGAGGCAACTGCGATGCGGGCGTCGGAGACGGCAATAGCGGCATGGGTGCTCGTGGCCATAGCAGTGATGCTGACCTGCGGCGGCCCGGTAATGGCCGAGGAACCCGCGGCGGCGGGCGCGACACGGCCCTACTTCCGGCTCGCCATTGCCGAACCGCTGCGGCACAACCGCCTGGAAGAAGTGGCCGCCGACATCGCCCGCTACCGCTCGAAGGGCTACAATGCCGTGTTCTTCGAGAACGACTACCTGCGGTGGACCTTCGGATCGGGCACCGATGCCGGGGTCAGCAGCGACTGGCGGATGTTCAATCTGTTCGACTTCACGCGGGGACGCGACCGGCAGCAGTGCCGCGACTACCTGCGGCGGCTGTGCCGCATGTGCCGCGCGGCACACCTGGACGTGTACGCCTCGTTCTGGCTTCCGCAACTTACCACGGAGTTCCGCCAGTACCTGCACGGCCAGCATCCCGACGCGATTGGCCGCACGGCCCTTGGCGGGGGAACCACCGAGACCCTTTGCACCTGCAAGGACGGCCAGGGCCTGACGTTGCTGGGCGAGTTGATCGCGGAGCTGATGCGGGATTTCCCCGAGGTCCGCGGGTTGAAGGTGGCGACGCTCGACGACGGCGCTTTTCTCTGCGACGAGCACTGCCCCCACGCCCACGGCACAAGCCAGGCCGAGCACGCCGCGAACCTCTTTGAGTGCGTGCAACGGGCGATGCGCCGCGTGCGTCCCGACGCGCAATTCCTGCTTTACCCGTGGTTCTGGAAGCCGGGGTTCAAGGACGTGGTCCTGCCGCGGCTCACGGAACCGTACCACGTCATTTCCCGCTTCAGCCAAGGGGCCCGACAGCAGCTCGAGCCGGGCATTCCCGGCGAGCCGCTGTTCGATGCCTCGCTGGTGCTGCCGGACACGATGGGCCCGGAGTTCGCCGACTGGCTCAAGCGGGTCGGCCCCCAGCGCGTTGTGGATATGATTCCGGTGGGCTCGGGCATGGATTGCCTGTTCCTGGCCGCGCCGCCCAACCCGGTGGGCGTCTATCGCCGCTTGCGGGCACTGGCCTCCCACGGCGTCCGGCAGATCATCGACTTCGAGTGCGGCGCTCATCATCCCGGATCGGGCGAAGAAACCGTCGCCCTGTTCGACGAGAATCCTGGGCTGGACGAGGCCGCTTTTCTCCGCACGCTGGCCACGCGGCTCTATCGTCACCCGCAGGCCCGTGAGCCTGCGGTCCGCGGCTGGCAGGCCTTTGGCCGAGGGTTCGGGCACCTGCCGATCGGGCTGGGCGACACCGGCTGCCACCAGCAGTTCTCCGGCCGCTTCGGCATGGCGTGGTCGATGTGCATCGCCACGCCGCTGGTGCGTCAGGCGATCGCAGAGACGGATCAGCGGCATAAGATCCACTGGTTCTCGCCCTATAACTTCTTCAGGCCGGATCTGTCCGAGCGGCTGAAGGCCTGTTTCCTGCGGGTTCTGGCCGATTGGCAACTGGCCGCGCAGGAGCTTGCGGCAGCCGACGCCCTGGAAGGCCGCACGACGGCCAGCAGGCATGAAGCCCTCTCGGCCGAAGGGCACGTCGTGTGCGTACTCTCGGCGCTCGACTGGTGCGAGGCGGCCCGCGTGGCGAGAGCGTCCGATGGTGCGGACCGCTTCGCTCAATTGCAGCGTTCCGAGAGCGGGCTGGTCCGCCGGTTTCAAGGACTGTTGCGCGAGTGGCCTAGCCTGTGGGACAACAACTGTTGGCACGCACATCACACGCCCCTGAGCCAGCGCGGGCTAGGGCTGAGCCTCGAGCGGTATCACGATGCGTTTGCGGCCAAGCTGGCGATCCAGGGCGACGGGAAGAAGCCGGAATAGAATCGACGCAATATGTTGCGACTCGCGTACGTCATAGTTACGATAGGGGGCGTTCACTGGCGGGAGCGTGTCCAGGCGGGTGTCACATGACAAACGCCCCGCTTCTTTTTCTCTGACCGATTGTTGATCCCATGAAACAATTCCATCTCCCCATGAAACGGCTCCTGCTGCTGCTCCTTCCCACGCTCGTCTTTGTGCCGCGCGAGGGTTTGGCCTGGGGTGAACCGCATGCGGCCATCACCAGGGCTGCGATCAGGGTGCTGCCGGCGTGGCAGCAGGACCTCCTCGGCCACGAATGCGCCAGACTCGCCGACTACTACTGCATCATCCCGGACCTGGCAGGCAGGGACAAAGAAAACGCAAAATTCGCCATGATGGACAGCCGGCCGGGCGAAGTCTATCTGCTGATCTTGCACCTGCCCGCGCAGCAACCGCAGAACCTGGAAACGCTGCGCTACTTCGTGGGCAAGGCGGTCGCCGCACTGAAGGCCGGCAAGACCGGAGACGCGGCGCGGTTCATGGGCACGATTTGCCACATGCTGGAAGACTACGGTTGCCCGGCGCACGTGGTCCCGGGCGACAACATGTTCACCCTGCTCCAGCAGTTTCTGCCGCCGCCCGATCGCATGAAAGGCAAACTGCTGCACGGCCCGATCGAAAGCGGCAAGCTAGAGGTGGTCATCAGGGGCTATCGGCCGAGGCTGCTCGGGATCACCGTGGACGAGGCGGCCTGGCGCCTTCTGCATCGCGTCCACGAAGCGATCATCAACGCCCGCAGCACGACCATCCCGATCATCCAGGCGCTCTACGCCGATGATGCCAAGGCGGTGGTCGCCGGGCAGATGAAGGCCGCGACGATGGATGCCAAAGTCGTCGCCGATGCGTTTTATACGATCCTTTGTATCGGCGCGGGGAAGTTCGACGCCGGCGAGCGGGAGTCGCTCCGCACCGTCGGCATCGGCTCGTTTTTCCCCCTTGAAGCTGTGAACCTGTACTTCCCGCAGTCCGAGTTCTTCGGTTCGCCGAATTGGGGTCATGCGCGGAGCGGCGTCGTGCTTGCGGACGGCACGAAGGAGGTGCCGCTCAAGCTTCGCATCGAGAAAGACGGCGGCGTGGTGGAAAAGGAGTTCGCGGACGGCATCAGCGCCGGCATGGGCAAGGCGCTCAGCTTCCATGTGCCGGTTGGCGTCTACCAGCGTTTCACCGTGCTGGCGGGGCTTCATCCGGAACTGGGCGCCCAAGGCCGTGTCGCGTTCACCATCAAAGGCGACGGCAAGCAGCTCGCGTCTGCGACACTCAGCGGCGACGAGCCGGCCCACCGTTTCGACTGCGACCTCACCGGCGTCGCGCAGCTTCAACTCGTCCTCACGTCACGCGGTCCGCATGTCAAATGCAACTACGCCATCTGGGCGGAGCCGACGCTGGTGAAGGGTAGAAGAACGGAATAGGTCCGATATTGGCAAACCGTAGCGTTCGCGACACTGCCCATTTCCACTTCATCGGACGCGTCCTGCTCTGTAGAAGACCTTGATCCACCAGAATGCCCGGTAGAATCAAGAGAAAATGCCAGGGCCAATCAACTGCGTGAATTACAGTAGCAACGACAAGGATGAGACAGATGACGGCGGCGTGGACGCCCCACCTCGGCAACTGGAGACGGGAAATCGCAGTCCGGAAAGCTGCTCCATCCGCTTCCACGTGGCCTTGTGTTGCCTGCGCGGCATGAGAGCGTCCAGTCGCGTGCTGGGGCGGACCTCCCCTCTTTCCCGCCCTGTGACGGTCAACAGCGTCTGACGCAACTTGTGAAACGTGACGGCCGAGAGGCAGAACTTCTTCTCGGGGCGAGGAAGTTCACGCATGATGGCGTCATTGAACTGGCCGACGGTCACAATCTTGGCCGTCTCGTCGTCGGCCAGCGAAATGCCAAACGATTCCTCGGCTTCCAGGATCAGTTCAACGCCATCAAGGCCCACGACGTTCACCCTATTGCTGTTTTCAATAGTTTTGGCGTGCGACCGCGGGTTCTGGCTGCGAAGCCGCAAGCGGCACGATTACGTTCTGTGGCGAGTTCGGGGTCGTGTCGATTAGCTCACAAGCTCTGAACCCTGAACCCTGAACCCCGAACCCCGAACCCTGAACCCCGAACCCTGAACCCCGAACCCTGAACCCCGAACCCTGAACCCCGAACCCTCTATTTTTCCTTTTCCGCGGCGTTCGGCGGGGCTTTCTCCTCGGCGGCGGCGCCCGCCTTCTCCTCGGGGGTCTTGAGACGAATTTCGCCGCGTTTTTGCCGCTTCTGCCACACGGCCGTGGCCTGCACGCGTTTGGCCGCCGTCTGCTCCGGATGATAATAGAGTCCTAGCCCGGTAAGGTCGTGAAGCGTGTGGAAACTGAGCACGCGGACCGCCAGCGTGTCGTTTTCCAAGGCATCGACCAGCGCCTTGTCGGCGCCCTCTTCCAGGTCCTTGTTGCTGTAACCCCACAGCATCCGGTACAACAGGGCGGCCTGCTGGGGAAATTGCTTCTCCATGGCCTGACGAACGGCGGCCGCCGACTCGCTGTCGCGGGCCACCGCCTCGCGCAACTGGTCGACATACTCCGGCCATTCCAGCCGGTGGGCCGGATCATTGAGCGCCGCCACCATGTCGCGAAACTGGCCCACGTAGCCCAGGCAGCGCACGGCCAACCATTTCACTTCCTTCTGCGGCCGCGAGGCGCTCAGTTCCAGCAGGCCGACGCGTGCCAGCCGATCGGTTGGCAACTCCTTGGCCAGCGTCACCGACGCCCGGCGGTCCAACATGCTTACCTCTTCCGCGGTGATCCACTCGGGCAGGTCGTTGGACGTGGCGGGGGGCGAAGTCAGCGCGCCGTTGAAACTGACCCATTGCGGGGCGGCGAGCCGCAGCGTCTTTGCGCCCGCGGTGTCGCCCTGCTCTTCCCAGGTAATGCCGCCGGCGCTAGCATACAAGTCGGCCACGACGTGGGGTTGCCCCGCCTCGGGGTTCGTGCCAGGCCGGTGGATGCGCCGCACCATCACGGCCGCCACCGATCCCGCATCGGCGAACGTGAGGATGCCGCCGCGATTGCCAAACAGGATGCGCAGCCGCGTACCGGGCCTCTCGAGCGGCATCATCACCACGCGTCCGTAGCGAATGCCGACGCCCGGTATGCCCGCCGGACCGGCCGCCAGCAGTTCGAGATCGGTGCCGCCCAGGATCTCCGCCCCGACGCCGGCCGCCAGCGCGACGTGGGCGCGATAGGTGGGCAAGGCCAAGAGCCGTTGCGACATCAACTCCTGATTGGCCCTCACGCGGAGCCAACCGCCGGTGGCCGCGTCGCCCTTCAACAACAACTGGTCGGCCGAGAGAAATTGTCCCAAATGCTGGGGTGATGCCGGAATGGCGGGGACTTTGGGCGCCGCCGATGTGCCGGCCATCGGCGGTACATTACTCGCCAGGGCAGGCGGCAAGGGGGCGACGGGCGCAGCCGATGCCGCAGACGCCGGTTCGCCAGCGGCTCCGGCCGGCAGTTTCGGCCCGGCCGTCTTGGCCGCCTCGCCCGACGGGGGAGCGGTCACGGATTCCGGGTTTTGGATGCCTGGCAGCGGAGGGGTGGGCTCTGGCTTGACCGTCGTTGTGCCTGCCGGCATCTGGGTGGCTTCCTTGACGACCCCAGGGGGCAGTTCTTTCGCCGGCGCTGCGGGCGTGGGCCGCGTCTCGGCCGCCGGCGCCTTGATCGGCTCTTTGGCCGGCGTCACAGGCGGCGGCGTCACTGCGGCCACCTTGGCCGGCGCGGGGGGCGTGGGCTCAGTGGCCGCTTTGACGGGTTCCTTGTCCCCGGCTTTTGCCGTTGTCGTTTCCCCCGCCGGTTGTTTGGTGGGCTTCGGAAGCGGAGCGGCTGTCTCGGTGGGCGATGCCTTTAACGAGTGCCTATCCTCTCCGCCCGCTCTAGCTTTGCCTTCCGGTTGGGCGGCCAATTCCCGAGGCGGCGCCTCGACGACGCCCCAACGCACCAACATGTCGCCCAGGGGAGTGCCGGGTTCGAGCTGACCAAACAGGTTCAGCACGACTACCAGCATGGAAACCGCCACCACCAGGGCAGCCGCCACCGGGAACCAATGTCGCGACTTGCGCGGCTCACGAAGATACTCGGGCACGGTGGGCTTCGGCCGCGGCTTCCGTTCGCGACGCTCGCCGTCGCCCGGCCCAAGGTCCAGGCTGGGCGGAAGCACGACCGACGTGGTGACAAAAGGCGATTCGGCTGCGGAAACCACCGGTGGCGCCAGGGCAACCTTAGGCTCGGGAACCTGGTACATCCGCTGCCGGGTGGCGGGGTCGATTTCCGCCGGCTCGCCCAGCACCAAAGTGAGAATCTGATGGCAGGAGGCAACCTCCGACAAGGCCACGTCCGAATCGAGGCAAGCTTTTTCGAATTCCGTGACGCCTTCGGCATCCAGGGTATTATCAAGGTATTCGGCCACGGTATTCGGATCGAGCCGCGCGCTGCGATCTGCCACCTCCGGCGCACCCAGCCGCAGGCGTCGCATCACGTCGCGAATGCGATGCACCAGGTTCGTGGCAAACTCGCTGTCCTCGATCTTCTTGCCCAGGTCTTGGGCATCGTTGGGTTCGAGGATACCATCCAAGTAGGCCAGTAGCGTTCGCAGGGTGAGTCGCATGAAAATTGCTCCTAGTTCTACCGGTAATAGTGGCGCCGAAGCCGCAAGTCCGTGCAGAAAAAGAAAAACAACGCCGGGCACGTTCCAAACTGGGTGTAAAAAGGGGTGGAAGGGGAAAGTTGGGATAGGAGAGGGACGAATAAATACTAAGAAAGGAGCGGTTGGAACGCGGTCCATCCACCCGCGCGAACCCCTTTGCACAAATGTTGCTCAACATTATAATCAATCGTGATTGCTGACTTCGTGACCTAACTAATAGGAGCGATGATTCATGGCTGCTTCTCCCGAACCGACGCCCCGGCTGGCAACCCTGGCCCTACATGCCGGACAGGTGCCCGACCCGACCACTACGGCCCGGGCTGTGCCGATTTACGCCACGACCAGCTATGTGTTTCACGACACCGAGCACGCGGCGAACCTCTTCGGCCTGCGCGAGTTCGGCAACATCTATAGCCGGCTAATGAATCCTACGAACGACGTGCTGGAAAAGCGGCTGGCGGCACTCGACGGGGGAGCGGGCGGGCTGGTGTTCGCCAGCGGCCAGGCGGCCATCACGGCGGCCCTGCTGACGATTGTCCACGCGGGACAAAACTTCGTCTCGGCCAGCAGCCTGTACGGGGGAACGTGGACCCTGTTTAGCCAAACCTTTGCCAAGCTCGGCATCGAGGTGCGGTTCTTTGATCCCCGCAAGCCCGAGACCATCGACGCGCTGGTGGACAAGAACACCCGGGCGGTGTACCTCGAAACGTTGGGCAACCCGAAAAACGACGTCCCCGATTTCCGGCAAGTCGCCGAGACGGCTCATCGCCATGGACTGCCGGCGATCATCGACAATACGACGATGACGCCCGCACTGTTCCGGCCGATCGAGCACGGTTTCGACATCGTGGTCTATTCGACCACCAAATTCCTCGCCGGCCACGGCGTCCACATTGGCGGGGCGGTTGTCGACAGCGGCAAGTTTCCGTGGGCGAAGGAGCCGGAAAAATGGCCGGAATTTACCGCGCCCGATCCCTCCTACCACGGCTTGGTTTTCGAAGAGGCGTTGCGGCCGATCGGCAACATCGCCTATATTCTCCATATGCGCACCCATTGGTTGCGCGACACGGGCGGGTGCCAGAGTCCCTTTGCCTCGTTCCTCACGCTGTTGGGTTTGGAGACGTTGCACTTGCGTATGGAGCGGCACTCGACGAATGGCTTGGCCGTGGCGGAGTTTCTTTCCCGGCATCCGGCCGTGGCGTGGGTGAATTACCCGGGGCTGCCCAATCATCCCGACCATGCGAACGTCAAGAAATACTTGCCCGACGGAGCGGGGGCGATCATCGGTTTTGGCATCAAGGGAGGGCAGGCGGCGGGGGCCAAGCTGATTAACAACGTCAAGCTGTTCAGCCACCTGGCGAACATCGGCGATGCGAAGTCGCTCATCATTCACCCGGCCAGCACCACCCACTCGCAGCTTACGCCCGAGGAGCAGATCCAGACCGGCGTGACGCCCGAGTTCGTCCGCCTGTCGGTGGGCATCGAGGACATTCGCGACATCGTGGCCGACCTGGATCAGGCGCTTGTGGCTTCCCAGAAATAATTCCCCGCAGCAGTCATGTCCACCGACGCGTTCGAAAGCAGCGACACGATTCGCCACGCCCAGCCTTTGAAACACGTGCAAACGGTAACGTTTCAGGGGCCGTTCGTGTTGGAACGGGGCGGGCGGCTGCCCGAGGTGACCGTGGCCTTCGAGACCTACGGGCAGCTCAGTCCGCGGGGCGACAACGCCGTCTTGATCTGTCATGCCCTGTCGGGCGATTCGCACGTCGCTGGGCACGATGCGGACGACGATGCGGGCTGGTGGGACATCGCCGTGGGGCCGGGCAAGCCGATCGATACCGACCACTACTATGTCATCTGCCCCAACATTCTCGGCGGCTGCCGCGGCACGACGGGGCCCAACAGCATTAACCCGGGCACCGGCCGGCCCTATGCCACGGATTTTCCCATCGTCACGGTGGGCGACATCGTCGAGGTGCAGCGGCGGCTGGTCGAGCATTTAGGCGTGCGGCGGTTGCTGGCCGTGGTGGGCGGTTCGCTGGGCGGGCACATGGTGCTGACCTGGGCCACGCGGCTGGCCGACCGCCTGGCCGGCGCGGTCGCGATTGCCACCTCGCCGCGGCTGACCAGCCAGGCCCTGGCCTTCGACGTGGTCGGCCGCAACGCGATTCTCCGCGATCCGGCCTACCACAAGGGGCGCTATTACGATGCGGGCGACGGGCCGACTGTCGGGCTGGCCATCGCGCGGATGCTGGGACACATCACCTATCTGTCGCGCGAGGCGATGATGCAGAAGTTCGACGCCCAGCGGCTTCGCCCGCGCCAGGTCCACACCCAGTTCGAGACGAAGTTCGCCGTCGGCTCGTATCTGGCCTATCAAGGCGACCGTTTCGGCGAGCGCTTCGATGCCAACAGCTATCTCACGCTCACCATGGCCATCGATCTGTTCGACCTGGGCGAGACGCGGGAAAAACTGCGCGCCGCCTTGAGCCAATCCCACTGTCGTTGGCTGTTGATGAGCTTCAGCAGCGATTGGCTGTTCCCGCCCTTCCAGTCGCAGGAGCTCGTCGATGCCCTGATTGCCGGCAATCGGCCGGTCAGCTATTGCAACGTGGAAACCGACTGTGGGCACGACGCCTTTCTGCTGCCGAACCAATTGCACGTCTATGGCGAAATGGTCCGCGCGTTTCTGGCCAACCTTCACTGCACCGAGAACGGCAACGACGCCCAAACGGGAGATGGCCAGCAGCAGGCCGGCATGCCGCCGACCGCCCAAGAGTCCCTGGTCCCGATTCCCGACGCCGTACTTCCTGACCCGCAGACGCTCCTTTCCCCCTCGCCGATCAATATTTTCCATCATCAGCGGCTCGACTACCGAACGATTCTCGATCTGATTCCGCTCGGCGCCAGCGTGTTGGACCTCGGCTGCGGCACGGGGGGCCTGCTGGCGCGGCTTCGCCAGCGCGGCCACCGCCCCCTGCTGGGCATCGAATGGGACGAACAGGCGATCCTGGCTTGCGTCCGCCGCGGGTTGGACGTGGTCCAGGCCGATCTCAACAAGGGATTGCCGGCGATGGCCGACGGCCAGTTCGACTTCGTGGTCCTCTCGCAGACCCTGCAGACGGTCCTGGACGTGCCGCAGGTGCTCCGCGACATGCTCCGCGTCGGCCGGCGGGGGATTGTGAGCTTCCCCAACGTGGCTTATCACAAGCTGCGCACGGAGCTCGCCGAGCAGGGGCGGGCGCCGCGGGTCCACGCGGAGCATGGCTTCCAGTGGCACAACACGCCCTATGTCCGCACGCTGTCGATCGCCGACTTCGAGGATTTTTGCCGTCAACAAGCCATCACCATCCATCAGCAGATCGCCCTGGACACCGAGGCCAACGCCTTGGTCGAGGACGATCCCAATCTCAACGCCGACGTGGCGGTGATGGTGCTCAGCCGGCAATAACCGCCTTCACGCTGGGCGCTTTTGGCAAATCATACCGGATTCCCGAATCTCGGTAAAATCCGTGTAACCGCCATCTCCGTCGTGCCGATACTCGATAGGTACGCCCGCTGGCGAGCGCCGCGCGGCCGGCCCACCCGCAAACCGAGGGGCCATGGGTTCGCCATCCTTCGAGGAGCTACCGACCATGCAGATCAAGGTATACATTCCCAAGACCATCGAGATTCCCAGCGAATATTTGCCCGCCCTGGCCAAACGCGCAGCCGACAGCCTCGGTGATCGCTCCCATGAGGTTTCGGCGACGCGGGGACACTTGGTGCGGCAGGCCATTCAGGATGGACTGTTGCGGGAGTTTGACGCGCTGATCGGTCCCGACGGCACCGTCGATCTGGTATGCGACCCGGGCATGGAAATCCCGCTGGAACTCGACAACCGGACCTTGAGTCTCGCCGAATTGCTCGACGCCCTGCAGTACAAACGCAATTGGGGCGACGGGTCGCCGGCGGCGGAGGCGGCCTGAGGCACGCGGCGGAGCGGGGCCGGACGAGATAAGAGGTCTCGTAGGGTGCTTGAAACGGACCCACGTCGGGAGCCGTAGGCTATGCTTCAGCCTAGCCCGGCGTAGCCGACAACCAAAAGGTTTCTGTTGCGACGGTGACCCTCGCCTGGTCATCCCTTGTCGGGTTGCTTCCCGGCAAAGCCCGACTCCGTCTCGCCAGGTGAGTTTCAGTATCACCAGGGGAAGCCGTAGCACTTCCGTTATGCTGAAGCATAACCTACGGCTTCGGCCTCTCGCCGCTTTTCATGGCAAATGAAACCAGTTGTATTGGCTGGCGAAAACGTCCAGCGAATACACGATCTGGGCGACGGCCATGATGTCGACCAGGAGAATCAAGAGCGGCAGGCGAAGGAAACTCAAATGCAGCCAATCCAAGAGCGATTGGAGACCGCTGAGATAGATGATCAAGAAGGGGACCAACGCCCCCAGGATCAGCCGTCCCACCGAGTGAAACGGCCACTGGCGCGAGGGAAAGAAGCAATGGCCGAAGTCGACCGTGATCGAGCAGAAAATCAGCAGGGCCACGGCTAGCGCAAACGGGAGCAAGCAAAAGACGGCGGCCGAGCGGCTTGCCAGAGGAGTTTTCGCGCCGCGCGCCGCGGCGATCAACGTTGTCAAGAGGAAGGCCGTCGACGACATGACATAGACGGTGTCCAGGGCTCCGGCGGCCAGTCGCCTGCCATGCCAAGAGATATCGCCCCGCCAGAAAGTCGTGATCAGGTGGATCCAGAAGGCGAGGCAGCCGCGAAGCGTGAAGATCGGATGGTTGCCGTATTCGGCCAGCGGCTTGGGCGTCCAACCGAGGCAGCGGCTCTTGGCAGCCATTCCCGTCATGTCGCCCAGGACCAGGCAGTTCCGGATCAGCCAACAACCGACGGGCAGGCCAGCCGCCAGCAGCAACAGGATCACGGGCAACCAATGCGCGGGCGGCCCTTTCTGCCGCCAAAAGGGGCGCAATTTCGCCGCGGCTACGATGGCGACGACGGCCAGAATGGGGGTATTCGTGAACTTGGTCAGCACGGCCGCCACTGCCGCCAGCCCCGCCCCGAGCGCCAATCCCGGGCGGGGATCGTCGGTTTGGTACAGACGAAAGAGCAGATAGAGGGAGAGCGTTACCAGCGGGGCCGACAGGATGTCATTGTTGAGGTTGTAATAGATGTCCTGCGGGAAAGCGACCAACATGCAGGGGACGCCGAGATACACAAACTTGGACGCCGGACAGAGTTCTTTTGCCAACAGGTAGGAGAGCCACACGAGTACGGCATAGACGGGAACATTGAAAAAACGGAGCCAGTAGAGAAGGTTGCCGTCGTCCAAGGCCAAGCATTTCCCCAGGTAGCCCCAGCCGGCAACCAGGGGATAATAAAGGGGTGGCTGGACGGTCTCGTGATTCTCGGTCTTCTTCCAGATATTGGTTCTTCGCTGCAGAAGCCTGGCACGCACTTCCGGCGCGGACGCCCATACCGGCGGCGCCACTTTCTCGGCCGGCAAATCGCCCAGGTCCTGAAGGTATTCGGGGCTGCCATAGAGCGCGATCCAGTGGGCCGCTTCCGGGGAAAAGGGCTGCGGACCGCCAGGGAAATCACCGTGCGTGTAGCGGCATATGAGGTCAAAGTGATGCTGTTCGTCCACACAACTGAAGAAGGGAAAGGCCGCGGTAAACAGGAAGACGCGCACGGCGGCCAGCAGGCAAAACAGGGCGACCAGCAGCCGCTCCTGCCGGCTGGAGGGATGGGCAAAGAGCAAGTCGGGGCTTTCCGCCGATACCGCAGGAATCGAGTGCGTCATGTTTTCGCCGGCCACTGTTGTCGCCGCCCCAGCCCGCTGCCGGGCCATGCCTTTCCGAGGCTGAGCCGCCGCGGTGCGAAACTACGGAAGATGAAACCAATTATACCGGCTCACGAATACGTCCAACGAGTACACGATCTCCGAGATGACCATCACATCTACCAGGATAATCAAAAGCGGCAGGCGGAGGAAACCCAGGCGCAGCCACTCCAACAGCGACTCCAGTCCGCTGAGATACATAATCAGGAAAGGAACCAGCGCCGCCAGGACCAGCCGTCCTTGGGTAAAATAGGGGAACGCGCGCGACGGATAGTTGAACGGCCCCGTGCCGAAGTCGTAAGAGATCGAAAACAGCACGAGCAATCCCACCGAAAGCACCACTGAGGCCAAGCACAACATGGCAGTCTGGCGGCGCGCAACGGCCCCTTCGCCGCCAGGAAGACTGGCCACGACAAAACACAAGGGCAGCAGCATCGACGAAACGAAATAGAAAGTATCGACGGGTGCGATGGTCAGCATGCTCCGATGCCATAACAACTCGCCTCGCCACAGCGTCGTTGCCAGACTGTGGCAGAAAAACAGCAATCCGCCGGGCGTGAAGATCGGATGGTTCAGGTATTGCCCGAGCGGCTTCGGCGTCCAGCCCATGAAGCGGCTGCGGAGGGAAAAACCCGTGGGATCGCCCAAAACCACGTAGTTTCTCGCCATCCAGCACCCGACCGGGAGGAGGGACACGAGCAACAGCACCGCCACGGGCAGGAGTTGCGTGCGCGAGCGCTCGCGCCACCACGGCAACCCGGCCTTGAGAAACGCGACCATGGCCATGAACGCGAAAAGCGGGGCGTTGGTAAACTTTGTCAACATGGCCGCCGCGATGGCCAGGCCGGCGCCCAGCGTCAGTCCCCATGATGGCGATGTGCTGCGGTATAAGCGAACCAGCAGATACAGCGACAGCGTGGCCAAGGGGGCCGACAGCACGTCGTTGTTCAGTCCATAGAAAATGTCTTGCGGCAAGAATGCGAGCACGAAGGGAACCCCGAGATAGACGAACTTCGAGGCCGGCACGAACTCCTTCGCCAGGCCATAGGCGAGCCAGACGAGCAGCACGTACAGGGGAACGTTCAGCAAACGCGTCCAGTAGAGGAGCTTGCCCCCTTCGAAGCCGAGCAGTTTGCCCGCGTCATACCAGAGGCCGGCCATCGCGTAATAGAACGGCGGCTGCACGGCTTCGTGATTGACGTCGCGCATCCAGCGTTCCTTTCTCTGGGCGAACGCCTCGGCGCGTTCCGCGGCCGGACGCGACCACACCGGTGGCGGCATTTTTCCCGAAGGGAACTCCCGCGGCGTGCGAACGTATTCCGGGCTGCCGTACAGCGCGATCAAGGCGGACGCTTCCTCGCTGCACGGCTCGAGGCCCCGCGGAACGTCGGCCCGCGCGTACCGGCAAACGAGGTCGAAATGGTAATGCTCGTCGACGTTGTTAAAGAAGGGGAAAGCCGCCGTAAACATCAACAGCCGCGCGGCCGCCAAGAGGCTGAAGAGGCCGATCAGCAGCAATTCCCGTCGACACATTAGGGCAGATGAAACCAATTGTATTGGCTGGCAAACACCGGCAGCGAATAGCATATTTCCGAGATCAGGATGAAATTCACGATGACGATCAACAGCGGCACGCGCAGGAACTTCAATCGCAACCACTTTAGCACGGCGTCGAGCCCGGCCACGTACAAGATCATGAAGGGGACGAGCGAGCCCATGATCAACCGCCCCGAATAGGCGAAGGGGAAGCGGCGCGAGGGGTAAAAGGAGGTGCCGAAATCGAAGGATACGGAAACCTGGAGGAGAACGGCCACCTGGAGGGCGAACACCAGCCAGCAAAGGCCGACGGCCAGGCGGGTCTCGGCCTGGCCGCTACCCCGTTTCAGAATCGCCGCCACGGCCGAGGCGAGGAGAAAGGCCGCGGAGGAGAAAAAATAGAGGGCATCGCTGGGGGCCACCGCCACCTCGTCGCCGTACCAAAACGTCTCGCCCCGCCAGAAGGTCGTAAACAGTTTGCTCCAATAATAGAGGAAGCCGTTCAGCGTGAAGAGCGGATGATGCCAGTATTGGCTGATCGGCTTTGGCGTCCACGTTTTGAACCGATTGTTCAGTGTATAGCCGATTACATCGCCGAACATAACATAGTTCCGCGCCAGCCAGCAGGCCACGGGAATGGCGGCCGCCGCCAAGAGCAGCAGGGCGGGCACGAGATGCACCGGCGACTGCTTCTTCCACCAGGCCGGGCCGACCTTGCCGCAGGCCACGACGGCCGTCACGACGGCGATGGGGGCGTTGGCAAATTTCGCCAACATGGCCGCCGCCACCGCCAGCCCGGCCGCCAGTGCCAGACCGGGCCGCGGCGTCTCGCTCCGCCACAGCCGCAGCAACAGAAACAGCGCCAGTGCCACCGCCGGACCCGACAAAATGTCATTGTTCAGGCCGTAGAAGATATCCTGGGGAAAAAACGCCAGCAGGAAAGGGACGCCCAGATACACGAACCGGCAGTGCGGCAACAGCTCTTTGGCAAGGAGGTAGGCCAGCCAGACCAGCACGACACAAACGGGGACGGTGAAGAACCGGGCCCAGTAGAGGAGCTGCCCACCCTCCAAGCCGAGCACTTTCCCAAGGTCGTACCACGCGCCATCCAGCACGTAGTAGAGCGGCATCTGGATCGACTCGTAATTCGGCCTGATTTGCCACATGTCCGTGTACTCTCGCACCACTTTATCGCGCTGCGGGGCGGGATAACGCCAAACCGGCGGGCCGACTTTTCCTCCGGGGAGATCTTTATGGAAACTGAAGTATTCCGGACTGCCGTAGAGCCCAATCAGCCGGGCCGCTTCGCCGCAAAAATCGTCCAATCCACGCGGCAGCCTGCCGTGCGCATACTTGACCACCAAGTCGAAATGCACCGACTCGTCGACGCTGTTGAAAAAGGGAAAGGCGGCTATGAAGATCGCCACGCGCACCGCCGCCGCCAGGCTGAGCAAGCCAACCGTCAACCACTCCCACCGCCGCGCAGCACCATTGGGCGGCAGCTCCGGGAAATCGGCCGAAACCTGTTGATTGGCAAGGTTAATCATTCGCGGGCTGGCCGGGGACCGGTCCATTTTTCGGCGAGCAGACGTGTTGCTCGAGGAAACGGTTGGCCGAAACCACGGACCTGTCCCCTTCTCGCGGCCTAAGGCAGATGATACCAATTATAATGGCTGGCGAACACTTGCATCGAATACGATATTTCCGAGAGGGCCATGAAGCTCGCCATGAGGATCAACAGCGGCAGACGAAGCCATCGTAATTGCAGCCAATCCAGCAGCACCTCCAGTCCGCCCAGATACATCATCAGAAACGGCACGAGCGACCCCAGCAGGTAGCGTCCGCAGGGAAGATACGGAAATCGGCGGGAAGGGTAGTTCGAAGTGCCGAAATCGAACGAGATCGATATCAGGACGAGAATCGCCAGGGAAAGTACGAACAGCAGTCCGCCCAGCCCGCTGAACAGGCGTGCCTCGGCGGCCATGCGGCCGCGATTGGCAATGGCGGCGACGGCGAACGCCAGGAGAAACAAGCTTGACGAGAGGACATAAAACGTGTCGATGGGCCCGGCGGCCAGCGCCGTGTAGTGCCAGCGCATCTGGCCGCGCCAAAAGGTTCTCAGGAATTCGCTCCAAAACACCGCGAACCCGCCCGGCGTGAACATCGGATGGCGCCAATATTCGCTCACCGGCTTGGGCGTCCAGCCTTTGAAGCGGTTATTGAGCGCATAGCCGGTCATGTCGCCGAAAACTACGTAGTTCCGCGCCAACCAGCAGGCGACCGGAATGCCCGCGGCCGCCACCAGCACCAAGACCGGCACGAGGTGCACCAGCGGCTGCTTCTTCCACCACGCAGGTACAAGTTTCAAGCAGGCGACGATGCCGACGACGACCAGAAGCGGAGGGTTGATGAATTTGGTCAGCACCGCCGCCGCCGCCGACAAGCCGGCACCCAGGGCCAGTCCGGGGCGGGGCGTCTCGGACCGGTACAGCCGCAGCAGCAAGTAGAGCGAGAGCGTGGCGAAGGGAGCCGACAAGACATCGTTGCTCAGGCAATAAAAAATGTCCTGCGGAAAGACGGCCAAGATGCAGGGAATCCCAAGATATACAAACCGGGCCTTCGGCAGCAATTCCTTGGCAAAGAGATAGGCCAGCCAAACGACGGCCAGATAGGCGGGAAGGTTGAGAAAACGGGTCCAATAGAGAAGGTTTCCGCCTTCCAGTCCGAGGAGCTTCCCCAGGTTATACCACGCACCCACCAGCGTATAATACAACGGCATTTGGGCGGACTCGAAATTGACCTTCTGCCGGAATCCCTCCGTTAGTTCCGGCACCAGCTTGGCGCGTTCTGCCGCGGAAAGCGAGCAGACCGGCGAGGGCGTTTTCCCCCCGGGGTAGTCTTCCAGGCGCCAGCAGTATTCCGGGCTGTGATAAAGCGCCATGAACCCGGCCGCCTCGGCACCGAACGGCTCCAACCCGCGCGGAATGTGACCATGCGAATACTTGCAAACCAGGTCGAAGTGGTTTTGCTCGTCCACGTTGTTAAAGAAGGGAAACGCCAACGTGAAAAGAGAGACGCGGAGAGCCGCCACCAGGCAAAACAAGGCGACCAGAAGCCGCTCCCGACCGCCGAAGTGATCGTGGGCGAGCGAATCGGGGCGATCGGCCTGAACCTCTTCCCGAGAGTGCGTCATATGCCAGCTTGCCGGTGGCGCCGCGAGCGGCCACGTCCCCCGCGGCACCGTCTGCCAACTGTCCGAAGAAGCGTGCCGAAGCGGCTTTGCGAGAAGCCTTGTTGCCTAAACCGATACTACGATGCCGTGCAACCCATTGTCAAGTAGAAGGCGAGACAGCCGGTCCGCCCCCCCGCCACCATTATTTCTATTTCGTCCGGGCAAAGACCTTCCAGCCTCGGGGACCGGGCGACTCGCGGTAACCGGCCAGCGCGTCTTTCGTCCAACCGGAATAGACCAGATAATCGAACGTGTTGAAGCCGGCCGGCAAGCCCGCCCAGCCCGCGCCGTCATGCACGATGACCAGTTGCGGCCGGAGCCGGTGTACGTCGTCTTCGAGCTCGCGGAGAAACTGCTGCTCCTCGGCGGGGGCCTCTTGGCGGCGATGATACGCCGGCCGGTCCAGCCCGTCGGCTCGGCAACCGGCGTAACAAAAAGCGATCGGGAACGACCACGCGTAGCGGCTCCCGATCCGCCGGCCGGTTTGCAGCAAGATCGGATAGGCCGGGTAGACCGAAGTGGCGACGACCAACACGCGGTCGCCCGGGCGGGTGCGGCTTTCCACGACCTGCCGCAACGCCGCGAAAGACGGCACCGCCGCCGCCCTGTCGGTTCGCACGGCAAACCAGACCGCCACCAGAAGCCCAAGCGAACCCACGGCGAAAGCCTTTCCCGCGCGGAAACGCTGAAGGTTGAAAGCCGAAGACCGATCGCGCGTCGAGGCCAGCAGGGCCAGGCACAACAGCCCGGCGATATCGAGCGGAAGGCGATGGTAACGCCAACCCTTGTGTTGCACGAAGGCCATCACCAGCGTCATGCCGGCCAGGGCGGCAAAGGCCAGCAGATAGTGGCGCAGCCGCGCGTGCCGTGGCGCCCCGCGCGCCACCGCCATCAAGATGACCATCATCTCCAGCAGTGAGATCGGCGAGTCGAGGAAGGCCCGGACCACTTGCCAAGTGGTCATGTCGTACACGTTGTAGCTGCGGCATACCATCGGCAGCCAGCGACCGAAAAACGCCTCACGCATCGCCGCGGGCACGAAAAGCCAATGAAGCACGTAGGCCGCCACGACGCTGGCCAGAGCGATGTTTTCCGAGCGCATGAGCGTTCGCCGGCGACGCGTGGCCGCCAGCAGGACGATCTCCACCGCCAGGGCGGTCAGCAGGAAATGTGGTTTCAGCGAGACGCCGACCCCCGCCTGCACCCCCAGCACCGCCGCGAGCCAGGCGTTCGTCGATCCGCCCCGATGCCGCAAAATCCGTAGGAACAGGTAAGGAACGTAGAGCAGCATGAAGAGGTGTTCGCGCTGTCCGGCGAAGTTGTACCAATCGACGAGAAAATAGGAGCTGATCCAGGCCAGCAGGACCAGCCCTCGTTCCGCCGCGCGGAGCCCCATCCGCGGCTGCCGCAAGAGGCCGTGGATTTCCATGCTGGAAATCGTGAGCAACAGCAGGACCGAGAGGTGAAAGACGGCGATGGGGGAACCGCCCAGGTAGCGGGCCAGGGCCGCCGGGGGAACGTTCAGATAGACGATCAACGGCGGGTTGGCGTCGATAAAGTCGCAGTAAGGGATTCCCCCGTCCAGCAGCATTTGGGCCTGCTGCAAGCCGAACGCGCAATCGTGATTGATGCGTTCGGGCAGTTGCCAAAGCCCGAGCAATGCGGCTGCGACCAGCAACGCGGCAATGCCCAGCCAAGGGCGATCGGCCCGCGGCAGGATGCGTTCGATGGTCAAGACGCGTGGGTTGTTCATGCGGTCCGGCGCTGTCTGCCGCAGCCTTGATGCGTGGCACAGCCGCCCTCGGCCATGAAGGCGGTTCGCACGGCGGGGGGCGGCTGTGCGACACGAAATCGCGGATTTCAGCACAAATGTACGTCACGCGACCCCGTGGGCACCACTATTTTGAGAAGTTCTCGGCAACAGGACGGGTAATCCGGCAGATCGCCGGGTGGGGAGCCGTCATGGGAGGTCCGGGCCACCGAGCCGTATTGCAGGATGTATCCGGCATGACCGTTAGTGGGGGGCGCGATCGTGGTTTGCCGTCGTGATGGCCTGCACGCCGTTGACAGCCTTCGCCGAGTCGTTTAGGATTTGGAGTTTCCACGGAATCGATGGGTCTCGGGAGGTGATTCGACAATGGCCGTTCCCAAGCGCAGGCAGAGCAACGCCCGCACCGGCAGCCGCCGGGCGCACGATGCCAAGAAGCCCAAGCAGCTTTCCTATTGCGAGCAGTGCAGCACGGCCGTGCCCACGCACATGGTCTGCCCCAATTGTGGTCATTACATGGGTCGTAAAGTCGTCGAGACCGAGTCTTGAGCAGAATCGCGTTTCTGTTTCCCGGGCAAGGCGCACAGACGGTGGGGATGGGCAAACGGCTGGCCGAGTCGTTGCCTAACGTCCGCCGTCTCTATGATCGCGCCGCCGAGGTGCTCAGCTACGACCTGGCCAAGCTCTGTTTCGAGGGCCCGGCCGACGACCTGGATTCGACGGTCTATAGCCAGCCGGCCATCTTCGTCACCAGCCTGGCGGCGCTGGAGTCGTTGCGGGCCAGCTCGCCCGACGTCGTGCTGGCCTGCGAGGCCACGGCGGGGCTGAGTCTGGGCGAATATACCGCCATGGTGTTCGCCGGGGTGATGGAGTTCGAAGACGGGCTGATGCTGGTGCAGCGGCGGGGGGCGGCCATGCAAGAGGCCGCCGACGCCACGCCCAGCGGCATGGTGAGCCTTCTCGGCCTGGAGCCGGTCGAGGTCGAAGCCCTGTGCGAGAAGGCCCGGTGTGGCGAAATCCTCAAGATCGCCAACCTGCTCTGTCCGGCCAACATCGTCATTTCCGGCAGCCAGGCGGCCTGCGAGCGGGCGGCGGAAATGGCCCAATCCTTCGGCGCCATGAAGGCCGTGCCCTTGGCCGTGGCGGGCGCCTTCCACACCGAAATCATGCGGCCGGCCGACGAGCGCTGCGCCGCGGCGCTGGCCGACGTGCCCATGCACAAACCCCGCATTCCCGTCATTTCCAACGTCGACGCCTTGCCCCACGCCGATCCGGAAGAAATCCGTCAGATCCTCGTCCGGCAGATCCTTCAGCCGGTCCGCTGGGAAGACTCGATGCGTTACCTGGTCGCCCAGGGATTCGATCAGTTTTACGAGGTCGGCCCGGGCCGCGTGCTCCGCGGACTGTTGCGGCGGATCGATCGAAGCGTCTCGTGCCAGAGCGTGGACGTGTGAGGAGGGGCTAGGGACTAGTGAGTGACTGAGAAAACGCCCCGGGACCGCGGTCCCGGGGGGGAATGACCGAACCGACCGTTCCCCCATCAAGACAGACTGCCAAAGAACCAAGTATCGAGAACCCTATCGTGACTAGTCGAATCTCAACGAACCTCAGCGGACAAACGGCACTCGTGACCGGGGCGGGGCGGGGATTGGGACGCTCGATCGCCCAGTCGTTGGCCGCCGCCGGCGCCAAGGTGGCTTGCATCGACGTCAACGCGGAGAGCCTGGCCGACACCGTGGCCGCCATTCGCACGGCGGGCGGCACGGCCGAGCCGATCGCCTGCGACGTCACCCAGAGCAGCCGCGTTACCGAAGTGGTCGACGAGGTCCTTAAACTGTGGGGCAAACTCGACATCCTCGTCAACAACGCCGGCATTACCCGCGACAACGTCGTGGTCCGCATGAAGGACGAGCAATGGGACGCGGTGCTCAACATCAACCTCCGCGGCACGTTCCTCTTCACGCGGGCCGCCGCCCGGCCGATGATGAAAAGCCGCCGCGGTCGGATCGTCAACATTGCCAGCGTGTCGGGACTGATGGGCAATCCCGGACAGGTGAACTATTCGGCGTCGAAAGCGGGGGTGATCGGCTTGACGCGGACCGTGGCCAAAGAACTGGCCAGCCGCAATGTGACCGTGAACGCCGTGGCCCCCGGTTTCATCGCTACCGATATGACCGCCAGTTTGGGCGAGGAAATCCTCCAGGAGGTGCGCAAGCAGATCCCGCTGGGTCACCTTGGAGACCCCCAGGATGTGGCGGACGCCGTGCTTTTCCTGGTGAGCGACGCCGCTTCGTTTATTACCGGACATGTGCTGACCGTGGATGGCGGACTGACGGCCTAGGAGCAATGATCCGGTGTTGGGGTGGCAGTTGCACTGCCACCCGGGGATGGCAGTACAACTGCCGCCCCAACCGATGATCCTTTAAACCACTTTATTGGGGGGTATCGCCATTCGGTTCGACCGCAAGGCCGAAAAAAGTTCCGCAAAGATATGGACACGGACGCCGAAAACCGTTATATCTTCCCTGATCGATGGAAAGTGAGGCAAGACGTGGGGTTTATGACCCCGCGGCTTGCGTTGACAGTCGTTTTACGGTGGGGATTGCCACCGGAGTGCATCCCCCGAGAGAATATGTGGTAGCAGGAGGACCCTACGGTGGCCTCAGTTCAAGAGCGTGTTATTGATATCGTGGCCGAGCAACTCGGCGTCAGCAAGGACCAGATCACCCGTGATACCTCCTTTGTGAATGATCTGGGCGCCGACTCTTTGGATACGGTCGAATTGGTGATGGAACTCGAAGAGGAGTTCGACATCAACATCCCCGACGACGTGGCCGAAAAGATCCAGACCGTGGGACAGGCCATCGACCATATCGCGAAAGCTGTGGAAAGCACGGAAGCCTCCTCTGCCTAACGGATTTGCATGAAACGCCGCGTCGTTGTCACGGGCATTGGTGCCGTTACCTCGCTCGGCTGCAAGGTGGACGAACTCTGGACTCGCATCTGCAACGGCGAGAGCGGGGTTCGTCCGCTCGAGCGCCTGGTGGTGGATAACTATCGCGTCCGCTTCGGCGGCGAAGTCCGCAACTGGTCGGTCGACGGCTACATCGAAGCCAAGGACGTCAAGCGCTTCGATCGCTTCGTCCAGTTCGCCCACGTCAGCGGCGTCAACGCGGTGCGCGACTCGGGGATTGATTTCTCCAAGGAGAACCCTTGGCGTTGCGGCGCTGTCCTCGGCTCCGGCATCGGCGGCCTGGAAACGATCGAGGTGCAACACCAGCGGCTCTTGGACAAGGGGCCCGACAAGGTCTCGCCTTTCACCATTCCCAAGCTCATCGGCAATGCGGCCAGCGCCCATCTCTCCATCCAGTTCGGGATGAAAGGGCCCAACCAGGTGGTCGTCACCGCCTGCGCCAGCGCCACCAACGCCATGGGCGACTCGTACAAGCTGATTCGCGACGACGAGGCGGACATCATTATTAGCGGCGGCAGTGAAGCCGCTCTCACGCACATCGGCTTAAGCGCGTTCGGCTCGATGCGGGCGCTCTCCGAGCGGAACGACGATCCGGCCCGCGCCAGCCGGCCCTTCGACCGCGACCGCGACGGCTTCGTTCTGAGCGAAGGCGCCGGCCTGGTGGTGATGGAAGAACTGGAGCATGCCAAGGCCCGCGGCGCCCATATTTATGGCGAGATATACGGCTACGGCGTCAGTTGCGACGGCAGCCACATCACAGCCCCCGACAAGGACGGGGTGGGCGCCGCCTATGCCATGGAGTTGGCGATCAAGGACGCGCGGCTCAGCCCCGCCGATATCGACTACATCAATGCCCACGGCACCAGCACGCCGCTGGGCGACCAGGCCGAGACCACGGCCATCAAGGCTGTCTTCAAGGAGCACGCCAAGCAGGTCGCCATCTCCAGCACCAAGAGCCAGTTGGGCCATCTGCTGGGCGCCAGCGGCGGCGTGGAGATCATTTTCTGCCTGTTGGCGATGCGCGACAGCCTGATCCCGCCGACGATCAACTACGAAACGCCCGATCCCGAGTGCGATCTGGATTACACGCCAAACCAGGCGCGGCAGCGTAAGATCGACGTGGCCATGTCGAACAGTTTCGGCTTCGGCGGCCACAACGGTTCGTTGGTCGTGGGCAAGCTCCGCAACGATTGAGCATTGCCTTGTCGCCTGCCCTGCGGGGGGCGAAAGAACGATCCCTTCTCCCTCTGGGAGAGGCGAAAGCATCGTCCCCTCTCCTTCTGGGAGAGGGCAGATCGTCTCCGGACGTGTTGGCATCATCGCCAGAGCGTGCCCGTCACGCAGGGAGGAACGGATGCATCCGCGCTGCTCATGGATTCTCGTGTTTGGCGTTTTCGCCCTTCTAGGCATCGCAGTCTCCGCCGATGGTCACGACCCCTTCGATCCGGTGGACCTCGGCGAGGAGGCCCTCGACAAGAACGACTGGGACACGGCCCTGGCTCGCTTTAGCGAGGCCATTCGCGCCCAGCCGAAAAATGCCAGAGCCTACCACGGCCGAGGGTATGTCTACGGCATGAAGGGAAATCTCGATTTGGCAATCGCCGAGCTAACCAAGGCGATTGAGCTAAAGGACCCGACGGCGTACCGGTGTCGCGCTTCCTCCTACGCCGCAAAGGGCGACTATGACCACGCGATTGCCGATTGTAACGAAACGATCCGTCGCGACCCGAACGATGCGGCCGTCTACAGCAATCGTGGCATCGCGTATCTCTACAAAGGAAATGCGGAAAGGGCGATCAACGACTTGAACGAAGCGATCCGCCTTGATCCCAAGTGCGCCGATGCGTACAACAACCGCGGCTATGCCTATTACGGCCAGGGGCGTTTGGACGAGGCGATCACTGACCTTACGGAAGCCATCCGGCTGGATCCGAAGGCGGCTAAACCGTACGGAAATCGCGGCCTCGCCTGGGAAGCCAAAGGCGAATACGAAAAGGCCATTGCCGATCTCGGCGGGTCGCTGCGGCGCTGTCCCAAGGACGACACGACTTATTGCTTGCGTGGCCGGGTCTGGGCCGAGCGGGGGATGTTCGACCGGGCGATCGCCGATCTCGACGCCGCCATTCGCCTCGATCCCAAGAACGCGGAGGCGTTTCGGATACGAGCCTTCGCCCACTATTACAAAGGCGCGCCGGAAAAGGCGATGGCCGATATCAACGAAGCCATTCGCCTCGATCCAAAAGCCTCGGAGTGCTATTTGACGCGGGCGAAAATCTCTGCCGGGAGCGGAGAAATCGCGCGGGTAGCCGCCGATCTCGCCGAGGCGATCCGCCTCGCGCCGAATGATCCACAGGCATATCTCTTTCGAGGCGCGTGGTTAGCGCAAAGGCATGAATTCGACAAGGCTAGAGCGGATGTTGACCAGGCCATCAAGCTGAACTCCAAATCTCCTTCCGCGTACGAGGCCCGTGGCGCGCTCTGGATCGCCCGCAACGACTATGAGCGTGGCATGGCGGACATCGAGACTGCCCAGCGCCTAAATGCCGCTCATCCGGCGGCAAAGTTCGAGCCATGGGTGAAGCACGTCCCCAATCCGGCGGCGCGCGAGCACGGAGAGCGGCAGCTCCGCCAGATGCTCCATGACCGCCCCGCCATGGCCCAATACGGAGAAAAGGCCGCCGTGCTCTACCAGTGGGCCGCGCGGAAATTCGCCGGCGAGGACCTCGGCCGGAAGATCTTCTGGAACGCGCCCGACCCCATGTTGCCCAGTGATGCGTGCAATCATTCCGGATCGGCGGAGGATCCGGCGTACATTCAGCTTCGCAAGAACTACACCGATGGGCCGGACAAGGGGAAGCCGCGATCATTTGACGAACTCTGGCAGAACGCCGTATTCGAGCTAAATAACGTCACAAGAGCGGATGATTTCCAGCAAATTGATGGCGACGCCCAGAAGGGCCGACTTTCGAAACAAGAGTTCGTCGCCAAAAAGGCTGACGTTGAATCGCTCGCGGCTGATAAAACACTCGCTTTCTACATCCACGTCTACCTTCCTTGGGCAAAGCAGCACGGCGTTGCGAATTCTCCCTTTTCTTGGTATTTGGGCCAGGAACGCGAGCTTGGCCAACGACTGAGGGTGCAGTTGACAGAACGTGACGCATACTGGCGATATACCGCACGAGTTTACGATTTCATCGTCATGGAGTCGCTGATGCGCCGACGCGATGATCAAAAGGTAGTCAGCCTCGGTGCGGAGATGAGCAAAGCCGCCCTGACGCCAGAGGAACGTGCTGAAGTCCATAGAGCCATCGGCGTCGAGTTCCTGAAAGTGAAAAAGCCGTGGCGGGCCATGGATGAACTGAACGAAGCCCTCCGCTTGAACCCGAAGGCTGCGGATAATTATGTGTTGCGGGGGTACGCGTACCTGATGGTCCGTGACCCGCAGCACGCGATGGCGGATTGCCGCGAGGCGCTTCGCCTCGATCCATCGAGCGGCCACGCCGTCGAATTGCGCACCGCGATCCGTCGGGAAGAGGCTTGCTTGGAGAAGGCCAAGGCGGTGCTCGCCAAGTTCAACTGCCGGCCGGAAGAAAAAAAGGCCTCGGCAGAAAGCGACGATGTCTTCCAGCCGTTTCTGGGAACATGGCCGGGCAGCAAACCGAAATAATCCTCAACTTCCACACCGTAACGCGGAATACCGTGACGCCCAGCAGATTCTATGACCGCTAACGATATGCGTCCGCCGTCACCCCACCATCTCCGCAATGACGCTCTGCAAATTTGGCATGCCGGCGTCGAGGCGGTCCACTCGCCGCGACTGGTGGCGCAACAACTCCGTGTGGAAGGTTCGATCCTTCATGTCGGGCCGGATGCCGTCCCGCTGAAAGACATCCGGCAGATCGCCGTCGTGGGCGCCGGCAAAGCCGGCGCGGGCATGGCTGAGGCGGTCGAAACGGCCCTCGGTCCCCGGTTGATGGACGAAAAACAACTCACCGGCTGGCTCAACGTGCCGGCCGATTGCGTCCGCCCCTTGTCGCGTATCCACCTGCACGCCGCCCGGCCCGCCGGAGTGAACGAGCCCATGCCCGAGGGTGTCGCCGGCACCGAAAAAATCTTGCGACTGGTCGAATCGCTCGGGCCCGACGACCTCTGCCTCTGCCTGATTTCCGGCGGCGGCTCGGCGCTGATGCCGGCGCCCGTGCCGGGCATCACCTTGGCCGACAAACTGGCCGTCACCCGGCATCTTAGCGCCGCGGGAGCCAACATCGAACAGCTCAACACGGTCCGCAAGCAGCTTAGCCGCGTCAAGGGCGGCGGCTTGCTGCGGGCGTGCCGGGCCGGGCGAATGGCGACGCTCATCATCTCCGACGTGCTCGGCGACCCGCTGGATGTCATTGCCTCGGGGCCGACGGTGCCCGATTCCTCGACGCCACAGGCAGCCCTGGCGATTCTGGAGCATTTTGACGCCCGCGCGGCAGGGATTTCAGCGGCCGTTTTCGATCATTTACAGCGTGCAGCCGCTGCCTCCCCTCGCCGGCCTGCGGGAGAGGGGCTGGGGGTGAGGGCGTGTCGCGCCACCAATACCGTGATCGGCAACAACCGCACCGCCGTCGATGCCGCGGCCCGGGAAGCAGAGCGACTCGGCTACGCAGTGACTGCCGAGAGTGCCAGCCGTTCGGAAGGGCCCGCCGAAGACATCGGCCACCGATTGGCCGAGCGGGCCCGGGCGATGCGGGGCGGTCGGCGACCGGCGTGTCTGCTGAGCGGCGGCGAGCCGGTGGTGAAACTGGTCGATGCGTCGCGCCGGGGGCTGGGCGGGCGAAATCAGCAATTGGTCCTCGCGGCGCTCGAAGCGCTGGCCGACGACGGCGCCGGCGGCATCGCCTTGCTTTCCGGGGGCACCGACGGCGAAGACGGCCCCACCGACGCCGCCGGCGCGATTTTGGATGCCGGCGTGCTCGCCGCCGCCCGCCAGGCCGGACTCGATCCGACCGCGTATCGCGCCCACAACGACGCCTATCACTTCTTCGCTCCGCTCGGGGCGCTCATTCACACCGGCCCCACACACACCAACGTGTGTGATCTGCGAGTTTTGTTGGCGGAGTGACGAATTTTGGAGTGCGGCGATTCATCGCCGCTTTTCGTCCCGGGATGGCGAGCTGCCTGCAGGTTAGGCAGCACGCAGGAAACGAAATACCAACCCGATCCCAGTCCCACCGCATCATCAAGGGGTCGGCACCGTGGCGCGGGTAGACCAATTCCTGCGTGCTGCCTTACAGCCGTAAAAAAGCGGCAATGAATTGCCGCACTCCAAATGTCAGATCGCCTCGTAGTCGTCGTGGATATTCAACGTCGTCGTGGATATTCAACTTGTCGATCTTGAAACGGTAAATCGTATTCACCTGGGCGCGCGTCGCCATGCGTTCAAACCAGGCGGCGGAGCACCAGCGGTACTGGCTCGCAACCGCCACAAGACCGTGCTTCACCGGGTTCTGATGAACGTAACACAGCCGGGCCAAGTACGACTTCTCGAAGGTCAGCTCCGTATCCCAGAAGTTGTGCCGTACGGCCCGGCCGGCGGCGCCGTCTCGTCGGTTCACTTCCCGCGCCGTCGCGCCGTGCAACTGCTTGATTGCGGCGTGCAAAGGCGTCGCGCCCGGTTCAGCATGGGCCACAAAGTGATAGTGATTCGAGAATACGGCCCACGCCTCCAGCCGCCATCCGCAGCTTTTCATCACCCGCAATAGGGCCGATTCGAGCATATCCAGTCGGTCGACCTCTTTGAACCAGTGCTCCTTCCGATACGTCCCCGCAGTGACGATGTAGGTGCCATGCTCACTCAAGCGGTGCATCGGGGCATGGGGCCAGTCCTTGGAGTGTGGCGATCCATCGCCGCCTTCTGTTTTGGACTGCGGCGATCCATCGCCGCTTTCTACGCCGGCCGCAACCGCCGCGGCCTGTTCGAGGGCGCCAGACGCGGACGCCGCTCGGTGGCCAAAAAACGGCGATGAATCGTAACAGTATAGCTTCCCAACCCATGAGTTTGTCACGTGCCTGCGTTGGTGGCAAGGCGACGGGACGTTGCGGTGGGCGCGAGGTGCGGCTTCTTGGGGGGCGGTGTGGCATCGCGGGGT
>Ga0181520_10000997_pt1 | contig 59927 bp, 60 predicted proteins | sample PEATcosm2014_Bin_29_FD_132451 | JGI IMG/M metagenome (GOLD analysis project Ga0181520, IMG submission 132451) | Peatland microbial communities from MTU Mesocosm Facility, Houghton, MI, USA - PEATcosm2014_Bin02_30_metaG | ecosystem: Environmental > Terrestrial > Soil > Wetlands > Peat | place... | reverse complement strand
ATTGAAGAGGCTGCGGAAAAACTCGGATTTTGAAGCAATATTGACGGATGATTCCCTCGGCGGCTAAAGCCGAGCGATGATCATGCAGGATTTATGTACGGGCTAAAGCCCGTACCCTTCATTCCTAAAGCCCGTACCCTTCATTGGCACGGCTGAAGCCGCGCCTTATCAAGAGAGATTCTTCCCATATTGTGAAATGCGTTTGCCCTGGCTCTAGTAGGACGTGACTTGGACAGGAACCGCGCTGTTATTCACCGTTCCGTTGCCCAGTTCCCCGTTCTCACCTGAACCCCAGGACCACAAGCTGCCATCGGCGCAGAGCGCCTCGTTGTGAAAGTCGCGTGTCATGATGTAGACCTCGCTGCACAGTCCCTGCACCTGGACCGGAACCAAGCTCTGGTAAATGGCTGGAACACCGAGCTGCCCAGCACCGTTGGAGCCGAAGGTCCAGACGGTTCCATCTTTGAGCAGCACGGATGTGGACGAATCGCCTCCCAGCGCCATGATCGCGCCGCTCAGCCCTGAAATCTGTTCAGGCGTGTGGTGGTCGTTCTCCGTGCCGTCGCCCAGCATACCGTATCCGCAATAGAAGCCGAGGTTGTTATTGTCGTACGTGTCTTCGCAGTCGAAGGCGCCCTGCCAGTTGTTCGCGCCCCACGTCCAGACGGTGCCGTCGGCGCGGATCGCAACGACGTGCGTCCATCCCGCCGAAACCCACACTACCTGATCGATGCCGGACACCGAAACAGGCGTAAGCCGGTTGGTCGTTGTCCCGTCGCCGATCTCGCCTTCAGAGTTGTTTCCCCAGGCCATCAGTGTGTGATTCTGCATCAGCGCGATGCTGAACTGGAAGCCGGAGGTGACCATGATGGGGTTGGTCACACCCGCAACCTCAATTGGAACCAGGTAGTCGATGTTCGAGTCATCAACGCCGTTGCCCAAAGCCCCGTACTCATCCCAGCCCCACGTCCACACCGTCCCGTCGGTCTTGACGGCCACCGAATGATACCCGCGCCCGCCCAGCTTCACGATAGAGGTCAGGCCGCTTACCTGGACCGGCGTGGAGCTGTTCGTCGTCGTTCCATTCCCCAACTGCGCATGGCTGTTATCGCCCCACGCCCACACCGTGCCGTCCGACTTCAGGGCGAAGTTATGCTGTTCGCCGCCCATCACAGCGACGATCCCGGTGAGATGGCCCGCTCCACCCGGCCCCAGCACCTGCACCGGCAAGGAAGCGTCGGTCGTCGTACCATTTCCCAATTGTCCCTTCGCGTTCAGGCCCCAGCTCCAGACCGTGCCGTCGGATTTCAGGGTGTTCACCGCACGCGCTCCACCCCAGATGGAGACGGGCGGCCAGTCCACAGCATTCCATTGCGCGTAGAGCGTAACATTGCCAGTGCCTATGGTGAAGGTTTCGCCGATGGCATAGGAAGCGCCCGATCCGTTGGCAGAGGTGTTCCATTTGTCAAAGACGTAGCCTGGCTTGAAGAAATAGCCGAGGTTGCCATGTACGGTCACCGTTGATCCCGCGGCGTATTGATTTGGATCGGGCAGTCCGAAGCCGCTGGTGCTGCCATTGCCGGCGTAGGTGACAGTATAGGTTGCGCCGTTGGCGGCCCACTGCGCGTAGAGAGTTACATTGCTGGAACCTATAGCGAAGGTTGCGCCGGTTGAATAGGCCGAACCTGAGCCGTTGGCAGCGGTATTCCAGCCGGAGAATGTGAAGCCGGTGTTGACAAGGCTGCCGGTGTTGCCGAGCACGGTGACGGTTGTGCCGGACAAATACTTATTGCTGTCGACGGGCGCCGAACCGCCGGTTGCGCTGTTGCTGTTGTAAGTGACCGTATAAGTGGGAAGCTGCGTCCATTGCGCGTAGAGAGTTACATTGCTGGAACCCATGGCGAAGGTTGCGCCGCTTGAATAGGCCGAACCTGAGCCGTTGGCAGCGGTATTCCAGCCGGAGAATGTGTAGCCGGTGTTGACAAGGCTTCCGGTGTTGCCGAGCACGGTGACGGACGCGCCGGAGAGATACTTATTGCTGTCGATGGGCGCTGAACCGCCGGTTGCGCTGTTGGCGCTGTAGGTGACGGTGTAGGTGGTTGAGCTGGTGGAAGCGGGAGGAAGAGACGAACCCGCCGCGCCAACGCAACCTGAAAAGCTGATGGCTGCGATTAGAAAGGAAAGTGCAAACGGAATAAGCCTTGCGATTTTCATGATTCTCCGTTCGACCTATCGGCACAAATGCGTCGAGTCTGGAGGATATTGCTATCGAGGCCTGTGTTGTTTTTGACCGACCGGGAGAAATTGCGCACCGATCGTTACGCCCGCCGGTAATGTGCTTTTTTTAGCCTCGCGTCGCGAGCACTATGAGATTCATCTGACGATCAAGCCGGAGGAGTTGAAGACAGGCGAGCAACTCGTCGCTGCTCGAGTCTATGACCGGCATGAAAATGTGAGCGCCGCGAAGACGGTGCCGGCTCATCCTATAAAGTAGAGTCAATGCGATTCGAGCTTTATGTTGCGGCGCGATACCTGCGAGCCAAGCGGCGGCAGGCCGTGGTGGGCGTGGTTACGGCGATTTCTGTTGCCGGAGTGGCGGCGGGCGTGGCGGCGCTGATTATTGCGCTGGCCATCACCAACGGTATGAGGCGCGACTTGCAGGATAGGCTGCTGGGCGCAAGCTCTCAAGTCGAACTGATGCGCGTTGCCGCCGACGGAATTCACGATTGGCAGCCGCTGCTGGAGCGGCTTCGCCATGTGCCGCACGTGACCGCGGCAGCGCCGGGACTCTACGGACAAGTGCTGGTTTCGCGCGGACCGCGAGCGGGCTTTGCCCTGATCAAAGGCATCATTCCCGACGAAGAGCGCACAGTGAGCAGTTTGCTGGAGACGATTACCAGCGGCTCGGCGCGCGATCTGGAGCCGGAGGCGGGCGATCAGGCTGCGCAATCTTTTACTGGACAAAGTCTTATCAACACGACGTATCCGGCGCTTGTGCTGGGCAAGGATTTGGCCGATACCATCGGCGCGCAAGTGGGCGACTCGGTGCTGGTGACCAGTCCGCAGGGAGAGCTGACACCGCTCGGGCTCGCGCCGAAATACCAGAGATTTCGCGTCGCGGCTATTTTTCATTCCGGCTTTTATCAGTACGACGCAGCGATGGCCTTCATGCGCCTTGCCGACGCGCAGAGGCTCTTCAGCGAGCCGGATTTGCTTTCTGTGATCAGCTTCAAGGTGGACGACCTGGACCGCGCGCCGCAGATTGGCCATGCGATTGAAGAGGCCGCGGGCCGTGGCTACATGACGACCAATTGGATCGAGGTGAACCGCGAACTCTTTCGCGCGCTCAAGCTGGAACAGGTGGTCACCTTCATCGTCATCGCGCTGATCGTGATTGTCGCGGCGCTGAATATTCTCATCGCGCTGACGATGATGGTGATGGAGAAGACGCGCGACATCGCGGTGATGATGAGCTTCGGCGTTGAACCGGCGCAGGTGCGGCGCATCTTTTTGATGCAGGGCCTGCTCATCAGCGTGATCGGAACGGCGCTGGGATTGGTGCTGGGTTACATCGCCGCATGGGCCGGCGGACACTATCACTTCATTCATTTGTCCGCCGAGGTTTATTCAATTGACACGCTGCCCTTTGCGCCGCGACTGCTGGATGGCGTGATTGTTGCTGTGGTTTCGATAGGGATTTCGCTGCTGGCGACGGTTTACCCATCGTCGGCAGCGGCGCGGATATTACCTGCGGAAGCGCTGCGTTATGAGTAACGGAATCCAAAAACAGGCAACTCAAGCAGGGAGTCGATAAGGCCGACCGCGATACATTCCCACCTGCTCGACCGAGCGGACGCGGATAACTTGCGCGGTGGTATTGTCGTTGCCATCGATCTCGACAGAGCGAGCAACCAGCTCGCGAGTGATCTCCTGAATATCTTTTTTTTGCGAGACGATTGCAGCTAACTCTGTTTCGCGCAGTTCGTCATGAAGGCCGTCGGTCGAGAGCACGAGCACGTCTCCTGCCAGCAGAGTGAGCGCGTTGATGTCCGGCGAGACGAACATCTCTTTGCCCAGCGAACGAATCAGAACGTGACGGGAGTCGGACTCGGCCGCTTCCTGAGCGGTAAGCAAACCCATCTTCCGCTGCTCATTGACCCATGTATGATCCTGCGTGACCTGCCGCGCGACGCCGTTGCGGACCAAGTAGCAGCGGGAGTCGCCGACGTGTCCGACGACTGCCTGATCGTGGCGCAGAGCGCAGGTTACCAGCGTCGTGGCCATTCTTTTGCCCTGGTACTCAGGCTTCAACGAACAATCGTGAACAGTGGCGTTGGCCTGCTCAATCAAACGCTGCATGAGGCTGGTGAGCATGGTGCCGGCCTGCGCCTTGGGAAATTCTGCGATGAGAGTTTTAATTGCCGTGGCAGAGGCGACTTCGCCGAAATCCATGCCGCCCACGCCGTCGGCGACGGCGAAGAGATAGCCGTGAGAGCGGGCTTCGCGGCGCGATGAGGGGATGTACGAACCCATCGCGTCTTCATTATTTTTGCGGACTTTGCCGAAGTCGCTGACCTGGCCGAACTGAACGTCGAGCATGGATGCCGTTCCCTGGAGCATCATCTTCGATTCCGCCGAAGAGTGCTTGAGTGCATTGTCAATCATATCGTTCAAAAAAACCACCGGGCGGCTCTCTCGATACTCAGAGAAAGCCACCCAGCGTTTGCGGGTTGAGTTTGCGCTTACTTACTCGGCAACGGTCTTGGAAGAGAGCAGAATATCTTTGCCCTTGGACTTCGAAGAACGCAGGAAGTAGATGGCGCCGTAGATGCCCCAGACGGCGGAGATGCCCAAAGCAAGCAACGGCTCCTTGAAGGTGCCGAGTCCGAAGATCGGGCCGGCGAGATAGAAGCCCATGCAGACCAGATTGGCGAGCAGCCCGAAGCCGGGAATGAACAAGTGAAGAACAGGGTTGTAATCGGGGCGCTTGTGATAAGCCACAATGCACAGGAAGCAACTGAGCGCGTAGAGAATGAAGGTTCCGAAGTTGGAGGTGAGCGTGACCGTCAGCAGCGAATTTGGCAGCGCGGCCAGAGTGTCGTGCGGGAGGTAGCCCCAGTTGGAGAAGAGTCCCGGCGGCAGAGCCTTGATGGCCGCGTCTGTGGGCGCGCCGGCGTCGCCGAAGACCAGCGCGATGGCGATGACGCCGATGACCGCGGAGATCCAGGCCAGCGTCCAGATGGCCTTGCGGGGTGACAGAGAGCCGGCATGAAGAACGCCGAAGTGCTCGGGAGCCTCGTCATCCTTGCCCATCGCGTAGGTGACGCGCGCTCCGGTGTTCATGCAGGAGAGCGTGGTGCCGATCAGCGCCAGGAAGACGGTGATGGCTTCAATCAGCATGAACCACCGTCCATTGCCGTGGCCGAGCAGGCCGTCGCCGACGATAATCATCATGTCGCCGATGGGCGCGGCGGAAGAGGCCGCGGTTTGCATCGTATACCCCGAGTTGAGGAAGTAGTTGGCCGCGAAATACTCGAAGAGATAACAGATAAGCCCCTGTATCAGCAGCGAGGAGATGACGGCAATCGGTATGTGTTTGGTTGGATTTTTAGCCTCGCCTCCCATCGAGGTCACCGACTCGAATCCGACCAGGATCAGGATGGCGACCGTGGCCTGGATGAAGACAAAACTGATCTTGTGAACCCCGATCACCGATGCGGCGGAGGTGTGGGCGAGGAAGTTGCCGGATGCGTCCTTCTCATCGTAGGTGATGACGTAGGGGACAGGCTTGCCAGCCGAGTCAAGCAAAGGCTGAGGCGTTCCGCTGGCGTCGCGGATCGTGGCTCCGGTTTTGTCGACGGCGAACTGATAGTTGTAGGTGGCCAGAGTTTGCGTATCGTACTGATAGGCGGTTGGGCCGGTGGTGCCCGCAGGATGACTGGTGCGATAACCGATCGCCAGAACGGAGAAGACGACCAGCGCGGAGATCTGAATTACGTTGATGGCGATATTGACAGCCGAGGAAGCGCCAGCGCCCTTCGAGGCGATCCAGGCAATGAAGAATGAAAAGACGACTGCGACCAGCGCCATGAAGAGCAGACCGGGGTTGGCGCCGCTCATGAAATTGGGATAGAGGAAGCCGACGATATATCCACAGAACACGCCGGTGACTGCCACCATCACGCCGGGATAAACCCAGTAGTAGAGGTGAGAACCCCAGCCGACAATGAACTTGGCGACGCGGGCGTACTTGAAGGCCTTGTCTTTGGAGAGCATCGCCTGCTCGGCGTAGTAGTAGCTCGACCCGGTGCCGGGATAGAGCTTGGAGATTTCAGCGTAGGCGACCGCCGTGGCAAGACAGAGTAGCAGGGATACGAAGATTCCCAGCCACATTGCCGGCGCGGTGGATGGCTGATTGGCTACGCCGGTGGTTGCCTGGATGTAGAAGGTGAGCCAGAGAAACGCGCCGGGTGCAATGAGGGCCATAGCGTTTGCGGTCAGCTGGGTTAAACCCAGGGTGGCCTGCATCTGAGGTGCTTTTTGATCTGCCATGTCATTCTCCTGAGAGTTGAATTTCTTAAGGTTCACCTAGCCCGGATTCTTCTGCAAACGAATGCGGGAACAGTTGAATGTTAGTAGTGCGCCGATAAGGATGAAATGAGGGAATTAAAAAGAGCTTGTTTCAATCAGAGCGCGATTGAGTTGCAAGTTACATAACTCCGGCCCGAGCCTGATCGATTCAGGCCGGAGTTATATGGAGATGCTTACCGCCTGGGTCTGAAGAAAGCGATAAATGCGACCCAGATCAAAACGACTGTGAGGACAATGATCGCAGCCCTCATAGTCATCATCGCCTACCGCTTGGGTCCGAAGAAAGCTATAAATGCGGCAGTAATTGTTGATTGAGACTTTGCTACGCCAGTAGTATTTTTGGTGAAGTAGTTAACATTCGACCAATCGTCGCGATACTCAACCCTGCTGACTAAACCAGCAGCCCACTTATACTCATAGGTCGCAGTAACTTCATTCAAGTTCTGCGCAGCGCCGGTCGTGTAGCCGTTGTAGTCCTTGAAGTACTCATACCTTCCCACCAAGGCGGAGTTGGGCGTAATTTGCCCGCGCGCGGCAAAAGCTATGCCCTGCCAATGCTTCAGCTTGTTGTCGCCGGTGGCGGATAAGCCTGTTCCTACAATAGCGTCGCGGTTCTGGCCGTAATCGTAGTTGATATAGGCGTTGAACTTCGTGCTAGGCGTCAGCAGCAGCGTGCTGTCGATCAGGTTGCGCATGCCCGACGTAGTTGTCGGATTCGACGGACCGCCATAGTAATTCAGATTCCATGTGTACTTGGTCTTTGTCAGCGCACTGGTCAGTCCGACGGTTGCGCCGCCATTGGTCTGAGTTACATTGTTCCAGCCATTGACTACCTGAACGCCGATGGTTTCGGTCTTCGAAACCGGCATGGAGGTACGAGCGCCAAAGTGCCAATAAGGAATGGCATTGACAAACAAAAGAGAGCGAGAATAATTCCAGTTATCCTTGGCTTCGATGACTTCCGCTCCGGCCGATGTAACGAACTTTCCGAAGTCCAGTTCAAAGCCCTTGGCCTTGGGCGGCTTCATGCTGATAAAAGCCTGCTCGATGTAATCGGCCTGATCTTCAGAGCCGCCGTTGATTAGAGTATTGGTGCGGCCAAAGAGCAAGTCAATATGCGCGCCGACTGGGTCCGGATCGTGATTGAGCGTGAGCTTGGCCGCGCTCAGATTGAACTGATCCGTCTTGTCGTTGAAGTTATAGAGCTGGTTAACTTGCCCGACACTGGAAAGGCTGCTGGGTGTGTTGAAGTTATAGCTGTAGTAGCCGTCGATGAAGCCGCTGATATCCATTGGTCCGACGCTCCAGGTTGGAGCCGGAGCAGCGGGCGCTGCCGCTGGTGTGGGCGCAGGCGCTGCCGGGGCCGGTGTTTGCGCGGTAACTGCCACAGCAAGTGTTATGGCGGCTACGGCCATCGTTTGCAAAATGCGGGTAGAATTCATCATCGGCGCTAATCCTCCAGAAAATTTTGAGTTGTACAACCACCGTCTGAGACGGCAAATTTGTTTCGTATTGATTCTAGTAACGCATTGAACACATAAATAACCCATGAGGAATACAGAATTATTTGTTTATGTTTCTCAAATGAAGTCTTTATATAGATTCGTGAGTATCAAAGTCTCCGCAAACTGCACACTAAGTTGCCGATTCCCTATTCGCCCTGAAAAATCAATCACCTGCCTGTTACTATCGTCTTGAGAGTTTCTTTACGATTGGCGTGAAAGACTCAGTATTGTTATGCTGCTAGAACTCATGACGACACTCGAAGCTGGAGAGACGCTGGATCACTACCGCCTGGATGCTGCAGTTGCGCGCGGCGGAATGTCCACGCTCTACCGGGCCACCGACCTCAACGACGGCAGACAGGTCGCCATCAAGATTCCCCATGAGGAGATGGAGGCAGACCCTGTCCTGGCGGAGCGCTTCAAGCGCGAGCAGGAGATTGGCCAGGAACTGGACCACCCCGGAATTGTGAAGACCTTCAACGGCGAAGAGCGCAGCCGCAATTACATGGTCATCGAGTGGGTGGAGGGAAGGCTGCTGCGGGCGGTATTGAGTGAAGAGCGCAAGCTGCCCATCGAGCGCGCCGTCAACCTTACACTGGCGATTTGCGACGCGCTCGACTATATGCACAAGCACGGCGTGGTGCATCGCGACCTGAAGCCGGAGAACATCATGGTGGACGACGAAGATCGCATCAAGCTGATCGACTTTGGCATCGCCATGAAGGAAGATGCGCGGCGGCTGACCTTCGCCGGACCGTCGCCGCTGCTGGGCACGCCGGATTACATTTCGCCGGAGCAGGTGAAGGGACAGCGCGGCGACCAGCGCAGCGACATCTATGCACTGGGCGCAATCTTCTACGAGATGCTCACTGGACAGCCGCCCTTCAGCGGGCCGAATCCATTGGCGGTGATGAACGAGCGGGTGCTGAACGACCCTCAGCCGGCGCGCAAGCTAAGACCGGAGATTTCACCGCAGTTGCAGGAGATACTCTATCGCGCAATGGAACGCGACCCGCGCCACCGCTACGCAACGGCCAATGAGATGGCCTGGGAGTTGGAGCATCAGGATCAGGTGGGCGTGGACGAGGATGTGCGCAGGCCGTCGTTGCGCGGAAGGCTCGGCCTGAACGGACGCAAGACGCTCTTTTACGCCTGCCTGGTGCTGGTGCCGCTGGTGCTATTCGTGCTGATGCTGCTGCTGGCGCGGCGGTAAATTCGCAGGTCAGCAAGTCAGCAATTCTCTGTAGAAATCAAGAACGATACGGGCTGGCATTGCCGCGCAAAAAGTGGTACACTTGCGTACACAATGGAGGTTTCCATGAGCACACCGAGCATCGGCATCCGCGAGTTCCGCGACAATCTGGCCAGCTATCTGTTGGAATCCGAGGGGCCGCTGGCGATTACGCGCCACGGCGACACCATCGGCTACTACCTGCCCACGAAGCGCAAGCGCACGGAAGCAGAGAAAAAAGCAATTGAAGAGGCTGGTGTGCGTATGCAGGAGATGATGAAAGCAGCCGGTGTCACTGAGGATGAGATCATAGAGGACTTCAAGCGGTGGAGACGGGAAGGGCGCAAATGAGCGCCTCCAAAGGTTTGGTGCTGGACGCCAACATCCTGTTGCGCGCGGTATTCGGCACGCGGGTTCGCGGCCTTCTCAACTCCTATCAAGAGTCTGTCAGTTTCTATACGCCGGTTTTATGTGTCGAGGAAGCTATTAGGTCCATTCCAGCAATCGCAACGCACCGGAGACTCGATCCTGTAGAAAGTGAAGCCAACCTCAACCAGCTTCTGCTCGGTTGTGTCTTCATTGTGGAGCATAGGTTCTATGAGGAGAATGAGGAACGTGCCCGCGCGCGAATCTCCTCGCGCGATGCGGACGATTGGCCTGTCGTTGCAACCGCTCTGCTGCTGAATGCGCCGATATGGACAGAAGACCGGGACTTCTTTGGCAGCGGCATCGCCACCTGGACCAGCAACAAGGTCGAGCTATATCTGCGCGACAGGTAACTCTATCCAACTATCACGCCGGCACTCGCTTCAGTATCCTGCCTGCGCGGCGAAACCACGGTCGCTCGCGACGGCGCAGGTAGCCGGGCATCGTGGGCTTCTTGTCGAGCACCTTGCGCGCCCACTCGCGCGCTTCGGCATTCTTCCCTTCCGAGGCGAGCAGATCAGCAAAATTCAGATAGGTCTCCGAGAGCGTTGACTTGGCGATCACTTGCCGGAAGAGCACTTCAGCTTTTTCTTTTTGTCCGGTCCGCGCGTAGGCGTGAGCCAGCAATCCGGCGGCGCGGCGGAAATCGTAGTCAATATCTTTGCTCACCACTCGCTCCAGATCGGGCAGCGCGGCGGCGGCGTCTCCCAACTGCATGGCACAAACGCCGCGCCGGTAAAACGCATCGGGTGAATCGACGCGAGCAGCGATGGCCTTTTCGTAAGCCTCGCGCGCCAACTGGAACTTGCCGTCGTCCATGAAGAGCTCGCCAAGCTCTTCGTAATTTCCGCCCGAGGGATTGTCCAGAATCGCAAGCTTGACCTGGCCGATGCGCTTGCGGCGGGGAAAGGCCTTGAAGGAGTTGCCCACCAGTCCGATGTCGGGAAGCCCCTCGACACAGAGATAGACAATCGCGCCCGGCGGACCGAGAAAGAGGATAATGTAAAGCCAATAGGTGTCAGGCCGGCGGCGAATGAAGTGGAGAATCGCCGCTCCCTGGAAGATGAGGCCCCACGGATAAAACAAGTGGCTGAAATATCCCATGCAGTGCGCATCCTTGCATCAGATCATCGGGGGCGAGTCTGATTGAAAATTGCAAATGGAACTTGGCTTCATGGTACTACGCAGAATCACGCCAGTCCAACAGGTTTTGTTCTCATTTCACCGGTATGATTCATCGCGATGAATCACGAACTCAGGATAAGCGCCGCCGCCCAGTTCATGCAGGTCCATTCCGATGCGCTCGCCGTCCGGATCGACGCGGAAGGGAACAATGCGATTGAGCAGCCAGAAGATCAGATAGACCAGCGGCAGCACCAGGCCGAGCAGCGCGCTGATGCCGATCAGTTGAGCGAGCAACTGACCCGGCTGCGCGCCAAAGATGCCCACGGCCAGCAATCCCCAAAGGCCGCCGATAGCATGAACGCTAATGCCGCCACTGGGGTCATCGATGGAGAGCGCGAGTTCCAGCAATTCGACCAGCAGCGGCGTGATGATGCCGGCGACGATGCCCACAAAGAGCGATTCAACGGGCGTGACCAGCCCTGCGCAGGCGCTCGATGCAACCAGTCCGGCCAGCCAGCCGTTGGCGCAGAGACTGGCGTCGGGCTTGCCAAAGCGGAAGCGCGTGATGGCGAAGGTGGCCGTGACCGCTCCCGATGCGGAGAGCAGCGTGTTGATCGCCGTTTCCGGCAGCGCGCCGAGCGGCGCATGGAGCCAAAGCAGCGCCCCGGCAACATTCCACGCCAGCCAGCCAACCAGCGCCAGCAGACAGCCAAAGAGGACATAGACAGCATTATGGCCGGGCAGCGCGGTGGAGAGGCCTTCCTTGGGAAATTTTCCTTTGCGCGGTCCGGCGATCCACACCACGGCCAGCGCGCTCAGGCCGCCGAGAAGCTGCACCGTGGCCGCACCGCCGCCGTCAAGGAAGCCCGCGCCAAGCGAGAAGTTCACACCTAACTGGCTGAGCCAGCCTCCGCCCCAGACCCAGTGAGCGACAAGCGGAAAAATAGTCGCGGCCATCAGCGCGGCGATGGCGCAACCAGCAGTGAGTCGCAGGCGGTCCGCTCCCGATCCCCACGGAATCAGAGCGGCCAGCGCGACGGCAAGGAATTCAAAGACCAGCGCGAGTTGCGCGTGCGCCGGAGACGCGCTTAGACCGCTCAACAGAAGCGGTCCCGTGCCCAGCCAGTTCCAGGGCTTGCCGGCAAGCGAAATGAGATGGCCAGCGCCGCCTATAAAAGTTGCTCCCACCAGCGCAAAGACAATCGCGGTTGCAGCGACCATAGCCAGGTTGCCGAGCAGCGCCTGCGCGGCTGAACGGCAGCGCCCCAGGCCAGTGTTGATCAGCGCAACACCGGCGATAGCCAGCGGGGCCAGCAGCAAGAGCGCAAGGCAGAGCGCGAAGGCGGCGTCGGTCATACTCGAAGTCATGGGCGCTCTTCTCCTCGCGAAAGCATATGCCCGCGCACGGCTACGGTGAGTCCCAGGCATTCGACTCCCAGGCCGCAGAAGACAAAGGCCGCGCGAGAGAGGGGATCAGGAAAGAGAACCAGCGCAGTAATGGTAAGAAAAAATCCCATGGGCATCACCAGCAATCCTGCGTACTTCATTCGCGTTCCTTTCCATGGAGCGGGGAGATCGGCGACAACGCCTTTACGAAACTATAACGCATCGGGCGGCGGCGCGATGAATCCGCACTTTCAAACGAGAGAAGAATCGGCTATCCGAAGTGGCCGCATTCAGAGCGGCTGCTTGTGTTCCGCGAACCATTCCTCTTGCAGCTTCGCTTTGAGCAGCAGAAACTCCGCTTCCAGTCCGGCGATGCCCTCACGAACAATGTCCATCTTTCCGGCATCGGCAGCCTCTTCCGTCTCCAGCGCCGCTTTGCGCAGGCGCTCGCCGCCAACATTGGCCGCCGCGCCCCTAATGGAGTGGGCAGTTCGACCGGCGCCGTCCGCGTCTCGGGCCTCTGAATACTCTCGCAAAGCGCGAATCTGGCGCGGCATATCTCCAAGATAGATTTTCATAATTGACGTGGCCAGTTCATGATCATTCATCATGCGCCGCAACACTCCCTCTTTGTCGAAGACCGGCGGCTCTCCTCTGTCACGATTTGATTGCGGATCAATCGCCTCGATGCTGTCGCGTTTTCTGAACACACGTCACCTCCAGCGCCGAAGGATTTATTTACACTATCGGCGAGAATAGATTTCTCTCAAGTGCAAGCGGAACTCTGCCGATAGAAAAGGGGGATGGGCGTCAATTGTGTGATTAGCTGTGCTGCCGGCACAAATCGAGGGAGCAAGAATCATGAAGATATTGATTGCAGAGGACGACCCAACCAGTCAAGCGCTGCTGAAAAAAATTCTCTCCCGCTATGGCGCCTGCGAGATTGCCGCGGACGGAAGAGAAGCCGTGGAGATGGCAACTGTCTCCATGGGCAATCATATGGGCTATGACCTGATTTGCATGCACCTCAGAATGCCAATGATGGACGGGCAAGAGGCGATCCGCGAGATTCACAAGCAAGAGGCTGCCTCGCGCTCCGTCGATACCGCAAAAATTATCGTGACCACCGCTTACACTGATAACAAAAGCATCACTGGATCGCTGCTGGCTCGCTGCGACGCTTATCTGGTAAAACCCATCGATACTGCCAAGCTAAAAGCCGAACTGAAAACCCTCAAACTTATTCCATAGGCGTCAAGCGCCCCATTATTTTTCGCCCAGCCGCATTGTCATCGATGAGATGCGCCCTGCCCTTTATACTGAGAGTGATTTCAGCAACACCTATCTAAGGACCGTGGTCCCCAGCGACAGGTCTTCTTCGCTGGGGTGGTGAAGGAACAGGCAATGGCACAGGCAGAGATTGGCATCATCGGCGGCAGCGGGCTTTACTCCATGCCCGGATTCACCAACGTGACGGAAGAGCGCGTGGAGACGCCCTTTGGCGCGCCTTCTGATGCATTTGTCCTCGGCGAACTCGAGGGGCGTCGCGTCGCATTTCTTGCGCGCCATGGCCGCGGCCATCGCATTCTGCCGTCGGAGCTGAACTTCCGCGCCAACATCTACGCCTTTAAAAAACTCGGCGTCGAGCGCATCCTCTCCGTCTCGGCCGTCGGCTCACTCAAAGAGGAGCACAAGCCCACGGATTTCGTCATACCTGATCAGTTCATCGACCGCACATTCCATCGCGCCTCCACTTTTTTTGGCGACGGCATCGTCGGCCATGTGGCTTTTGGCGATCCGGTCTGCGCGACGGTGGCCAAGACTGCTGCCCAAGCCTGCGCGATGGTGGGTGTCGTGGGCAAGCTCGGCGGGACTTATGTCTGCATGGAAGGTCCGCAGTTTTCGACCCGCGCGGAATCGAATCTTTATCGCAGTTGGGGCGCGGACGTAATCGGCATGACGAATTTGCAAGAGGCCAAGCTGGCGCGCGAGGCCGAGATCTGCTACGCGACCATTGCCATGGTCACAGACTACGATTGCTGGCGCGAGGGCCACGACGCGGTCACCATCGAAGAGATTTTGCGCGTGCTGCACCAGAACGCCGAGAATGCCGCGAAGGTCGTCAAAGCAGCCGTAGCCGCGATGCCAAAGGAACGCAACTGCGCCTGCGCCTCGGCCGCCAAGTACGCCGTGCTGACCGCGCCAGACGCAATTCCCGCAGCGGCAAAGGAAAAACTGAAACTGTTGTTTGGAAAGTACCTAGGCTAAAACTGATTTGCAAATTAATACAATTGAGATCACGAGGAAATAAATGGCAATCACCGTAGTCGGCAGTGTTGCATACGACACCATTGAAACTCCAGCAGGCAAGCGCGAGCGCTGCCTGGGAGGCGCGGCAACTTACTTTTCGCTCTCCGCGAGTTACTTCACCGATGTGCGCGTCATTGCCGTCGTTGGCGAGGACTTTGGCAAACGGCAGCAAACGGTCTTCGATGCGCGCAAGATTGACACGCGCGGCATCGAGCACACTGCGGGCAAGAGCTTTTTCTGGGAAGGCTCGTACCTCGAAAATCTCAATGAAGCAAAAACTCATAACACCGAGTTGAATGTCTTCGCCGCCTTTGAGCCGAAGATTCCCGACGCATATCGCGACTCCGAGTTTCTCTTTCTCGCCAACATCGATCCGGTGTTGCAGCGCCGCGTGCGCGAAGCAATGCCCGATGTGAAGCTGGTGGCCGGCGACACCATGAACTACTGGATCAAGGATCATCGCTCTGCGCTGCTCGAAGTCTTGAAGGGCCTCGACATTCTACTCATCAACGACACCGAAACAAAAATGCTGGCCGGTAACAATAATCTTGTGCAGGCGGCGCGCGCGGTGATGGCGCTCGGGCCGAAGACGCTGGTCGTCAAGCACGGCGAATATGGAGCAACGCTCTTTCACGGAGCAAAGATCTTCAAAGCTCCGGCGCTGCCGCTGGAAGAAGTGGTGGACCCGACCGGCGCGGGCGACAGCTTTGCCGGCGGCTTCTTCGGCTATCTCGCCTCGCAGCAAGAGCAAACTCCAGCCGTGTATCGCCGAGCGATGTTTTACGGCAGCGTGATGGGTTCCTTTGCTTGTGAGCGCTTCGGCACCGAGCGAATGCAGCAGCTCTCGCGCGAGGAGATCGACAAGCGCTTCAACCACTTTCGCGAGTTGACGCATCTTGACTGAGAATTCAAAAACGGCGCAACACATCTCGCGCGCGGAGTGGCTCGCCGTCGTGGCCTTCTGCGCGGCGGCTTCGATTGCCGCGATCCTCTGGAGCTGGCGCAACGGCGCGATGCTCAATTACGGCGACGCTGTTGCTCATCTGCATATTGCGCGACGTGTGCTGGATTCGCACCGTCCGGGATTTACGCAACTGGGTTCGGTTTGGCTTCCGTTGCCGCACATTTTGATGCTGCCCTTTGTACAGATTTATTGCTGGTGGGCCAATGGAATTGCCGGCGCGATTCCCTCGGCGCTTGCGTATCTTGCCTCTTGCGCGGGCATCTATCGTCTCGCTCGTCACTGGCTTTCATCCGCTCCCGCTGCGCTCGCGCTAGCCGTCTTCGCGCTGAACCCCAATCTGCTCTATCTCCAAACCACGGCTATGACCGAGCCGCTCTTTCTCTGTGAGATGGTCTGGGTTGCGCTCTGGCTGGTGGAGTGGCACGCGAGCCTGGATGCGATTCCAGAAAAAACGAGCCGTCTGCAATGGCTCATCGCTGCCGCTCTCGTCGCTGCAATCTTTACGCGCTATGACGGCTGGATCATGGCTCTCATCGCCTGGACGTGCATGGGGCTTGTGCTGCTTCGTCGCGGCAAACTACGTTCACGCGCATTCTGGATCGCCAGCGCATTCGTCATCGCCGCGCCGCTGGCGTGGTTCATCTATAACGCCGTTGGCTTTGGCGACTGGCTCTACTTTGCGCGCGGACCGTACTCGGCCAAGGCCATCGAGATTCGCACTGCCGTGCCCGGTTTCCCGCCGCATCCTGGCTGGCACGATCCCTGGGTATCGCTGATTTTTTTTGTGAAGGCCGCTGAACTGGACTCGACTGCCGCAGCGTGGGGCAATACGCTGCTTGTTTTGAGCCTGCTGGGAACGGCGTGGGGCTGGCTGACGGCGCGGCGGCGCGCATTCGCGTGGGCGCTGCTGCTCTGGTTGCCGGTTGCATTTTATGCGTATTCGATCTCGTACGGATCAGTTCCGATTTTTCTGCCCACATGGTGGCCGCACTCGTATTACAACACGCGCTACGGAATGGAATTGTTGCCGGCCTTTGCGCTGGGAGTAGGCTTTGCCGCGCACTTCGCTTTGGGTGCAGTGCGCGAGTTCAAGGCGCCGTGGGCGCGTTTTGTATTCGTGGGATTGCTTATACTGATCGCGCTGAATGCAGTGCGGATGCAGCGCGAGCATCCATTGGTCTACGTCGAAGGAGTCAAAAACATTGAAGCGCGCCGCGCCTTCGATCTCGAAATTCCTCCCATGCTGCGCGCGCTGCTCGCCGAGCGTCCTCATGCCGCGGTGCTGATGGACACATCGGTCTATCCCGAACTTGTCGCCTTCACCGGAATTCCCCTGCGCCAGACGATCAACGAGAGCGACCTAAACTTTTACAACGACGCATTGGCCGCGCCCGCCGCGCACGCCGGCATCGTGCTAGCCTTCGACGGCGACCAGATCGACTCCGCGGTCAAGGCGCATCCAGAGGGCCTGACAGCGGTGCGCCGCTTCACAGCGCCAGATAAACCGGCAGGCACAATTTACGTCTCCAATACATCCGGTACAATCCACTCAGTTAGTCCGGCGGTGCGATAATAGCATCGGTCAACAAACAACCGGAGGAAGATTGATTCCCTTTGCGAAAGCCCATGCCTGCGGCAATGACTTTTTGATTGTGACGGAAGAAGCCGCGGCTAATCATGACTGGGCCGAGTTGACGCGGCGGCTCTGCGCGCGCTCGACCGGCATCGGCGCCGACGGCATCGAGTTTTTCACTTGGACCGGGCCGCGCTCGGGCCGCATCCGCCTGCATAACTCCGACGGCTCCATCGCCGAGATCAGCGGCAACGGCACACGCTGCGTGGCCGCGTGGATGGCGCTTGAAGGCGGCCTTCAGCCCAGCGATGAAGTGGAGATTTTAACCGACGCGGGTCCGCGCACCTGCCGCGTGAATGCGCTGAAGGACGGCGATGAATTCACCGTCGAAGTCACCGCCGGAATGGACATTCCAACCCTGGCATTGAAGACCGTTAGGCTGCTCGACGGATTTGCGGTCGAAGGCGTCGAAGTCTCAATCGGCAATCCGCACTTCGTCATCGTGGTAGACAACGAAGCATTCACTGTCGAGGGACGTCCCTGGCGTCAGGTTGGCGCGGAGATTTGCCTGCATTCGGATTTTCCTCAGCAGACCAACGTCGAATTTTTGCGCATCGTCAACCCGCACGAGATCGAGATTCGCATCTTCGAGCGCGGCGTCGGCCCCACAACTTCCTCCGGCACCGGCAGCAGCGCAACAGCCACAGCGGCGCTGGCGTTGAATGATTGTCAATCGCCGCTCACAGTCGTCGCACCTGGTGGCGCACAGACCATCACATGGAACGGGCCTGGGACCGAGCTGTACCTCACCGGCCCGGCATCGCTGATCGCACGCGGAGAGGCATGGACCTTATGAGCGCACTCATCAAGCCACACGCAGTTCCGGGCAACGCCCAGGTTGCCGTTGTTTCGCCCGCTTCCACGCCGCAGCCGGAGCGCGTTGAGCGCGGCCTTGCAGCCTTGCGCGCTCTGGGCTACGCGCCGCAGCCCTCCGAGCACATCAATGTTCGCGGCCCGCTTTATTTTGCGGGCACTCCGGCGATGCGACTCAGCGATCTTCATCATGCCTTTGCCGACGACGAATTGCGCGCCGTCTTCACAACACGCGGCGGTTACGGCTCAAATTATCTGCTGGAAGATCTGGACCTCGATCTCATTGCTGAGAATCCCAAGCCATTTATCGGCTACAGCGATCTGACCGCGATGCACCTATGGATGCTCGATCAAATTAATCTGCCTGCCTTTCACGGCCCCATGCTCTCGGCGGATTTTGCGCGTGAAGACGGCGTCCATCTCGCCAGTTTGCAAGCGGCATTCTCCGGCAAGCCTTACGTGGTTGGCTCAGCGGAGGGTATGCGCGCTTTGCATCCCGGACGCGCGCGCGGAATTCTGTATGGCGGCTGCCTCAGCATTTTGGCGGCGCTGATGGACACGCCTTACGAGCCGCAGACCGAAGGCAAGCTGCTCTTCTTCGAAGACGTGAACGCCAAGCCCTATCAGATCGACCGTATGCTCTGGCAACTGCGCGAAGCCGGTAAATTCGAAGGTGTGCGCGGCGTCGTCTTCGGCGAAATGCTCAACTGCACATCGCCCGGCGCGCCGCCGGAGCTGCTGGATGAAGTGATCCTGCGCGCATTCGAAAACTTCAAAGGCCCCATCGCCATCGGCCTGCGCTCGGGCCACGTTTCGCGCTCCAACGTGACTCTGACATTGGGTGTCGAGGCCGAGTTGCTCGTGCAGAAAGAAGCGCAGTTGCATCTGATTGAACCGGCGGTAAAGCCATGAGCGCATCGCCACGCCATATTCACTTGAGCGGCATCTGCGGCACGGCGATGGCTTCGCTCGCAGGGCTTTTGCAGTTACTGGGCCATCGCATCACCGGCTCTGACAAGGCCGCTTATCCGCCGATGAGCGATCTGCTTCGCTCGCTCGGCATCCCGATACTGGAACCTTACGCCGAAGCGAATCTTTCGCCCGCGCCAGACCTCGTTGTTATCGGCAACGCTCTCTCGCGCGGCAATCCAGAGATCGAGCGCGTCCTCGACGAGCGCATTCCCTTCACCTCAATGGCCGCGCTTTTGCGCGAAGAGTTTCTTGCGGGGCGCGAGTCGCTGGTCGTCGCCGGAACGCACGGCAAGACCACGACCACTAGTATGCTGGCATGGATCTATCAATTCGCATCGCGCGAAAACCCTGTGCTGGAGCCGTCATTTCTTATCGGCGGCGTTGCGGAAAACTTCGGCACCAGCTTTCAACTTCGCCCTACGCGCACCTTCATCGTCGAGGGCGACGAGTACGACACGGCCTTCTTCGACAAGGGACCGAAGTTTCTGCATTACTTTCCCGATGCGCTGATTCTCACTCACGTTGAGTTCGACCACGCCGACATCTACGCTGACCTCGAAGCAGTCAAGATAGCATTCAAGCGGCTTGTCAATCTCATTCCCCGCCGCGGCCTCATCGTCGCCTACGATGGCAGCGCCAATGTCACTGAGTGCGTCGGCCGCGCGCTCTGCCGCGTCGAGCGTTATGGTTTTAGTCAGGACTCAACCTGGCGCATTCAAAATTTGCGCCACGAAAACAGCCTCACGCGATGGGAGCTTTGGCACAACGGCGCACTGTGGGCCGAACTTGCGATGAGCCTCGCCGGCGAGCACAACGCGCTGAACGCAACCGCCGCGGCTGCGCTTGCCTTCGGTCAAGGCGTCAGCAAGGAGTCCATTGTCGCCGCGCTCGCCAGTTTCAAAAGCGTCAAGCGGCGGCTCGAAGTGCGCGCCGTTGTCGACGGCATCACCATCATCGACGACTTCGCGCATCATCCCACGGCCATCCGCGAAACTCTGCGCGCGCTGCGTTCCGTTTATCCGCAATCGCGTCTTTGGGCTGTCTTGGAGCCGCGCTCCAACACGCTCCGCCGCAAGGTACTCGAAGCCGATCTCATTGAGAGTCTGCGCATGGCTGATAGGGTGGTGATGGCCGGCGTCTATCAGCAGCAACGCATCTCTGAAGCCGAGCGCCTCAACCCCGAAGAGGTTGTCCGCGCGCTGAATGCCGCCGGAACTACAGCCGCACTCTGCGCGGATGCGGATACAATCGTCAACAATATCGCGCCGCAACTCAAATCCGGCGATGTCGTCGCGATCCTCTCCAATGGCGGCTTTGACGGCATCTATGAAAAGCTTCCCGCGCGGTTGAGTGAATGTTTCCAGGATCGAGGAAAACTTGTATGATTTCGATTCTTGTTTCGATCTCGCTAATAATTCTTATTATTGCCACTTTGCTGGTCCTCTTTATCCTCCATGTGAAGCGCACCCGCAAAGAGGACAGGAAAATCAAATTCAATTGGTTGGCGCCGTTGTGTGTTGCAATGGGCACGTTAATCTTCTTTTCTCTATTCATAATCTACGGCCCAAATTCTGCCGTACTGTTCATTATGCTCATGATTTTGATTAGCATCATTTTGATAATTAACGCATTTGTTCTCGCACTTTTCAAAAAATGGAGAACAGTTATATCAGTCTTTGCATTATTGTTGATCGACTGGGGCATTTCATGGTGTCTGCTTAAAATCATCAATGAATTGCATGAGCATACACAATGGCTACTTGATTCAAATGAGCTTAGGTCTCAACTGATGAGGCAACCTAACTCAGTCAACGGTGAATTCAAGCATATCGATTGGTATGGTTGGGGATTCCTTGGAATGGATACAGAAGTATATATTGTTTTCGACCCGAAGGATTCACTTGCAGTTGCGGCAAAAAGCCATTCTTCCGGAAAATTTAACGGCATACCGTGTGGAATCAATCGTGTTCGGCGCTTGGAGAACCACTATTACACCGTTTCCTTTTATATCGATACCAATTGGGACCATTGCAATTAGGCAAATTAGAATGACCTTTTGATTGTTTCTTGCCGGATATAAATCTACGGCCTACCGTACTTGAGTTTTTGGACAGGTTTGAAAACGACATGATCGCATTTTTCATCTTCATGGCCACGATGGTCATCACTGGAATTCCTACGGCGCTGCTGTTTATTCCCTGGTGCGCGCTCACCGGCAACGTTGTGCCGCTCTACAAAGGCACGCGCTTCATGCTCGCATCAAGTTGCTGGGTGGCCGGCGTGCGCTTTCATGTCACGGGTCGCGAGCGCATCCCAACGGACCGCGCCTGCATCTTCATGTCCAACCATGTCTCCAACCTCGATCCGCCCGCGCTGATTTCGCTGATTCCGGGGCGCACATCGGCCTTTATGAAGCGTTCGCTGATGCAACTGCCCATCCTCGGAACCGGCTTTCGGCAGGGCGATTTCATTGCTGTGGATCGCTCCGGCAGCCCCGTCGATGCAGAGCGAAGCGTGACCGCTGCCCGCGCCGTTCTTGCCAAAGGCGTTCACATGACCACCTTTGTTGAGGGCACACGCTCGCGCGATGGCCGTATGCTGCCCTTCAAAAAAGGCCCGTTTTATTTGGCTATGAACTCCGGCGCGCCGTGCATTCCGGTTTCCATTCACGGCACGGAAACCATCCAGGGCAAGGGCAGCCTGCGCATTCATCCCGGAACGGCGCACGTCATCTTTCATCCGCCAATTTATCCCGCCGCCTTCGCCACGCGTGATGAACTGATGCAGGCGGTTCGCGCGGCCATCGCCTCCGGGCTGCCGGAGTGGATGCGGATGTAGCGTGATTTTGTGTTATCCCACCCTAGCCGCAAAAACAAGAACGCGGCGAGGGTGGGGCACCCTTAAAACTACTCTGAACTCGCTGACGGAGCCATCATGGTTGTCTCACTTTTCGTGCTCGTCACCATCGTCGTCTTGAGCATTCCTTCGGCGGTCGTCGTCGTTCCGCTGGCCATGCTCACGGGCAAGATTGAGCCGCTCTACTCGGTGACCTGCTTCATCGTTCGCACGGGTTACTTCGTTGCCGGCATACGCATCCGCGTTGAAGGCCGCGATCGCATCCCCAAAGACCGGGCCTGCATCTTCATGGCCAACCACGTCTCCAACCTTGACCCGCCCGCGCTGATCGCGCATCTGCCGGGCCACACCTCCGCCTTCGCCAAGCGCTCCGTCTTCAATCTACCCATCTTCGGCTACTGCCTCAAGCTCGGCGAATTCATTCCTGTGGATCGAAGCGGAGACGCGTCGAGCGCGAAGGCGAGCGTCGCCGCGGCTCAGCGCGTACTGGACAAGGGCGTCCACATCACCACGTTTGTCGAGGGCACGCGCTCTCCAGACGGCCGTATGCTGCCCTTCAAAAAAGGCCCATTCTATCTGGCGATGCAGACCGGCGCGCCCTGCATTCCGGTTTCGATTTATGGAACGGAGACGCTGATGGCCAAAGGCAGCTTCGCCATCAAATCCGGGACGGCGCACATCGTATTCAATGCGCCCATCTATCCTGGTGATTTCGCAAGCCGCGAGGAGTTGTCCGAGGCAGTGCGCGCCTCCATTGCATCAGGTCTGCCGGAGTGGATGCGGAGCTGATACTGGGCGTACAAATTACGGCTGCACGACCGCGTTATAACCATCGCCAAGCAGCTTACGGCGCATCGCATTCGCGTCGTTGCGATTGCTGAATGGACCGACGCGCACATGAAACTGGTGATCAGCGGCGTCGCGGCTGACGGTGACCGCATAGCCGCGCCTGCGCAGCGCACCCACCAGCACGTCCGCATCCTCCTGGCGCGAGACCGACGCAATCTGAACCATCAGAGCAACAGTCTGATCGCCGCCAAATGCCGGGGCGGGCCGGAGATTCGCAGGCGCAGACGCGCTGGGCGCTAAATCGGGCAGTGCCGGTTTGACGACAGGCTGTGCGGGCGCGACAGCAGGCTCGGCAGTGTTGACCCCGGCAGCCTGGGCCGCAGCCGCATCTGAACTCGGCGCAGCGGTGGCAGCGCCGGAAGCATCCGCCGCAGGCTGGCTGACCGCAGTGCTCTGAGGCTGAGAGGCCGCAAGCGGAGCAGCCGAGGGCTTTGCAGGCGAATCGGCTGCCGATAAACCGGCTCCTGCCACGACGGCAGACTGCTGACCTGTACCGGCAGAACTCTCGTGAGTATTGCCTCCGCCGCGGCTGCCCAGCGAGTAGCCCAGCCCGAAACAAAAGCCGCAGAGAATCACCAGGCCAAAAAAAATCCCCAGCAGCAGCCCCGGACCCAGCGTCACTTCGGTGTCGCGCCGCTCGTCGTCCCGCGTAACTTCTTGCTCGTCAACGTCTTCGTGCATGGGTCGCTCTCGCCTCCGGCGGCACTGCTTTATCACTCCCTATCTTCGCACTCTTTCTCGACCCACCGCGACAGAGATCCCTGTACTTTTTTTCCACAGTCATGCAACCTTTTCAAAGTTCGCGCATCTATACAATTAACTAGCAGAGGCTTCCCCGAATAACCGCCCACCCAAGATAGGTATCCACTCCTTCTTGAAGGTCTTCATATTGAAGACCTCTTCTCAAAAACTCCCTCCTTCTTCCCCTCCTCAAAATGCCTCTCGAGCGGGCCTACCGGAAGGTAGGCCCATAAGCTCTCCCCATATAGAATCAGAGCCAGATGCGCGCCTCCCTCACTCGCGAAAGCTATCCCCGGCAAAAGATACTAGAGATCGATGCGCTTTTGCAGCAAGCCGGCCTTACGCGCAGCCTGCGCGGCAACTCTGCCGGAGTTACCCATCGTATGCGCTTCGAGCGCTCGACGCAGCAGGAATTGTCGCTGGTTGCGCCAGTACCGCGCGTGGCATCAAACGGCGTCGAGTGGCTGCCGGTTCCCGGATGGGAGAAAATAGGCTGGCTTTGGCATGGCTTCAGCACACGCCGCGGCGGCGTCAGCACAGCCTATTGCGCCGACGATGGGCCAAACAAATTGGGCGAATTGAATCTTGGATACACGGCGGATGACGACCGGGAAAGCGTGGTTGCAAATCGACGCCTGCTCGCCGAGGCAATCTCTGGAGACGCCGCCACGCCGATAATTGCGCTGCGTCAGATTCATTCCAGCAATGTGATCTTTGTCGGCTCCGAAGATTCCCGCTGCGATACTCCCCGTAAGGCAGATGGGTTAATGACCAACACTACTGGCCTGCTCATCGCCATTCAGACCGCCGATTGCATTCCAGTGCTGGTCGCCGACCGCAAGCGTCGCGCTGTCGCCGCCTTCCATGCCGGATGGCGCGGCACAGTCAAGCGCATCGTCGAGCGGGGTGTGGGCCGAATGAGGCTGGAGTTCGGCTCCCGCCCCGAGGATCTGATCGCCGCCATTGGTCCTGGAATCGGCCCCTGCTGCTACGCCGTCGGCGAAGAGATGCTCTCTGAATTCGAGTCACAGTTCAGCTACGCCCGCGAACTCTTCTCCGAGGTCTACGACGCCGATCCAGTGCGCATCAAGTATCCGATGCTCTTCCTGACGCAGCGCGCGCCCGGCCACTCGCCCATCGGTCCCAGTCTGCATCTGAATCTGGTGGAAGCCAACCGCCGCCAGCTACTCGACGCCGGCCTCAAGCCGCGCGCGATCCAGCTCGCCGGCGGCTGCACAAGCTGCCACAGCGAGCTTTTCTTCTCGCATCGCGCATCCCAAGGCCGCGCCGGACGCATGATGAGCGTCATCGGCATCAGACCGGAGACGTAGGGCCTGTCATCCTGACCCAGTGCTCGCCGAAGGGACAGTGGATTCGAAAGATCTGCTTCTTGCTGACCTGAGGCCGGGGAATCGACGAGTCTGAATCGGCCGTGATTATTACGCGGCGCTGGCGGCTTCCTGCGGATTGACCAGGTCGCGCAGTTCCTTGGATGGCTTGAAGTAGGGAACCTTCTTGGCCGGAACCTCCACGCGTTCGCCGGTTTTGGGGTTGCGCCCGATGCGCGGATTGCGCTGCCGGATGCGAAAGGAGCCGAAGCCGCGAATTTCGATCTTGTCTCCGCTCTTGAGCGCGCCGATGACCGCCTCGAAGATCGTCTCGACGATGACTTCTCCGTCGCGACGCGTCAACTCGCCCGTCCCGGTTACCTTTTCCACCAACTCTGCCTTTGTCATAACTCTTCTAGGCCCTCTGCTCACAGCATAACCGGATTCGCCCATTCTTGCATGAAAAAATTGCCTTCCCGCAAAATTTTGTCTTTTCCCCTCAACAGCTTGCCTCATTCCTTCCAGCGACGTTTATCATATCCAGAGTCATTCCTTCACGCTTTCGCTTCCATCCAGTAGTTGGAGCATTGGAGCGCAGGGATGGGACGGGTAAGTGACCAACGAAGCAAAGATCAACGCCGCGCCGCAGTACAGCATCGTGATTCCGGCCTTCAACGAGAGCCTTCGTCTGCCGGCGACGCTGGAGTCCGTGTTGCGCTGCGTCCGCGCTCATGGCTGGAATGCCGAGATCATTGTCGTCAACGACGGCTCGACCGACTCCACCGCCGACCTAGTGCGCGCCCTGGCCAAAACCGCGCCCGAACTCCGCCTTATCGAGAATCCCTGCAATCGCGGCAAGGGCTACAGCGTCCGCGCCGGAATGCTGGAGGCGCGCGGAGAAGTCGCCCTTTTCACCGATGCCGATCTCTCCTCGCCGATCGAGGAGGCCGAACGCCTCTTTGCCGCCATTCGCGCGGGCCACGAGATCGCCATAGGCTCCCGCTGGCTGGAGAGCAGCCGCCAGACCCAGCGCCAACCCCTCTACCGCCAGTTTTTTGGCCGCTGCTTCAACGCCGCCACACGGTTGGTCATGCGCCTGCCCTTCGCCGATACCCAATGCGGACTCAAGGCCTTCACCCGCCCTACCGCCCAGACTGTCTTCCGCTTGCAGACCATCGACCGCTGGGGCTTCGACCCTGAAATCCTGCTTATCGCTCTGCGCCACGGCTATCGCATCGCCGAGGTGCCTGTCAGTTGGGCGCACGACAAGCGCACCCGCATGAGCTACCTGCGCGACGGGCTGCGAATGCTCCAGGAGATCGCCCTCATCCGCTGGAACTCGTTGCGCGGGCGCTACGACAAGCCGTAAGCGGTCTACCGGTAGATTTTTTGGTTGTCAATCGCCGCGCAACGCTCTCTGAAACAGCGAATTTGCCACGCAACTTTTGCTACCGTCCGGTGTAAATATAAGAAGCGGATTCGCGTGCAGCTTTGAATCGGCTACGCGCATCAATCTTTCAGCCGTAAAGAGGAAGCGAAAGGAAACGAGGATTTCGATGAAGAGAACGTCCGTTTTCACAGCGATGAGAATTGGTTCGGCAATGTTGCTCGTGGCCGGAGTCCTGAGCTTGGCCAGCGCCGCCCAGCAGCCCAAGCCGCGGCCAGCCGCGCCCCCTCATCCAACTCCTCATCCGATTCCCCATCCCTCCTCGCCCAGAGTTCCTCCAGGCTCGAACACTTCAGTAGAACCCTTCCATCCCTCCTCGCCGCCTGAGCATCCGTCAACGAACCGGCCTCCGCTGGCGCGCGGCGTTAACGAGCGCGTTGCTCCCGACGGCGGTACCATCCGCTCCCACGCCAATGGCCGCCCCAGTGAGATTCATGATCCCCGCCGCGGCATGACCGTGCAGCATGGCTTGAATGGCGGCCACAGGGTCATGGTCGAGCGCCCCGACCACTCGCGCATCTTTGCCGCGCGCGGCCGTGCCGGATTTGTGCAGCATCCGTACAGTTATCACGGACATGATTTCGCCGTGCGCACCTACGTCTTTGGCGGCCACACCTACGGGCGCTTTTACATGGGCTATCCCTATCACGGAGTTTATCTGCACGTCTACGCTCCAGGCTTCTACTACTCGCCCTTATTCTATGGCTGGCTCTATTACCCCTGGACGCCCTTTTCGTACGGTTGGGGATGGGCCGGCGATCCCTGGTATGGCTACTACGGCTACTACTTCGCTCCCTCTCCCGTCTATCCCTCCGCCACGCTTTGGCTCACTGACTACCTGATCTCGTCCGATCTTCAGGCCGCGTATCAGGCCCAGACCGATGGCGGCGAAGTGGACGGCGCTCCTTCGGCGGACGCCGACGCTACGGTCTTGACGCCTGAGATCAAGCAGCAGATCGCCGACGAAGTAAAAAATCAGTTGGCGCTGGAGAGTCTGGAGTCGCAGCAGGTGACGCAGAAGCAGGATATCGACCCCGGCTCCAGCGGCCTTGACCGCATCTTCAATGACGCCGCTAAAGGCAGGCAGCACATCTTCGTGGTCAGCGGCGCGCTCGATGTTGTGGATGCCGCGCAGAATGAGTGCTCGCTGAGTGATGGTGATGTGCTGGTGCTGCAATCGGCCCCGCCGCCCGACTCCACCTCCGCCAGCTTGCTCGTGCTGGCCAGCAAGGGCGGGCAGGAGTGTCAGAAGGAGGACACGGTTACCGTTCCGCTCTCTGATCTACAGGAGATGCAGAATAAGATGCGGGAGACCATCGATCAGGGCTTGCAAAAGCTGCAATCCGATCAGGGCAAGAACGGAATTCCGGCTATGCCCGCCTCCGTCCCCACGCAGACCACGCAGGCTCCCTACGCCACCGTAGCGCCTCCGCCCGACCCCGATGCAGCGGCTGAGATTCAGCAGCAGGCACAGCAGGCCGATCAGATGGAGAAGGACGTGACCGCCCCAAGCGGCCCTGGGGAGGAATAACCTTCGTCCCTCCCATCACAGATTGGATTTCCATCCTTCAGCAGTATTTTTCGCGGAAGGGTGGGAATCCACGAACATCAACCTCTGCAATCTATCACTGCCCTGACCAGTGTCCTTGCAAGCAGCCCAAGCTCCTTTACGCGGCGTATAATTCACTCGACCCGAAAGCCAGTATGAAAGTTGCCGCGAATCGGGATCTAACCAAGGAGCATCATCATGCTGAATCGTTTATCGAGCCGCTTGCCGTCTCTTGTCAAAACTCTGGCATACGGATCCTTTGCGGGAATCTTCTTCCTCGGCGCAGCTTTATCTCCTGCCTGGGGCGCCACTCTACCTCACATCACTGCGCTTAGCGTGACCAGCGGAACCGTCGATACCGACGTGACCATCACCGGCACGAACTTTGGAACTTCGCAGGAGACCAGCATCGTTGCCTTCAACGGAACAACCGCGCCCGTATCGAGTTGGAGCGCGTCCAGTATTTCTGTAACAGTTCCCGGAGGCGCCTCCACCGGCAACGTCATCGTAACTGTCGGCGGAGAAGCCAGCAACGGCGTGGAATTCACCATCGAGCCGCTTGCCGGTCTGCCGACGCGCGCGTCGGTCATCACGGCAATCAATGATGTAAATACTTACTGGCTCACTAACAACCCAACGGAGATTAGTGATGGCAACGGTCAAAAGAATTACTGGCCGGCAGCAGTCTACTTTATCGGCGATATGGCAGCTTACGATGCCACCGGCACTACCTCCTACCTGAATGCCGCGACCACCTGGGCAAGCAATTACGGCTACAATATCGACGGCGGCAACACCAACACTGATGCCAACGCGCAAGCGGCCGGACAGGTCTACATCCGGCTCTATCAAATCAGCAATACCGCGTCGGACATCGCCGGCATCACCACAGACATCAACAATATGGTCAATGGCCACGGGTTCTTTGGCAATCCAGTCAACTATTGGACCTGGACGGACGCCATCTTCATGTCCATGCCTGATTTCGCCGAGCTGGGAGCCATCGATAACAACACCGCTTATTACACCGAGATGTACTCGCTCTACCAGTACACCAAGGACACTATCGGCCTTTACGATACCGCCAACTCGCTTTGGTGGGAGAACAGCAAGTATGTCAAGACCACCACTCATTGGTCGCGCGCCAACGGCTGGGCCTTCGCGGCTCATGCCAAAGTGCTCTCCGTGCTTCCCAAGTCCGACTCCCACTATGCCGAATACCTCAGCACCTTCACCGCCATGGCCAAGGAATTGGCCAAGGTTCAGCAGTCCGAAGGCTACTGGAACGCCGACCTGACCGGAACCGACTATGCCGGACCGGAAAGCAGCGGCACATCCTTCTTCCTTTATGGATTTGCCTGGGGCATGAACAATGGCGTCCTCGACTCCGCAACCTACCTGCCGGTCGTCAAGAATGCCTGGAACTTTCTCGCCAACACGGCCATACAGCCTTCTGGCCTCCTCGGCTACGTGCAGCCAGCGGGCAGCGCTCCGGGAGCAACCACAGCCACCACGACGGAGGATTTCGGCGTCGGCGCCTTCCTCATGGCAGCGCGTCAGATGACCTTGCTGACGCAATAACAAACGAAAAACTATCAAACAGATTGGGATTTCCATCCTTCCGCATCGTTATTGCTGAAGGGTGGGAATCCACCAACCTCAACCCTACCTCGCAGCCAACTCCAACTCCGCCCACTCTTCCGCGCTCAGCTTCACTGCCGCCGCCGCCACATTCTCCTCCAGATGCGCCACCTTTGACGTTCCCGGAATTGGCAGCATCACCGGCGACCGCTGCATCAGCCACGCCAGCAAAATCTGCGCCGACGTCGCCCGGTGCCGCGCGCCCATCTCCGCCAGCGTTTGCGCTGCCGGATGCTCCGCCTTCAGCAGCTTCCCGGCATTCACCGGATACCACGGTAGAAACCCGATCCCCTCCCGCTCACAATAAATGAGCGTCTCCTCATGCCGCCGGTCGCCCACACTGTATCGATTCTGGACAGTTGCCACCTCCACAATCTTCCGCGCCTCCGCAATCTGCTCCGCCGTCACTTCGCTCAGGCCGATGTGGCGAATCTTGCCTTGCTCCTGCATCCGCTTCAACGCGCCCAGAGACTCTTCGAGCGGCGTCCGCGGGTCGATCCTGTGCAACTGATACAGCTCGATCCGCTCCAGCCGCAACCGCCGCAGGCTCATCTCCACGCATTGAATCAGGTATCCCGCGCGGCCCACGTACTCGCTCTTCGCCGGTCCCTGGCGTGTGATTCCGCCCTTGGTCGCGATCACCACGCCTTGCTCATACGGATAAAGCGCCTCGGCAATCAGACGCTCGGCAATCTCCGGCCCATACGCGTCGGCGGTGTCAATCAGCGTCACGCCAAGTTCCACGGCTCTCTGCAACACGCGCCGCGCCTCGGCCGCATCGGCAGGCTCGCCCCACGCGCCTTCGCCCACCAGGCGCATCGTTCCATATCCCATGCGGTTGACCGCAAGATCGCCGCCTATCAGAAAGTTGCCGCCGACAACTGCTGTCGAATTCACTATGCTCATAATTCTTCGATGCTATCGCCTCCGATGCAGGTGCAATCAACCCATCTCTGTCATCCTGAGCAAGCGAAGCGAGTCGAAGAACCCGCTTTTGTTCTTCGTTTGCATATATAAATCAAGAGCATTAGCCCCTGAGGGAAGTTTTCGCCGACATCACACAAAACTTCAACCTTTTCCTCAGCCTCTTTTGCCTTGACTGCCGCAAATGCAACAATATAACTATGATTTTTGGAGGTTTTTCCCCATGCTCAGACTTTTGATTCAATGGATCCTCAGCGCCTGCGCCCTGCTGGCTGTTTCCAATCTCGTACCCGGCTTCGAGGTCAGCGGACTCGGCCCCGCCCTGGCTGCGGCCCTGGTCATCGGCCTGCTCAACGCGACTGTCGGACTTTTCCTGAAGATCGTAACCTTCCCCATCAGCATTCTCACCCTCGGCCTCTTTCTGCTGGTCATTAACGGCCTGATGATTATGCTGGCCTCAAGCCTCGTTCGCGGCTTCCATGTGCGCGGCTTTGGCGCGGCATTCTGGGGAGCGGTTGTGATGGCCCTGCTCGGCATACTCATCCGCGCAATCGCCAAGGGCGCTTAAGATACTTTTCCAGCAATCGATGTGTTGCTGTTATCGTGAAACCAGATGCGCTATGCAACCCAATTTCTTCTTTCAGCAATGGCTGCGGAGCAATTTCCCGCGCCGGACGTGCCGGAGATAGCCTTTCTGGGCCGCTCGAATGTGGGCAAATCGAGCCTGCTGAATACGCTCACCGGCGACAAGGCGGCCAAGGTTTCCTCGACGCCGGGACGCACACGCGCCATCAACTTCTTTGCGCTGCTCGACCCGAGCCAGCGGCGGAGATTCGTCTTTGCCGACCTTCCCGGCTACGGCTACGCGAAGATTTCCAAGTCCATCAGCGAAGGCTGGCCGGTCTTCATCGAGCCGTATCTCGCCATTCGCTCGACGCTCAGGCTCTGCATCTGCCTGGTGGACGCGAATGTTCCCGCGCAGCAGAGCGACCGCCAGTTGATCGATTGGCTCAGGGCTGAAGGACGTGAGCTTGCTGTCGTGGCAACCAAGATCGACCGCCTCAGCGGCAATGAGCGCACACGCAATCTTCTTGCGTTGAAGAAGGGTTTGGAACTGGACGATCTGCTCGCCGTCAGCGCCAAAACAGGCTACGGCGTGAAGGAACTTTGGGCGCGAATCGAAGCCGCTGCTTAGGGCCTGTCATCCAGATCGCAGCGATGATGCCGACCGCCGAGTATTGGCCTGGAAATGGGCAAGCCCCACATAGTCCCGTTGGTCCGGCAGATTAGCGCGGCTTGCCTCAATGCGCCGGGTTGTATCTAATGTTGTTGAGATGCACCGTCATTGGCATAAGGACGGCGGAGGTCGCCGCTCCCCCCGGACGGCATCCGGAGGTATTGATGAAATCCATCCACATAGCATTGGCCACTGTGCTGGCGCTTTCCCTGCCGGCATTCGCTCAACATCATGAAGGCGGCGGCGGACATCAGGCAATCCCATCCCGCGGTCCGTCCACCTTCAAAGGCACTCCCCATGCCGCTGAACCCCAGCGCAACTACAACAACAAGGCCGGCCACCCCAACGTCCCGCACGTCGATGGCAAGACCTGGGTCGGACACGACACCGGGCGCAGTGACGCAAACTATCATCTCGACCATCCCTTCGAGCACGGCCGCTTTACCGGCGGTGTAGGCCGCGGGCACGTCTGGCATCTCGTCGGCGGCGGTCCCGACCGCTTCTGGTTCAACGGCTGGAACTGGCACGTTGCGCCCTTTGATATTGGCTTTTGCAGCGGCTGGCTTTGGGACTCCGATGACATCGTGATCTATGACGATCCCGACCACGAAGGCTGGTATCTGGCCTATAACGTGCGCCTCGGAACCTACGTGCACGTGGAGTATCTTGGGTAGGCATTCTTCGCAAATATGAAATCGAACGAGGGGAGAGTCGATTGCGGCTTTCCCCATTTTTTTGAAAAAAATTGCGAACGATCATAAACGCGCACCGGCTGCGAAGTGATAATGTGTAAAGTGCAAACGAAAAGCTCGTTTGGCTCTAGATTATTTTCGCTTTGAAGAGGTTCCGCGATGAAGTGTCTTTCTACCGTGCGGTTTTTTGCCAGCGCCCCGCGCAAGATTGTAGCTTACTCAGTAGTTTTTGCCGGTGTGGCTGCATGGGCTGCACCGCCGCCCGCGCCCTTCGTCCTCACCGGCGCTGACCGCCGGCCCGCCATTTCCCTCGATGGCGAGTGGAAGAGCATCATTGATCCTTACTTGCGCGGCTACACCCTCAACTACTATCGCAATCAACAGGCCGTGCCCGACGACGCTCGTCCGCTTGAGTACAACTTTGCCGCTTCGGCCAGTTTGAAGGTTCCGAGCGACTGGAACACGCAGCGCGAGTCGCTCTTCTATTACGAAGGAACGATCTGGTACGAGCGCAACTTCACCTATCAGCCCAAAGAACATACCCGCCTCGTTCTCCATATCGGAGCGGCCAACTATACCTCCTCGTTCTGGGTGAACGGTCAAAAGGTCTGCGAACACGAGGGCGGCTTCACCAGCTTCAACTGCGACGTGACCAGCGCGGTTCATGGCGGCGATAACTTTGTGGTCGCAGCCGTTGATAACACGCGCCGCGCGGACGGCGTTCCCACGCTCCAGACCGATTGGTGGAACTATGGCGGGCTGACACGCTCGGTCTCGCTGATCGAGCTGCCGGAAAGCTACATCGATCAGTACGATGTTCATCTGAGCCGCACGGAAGACTCCGTCATCGAAGGTTGGGTACAGGTTGTTGGCAGTCAGCCGGGAGCAAAGGTCGAGGTTGAGATTCCCGAGTTAGGCGCGAAGGCCGCTGCAATAGTTGACGAGCATCGACGCGCCGCGATTCATCTGCCCGTGACGAAGTTGGAGCGCTGGACGCCGGAGACGCCGAAGCTCTACAAGGTTCAGTTGCGCGCCGGTCAGGATTCGATTGAAGAGCTGATCGGCTTCCGCACGGTGGAGGTGCGCGGGACAGAGATACTGCTGAACGGCAAGCCCATCTTCCTGCGCGGTATCAGCGTCCATGCCGAGGCGCCCTACCGTACTGGCCGCGCCAATACCGACAAAGACGCGGAGACGCTGCTGGGCTGGGCCAAAGAGATGGGCGCTAACTTCGTCCGCCTTGCGCACTATCCGCACGATGAGACCATGCTGCGCGCGGCGGACCGCTTGGGGCTGCTGGTGTGGTCGGAGAATCCCGTCTACTGGGCCGTTCAGTTCGGCAATCCGGCGGCGCTGGTCAAGGCCGAACAACAGTTGGACGAGGAGATCGGGACCTCGCGCAATCACGCTTCGATTATCTTGTGGTCGATGGCCAACGAGACGCCGAACAACGCCGACCGCACGCGCTTTATTGAAACCGAGGCCGCTCATGCGCGCGAGCTGGACCCCACGCGGCTGATTACCGCTGCGCTATTGGTGCGCGGCGATGTGAAGACCAAGATCATCGATGATCCGCTGGGCAAGGCGTTGGACGTGATCGGCTTCAACGAATATATCGGTTGGTATGAAGGGAAGCCGGAGAGCGCCGACACGACCGAGTGGCGCATCGAGTACCAAAAGCCGCTGATTGTGAGCGAGTTTGGCGGCGGCGCCAAGGCCGGACTGCATGGCGGAGAGAACGATCGCTGGACCGAGGAGTATCAGGCGAATGTCTATCGCCATCAGCTTGGAATGTTGAACCGGATTCCGCAACTGCGAGGAATGAGTCCGTGGATTCTGATGGACTTCCGCACGCCGCTGCGCAATCTGCCCAATATTCAGGATGGTTTCAATCGCAAGGGACTTATCTCCGACCAGGGCGAGAAGAAGAAAGCATTCTTCGTGCTGCAAAAGGCTTATCAGGAAAAGACGGTGGGCAAGCCGGAATGAATGGGCGGAGTTGAATGGGAGATTATTATGTCAATCAAGCTGGTTTGACGCTCTCACCTGTGACTCCTATAATCCATTTAGTTCCTGCTGACGTCTCCATCCACGTCTTGTACGCTCTGAGTTGCGTTCAGAACAGAGTCCCTGTAACAGGTTTTTGTTGCCGGGGGTGGTATAAAGGACCGTGGGGTCGCGCAGAAGGCACAAGCCTGTTTCCGCGTTCAGGCGCGGCGAGACTCACAGGAATCCGAAGGAGCATTACACTCGCATGAAGCGTTCACTCGTATTGATCACTATGCTGGCTTCAGGTCTTGCCCTGAGCGCCGCTGCCCAAACATTGCCCGCACCCGCACCTGCCGCCGCGCCATCCGGGCCAGCCAAGATTGCTCTGATCGCCTTCACGCCGGTCGTGCAACAAACCAATGAATTCCAGCGCAATCTGGGCGATCTGGAGAAGAAGTATGCGCCGAAGGAAGCCCAGCTCAAAGCACTTGACGATGAGATTGCAACCCTGACCAAGAAGTTGCAGGATCAGGGCAGTGTGCTCAGCCCAACCGAAAGCGTCAACATCAGCAAGAGCATCGAAGAGAAGAAGAAGCAGTTGGACCGCTCTGCCGAAGATCTGAAGAACGACGCCAGCCAGGAGATGCAGGAGATGTCCAGCGCACTGGCCTCCAAGGTCGGCAGCGTGATGATCGCCTACGCGCAGCAGCAGGGCTACACCATGGTTCTGGACGAATCCGTGCAGCAGAATCAGGTGCTTCTTTGGGCCGATGGTTCAACGGATATCTCCAAGGCTGTTCTCGACGCTTATAACACGAAGTCGGGTGTGCCCGCTCCTCCGCCTCAGCCGTCTGCCGCTGCCAAGCCCGCAGCCCCCAGGCCTTCCGCCGCCCCACAGAAATAACGGCGAATGACCGCTTGATCGAATATGTGCCAAGGCCCCGCGACGCGGGGCTTTTGCACCTTCAAAATAGTTTGTGTTCTTCCATTGCCGCTGCGGAGTTCATGGTTTGACGCTCCTGACATCGGGAAACATCACCGCGCAAAGATTCACAAGGAGCTTAATTCACATGAAATATTCACTTGCTTTCATTGCCACTCTGGCCTCCGGCTTTGTCCTGAGCGCCGCTGCCCAAACTGCCCCGGCGCCTGCTGCCGCGCCTGTCGACCCTCATAAAATCGCCATCGTCTTCTTTCAGGATGCCGTGGGAAACACCAATGAATTCCAGGGCAAACTAGCCGAACTGAAGAAGAAATACGAGCCGAAGAGCAAGCAACTACAGGCCGAGAATGATGAGATCGACAACCTCACCAAGCAACTCAAGGCTGAGGGAGATAAGCTGAGCGAAGCGGAGCGTACCAGCCGCACCAAGAGCATCGATGAGAAGAAGAAGAAGCTGCAGCAGGATGCACAGGCTGCGCAAAGCGCTTTCCAGCCAGATGTCCAGGATACCTTCAGCGATGTGGCCAAGAAGGTCGAGGAAGTGTTGACCTCATACGCGCAGCAGCAGGGCTACGCATTGGTTCTGGATAGAAGTCAGCGGCAGAGCAACGTGCTCTTCGCCAGCGATGCAATCGACATTACCAAGCAGATCACCGATGCCTACAACGTGAAGTCCGGTGTGGCCGCTCCAGCACCCCCGGCAGAGGTTAAACCCGCTGCACCAGCGCCGAAGCCGTAACGGCCAGAGCCGGGTTGAATTGCAGATTGCCGGGGCCTCGCACTTCCGCGAGGCTTTGGCATTTGTGGCGAGAGCAGATTAGGCAGCAAACGAATTGCCTGCCAATCCGAAAAAAATGTTTTCTGCTCGATATTTTTCTGTGGAAATTTTTGTGGATTACTTTCGCGAATCCCGCGAAAAAATTCAGAATTCTCCACTTGCCAAAAGCAGTTCGGTTCTGATATGTAGACCAACTCCTTATTTATCAATCGAAATTACGAAGACAAATTCTGCCTCGGACGGGTTGTCCGCAGCTGCGACGCAGCGAAGCAATTGCCGGGGTTATCCACAGTTGCAGATCAATAATTTGTGAATCAAATCACATTCCTGTGCGGCTACTTCGCGGAATCTTCGCCAATTCTGAGCACCGCGAGGAAGGCCTCCTGGGGAATATCCACCTTGCCGATGCGCTTCATGCGCTTCTTGCCTTCCTTCTGTTTTTCCAATAACTTGCGCTTGCGGCTGATGTCGCCGCCGTAGCACTTGGCAATCACGTTCTTGCGCAGCGGGCTCACCGTCTCGCGAGAGATGACCTTGGCGCCGATGGCCGCCTGGATGGCGACCTCGAACTGCTGGCGGGGAATCAGCTCGCGCATCTTGGAGACCAAAGCCCGGCCGCGCTCGTAGGCAAAATCTTTGTGGACGATGATCGACAGCGCATCGACAGGCTCGCCGCTGACAAGAATGTCGAGCTTGACCATCGGTGATACCCACTCGCCCGCCAGTTGATAATCCAAAGACGCGTAGCCGCGCGAGATCGACTTGAGGCGATCATAAAAATCGAGAACAATTTCGTTGAGCGGAAGCTCGTATGTGAGCAGAACGCGGCTGGTCGTCACGTACTCGAAGTTCAATTGCTTGCCGCGTTTTTCTTCGACAAGTTTGAAGATGCCGCCGACATATTCTTCATTGGTGAGAATTTTGGCGGTAATCACCGGCTCACGAATGCAGTCGATGTTGGTCGGATCAGGCCAGCGCGAGGGATTATCGACTTCCATCACGCTGCCGTCGGTCATCGTGATGTGATAACGCACGCCGGGGGCGGTGGTGATCAGATCCAGTTCGTACTCGCGCTCCAGCCGCTCCTGAATGATCTCCATGTGCAGCAGGCCGAGAAAGCCGCAGCGAAAGCCGAAGCCCAAAGCGACAGAGCTTTCCGGCTCAAAGAAAAAAGAGGAATCGTTGAGGCGCAGCTTTTCAAGAGCGTCGCGCAGGAGCGTGTGCTCATGCGAATCGACGGTGTAGAGTCCTGCAAAGACCATCGGCTTGATGTCTTCAAAGCCGGACAATTGAGCTGCGGCGGGGCGCAGTTCCTCTGTCACCGTGTCGCCGATCTTGGTGTCGCTGACGGTCTTGATGGTCGCGGCAAAAAAGCCAACTTCGCCGGCGCGCAGTTCGCCGATCTCGACCGGCTTGGGCATCAGCACGCCCATCGATTCGACTTCAAAAGATTTTGAGTTGGACATGAGGCGAATGCGCTGGCCTTTGCGCATCGTGCCCTGCATCACGCGCACCAGCACGATTACGCCACGATAGGCATCGAACCACGAATCGAAGATCAGCGCCTGCAAGGGCGCGTCGGGATCGCCGGTCGGCGGCGGCAGGCGTTGAACGATTGCTTCCAGCACTTCGTCCACGCCCACGCCGGTTTTGGCGCTCACCGGAATCGCATCCGTCGCGTCCAACCCGACAGCCTTCTCGATAGCCTCTTGCGTGCGGATAATGTCGGCGGAAGGCAGATCGATTTTATTGATGACGGGTATGATCTCCAGGCCGTGGTTGATAGCCAGATAAGCGTTGGCCAGCGTCTGCGCCTCCACGCCCTGTGTCGCGTCGACCACCAGCAGCGCGCCTTCGCAGGAGGCCAGCGAGCGCGAAACCTCATAGCTGAAGTCCACGTGTCCGGGCGTGTCGATTAGATTGAGCTGATAGGTGTTGCCGTCGTGGGCTTTGTACATCATGCGCACGGCGTGGGCCTTGATGGTGATGCCGCGCTCGCGCTCCAGATCCATGTCGTCGAGAATCTGCGCCTGCATCTCGCGGCCGGTCACGGAGCCGGTCAATTCCAGCAAACGGTCGCTCAACGTCGACTTGCCGTGGTCGATGTGGGCAATAATCGCAAAATTTCTTAGGAAGCGTGCATCCATGAGGGATCGTCAAAAGAAGCTTTTTGCGCGCGCGAACGCGCATTGCCTCTATTGAATAGCTTATCATCGGCTAAGGACTACTGAATCTCTTATGCGTCTGTTTGAAATTCGATATAGATACTTCGGCTGCGCCGTGCCGGCATTCGTGCTGGTATGCGGCTTGCTGATTGCGCCCAATGCCGCGGCGGCACGCAAACCGCGGAAGGCTGCTGCTCCCGCGCCACCTCCGGCCGCAGCGCCAGCGCAAACTGCGGCGCCTGAGCCGCCGCCGCCACCCGCGCCGACCGTTGAGCAGCAGCGGGTGCGTCTGCTGATTCAGCACGTCGAAGAAGCCTACGCGCAAGGCGAGGCCAATTATCACAAGGGAAATTTGCCCGAGGCCAAGCAGGAGTTTGATCGCGCCGTGGACATGATGCTGACGAGCGGCATCGACATTCGCGGCGACGCCGAGTTGCAGGAGGAGTTCGACCGCATCGTCGATGGGGTCAACGCACTGGAGATGGAGGCGTTGAAGCTGGGCAACGGATTTGTGCCCAAGGAAGAGGAGACGCCCGCCGACGTAGCCGAGGATGTAACCTTTCAGGTCGATCCGAATCTCGTGGCCAAAGCTCAGGCCGATCTGGCCACCACAAAATCCGACCTGCCACTGGTCATCAATGACTACGTCGCCACTTTCATCAACTTTTTTTCCAACACACAGCGCGGCCACAACACGCTGCTCCACTCCTTCCAGCACGCTGGGCGCTACAAGGCGATGATTCAGCGCGTCATGGCTGAGGAGGGTGTGCCGCAGGATCTGATCTATCTGGCTGTGGCTGAATCAGGCTTCAATCCGCGCGCCCTCAATCGCCGCTCCCACGCCGGCGGGATGTGGCAGTTCATGCCGCACGGCAATTACGGCCTTGCTCGCAATTCTTACGTGGATGAACGCTTCGATCCGGAGAAATCCACGCGCGCCTACGCCCGCTACATGAAGTTTATTTATGACCAGTTGGGCGATTGGTATCTCTCGATGGCAGCCTACGACTGGGGCGCGGGCAATGTGCAGCGCGCCGTTGTCAAAACCGGATACGCCGATTTCTGGGAGTTCTACAAGCGCAACAATCTGCCCAAGGAAACCAAAAACTATGTGCCGGAGATTCTGGCGGCGATCATCATTGCCAATCATCCATCGCAGTACGGCTTCGACGATGTGACGCTCGATCCGCCGGTGCTGACCGACACGGTGACCATCAACTATTCGGTGAACCTGCGGCTGGTTTCGGATATTGTGGGCGCGCCGGTCGATGAGCTGACGGCGTTGAATCCCAGCCTGCTCCGGCTGGTCACGCCGCCCGAAGCGTCGTTTGATCTGCATCTTCCCGGCGGCATGGCGGCTCTCTATCAGCAGCGCATCGCCGCGATTCCCGAAGCTCATCGCAACGCATGGCGCTACCATCGCGTTGCATCCGAGGATACTTTGGCCTCAGTGGCGCTCAAATATCGCGTGGCGGCGGCAGAGCTGGCTGCGGCGAATCATATGCGCACGAGCGACAGCATCGCAGGCGTAGAGGCGCTGCTGGTGCCTGCCGCGCCCATCGCCGAGCCCGCGCACACAAGAATCTATACGGTGCGCAGAGGCGACACGCTGGTAACGATTGCTGATCGATTCGGCGTTTCGCTGAATGAGTTACGGCGCTGGAACAAGATTCCCGGCATCAAAGTGCAGCCCGGTCAGAGGCTGCGCGTGGCCGAGCCAGCGGCTGCTCCGCATTCAGCAAGCACTCATCACAGCAGTGGAGCGCATACGCAAACCGCGCCGGGAAAGGGCGCGGCGGCTAAGCCTGCAGCACGTTCCGGCGCTGCAACTGGCGCGAAAAAGAGCGGCAGAGCGGCCGTAAATTCATCCAGTGAACAAGGCCGCGGCGCAAATACCAAAATATCCGCCAAAAAATAAATTTGCGAAAATCGCACTTTGCAACTTTATTTGCTGGCATTTTTGTAGATGCTATTGCTAAAATGACTTGCGTGAGCGGAGTAATATTTTTCCGCCGCGAAACGGGAATCGCAAATCTGTACAGCGGCTGGCCGCTGGAGGCAATAGGATGGAAGATGTGTTCAGGAAGTACGCGATGAGCGACGGCGAAGCGAATGCCGAGCCGGCGAAGTTTGATTCCGGTCACAGCGATTTTGAAGAGGAAGATGAAGAGTTTGAAACTTCCAGCGTGCTCACCTCCTCGGATGACGACGAGGGAGAGGCTGATGAAACAGTGATCGTAATCGTGGATGAACCAGCATGGAAGCCGGCCATCAAGAAGGCCGCGAAGAAAAAGTCTCCCGCAAAGAAAGCTGCCAAGAAGGCTCCCGCAAAGAAAGCCGTAGCCAAGAAGGCAGCCGCGAAAAAAGTTGTGGCCAAAAAGGCCGCAAAGAAGTCCGCCAAAAAGAAGAGCAGTACTGGCGCTAAGGGCGGAAAGGTTGCAGCCAAAAAGGCCGCAGCCAAAAAGAGCGTCAGAAAATCCACCAAAAGAGGTAAAAAGTTGGCCGTTAAGAAAGCAGCAAAGAAGGCGCCCGCCAAGAAGGCAGCAAAGAAAGCAGCCAAGAAGGCCCCGGCGAAGAAGGCAGTTGCCAAGAAGGCTCCTGCGAAGAAAAAGTCAGCCAAGAAGGCCACTGCGAAAAAGGCAACCAAGTAGCAGCGGAACCTGCTGAACAAGGCAAGCAAAAAAGCCCGGCTTCACGCCGGGCTTTTTTGCGTCTGCGCTCAGGCGGATTATTTCTGCGCTTCGGCCAGCGCCGCCAGCACTTCCTCGGAGTGATGCTGAACCTGCACCTTCGTCCATACCTTCACGATTTTGCCTTGAGTATCGATCAGGAAGGTGTTGCGGCTGGCCATCTTCATCATCATCATGCTGCCCAACGAGCCGTAGGCATCGACGACCTTGTGCTCCGGGTCGGCGAGCAGCCGGAAGGTCAAGCCTTCCTTGGTGCAGAATTGCTTGTGGCTGTCGGGCGTGTCGATGCTCACGCCCAGAATCACAGCGTTCTGTTTTTCAAAGAGAGGAAGATCACGCTGGAAGTTGTGCGCTTCGATGGTGCAGCCGGTGGTCATGTCTTTGGGATAGAAGTAGAGCACCACCCACTTGCCGCGAAAGCTAGTCAGAGAGATTTGTGTGCCATCCTGCGAGGGAAGCGTAAACGCGGGTGCAAGCTGCCCAACGGCGGGCATGACCTGATCCTGCGCGCGGACAGTGGTAACCGAAGCCGCAATCACAACAACCGCGGCAAGAATGAAGAGAAGCGAAATTCTCATGGAAGACCTCCGCAAGGTTGGATGGAGAAGCGGTCAGGCGAGACGCAGAGATTTTGCGGTCGGTTACCGCGCAGTGGCCACAATCGCGATGCCTGCCTCGTTCGCTCTCTGGAGTAGAGCCTCGCGATCAAAGAGCAGTGTGCGTCCGGCTTCGACCGAGAGACAACCAGCGCCGGCGCGAATCATCGTCTCGATGGTATTGATGCCTATCACCGGAACATCGAAGCGCATATCCTGATTTGGCTTGGCGACTTTGACGACGGTCAGGCGGCGCTCCAGCGTCGATGCCTCGTCATCGAGAGACTTCATCAACACTCCCGCCCTCTCAATTGCGGCATCGGTGCCTTCCATCGCTTCGACGGCGACGCAGGCCTGCGCGGCCACCACGACGGTCTGGCCGATGTCGAAGCCGGCGACTGCGCGCGCCACGCTGAGGCCGTACTCGATATTCTTGCCCTCATCCTCGTCGGGAGCGCGTGCGGTCAGTACGCCTTCAGCGGCCAGCAGCGGCTCCAGAAATGCGGTCGAGCTAATCAGTTCGATGCCTTCGTCGCCCAGCACTTTCGCTACCGCGCCCAGCAGCATATCGGTGTTGCGTGAGCGCAGGTTGAGCAGCAACTTGGCCAGCCGCCAGTCGGGACGGATGCTGGAAAAAATCTGCTTATGCTTTACCTGGCCGGCCATCACGGCCTTCTTCACGCCTTGCTTGTGGAAGATTTCGATCAGCCGCGAAAGCTCGCCCAGCGAGAGCCAATGGACGGTGATGTGCTCATCCTCGGCAGCGCGGCGGTCGATCTCCGTGTCAGTCTCTTCGCGGATGGCGGCGACAACGACAGCCAGCCCTTGCGCCCGCGCCGCGTCGAGAAGCAGAAAGGGAAAGCGTCCGTTACCGGCGATGAGGCCGAGTTTCATGATGCCTGCCGATGAGAAGCGCGAATCGCGTTCCGATCAAACTTCATCGCAGCACCCACTCGCCAGCGCGCTTAATCTCTCGATACATCGCGTCGGGGGCAAGGTCGATCTCACCGGGCCACGTAACCGCGCCATCTTCTACGTGTACCTGCTGAAAAATATCAGGAGTCTTCAAAGCCTCGAAGACTCCGCTGAGATGGCTGGATTCAAAGCGCACCTTACCTTCCGTGCCGTCCGCGAAAAGAACGGCAAGCGCGAGCTGCGAAATAGGCTTTACTGAAACAACATCCCAGTTCATAGCATTACTCCAACGGTGCGATATTGAGAGGCGGCTGTTTAGCGCGGCAAAGCTCCCAGTCGGCCAGCAATTCGGCTTGGTGGAGTTCGGCCCAATCTAAAACGAGACTCAACGCTCGTCTCGGCAGATACCCTTCCATGACCTCAAGCCGCTCAATATCGATAACTGCCTGATGTTCATTATATTTCGCATGGAAGTGCGGTGGCGGATGATCGTCAAAAAACATACGGATGAAAATGCCGAAAAACTGGCTGATTGTAGGCATATTCATGACTCCTTTCAGCTTTCCGCATCAGAAACAATTCAACCAAATTCAATTCGATTTCTCCACGCTGGCCGCTTCATCGAGCTTTTTCTGCGCATCATCTTGACGGTTCAAACCTTGTAGAACCTGCGCATGGAAACGCAGATTCTGTGCAAGCGTATGTTTGTAACTATCGCCATGCTCAAACTTTACTTGATCCGCCCAGATGATTCCCTTTCGCTCAAACTCTTCTGCGATAGTCAGATCTTGATCTGCAGCCGCAAGGTCTCCAATGTTGCCCTCAACCATGCCTCTGACAGCATATGCCGAGTTGCTGCCTGAATTGTCATCGTGACCCAACTTCACAACATTAACGGCTTTTTCCGCATAGGTTAGAGCGGCCTTTATATCGCCGCTATACATTAAGGACCATGCTGCCCATACAAACGCGGACCGCTTCTCAATGAAACGAACATCCGGCGCAAACTCATCAGCTGTCTCCGCGGCCTGTTTGCAGACAGACGCAGCAGCCCGATTATCCGTCTTTGCCGATACAGATTTCCTGCACTGATCCGAAAGCGGGAAATACCTATTTGCTATCTCCTCTTCCTTGGGCGTTGGTCCATCTTTTCCGAGACTGAATTCGATGGACACCGGGCCGGTAGCCGCACTCGGAGCGCCGTAATTTGTAAACGGATGAAAGGTCCATAGCTTGAGGCAATCGATGGCGGCCTGTTGCAACATCGGCGGCCCGCTAATAACCTTCACTGACGCTATTTTGCCTGTGTTTCCAACCTCAACCGCCAGGACAACAGTTCCCTGCACACGGGCCGCCTTGGCAATCGGCGGGTAGACAGGGAACACACGATGATCGATATGCTGCTGAATCGCCTTCGCATCAACTTCCAAGACATCCTGTGCGCGAATCTGAGAGGCAGTACCAATTGGAAGCAGTACCAAAAGCAATAATTCTGTAGAACGCATGGCTTTCTACCTTTCCTTTGTTAGATTGGTGCGCAGATTCTACTTGATCACCCCGCGCTCGCTGCGTTCGATGAAGCCGACCAGCAGCGCTACATCTTCGCCTTCCAGTTCGCGCATCTTCTCAAGAGCCTGCGTGGTGTTCAGCTTCGAGACCAGCAGCAGGCGGAAGGCCTTCTGCAAAGCCCTGATCCTCTCGTGGCTAAATCCTCGCCGCTCCAGCCCCATGCTGTTTACACCGAATGCCTTGTTCTCGCGCCGCGAGGAGGTCTTGGAGTACGGCAGGACATCTTGCGTCACAATCGTCCCTCCGCCGATGAAGGCGTACTTGCCGACGATGCAATGCTGATGGACCGGGCTGAATGCGCCGACGGTGGCGTAGTCCTCGATGATGACGTGGCCTGCGAGCGTGGCGCAGTTAGCCAGAATGCAGTGGCTGCCGACCTGACTGTCATGGCCGATATGCACACCGGCCATCAACAGACAATCTGAGCCGATGCGCGTGACGCCGCCGCCGCCCACGGTGCCGCGGCTGACGGTGACATTCTCGCGGATGGTATTGCCGTCGCCGATCTCCAGCGTCGTCGGCTCGCCGTGATACTTCAAGTCCTGCGGCGCAACGCCGACGGCGCAGAAGGAATAAAAGGTATTGCGCGCGCCGATGCGAGTGCGCCCATCGAGCACCACATGGGAGATGAGATTGCACTCCTCTCCCAGTACGACATCAGGACCAATCGTACAGAAGGGCCCAACAGTGCAGGAGGCGGGAACGACGGCTCCGGCGGCAACGACGGCGCTGGGATGGATGCTCACTCCGCAACCACCGCTTCTTCGGCTACCGGCGCTACCTCGCGCACCTTAGGAACGATCGAGCAGGTCAGAATGGCCTGACAGGCGACCTTGCCGTCCACCAACGCTTTGGCCTCCATGCGCCCAATGCGGCTTTTGAAGGTCAGCACATCCACCTCGATGCGCAGTTGATCTCCCGGCGTCACGGGACGGCGGAACTTGGCCTTCTCGATGCCGGTGAAGACCGCCAACTTGGTCTCGCGATCGGGGATTTCGCTCATCATGATGATGGCGCCGGCCTGTGCCATCGCCTCAATCATCAGCACACCCGGCATCAGCGGATAGTTGGGAAAGTGGCCCTGAAAAAAAGGCTCATTCATGGTTACATTTTTGATGGCTACCAAGCGCTTGCCGCGCTCGAATTCGACGACTCTGTCAATCAACAGAAACGGGTAGCGATGAGGTAGCAGTCCCAGGATTTCCTGGATGTCGAAGGTCATTCATGGCTCCAGAGAACGAGGGCTTGGCCGCCCTGCGCTCCTTTGGATTATAACGAACGGCCCGCGCTCGATTCCTGTGCGAGCTTATTTATGGAAGAAGCCTTTCAGCGCGCTCACAGGGCTGCCCTGCTGGCCGCTGGAGTTGCCCGGCAATCCGCCCGCCTCCTGTTTCAGCATGGATTTGATATTGGCGCGGATGACAGGGTTCGACGTGGTTCCGCTGATGGTCAGTGGGATGCCGCTGTTCGCCGCAGTGTTGGAGTTGTTGCCGAATCTGCCTTCAATCCTGCTGAAGCCGCTATTGGCCAGTCCGCCGACCAGCGACGAGCTGCTGAACTTGGCCACCAATTGGAAGTCAAGCGCTCCCGCGGCGGAGACCGTGCCGCTTCCTGTGGCGTTTCCGATCTGCGGAACATTCACGTCAATATTACTGATTTGGGTGGACTGCGGCGTGGATTTCAAATCCGCGCCCAGCTTCTGGATTTGCGTGCCGTTGCTTGTTCCGCCCAGCGGATTGATGCCCTCAATTTTGGAGCCGAGGTTGAAGCCCGTTAGTTGTGTGTTGTCGATGGAGACCGGTCCTGAAATCTCGGTCGCGGCGGTCGTGCCCGTAATCGCCAGATTCGCGCTTAGCGTACCTCCCTGAAGTTTGGAGCCGGTTGGTAGAATCACTCCGACAGCGGGCAGCAACTGCTCCAGTTGATCGATGGGTTGATTGGGCGCGGAAAAATGCAGGTCCAGATCAGTGGCTGTCTCTGCGCCGCGGAAGCTTCCAGTTAAATGCGCTGTAGCCGAACCGTTGTGGATCGCAATATCGGTGACTTTCCCTGCGTGCGTCTGAAGATTGTCAGAGATTGTGTAATCAATATCGACTGGCTGAGGAGCTGGCGAGCCGCTGCGTGAGAGCTTCAGCTTCGTGGCCACAATCTTGCCGTTGCTCGTCAGGTTGGTTCCGTCCGAATCAAGCTGCGCGTCAAAGTCGGTGATCATGGATATTCCCTCGCTCGGTTCAACAGCTCCCGCCGCCACTGGATCAAAATGCTTGAGATGCAACGTCGCCTGGAAGGGAGTTTGAGAGGCATCATTCTGCGCAACAGGCCCCGCAGTGCCGCTTAACTGGAACGATCCTCCGCCCGGCAGCGTGACTGAAAGCTGGAAGGGAAACGGCTGCGTGAACGCGATCTGCTGAGCGGAGAGGTTGATTTCCGTACACGTGAAGGGCTTGCCGGTTGCGGGCAAGGAAGAGACTGTGGTGCTGCCGTTCTTGATCTTGATTTCGCCAATGCTTACACTGGAGAGCATATTCTCATGCTGGGAACCGGAATTCTGCGCCGCTGGTTTGCTTGCGGCGCCTCCCAGGCTGGAGAAATTCCATGTGCCGTTCTTGCCGTGAATGAGATGAATCGCCGGAGAATCGACGGTGAAGCTCGTGATGCGCACCTTTCGCTGGAAGATAAAACTTCCGAGAGCAATGCCGATGCGCAGCTCTTTGGCCTCGAGAAATTGCTCTGTAGCGAAGGCCGGATCATCGGCCACGGAGATGTTATCCGCTACCAGGCTGCCGGTAAGCAGGGAGAGGCTCAGGTGCCCGAGCGTAATCTTGCGCCCCATCGTGCTGGACAACTCATCTTCCAACTTGGGCCGGAAGGCGTCGGCGTTGATGAGCAGGGGAACTGCACATAGAACGACAATCACCACGGCGGCAACCGCGACAACTATTTTCACCCAGCGCTTTTTCATAAGTATCTCCTCTTGGAATCGGCTTTCGCTCGAATTGTAACTCGAAGCGGCGAGGATTTTCCTCCGATTTTTCTGCATAATCGGAGAAACAATTTATTGGTTTTTGGGTCAGTCGTCGGCAGGTAGTTACTTTTTGATTCGCCGCTCGGCGGCATCCACGCTCCAGATATCCGCCGGCAACTCCTGGTTGTAGCTTACGTGAACGAGGAGATACTGCCGAATAAGATCGTCGTTTTTGAAGCGAGAGACGGTGAAGGGCGTGGGGATTCCGTCGATGGAGTGATAGTCGTCGTACTGCTCCGAGTCAACATCCCTTTCCTTGTTGACCGGGTCACGCCACTCGAAGGTGCGGCAGAGCGGCAGATGAGTCTGCGCGTCCGTGAGGATGGTGACGGCCTCATTACCGGCAGAGATCAGCGTCACCTGGTCGGCCATGCGGTTGGCGACCATCCGCTGGCCCTCGTAGATCAGAATTGTCTTTGGATCGTTGAGCCAGAGTCTGATGGCGGTTTCAATGGAGTGGTCGCGGCGGCGCAGAAAGTCGTCCACCTGTTCCTGGGGCAGCGGAGCTTTGCCCTTGAAGGTCACCTCGTAGCCGACGCGCGTCAGGTAAAACTGCACCACATCGCGATGGCGTGAGAACTCGATGCGATCCCGATCGGGCCATGCGTGGTACTCCCACGACTCGGCTGCGCCGCCCGATGGCTGGCCATGAAAATACGCCGCCACGCGCTGCTGCATCACCTGGTTTTTCATCGTGAGCCAGGCATCTCCGCCCAGAGCCAGCACCATGGCGTTGAGGGCCGTTCGCGCCTGCTTTGCGTTCTGTTGACTATCATCGGAGGCGGTCTGTGCCCACATGGTTGAAGGCGCAGCCAGCAAGATCATAGCCATCGCCATCGGCAAAGCTCTACGGTACCCCATTGGCTCAAGCTATCTCAGTGAGCCAGTGAAGCGCAAGAAAAACTATTCGTGCTTCGGCATAGGATGATTCGGCCTGACACGTCTTGCGGTATTTATTCGCACGCCAGCCGCCGGTTTCGGCTTGCGAGTTGCGCCGGTCGCATTTGCCGGGTCCGCGGTCAGTCTGCTCTCCGCGATCTCCTCGCGCGGCGGCGCCTGACAGGAAGCCTCGACCGGCCTTGCTCGGTACGAAGTTGGCATTCCTCTGTAATAAGCAGACTTTCTGGCGACGCGCTTGACGGGACTTGGAACCGCTGCGGTTGACGGAGCGGCGGATAATTCTGTTGATGGCGTAACCGCGCGAGCAGGCATTGTCAGCACAGGCAGAGCGGTTTTGAGCGTCGCATCCAACGACGCCGCAGTCAGCGTGAATGGCAATACAACAGCGACAAATGTCGTCGGAGCTTGAGGCGCGGGTGAAGCAGCTTCCTCCGGAGCCTGATTTTGCACCGGGGCTTCAGTCGCAATTTCCTTTGGCGTTGGAGTTGCCGCGAGATTTTCGATTGGAGCTGCCTTTGCAATAACGATGGGAGCCGCAACCGGAGCCGGCACGCTTGCAAGGGCTGTTTTCTTCAGAGTCTTCTTCGCCTTGCTTTTGACGAAGACGTTGAAGACGCCAGGCGCATCGTCGGTTGTTGCAGTTCCGCAGCGATTGGGCGCGCTGACTCCATCGCGGCGAATCAACTCCACGCTGAAGCTGGCCGCGCGCGGACTGGTCTGACAAAGCATCTTCTTGTTCACCCAGACCTGCAGCCAGGGAAGATTTGCCAACTGCTTGGAGAGCCGCACCTGGCCCTGCGCGTCGGTGAGCGACTCCTGGCGGTAGAGCTGCTCGTGTATGTCGCGTGTGTCGTAGCCGGCGATCAGAATTAGATGTGAATTCGCCAGCGGCTTTCCATTCCGTCCGCCGAGAATGCGCACGGTGATGGGGTCGTTGTGGATAACCGGAAAGTTTTCACCCGCGCCGCATTGGATCGCGGTTGCGAGAGCAATTCCGGCGGCAAGAGAGAGTGAAAGCGGTCGAATCATGAGTTGCACCTAATGAATCTATCGGCGCAACGTCATCTTCCTAGAGCTTTTCTAATTATCTTTGACTATTTACCCTGCGCGGCCAGTAGTTTCTTGCGCTCGCGGATGAGCCTAGCTCGCTCCTTCTCCGGCAGTTGCAGCGCAGCCTTCACGCGCTTGGGCAGCTTGGCATAGATCAATGTATGTGCGCGGCGCAACTCTTCCTCGATCTCGCGCGGCCGGAGTGCATCCCACCGATCCAGTGCAACCCAGTGCGTCTTGGCAAAGTGGGAGGCCTGATGAATGCCTTCATTTTCGACCAGCTCGTGAAAGCGCTCCGGGCCGCAGTGGAAGACCAGCACAGTAGGGCCGATCCCATCGGCGTCGGTCATCGCAAACATCTTGCCGCCAAGCTCGCGCTCGCCGACCCAGTAGACCAGATGATGGCCCCAGTTCAGCGTCTCAGCCGCGTACGGCAGCGCCATACAGAATTCGCGAATGCGTTCGTTGTCCATTGGACAGAATTATCTCAGAACCTCGCTTCAAATGCTCGGAACCTCCGCTCCAGCTCCCACTGCGCAGCAGCCTTCTCACTGCTGTCTAGAAATTTCTTGCAGCGCGCCGCAGGCTTTTCACCGCCGAGCGCATCTCCCTTGCAGGCAACATTCGGCGCGGTGAACTCGTCTGGCGAGACCCAGAGGCTCGCGCCAGAGAGAAAGCTATGCTCCATGCCGGTTCGCGCCAACTGCTTGAGGTCGGCGTAACTGAGGCGATAATCGAACGCGGCGCGCACATACTCGTGAGTAATGTCGATGCGGCTGACGCCTTCATCGTCGGTCGAGAGCGCCACCGGCACGTGAGCCGCGCGATAGAGCGGGAAGGGATGATTCGCGCCCGACACGCCCAGTATGCCCTCATTCGAGCTGAGATTGATCTCCACCATCACGTGCCTCCGCGCCATCTCTTTGAGCAGACCAGCCGCCGCGTCTTCGTACATCACATCGACGCCGTGGCCGATGCGCTCCGCATGGCCCAGCTCGATGGCTTGACGAATGTGAAAGCGCAGTCCCTCGGGCGGCACCAGGCCAGCGGTCAGCTCTCCGGCGTGCAGGCTGATGTGTACCTCTGGATAGACCGAATGCAGGTAATCGAGCATCTTCATTTGCAGTGTGTAGTCGCGCATGGAGATGAAGCCGTCCTCTGGCTGAACAAAATTGATGCCGACGAAGCCCGGTTCATGCGCCTCCATAGTTGCCTGAATGGTTTCAAAGCCCAGTAGAGTTTGCGCGAAGACCTGCTCAGGGGCGCTGCCGCGTCCGATCTGATAGATGTAGCGAATTTCCTCCCGGCAGGCGGGCGCGGCCTGCGGAGTTCCGCAGTGTTCGATCTGGCGGCGGCTCGCCTCGGCCTCGCGAATATCCTCGCGGTCTGCGGCAACTTCGTCGCGCAGTCCAAGCGAGAGCAACTTCTCGCGATAGCGCGCAAAATCTTCTCTGCTCGGCTCCGGCGGCAACGAATTTTCGCGAGCCAGTGCGGCGGCGTGCGTCGCGGGCGGCGTCTCCATCAGCTCAAGATATTGTTGGTTTTGCTGGGCGGCGCGGCTTGCAACTTCATCGATCCGCTCGCCGATGTGCTTGTGGCTCGGCCCGCTGTAATGGCCAAAGGTTGCAAAGAACTGGTCGTGGCCGCTGAAGCCTGAAGCCGGCACAAAGCTCCGCATCGAGAAGGCGTCGATCAGCCTGTCGTAAAGCTGCTGATCGGCCGAAGTTAAGTTTCCGTCGAGCTGCGCGGCAGGAATCAGCGGCGGCGCGCAGGGCGGCTTGGCGAAGCTGAGCACCGTCGGGTCTACGCACAACCCATCCTCGCCCGCCTCGCGGATAAAGCTCTCGGCGTAGACCGCACCCGATAGGTGGACGTGCAGATCAGCGCCCTTGGGGAACTGATCGAGAAAAACGCGCAGCGCCGGCGGTCCCGCCTGCACGGCAGCTTGATAGGCGTGGGCCGCGCGCGCCTCAGTTACGGACGGCTGGGCAATGAGCGGCAGTTGAAGGGCGGCGGCGAGGACGACAGTGGCGGCAAAATTGGAAGCAATGCGCATAATGTCTTCCAGTTTAGTGCGAAGAAATAAATGCGACTAGAAAAACTCATCGTATTGTCAACGACACAGGACTGAGTTGAGGGGCGGTCTCGGATACCCCCACCCCTATTTTGTAGGGAAATTCCTTTTTTTCATGGGGTTACAGGGAGTGTTGCGCTGCAAAATCTTCAAAACAAAGGAGTTCCCTGCAAAATCGTCCAGGATAAGGAGTTACGGCAATAGGCAATAGGGAATAGGGAAGGCCCGGGGGTTTGGTTGGTGGTCATGCATCCATTGTGTGCGCCGGAGGGGAAATAATGTGCAAGACAGTGGACAGTGACCACGGCCTGACCTGAAGCCTTTGGAAAAAGACGTACTTTCGAGTTTCGTGGTTCCCACTCATCCACGATAAAACTGTGGATGAATGGGCCACTCGGGTTTCAGGGAGTTAATGGGCGGGCCACCTGCCTTTCGCGACAAATACTCTTCAGGGTCGAAGATGAATTGCTGGAAAGTTGTGTCCGCTGTTTTGTAGCTGCCGATTTTGCAATGCCTTTGTGACGATTCATGGTCATCGAACACCTCCTTTCCCCAATCGAAATCAGTCCCTAAACTGCCTCTGAGTTCAAAATCTTGTCCTCATCGCGCCCGGATTGAATTTTGGCGAGGCACAACTGTTATTTGGGGCGACAATTTGCTACTTCTTCATATTCAGTCTTTTTGAGAAACGGCCACACATCCACATCCCCGATATTCATTTCTTTTCTTTCCAGGCGATCTATGAATCGCCCAAGCCCAATTATTCGAAATAGCCCATACCAAGGACGAAATTTCTGGCGCGGCCATTGAAAATCAAGGTCACTCTTCAAAAACAAGATGCACCGATCCAGGAAGGATCGGGACTCCTCTTTCAAAGCATACTCCCCAGTTAGAGTGTGTTCTTTGAGATCGGAATAAAGAAACCACATCTGCACATATATTTCCCAAAGTGCGTGATCGTCTTTGCTTCTCGGATACCTCCTTTCGTATTCCCGATTGGAAATAGTTCCTTCCATAAAGTCCCTAATTGCATTCGCAGCAATGTTACGAGCGCGTCGGTCGATCACTTTCCCTCCTAGTACGAAATGGTGCAAGCTGCGATGGTTCCAGCATCGATAATTGCAGAGGCTATCGCTATCGGTCCTGCCCATTTACTCGCAAAGTTTGCAGCCACACGCAGCACACCTCCTCCACCGGAAGCTAACGATAATATGCTTAGAGCACTTGTATACTCACTGCCTCCCGGCTGTATAAACACCCTTAGCCCTAGAGCCTTTGGGACTGACTTAGATATTCCTCCTGCACCTGCTGCAATAGCTCCCCATTTTCCGATATTCGCGATACCGTAATACGCCTTAGCGCAGTTCCCCGCTCGTTCAAGAGCATCTGTCAAATTAGTTGGCCCACTACTTGGGGCATTATTTTGACCTGGACCGCTCTGTTTCGACTGCTGACTGTTGTTACCGGTCGAATAACAATATGTGCTTTCTGATACATTAACGTGAACCGTAGTAATAGTTTTTCCAGTATCTGGATTAAACGTGCTAGAGTCCCAAGTGGTTGTTGTCTTTGTTACGATGCATTGGGACGACAGACCTAACGGATCGATGAAGCCGAGCGGATTATTCATGACATAGGCATTCAAGTTGAAGTTCTGAGGATTTGAAATCCAATTCTCGAATTTCTGATGGGACTCTTCTTTTGCTTCCTCGGAAGCCTCCTCTACGGGATTTTGCCAACCAATCCAAGGCAAAGGATCAGGCGACATGAACCGTCCCATCGCTGAGTTATAGTACCTTGCCCCAAAGTAATCATTGCCTGATTCGGTGTCACGTTCTTTGCCGGTGAAGTGATGCTCGGTGGGGGCGGTGATCGAGCCGGTACAGTTGAGCGCGTCGCCGAAGGGCAGGCTTTGGCAGGTCTGTTCAAGCACTCCCGCGTATTCGGTCTGGGCGCGGCGGGTGCCCAACGGGTCATCAAGATAGAAGTGCAGGCCCTTGCCGGTCAGGTCATAGGTAGCCAACAGCTTGCCTGCCGCGTAGACGTTGGTGTGCGACCATGCGACGGTGGTTGCGCCGCCGCTCACGCTGACGCTCATCTCGGCGGCCTGCTCGCCTCCGGGACCGAGGATGTAGTCGCTGGTGGTGGTGAAGCCGTTGGTGGTGGGGTCGCGCACGGAGAGATTATAGCGTGCGGGGCGGGAAAAGGCCGTGGATTGAGTTTGAGATTTGGGAGAGCAACCAAGCGGCACGCCAACTTTCCGCACCCTAACGCCGCCTTTCCGCATCCATAAAGCTAGTACGATCTGCAAGAAGGAGATTCTCAATGGCTTACGATCTTGCCCCGCTTCCCTACGACTACTCTGCACTCGAACCCTTCATCGACGCCGAAACGATGCACCTGCACCACGACAAGCACCATCAGGCCTACGTCAATAATCTGAATGCCGCGCTGGCCAACCACCCGGAGCTGGCCGCCAAGCCCGTGGACGATCTGATCCGCACACTCAATGGGCTGCCTGAAGAGATTCGCGCCGCGGTCCGCAACAACGGCGGCGGCCACGCCAACCACTCGATCTTCTGGCCCCTCATGGGCGCGGTTGGATCAGCAGGTGTTGGCGGCGCGCCCACCGGAGCCATCGCAGCTCAGATCACCGCCGACTTCGGGGACTTCGAGAGCTTCAAAAAGACCTTCAACGAGACCACCGCCAAGCAATTCGGCTCCGGCTGGGGCTGGCTGGTCTGGCAGACGGGCAAGCTCAAGGTCATCACCACGCCCAATCAGGAATCGCCCCTCACACAGGGCCTCTATCCAATCCTGCTCAACGACATCTGGGAGCACGCCTACTATCTGAAGTACCAGAACCGCCGCCCCGATTACCTGGCCGCCTGGTGGAATGTCGTCAACTGGAACGAGGTCAATCGCCGCTTCGCTATCGCCAAAGGATAAGGATTAATTGGTGTTTACGAATTCGAAAAATCTCTCACACGCCCATCCTTTCGCGCTTATTTGGCGAAGGGATGAGGCCTAAATCTCAGCTCCAAAAGCGAACCGCCGTTAGTATAGATAGCTGACCGCAGCTAATGCTAAACATCTCTCTACCGCAACCTTTATTCTATAGATGGGTCTAACTCATCGGGATTATGATGAACATTATGAACAAATTGACTCTGCTTCCGCTCGCGGCGCTGCTTGTCATTAGCTCAGACTCCACACACGCTCAGTCCGCCGGCTTCATCGTCAGCCAGCACGGCAAGGCCGTCGGCACAGCCAACTTCAACTTCACAGCAACCAGTTCCGGCTATGACTCCAAGGCGCTGGTGAGCGTCAAGCTGAAAGGCCTGGATTACTCCCTCTCGAAGACGGAGCGCCTCAACTCAGCCAACCAGTTGCGCCATGTCGAACTCACTGCCAAAGTCAACGGCACCGAGGTCAATGTAACTGCCGATCCGGAGGCAGCGCAGATTCCGCTCGTCATTTCTTCGAACGGGAACACTTCCAGCAGTGACTTGGCTGCGCACGCCGCCGCAGTCTTTCTTCCCGACTTCGATCCCGGCGCGCTGGAGACGCTTTTGGCTCTGGGTGTCGCCAGCAATAATCGTGATCTTTGGGCGATCATTCCCAAGAAGGCTGGCAGCATCGAGCCAATCAAACTTGCAACCTACGGCGACGAGAAGGGAACACTGGACGGACAGCCCATCGTTGTTCATCACCTCGTAGCAACCATCGCCGGCGCGAGCACGGATATCTTCAGCGGACCCGATAACCAGCTTCTCCAGGCCGAACTTCCGCAGCCGGGTTTCGCGCTGGTCCGCAAAGGCTTTGTCCTGACTCCGCCCACCAAGCCCGGTCCGCCGCCGACGCCGCCGCCAGCGCAGCCGACACAATAGAATGATTCGCTAAACTGCGCGACCCGCGGCAACGCCCGATGCCCACGCCCACTGAAAGTTGAAGCCGCCAAGTTGGCCGGTTACGTCCACGACTTCGCCGATAAAGAATAGCCCCGGAACAGCGCGCGCTTCCATCGTTCGCGCCTTCAGTTCGTCCGTGTCCACGCCGCCTGCCGTTACTTCTGCCTTCTCGAAGCCTTCGGTCGCAACTGGATGCAGCGTCCAGCGATGCAGCCGATGCTCGCACTCTGCCAATGCGGCGTTCGACCAGCCTTGCGGCCCAGCGATCTCAGCCAGATAATCGGCCAGTCGTTGCGGCAATCGCGTGCGCAGTGCTTGCCGAAGAGCTACAGAATCCCGCCGCGCATCGGGTTGCCGCAAAGCATCCAACAAGCCAGTTAAATCAGGCGCGAAGTTCACTACCAACTCCTCGCCCTGCTGCCAATACGATGAAGCCTGCAAGATCGCCGGACCGCTCAACCCGCGATGAGTCACCAGCATCTTTTCCTTGAAGCGCACGGGCTTGAGCGCATTGGAGGGTACGAACTGGTAGGTAGAGGTTTTAACCTCGACATTTTGACCCGCTGAATCATCGTGGGCTATAGCCCCTGAGGGATACTTCGCGGTAACCGGCTCAGCCCAAGCCTCAACCTCCGCTGCAACTCCAGCTAGCTTCGTCCAGCCAGCCTCATCGCCGCCGAGAACCAGCGGAACCAGCGCCGGACGCGGCTCGATCACCTTCAGGCCAAACTGCGCGGCCAACTCATAGCCCAACGCTGTCGCGCCGAGCTTCGGAATCGAAAGCCCTCCAGTCGCCACCACGAGTGATTCAGCCTCGAAGTCGCCCGCCGAAGTCAATACATGAAAGCCGCCGGAAGGTGCGCGCTCGACTTTGATTTCGCGCGCATTCAGAACCATCTCCACGCCGCCTAGCGCACACTCGGCCAGCAGCATCTCGACAATCGCCCGCGCTGAGCCGTCGCAAAATAACTGACCGAGTGTCTTCTCATGCCACGCTATGCCGTATCTCTCGACCAGTTCGATAAAATGTCGCGGCTGATAGAGCGCCAGCGCCGACTTGGCAAAGTGGGGATTGTTGGAGATAAAATTCTCCGGTCCGCAGTGCAGATTCGTAAAATTGCACCGCCCTCCGCCGGAGATCAGGATCTTCCGTCCCACCTGCCCATTGTGTTCGAGCAGCGCAACGCGCCGCCCACGCTGGCCGGCAGTCGCCGCGCAGATCAGCCCAGCCGCTCCCGCGCCCAAAACAATTGCATCGAATTGGCGCGGCTCGGCAGGCATAGGCTCTTGTTCAGAATAGCGGCAACACCAGCCACCGCAACAGGTTTGAAATGATTCGGCAGGCCAATCAGTTCCATCTCTTATTGCCTCCAACAACGATTTGGCCTATTCTGAATGCATTCATTTCTCACGGTCCAGAAGAAAATTGCATCGGGCTCGCGGTGTTCGCTTCCAGCAGACGAGTTTTAAACTGAGGTACTACACATGGGTCCTCAATGGCGGTATGTCGGGTCACCGGATTTCCATGATGGGCATATACGTACGGTCGCTCAGACCGATGGGAGAATTGACGTGACGGTCGAGGGCGATACGGGAAAATTCTACATCGTCAGCTTTCACGGCGTCGAAAAGGTTGATATGTCATCGCCTCAGGGTATGATGTTGTATGCACTAAGTGAGTCTGAGACAGATACAGGATCACTGCTTTATTACGATTTTACTAATTGGTATTGCGATGAGCCTGACGAGCCAGAATCGAAGGCATTCTTAAGAATTATTGCGGCAGGGTTTACAATCGTCCCGTTGGCCGCGCCTTAATTTACAGATCAGCAATCAGGTGAGCGCAAAGAGGCCATACTTGAGAGTATGGCCTCTTTCGATCAGTTATTCAAAAGCAGCAACTAACAGTCCGGACCGAAGTCCTTCTCGAATGCCGCAGCCAGCTTCGCGCCCCAGTTGTTCTTGGGCTTCAGGCGGCCGCCGAAGAAGCGAAGGATGGGCGGCTCCTCATAAAATTCAAGACCGCCGATCATCTCGCGGTGTTCAAGAAGCCACTTGATGCGGTCGGTAGCATACAGGAAGTGAGACATTGTAAAGACGCGGCGCGGAACCGCCAGACGCAGAAGCTCGACATCGGAAGGCACATCGTTGCCCTGCTCATCGCGATCCATCGAGATCGTTCCGCGCTCCATGCCGCGGATGCCTGAGACGATGAACGCCGCCGCTGCCAAAGCTCCGGCAGGATATTCGGTCTGCGGAACATGAGGAATAAAGCGCATGGCGTCAAGATGGCAAGCCAATCCACCCGGAGGCGTCACTACGGGAACACCTTTTTCGATCAGACGTTCGGCAAAAAACTTGATGGCGTCCGCCGAGGAGCCGGCGATTTCAAGCTCTGTCATCTCGCGCATTCCGACTGCCATCGCCTCGATCTCTTTTGACGACATTCCGCCGTATGTGTAGAAGCCTTCGTAGACCGGCAGCCAGGGCCGTATCGCCGCGTCCAAATCCTTGCGGTTGGTGGCGATGAGGCCGCCGCGTACCATGCAACTCTTGCGCCCCGAGAGATAACAGAGATCAGACACCTGCATCATCTCCAGGACAATTTCTTTGATCGACTTCTTCTCATACCCCGGCTCGCGTTGGCGAATGAAATATGCATTCTCGGAGATCAAGCTGGCATCCAGCACCAGCGGAATGCCGAGAGGCGCGATCAGTTCCTTCACCTCGCGCAAATTCGCGAGCGAAAACGGCTGGCCTCCAATCAGATTGGTGGTCGCTTCCATGCGCACGAAGGGAATCTTGTCGACGCCATGCTCGTTAATCGCGGCCTTGAGGCGTCCGAGGTCCATGTTGCCTTTGAAGGGATATGTACTCTGAGTATTAAGAGCCTCAGGCCCGAATAGCTCAAGGACCGTTGCTCCCATCAGATTGAAGTGGGCCTTGGTGGTAGTGAAGTGATAATTCATCGGAATGAATGTGCCGGGCTTGATGAAGGCCTTGGCCAGCAGATGCTCGCAAGCGCGTCCCTGGTGAGCGGGCAGCAAATACTCATAACCGAGAATCTCTTTTACCGAATCCGCCAGCTTGTAAAAGCTATCCGAACCGGCGTAGGCGTCATCGGCCAACAGCATGGCCGATTGCTGAGTATCGCTCATGGCATTCGTGCCGCTGTCGGTCAGCATATCCATAAAAATATCGCGAGTGCGAAGAAGGAATGTGTTGTAGCCCGCGGCTTCCATTGCGAGCACGCGCTCGCGAGCCGGGGCCAGGTGGACTTTTTGCACGATTCGTATCTTGTGCATTTCAATAGGAATTTCAGTGCCGTTAGACAGACGTATGCTCATGAGTTAACCAACCAGAGGTGAATTTTGAGAACCCAGCAATCATTTCACATGGAAGGTACAAGTGTAAAACGCCGCAGCGAACTCGTATTCTGTGCTATAGTTCATAGTGTTAGGCAAGCCCATGAAGCTCTTCAAGACGAGGTGGTTCGCGCGCTTCGCACGGCAGGAGAAGATCGCAAACGCCGGTCTGCGCACGGCCATCGAACGAGCCGAGCGGGGCCTCATCGATGCCGATCTGGGTGGCGGACTCATCAAGCAGCGCGTCGCACGGCAGGGACATGGACGATCCGGCGGCTATCGCGTGATTGTGGCCTATCGCGCAATGAATCGGGCCGTATTTCTTTTTGGATTCGCAAAGAGCGAACGAGAGAATATTGGCTCGGATGAATTGATCTTTCTTCGAGAGCTTGCCAAGAACTGGCTTGCTGCTGATCACGCCAAGATTCGAAAGGAAATTGAGACTGGCAACTTACAGGAGATCGAAGATGACAAAGAAACTTAGCAACTTGTCCGAGGCAATTCTCGAAATGGCCGGCGACCAGCTTCGCAGCGGCCTGATGGACAAAGCAGCCTACGAAAAGATCACCGCTCGCCTGCTCGGCGCACAGCCGCTTCCCACAGCCAAACCAATCAAAAGTGGCGAAATTCGCAGCCTGCGGGAGCGCGCCAACATGAGCCAGGCCGCCTTCGCCCGCACTCTCAACCTGAGCGCAGGCTACATCTCGCAGTTGGAGCGAGGCACCAAGCAACCCAAAGGCCCGGCGCTCGCCCTGCTCAACGTCATCCGCCGCAAGGGGCTTGAGGCGATTCTCTAGTACTTTTGAAGGAACTTCTTCCATGCCAAAAGAGCGAAAATCTCCGCAGGAAAAGAAGCAGTTGGAATTCGAAAAGGACCACTTCACATTCGGGATGCATTCTTCTCGGACATTCCCAAAAGTATGGAAGCGAAAGAAGACTCAAGCCAATCGTGAGAGTCGCCGCAAGGGCGACAAACTTTTCGCTCCGATGAAGCCGGAGATGTCCTCCGAGGACGTCAACCTTGCCATGGGAGATGTCACGCTCAAACAAATCGCCAAGTCTCTGGTCGGCAAGCGACTGCGCAAATCGAGCACGGTAACCGTTGGCGAAAAGGTGAGGTTGATTCTAGAAAAGCGTGCTGAAACAGTTGGGCGAAGAGTGAAGAAGCATCAAAAGTTTGACCTCCTGGCAGCAGAAGCAGTCGGTACGCTGATGTCGCTTGACGATGAGCAACTAGTTGATTTTATCAGGCGCGCCGTGGTCTTCCTTCACGGCGGAGATCCGATCGAATGGGCACGAATCAAGCAATCGGAAGACCGCATCGACCGCGCTCTATCGTTCCTAGAGAGCCATCGGCGCGGATCAGCCGATGTACATGACGCTCTATGCAGGAATGAAGAGATACTTATCGCGTTTCGAGATTGGGCGACGAAGGCGAACCGCATTCTGGGTCGAGATCGCAGAATCGTACAAAGAAAGATCGTGCAGAAGGAAGCGACAGAGAAGAAGGTGAAGACGCTGCGCCGCCAAGCCGAAGCTAGATGCATGGGAAAATAATCGGCCCAAGCGCACAAAAGCCATGCCGTAGAGGCATGGCTTTTTGCTTTGATATTAATGCCGGCGATCACCTAATCTCCCACACAGTCACCCGTGCAGTACCATCGGCCCAGCGAGGCTTAACTTCCGTGTTCGGGATGGGAACGGGTGATCCCTCGCAGTATGGTCACCGGCAAACTT
>Ga0181520_10000996_pt1 | contig 59932 bp, 44 predicted proteins | sample PEATcosm2014_Bin_29_FD_132451 | JGI IMG/M metagenome (GOLD analysis project Ga0181520, IMG submission 132451) | Peatland microbial communities from MTU Mesocosm Facility, Houghton, MI, USA - PEATcosm2014_Bin02_30_metaG | ecosystem: Environmental > Terrestrial > Soil > Wetlands > Peat | place... | reverse complement strand
CCAGGCGACGCTCGGGTCGCACCCCTGCGTTGCCCTATCCTCCGCCTGAGACGACATTATTGTAACCACCAAAAACATGCAAACCACCCCTTGACCGACGACAGCGTTTCAGGGATAGGGTGATGCTGCCGGGTCATAGCTGCTTCTTCAGCCAGCGGAGCGTTTCGTCCCACATGGCTGGCGTGTATTCATGATGCACGCCCGGATAGAGGATGCCGCGGAAGTTCTCGTCCTTGCCATAGAGGCGGTAGAGATGCTCCTGAAAGCCGTTGATGGTGCGTACGCCGCTGGCCGGCGAGCCGGCGTCCCGATCGCCGGTAAGCGTCAGGTGGGCCCGCGGGGCGATCAGGCCGATGACGCTCTCCATGTCGATTTTCTCGTGCAACAGGCCCGGCACGAAATAATAGATGCCGTGGCCGTTCACTTTGCCGTCGCGAATGAGGTCCTGGTAGCGGGTCAAGCAGGAGACGCTGACGGCGACCTTGATGCGTTCGTCCAGGGCGGCCAGCCACCAGGTGCGGGTGGAACCCATGCTCAGGCCCATGGCGGCGATGCGCGTGGGATCGACTTCGGGTCGGGTGGCCAGATAGCTAAGCGCCATCTGGTCGTCGCGGACGATCATGCCCCACAGGGTGCGTCCCTCCCAGAGCAAGGTTTTCGAGAGGGCCGACTCGGTTTGCCCCCCCTCTTCCCGCTTGCCGGCCGGGCCTTGCCAGCGCCGCTCGCCAAAGCAGTAGGCGTCGATGCAAAAAACCACGTAACCGGCCCGCACCAGTTCCGGGCCGGTCACCAGGTTCTCGTTTCCCATCCCCGCGAAGGCGTGGAGGAAGAGTTCTTCCTTGCCCTGCGCATACTGGCCGCCGTGGTAGTGATGGTACAGGATGGCCGGCCCGCGGCCCTGGGCGCCGGCGGAAACCAGCAGGTATCCATAGACGGTATCGCCGATGCCGTTTTGGAAGGTGAGGTGTTCCCGGGTATAACCGTCGCACTGCTCCTTTTTCTGAATGGTGACTTTCGGGGTAAACAGCGGCGGCAGCTCGCCCAGCAGCCGCCAGAGTTTCTTACGCAACTCGATTCTCTGCTGCTCCCACTCCTGGGCCGAAGCCGGCCGCGGGGTGTCGAACGAGTGAAATCCGCCGCTCAGGATCGGCGGAACCGAATCTGCCGCGTGGCCGGAAGCCGCCAGGGAAGCCGTCATCATTGCGCCTACAAAAAGGAACCAAGGGGTTTTCACTGCGCGCTGTCCTTCTCGGTAGGGTGGGTCGAGCGCAGCGCTGACCCACCACGATCCGCGTTGGTCGAAATGTGGTGGGACTACGATCATCCCGCCTTGCGAAAGTCGCGGACTCGGTTGTTATAGGAGCAGGACAGGACGGCTGTCAAGCTTCGCGCCCGGCCAAACGCGACGGCTGGGCGCGGCTCTCTCCCCTCTCCTCTCGCCCCTGATTTGCGGTACAATGGCGGCTCCGCCACTTTCCTCCTACCCCATAGGTGCAGCCATGAGAAGAGCCGAACCGCTTTCACGTCGCGATTTTCTCCTTCGGGCGTCGGCCGTCGGCGGCGCGGCGCTGGCCGGCTCGTTGCTCGGCCCGGCAGTCGTCACCCGTCGGACGCTGGCCGGCGCGCCGGGCAAGGCCGACACCTGGCAGATTGGCTGCTATACGCGCCCCTGGGCCAAATACGATTATCGAACGGCGATGGACGCCATCGCCGAGGCCGGTTTCCGCTATTTGGGCCTGATGACCATCCACAGCCAGTCGAACCTGGTGATCTCGGTCGCCAGCACGTTGGAGGAGGCCACGCAAGTGGGCGAGGAAGCCAAGCAGCGCGGACTGCGGATTCCCTCGGTCTATGGCGGCGGCATCAACACGGCCAATCGCCCCGCGGCGGTCGCCGACTTGCGGCACCTGATCGATCTGTGTGCGGCCGCGGGGGCGAAAACGCTGCTCTTGGGCGGGGTCGGCACGCAGGCGCAGTCCGACGTTTACTTCCCGGCCGTCGCCGACTGTTGCGACTACGCCGCGGAAAAGCGGCTGCGATTGACGATCAAGCCGCACGGCGGCCTGAATGCCACCGCCGAGCAACTCCGCGATATCGTGGGCAAAGTCAACCACCAGAACTTCCGCGTCTGGTATGATGCCGGGAACCTCCTCTATTACTCCGACGCCAAGATCAATCCGGTCGAAGACGCCGCCGCGGTCGACGGCCTGGTGACCGGCTGGTGCGTCAAGGACTATCGGTATCCGCGGCAGGTGGACCTGACGCCGGGCACGGGGCAGGTCGATTTTCGGGCCGTTTTGGCCCGCCTAAAAAAGGGCGGATTCACCCATGGCCCACTGGTGATCGAAACGCTCGCGCCGGGCGACCTGCCGCACTTGTTGGCCGAGGCCAAGAAGGCCCGGCGGTTTGTCGAGACGTTAGTTACAGGCAGTTGAGGGCGGGGCACAACACGATACGCTGCAGGGAACGCCCTGCGTGGCGTTCCATGATCCGCCGCGACGTTCCGGGATTGGATTGACGCGTGAAATCGAACCACACACGTGGAACGGCACAGGCCGTTCCCTGGCTTGCAGGGTTCGGCCCACACCTCATCTTTTTCCACGACGTCTACCACAACAATTATAGGTCACAAGCGGCCGTCGGACGACACCACCCCGACGCGGGGAGCTGTTGGTTGCCAACCCGCGTCCGATTGCCTATACTGGCGAAGTTCTGTCATGCCGGGGGGGCTGCTCGCGCCGCGGGAAGCTGGCCTGTATTCGGAGAGCATCATGGCTGAGGGGAAGACGTTGACGAGGGGCCAGTGGTTTGCGCTGGTGGCGGCTTTCACCGGCTGGATGTTCGACGGCGTGGAGATTGGACTGTTCCCCCTCGTGGCCCGACCCGCGCTGCAGGACCTCTTGAAGGTCACCAGCGACGAACAAATCGTCTCCGTGATGAGCATGATCATTGCCTGCTTCCTGGTGGGCGCGGCGTGCGGCGGCTTCGCCTTTGGTTGGCTGGGCGACAAGATCGGCCGGGTCCGCACGATGTTCCTCAGCGTGTTGACATATTCGCTTTTCATGGGTTGTGGCTATTTTGCCCAGCAGGCGTGGCATCTCGCGCTGTTTCTGTTCATCTCGGCCCTGGGGATGGGCGGTCAATGGTCCTTGGGTGTGGCCCTGGTAATGGAATGTTGGCCGGAACGGCACCGGCCGAAGCTGGCCGGGGCCATTGGCGCGGCGGCCAACGTCGGTTTCCTATTCATTGCCCTGGTGGCGCTTACGCGGTCGATCACGGTGACCGATTGGCGGTGGATGATGGTCGTGGGCGCCAGTCCCGCCCTGCTCTCGCTGTTCATCATCTGTTTCGTTCCCGAATCGGAACGTTGGCAGGCCGCGGTCAGGAAAGGCGGCCGGAGCCCGATCGTCGTGATCTTCAGCCGGGGGCTGTTGAGCAAGACCCTGCTGGCGATGGTCTTTTCGGCCATTCCTTTGATCGGCACGTGGGCCGCCGTCTCGGCATACCTTCCCACCTGGGCCGAGGCCATGAAGGAGACGGAAACCGGCAAGAGCCTGCTTTCCCCGAAAGACCTGGCAAAGCTGGAAGCGGCAAAAACGCCCAAGGAAAAGCAGGTGATCTTGGGGAAATCGCTCACGCCCGAACAGTGGCAAGAGCTGCGCGGGAAAGGCTCCCATGCCAAAGCCTTGACGCAAGCCATGATGGCGATCGGCTCGATCATCTGTTGCTATGTGGCCGCGACGATCGGCGGAGTTTTTGGACGCCGGCCCGTCTACTTTGTCCTTTGCTTCCTCTCGTTGATCTCATGCTACTACTTGTTCCATTACCTGACCGTCGTCGATACCTGGTTCATGATCGTGGCCACCAGCGTGGGCGGCATCACGGCCGCCTTCTACGGCTGGCTGCCCCTCTACCTGCCCGAGTTGTTTCCCACGCGGGTGCGCGCCACCGGTCAGGGACTGTCGTTCAATTTCGGACGCATCGTGGCGGCCGTAGGGACGCTCTGCCAAGGGCAGTTCGTGGCGCTGTTTCACGGCGATTACGCGCGGGCGATGGGCACCGTCACGCTGGTCTATCTGGTGGGCATGGTCCTCATTTGGTTCGCGCCGGAGACCAAGGGAAAACCGTTGCCGGACTAGCCGGCCACACGAGACAGGAGTTCGCACATGAATTATTCTCACCCCTGGATGTTTGGCGGCCTGGTCTTGATGGCCACGGGAGCGCTCTTACTCTGGCAAGAGGGGCGCGAGCCGAGCGCCCGGGCCGATCCGCCCAAGCCGTCCGCCGGCGATCTCTACCGGTGGAAGGACCTGTTCGACGGCAAGACCCTCAACGGCTGGAAGCCGACCGAGTTCGGCGGCGAAGGCAAGGTCGAGGTCAAAGACGGCCGCATCGTCATGGAGATGGGCGGCATGATGACCGGCATTACCTGGGCCGGCAGCGTGCTCCACAACAACTACGAACTGCAACTGGAGGGAATGCGGCTGGACGGATCGGACTTCTTCTGCACCACGACGTTCCCGGTCGGCAAGGACCCCTGTACGTTGGTCGTCGGCGGTTGGGGCGGCATGGTGGTCGGGTTGTCGAACGTCGATCACGAAGACGCCTCGGAGAACGGGACGACCAAGACCATGAGCTTCAAGAACAAGCGGTGGTACCGCGTGCGGCTCCGCGTGACCGATGCCGCCGTCGAAGCTTGGATCGACGATCAGAAGATGGTCGACCAACCGCGGAAAGACCACCAGTTCGGCATCCGCATCGAGTGCGAACAGAGCCGGCCACTGGGCATTTCCACCTGGGGCACCGCGGGCGCGGTGCGCAATATCCGCATCCGCGCCCTCCCGCCGGCCGAAGTCCGCGCCGTCGAGGAGCAACAGAAACGGTCGGCCGACGGCAGCTCCGGGAAGTAGAAAGAATAGGCCAAGAAATTGCAAATGCCGTGTCTGGGCCGTTTTACCGGCAACCAGACACGGCACTGTTTTTTTGAGCACCAGCGAATCGGCGGCAGCCCGACGGCCGCCGAAGGCGGTTTCCCGTTTACTGACTGACCGGGGTGTGATGCCACTGGTTCAAGGCGACGGGCACGGCAACGGCAGTCGCGACGATACCGGCGATCACGATGGGATTGGTCAGAAGCATCTTCAGCCCGCCGCCGTCGCCGTTCTGCGTGTAGTGGACCACGTTGCTGTCCACCGCGGAACTTTGCGTGTACAGGATGGCGCCGTTCTGGGCGACCGGCGGGGCCGTTCCCGGCGACCACAGACGATAGATACCGTGTCCCTGCAGTGTGGAGACCTGGTACACACCGCCTTTGAGCCCTTGCACGGCAAAACCGCCGTCAGCCGCGGTGGTGGCTGCCGCCACGTCGCGATCTTGGGTTCGGATATAGACGGGCATACCCGCCGCCCCGGCTCCTTGGGCGTTTATGACTTGACCGTGGAGCACGCCACCGTCAGCCAGTGCGACATCCAAGATTGCCGGTGCCGGTTCCGCGGCGAAGGCAACCTGGGGCACACAAATACCCATCGCCGCTAGCGTTAGCACCACGCCTCGAACAAATCTGACGGTCCTCATTTTTGGTCTCCGGTAAGGTTCCCGATTGATTTGGCTACATACCCCTACGGTGGCAGGTGAAGCTTAAGTTTTGGCGGTTTTCGTCTTCCGGTGATACTTATTATGCCAAAAGCTCCGTCAATACGCGTCCATTTATATCGGTCTGGCCGGCGTGCCTTCTGAAATAAACGTTCGCAGGAACCATCCGGTCCATGCGGACTTTGTCGGTTTTCGGATTCCCGCGGGCACGGTCCCCCCTCCAACGACGGCGGCCGGATGCCGACAGCAGAGGTCCACGGCCGCTTCGCGGCCGGCCAGTTCGGCCACCCGCTCGAAAGCCGCCTTCAACAGCGGCGGACGGCCTTTCGTCCCGTGCGCATCGGTGCTCACGAAATGGACGAGTCCCTGTTCGAGTAACGATTCGGAGAACATTTGGATGGACGACCCAAACAGGCCCGTGAGGCTGGCCCCCGTCACCTGCAGCAAACAGCCGCGTTCGACCAACGGCCGCAGCACGCCGGGCTGGTTGAGGATGCCGCGGTTGCGTTCCGGGTGGGAGAGCACGCCCACGAGGCCGGCCGACTTCAACTCGCCGAGCAGACGATCCAAGGGTAGATAGACGTCGTGCGGCAATTCCAAGAGCACGAAGCGGCGACGGTCGCCCAACGTGAGAACCTCGTCGCTGCGAATTTTTCGCACCAGATCGGGCTCAATACGCACGTCGGCCCCGGGAAGCACGCGCAGGGGCACGCGCCGCTGATCGAGAAGCTGCTGAAAGCGGGCCGCCGCCGCGCGAATCATCGCCGCCGAGTTCTTGGCGAAATTGCCCAGTTGATGGGTGGTGGCGACGATCGTGCCAATGCCGTCGGCGACGGCCATTTCGGCCATGGCCAGCGCTTCCTCGGCAGCGGCCGGGCCATCGTCCAGCCCCGGCAATAGATGGCAGTGAATATCGACGAAGGGTTCGCTGTGACTCATGCGTTCGGGCTCTTTAGCGGTTGACGGGATGGGGGTTCTCGGCGGTGGCCGGCGGCTGGCTTTCCAGCCGTCCCTTGACGGCCTCGCGGAGTCGGGTTTCGACGAGCTGATCGCTGGGCGCTCGCTGCTGGCACCAGCGCCAGTGCGACTCGGCTTCGCCGAACAGGCGCTGCCGCGACAAACAGGACGCAAGCTGGAGATGAGCCTCGTAATCACCCGAATCGCACTCGACGGCGTTGCGGGCGCAGGCCAGAGCTTCCGTTTCGTCACCGAGCTGGCTGTGGAGCGACTGGGCTTCGAGCCAGGCTTGCACGGCGGGGGGGCCGTGCAACGTGACAGCCTCGCTTTGCGCTTGTTCGGCGCGGCGCCGCGCCAGCGAGCGCAACTGTTCCGCAGGACAGCGTTTCTCACACGTTACGTGCAAAAAACGCAGGCCCCGCAGGTCGGGCTGGAATTCGCGGAGGATGAAGTCGATCAGGACCGGCAGGTTTTCCGGGGGCGTACTGCCCACCAGATCGCCCATCAACTGTTCTTGCTGCCGACGGCCGGCGCAAAAAGCAAGCTTGGCGTAGGCCAGCCAGCGGGCAGGATCGCCGGCCAGGAGCGCCGCGCTGCCGGCAGCGTACAGCACGGCGCCCTCGCGGGGCCGCACCCGCACGGCCTGCTCAATGCACGTGTGCTTGGCCTGGGCATCGGCTCCCATGAGGAACGACAGATCGGCCAAATAGAGGTAGCCGCGCCCCTCCAGAGGGCACAGCCGCAGCGCCTGGCGCGTATGGTAGAGCGATCGCTCCAGGTGCACCCAATGTTCTCCCACCGCCCGTGCCAGCCAGGTGGTCAGTGCCTTGCGGGAGGAAAAATGTGATTGAATGGCCGCATCGCGGATATTGGCCAGCGACATCGGATTGTCCGCTGCCTGTTGCAACGTCTCGAACAACTGCCGATGGGCCCCGGCCAGCGCCAGATGGGCCGGCAGGTGGCTCGGTTGCCAACGCACCACGTTTTCCAGGCGGCTGATCCACTGGCGGTACTTTTCCGCTTCGGCCGAGGCGGTGCCGGGCGCCGCGGGCGAAACCGGCGTTATGTCTTGGACGATCAGGTGCTCGTCCCAATACGGTTGGGCCACGGCAGGCCCTACGCGGTTGACGATCATCGCGCCGCCAATCAACGCCACGCAGGCCGTAACGGCCAGCGAGAGGAGCGGGGAGAGCGGAGAGAGAAGAGAGGAGAAAGGAGACGGCTGAACGGACACGCCCTCTCTCCCCTCTCCTCTCTCCCCTCTCCCTTTTTCCCGCTCTCCCCTCCTCTTTCTTCCAGCCAGTTGCTTCACCCGACAAGCACAGGCGGCCAAGATGGCCACCATCGCCGTACAAGCGGGCACGTACCAGATGAAGTCCACGCAGGCGTGCGCTACCGTGGCCGCCAGGCTCGCCGCAATCGCCGCGGCGCACGCCCTTAACCGCCGCGGGTGGGAAGGCCGAACGCCGTACGCGCACCACGACCCGCAGAGGACGATTCCTCCCAGCGTGAGGGCCAGGCCGAGGAAGCCCGTTTCCAGGGCAATTTGCAGATAGCAATTCTCGGCGTGCGTATACACATAATCCTCGTCGAGGACGGCATCGATATACAAGGGATAAACGTGGGAAAAGCTTCCCACGCCCGTTCCCAGCAGAAAATGATGCGGGGCGGCTTTGACGGCCGCGGCCCAAATGATCCGTCGCCCGGCACACTGGTCCAATCGTTCGAGCGATCCGGAGGAAAAATCCTCCAAGCGGTTGCTCACCCGATCGAAGCCGAAAATCCCCAGCGATGCGCCGATCAGCAAACCGACGGCGGCCACCACGACGAGCAACCGACCGCTAAACGACGACGCCCAATAACAGAGGGCGGCGCAAACGGTGGCGGCGATGAAGAGGGCCGCGATTCCCCCGCGCGAAAGCGACAATAACGCGGCGAACAGGACGATGCCTAGCGCCAAGCCCAAGAGGTAGATCTTCCGTTCATCGCCACGGCGGTCGGCGGCCGGCAGCCGGTCGGCCGCGCCCCGCCCCCGGCGCGACGCGTCTTGCAGCCACCACAGCAGGGGACCGGTTCCCAAGGCCAGAAATTGGGCGAAATGATTGCGATTGGCGAAACTCCCCTTCGCCACGTCGGAGGTGGGCGAGAACGGGTGCTGATAGAACCAGAGGAACTTGCCGTTGCTGGTGAGCAGTTGCACGATGCCCAACAGGCCCATGCCCACGGCCGCCAGGGCGCACCAACGCAGCAGTCGCTCTACGTCCTCCAGGCCCTCGATCCGCTGCACGACGACGAGAAACAGGAAGACGAAATCCAGGAACAGCACCAAGCCCGCCCGGGTCTCGCCGGGAGCGAACGAGACATAGGACCAGGTGCCCAAGGCGCAGGGCCCCGCCCCCTGGTTCCACAGCGGCAACAACTCGGCGGTGCGCGGCGCGAGCCGCCCGAGCAGCCACGGCGGCAGGGGCACCACCTGCAACACGACCAGCGCGAGCCCGGCCAAGAGCAACGGCACGGCCCACGTCGGCCGCCAGCGGGCATCGTTTCGCAAGCACCGGCGGAGGCTCCACGCACCAACCGCGGTCACCGCCAATATCGTCAGGACGAGTTGTCCGACCGCATGCCGCCCGCCCATCAGCAGCGGCACGACGAAGATCACGCCGGCCAGGCAGCCGTCGACAATCTGAAGCAGCACGTGGTCCGACGATCGTCTGCTGGCATGAAACATGGTGGTATATCCCGGTACCTCCGTGACTGATCACTTTCGCAGACAAGCCACCCACCTTTAATACAAGTTCATGCTAGCCCCAACGCCGAAGCGCACGAACGTCTGAATAAGATCGTAGGTCATCGTGATCGGCGTCTGCTCCACGGTGACGGTGTCGCCGGGGGCCAACTGGACGTTGTCGCCGCCATTTTTGGCCGCCTGGAGGCTCACAGCAATGCGTACCGGTTCCTTGTCGCCGGCCCGCTTGCGAATGACGAGTATGTCTTCGGCGACAGGATTGGAAACGCCGCCCCCCAGGGCCAGGGCGTCGAGAACGCGTATTTCCTGGTTGGTCGGGTAGGGGAATTCTCCCGGTTTGCGCACCAATCCGATCACGTAAATCGGCTTCAGCGTCCGCTTCATCACGTGAACCACGTCGCCGTCGCACAGTTCGGGCACTCTCATGCCGCCCGCCGCCGCGGTGGTCAAATCCACTTTGATGATCGGCACTCCGGCGGCCAGCGGCGATTGCTGGTAGGAAGCCAACGCAGTAGCCCCGTCCGGGCCCACCGCCACGGGCGGCGCAGACATCGGTTGCCGCGAGTCGGTGTGACGAATTTCCACTTCGGTGCCCGCCTCTTTGGTCAAACCGCCGGCGGCCACCAGCGCCGTCATCAGCGAACTACCTCCGCGCGGCAAATCGACCAGCCCGGGCTTGTTGACGGCTCCCACGACGGTGACCTTGCGGGTGCGGCACTGCCGCATGGTCATGGTGATGCACGGATTACGAAAGATGCCCCGCATCACGCTCTGGGCGTTGACCATCTGCTCGGCGCGCACGACCTCCATGCTCCCCACGTTCACCTGGCCCACCAAGGGCACGATGATGGTTCCATCGTCGGCCACGCGGACGGGCGTGGTCGTGGCGGTGAGCTTGCTGAAGTCGTTCACCATGCTCACGTCCAGCACGTCGCCCGGCTGAATGACCTCGGTGCTGACCGAGTGCTCGGTCAATCCGCTGAGATCGATGCTCTCCATATCCAAGACATGGGGGGCCACCAATTCCGGCGGCAAACTAGCGGCGCGATAAGTCCCTGAATTGCAACCCGCGCCGAGGGCCGTCACCACGAGAAATCCGGAAATGAACCAGGAGCACCGTGTGCGGTGGAGAGCTTGAGGCGGCATGGTTGTCATCTGGTTTGGCGGCTTGCGATGAGATGCCACACAGTCCGAGCCGGAGAGGCTCCACGAATTGACACGCTCTACGAATAGGGGGCGGAGAATAGCCGATGGCCGCTCATGCCGTCAAGGCCGGATTGCTAGCGAGCGCAGCAGTCCTTCGGCCTTGTGCCAGGTTTCCTCGTACTCCCTCGCCGGGGTGGAATCCGCCACCACGCCGCCGCCCACCGAAAATTGCCACCACCCGCGGCCGGCCACCATGGTGCGGATCAAAATGCTGAGATCCATCGCCCCCTGGAAACCGAGATAGCCCAGCGAACCGCAATAGGCGCCGCGGGCAGTCGGCTCCAATTCCGCGATGATTTCCATGGCGCGAATCTTCGGTGCCCCGGTGACCGACCCGCCCGGAAAGGCCGCCCGCAGCAAGTCGATCGCCGAGCGGGACGGCCGCAATTGGCCACAGACGGCCGACACCAGGTGCAACACGTGCGGATAGGCCTCGACGCCGCACAACTGGCTCACCCGCACGCTCTGGGGCGTGCATACCCGGGCCAGATCGTTCCGCAACAGATCGACGATCATGACGTTTTCCGCCCGATCTTTCTCACTGGCCGCCAGTTCGGCCGCGGCCAACTGGTCGAGGCGGGGATCGCCCGAGCGCGGTCGGGTCCCCTTGATCGGCCGTGTCTCCACCGAGCCCTCGGCCAGCCGCAGAAAGCGTTCGGGCGAGGAACTGACGATCTGAAACGCGCCCAGATCGAAATAGCCGGCCATCGGCGCCGGGTTGCAGCGCCGCAGCCGCCGATAGAGCGAGACGGCATCGTCGCGGGCCGGCGCCAGCAAGCGCTGCGACAAGTTCACCTGAAACACGTCGCCGGCGTAAATGTAGTCGATCGTCCGCTGGACGGCCTTCAAATACGCCTGTTTGGAGAAATTGCTGGTGACGCCGGGCACGTCGGCCAGCACGTATTGAGGCGCCAATTGCACCGCGGCAAGGTCCTGTTCCGGCGTCCCTGGCGCCCCCGTCTCGGCGGCACCCGACGGGCGTTCGCCCCCCCTGCCAGCAAGCCAGCCGCGCATTTGGGCCATGCGCTGGGCGGCCCGCCGGCACCGGCGGGAAGGCTCGGTTTCGGGCCATCCCTGCGAAATGATCCATGCCCGCCCGGCAGCGTGATCGAACGCCACGACGACGTCGTACAAGCCCATGGCCAGGGCGGGCACGCCGAACTCATCGACGGCCGCCGCCGGCAGGCGTTCCAAGCTGCGGGCCAGATCGTAACCGAGCAGCCCGGCGGCCCCCCCTTGGAACGGGGGCAGTTCCCTCACGGCGGCCGCGACGAACGGTTCCATGCGCGCGGCCAAGACGCCCAGCGCATCGCTGCCGTCGGCTGGAAGTTGTAGGAAATCGAACGGGTCAACCGCCAGAAAAGAATATCGCCCCAGCACCGGGTGACGCAGGGCACTGTCGAGAAACAAACAGTGCGGCAGACACGCCAGCCGCACGAACGCGTCTTCCGGCTCGGGCGCCGGCGCGAGTTCCTCGATCACCGGTGAATCGTCAGACCCATTCACACGGAAAACATTACTACCAGTAGTAAGGACGGGGGCGATAATAGCGCGGGCCCCAATAGGGCCCCACTCCCACGACAACCGGCGGCGGCGGCTGCTGCTCGACCACCACCGCTTGCGGCGGCGCTTGCGCCGGAGTTGCTTGCATCGTGGCAATCACCCGTGCGCTAATGCCTTGCTGCTGCAGGGTGACCAGATCTTGGGACTGTAAGGGGACAGCGCCGTGCACGCGAATCTGATTGAGAATGAGTTCCTCGTTCACGTTCGCATGGGTCATGGCGATGACGTCACTGGGCGTGACGGCGCCGGGACTTATCTGGCGGCCCAGTTGTTGGGCAATCAGCTCCCGATTCCGCTTGTCCATATCGTCCTGGCTATGGCCGATGGCGGCGCCTGCCAAGGCGCCGGCGCCGGCTCCGATGGCTGCCCCGGCCCCGGCATGGCCGGTGGCGGCGCCAATCAAGGCCCCGGTGCCTGCGCCGAGCAACCCGCCCACCACGGCTCCTTCACCGGTATGGGGGTCCGACTCGCAGCCCACCAACGAAACGACTGTCAGCATGAGACTGACCGACGATAGGAAGAACCGAGGCGTCCGTGCCACAGTCAGCTCCTGATTCTAGAGATATTCTGACGATCGAACCTTGAGTACCTTAGCATATATCGGTAAAAGAGCCACGAATTATCGGTCGTTGAGGCCCCGCAGTCAAGAAAGACTAGGATAGATAGGGAATAGGCGTGGACTGCTCAGGCTCAGCAGACCGATGCTCGGCCCGTCAATAAGCCGGCTTCACGCGGGAGATCGCTCTGCGGCGCCTACTTTTATCTCCCTGCCGGCCCATTGCCGGCACGCCCGCAGAACGCCCGCTACGTCCAATCCCAGGTCGCTGAGCAGCTCGCTCCGGCTGCCGTGCTCGATGAACCGATCGGGGATGCCAAGGCGGTGGATACCGCTGGTATCCAGTCCGGCATCCGAGGCGGCTTCCAGGACCGCGCTGCCGAAACCGCCCATCAACGCCCCTTCCTCGACCGTGACGACCAAGGGAGATTCGGCCACGGCCCGCAGGATGGCCGCCCGATCCAACGGTTTGACGAAACGAGCGTTCATGACGCCGAAGTCGAGATTCTCGTCGGCCAAACGGTGGGCAACTTGGACACAGGCGCCGAGGAGCGTACCGCAGGCGATCAACATGCCATCGCTGCCCCAGCGGAGCACCTCGGCCTTGCCCAGTTCCAGGGGCGTGGCCGCCCGATCGCCGGTTTCCGCGGCCGCCTTGGGATAACGGAGCGTGGTGGGGCCGTCGTGCCGCAGTGCCCAGTCAATCATCGGCGCGACGTCGGCCGCGCCGCCGGGGGCCATGACCACCAGATTCGGCAGCGGCCGCACATAGGTCAAGTCGAAAACGCCGTGGTGCGTGGGACCATCGGGACCGACCAGCCCGGCACGATCCATCAAGAGCATGACGGGCAGGTTCTGCAGCGCCACTTCCTGGAAGATCTGGTCGTAGGCCCGCTGCATGAACGTGCTGTAGATGTCCACGATCGGACGCAAGCCGGCCTTGGCCAGCCCGGCGGCGAAAGTAATGGCGTGCGACTCGCAGATGCCCACATCGAAGAAGCGGTCGGAAAACTCGCTGCGGACCGGTTCGAGCATGTTGCCCTGGCACATGGCGGCCGTGATGACCACGACCTTGGGGTTGACGCGCATCGCGGCCAGCACCGCGTCGCGAACCAACTCGGTATACGGCGGCCGGCCGGAGGAGCGTTTCAAGGGCACCACCGAGCCGTTGTGGCGTTCGAAGGGCGCGGGGGCGTGGAAACGGGTCGGATCCTGAGCCGCGGGCGGAAAACCATGCCCCTTCTCGGTCACCACGTGCAACAGCACCGGACCCTGGAACTGCCGCACCATGCTCAGATATTTCTGCAACTGGCGGATGTTGTGCCCATCGACGGGGCCGATGTAGCGGAAACCGAGATCCTCGAAAAACATGCCGCCCAGGAGCCCCGCCTTGATCGCATCCTTCATCTGCAAGAGGAACCGTTCGACCGGATCGCCGATCACCGGCATGCGGTTGAGCATGCGTTGCACTTCCGCCTTCAGCCCGGTGTAGAAGGTCGCCATGCGGAGGCGATCGAGCGATTGGGCCAGGCCGCCCACCCGCGGGCAGATCGACATTTTGTTGTCGTTGAGGATGACGATGAGGTTCTTCTTCAGGCCGCCGGCGTTGTTGAGGGCCTCGAAGACCAGTCCGCAGGGAAACGCGCCGTCGCCCACCACCGCCACGACGTAGCGATTGTCCCCTGCCCGCAACAGCTCGTCGCCGCATTTCAGTCCCAGGGCCGTGCCCACGCTACAGCCGGCGTGGCCGGTCATGAACAGATCGTAGTCGCTTTCGGCCGGGTTGGGGTAGCCCATCAGGCCGCCCTTGGTCCGTATCGTGTGGAACTCGTCGTGCCGGCCCGTCACCATCTTGTGGGCGTAGACCTGGTGGCCGGTGTCCCAGATCAAGCGGTCGCGGCGGAAATCGAACGTGGTATGGAGTGCCAGCGTCAACTCGACGACACCCAAGTTCGAGGCGAAATGGGCCGTCCGCCGCGCCGCCAGGCGGCACAGCGCCTCGCGCATCTCGCCGGCCAACAGCTCCAGTTCTTTATGGGAGAGTTTCTTCAGATCGGCAGGCGAATTGATGGTCGAAAGCAGTTTGTCCATCAGTGATTTCTATCCAAGATGTAGCGCGCGAGCGTCTGCAGATCCTCGGCTTGGCTGCCGAAAGACGCCAGCGCTTGACAGGCCGCGACAATCGATTGTTCCGCACGCTGAACGCTTGGTTCGATACCGAGCAAGCCGGGAAAGGTGAGCTTGCCCCGCCGGGCATCCTTGCCCACCTGCTTGCCCATCGCCGCCTGGTTGCTGCGCACGTCGAGCAGGTCGTCGGTAATCTGGAAGGCCAACCCGATGCGGCGCCCGTAAACGTCCAAGGCGGCCCGTTGCTCGGCCGTGGCCCCGGCCACCATCGCCCCCAGTTGTAAGGAAACCTGGATCATCGCGCCGGTCTTGCGGCGGTGGATGGACTCCAGAGCTTCCAACGAAGGGGGGATTTCTGTGCTGAAAGTTCCGATTTGAGATTCCTGACCACTGAACCCTGAACCCTGAACCCTATCGCCCGAGCCCCTTTCCGCCTCCATGTCGTCCGCCTGTCCGCCCACCATGTTGCAGGCGCCGGCGGCTGCGGCCAAGGCGGCACAACAGGCCGCCGCGACCGCCGGCGGCTGAACCTCGCCGGCCAGCACCTCGAACGCCAAGGTCAACAGCGCGTCGCCGGCGAGAATGGCCAAGGCTTCGTCGAACGCCTTGTGACAAGCCGGCCGCCCCCGCCGCAAATCGTCGTTGTCCATCGCCGGCAGGTCGTCGTGAATGAGCGAGTAGGCGTGGACCATCTCGACCGCGCAGGCGGCTGGCAACGCCGCCTCGATCGTCCCGCCGCAGGCCTCGGCGGCCAGCAGAACCAACATCGGCCGCAAACGCTTGCCCGGCGCCAAGAGGCTGTAGCGCATCGCTTCGCGGAACCGCGGCGGACACCCCTCGCCCAACTCGGTCCGGGCGACAAGGGCCGCGTCGATTTGCGGGCCCAGCGCCTGGACAAGTTCTGCAAACGAAAGGCACAGCGTGTTTGCCATCAGACGATTGTCTATCCCCGCTATTCCGTCATGCCAAGCAGAGCGAAGCATCCCCCGCTCTGTCATGCTGAGCGAAGCGAAGCATCTCCGCGTGGAGATCCTTCACTTCGCTCAGGACGACCGACGCTCAGGACGACCGAATGGCGAACCACGAGACGGAATCGTGGCACCCCCCATCACCCCCCAGTTTACGATATATTTCCTGGCTCGTCCATACCTGGGGCCCCGGATTGCGGGTTACAGGCTCCATGGTCGGGTGGCAGGGGGCGGGCGGGGCGGCGCCGGACGCGGCGTTTGCCGGGCTCGTCCTGGTCGAACGTGGCCGCGTCATCGAAGGGCTGGGTGACCGGATTTCCTTCGGCATCCACGCCGCTAAGCAACTCGATGCGGCGTTCGGCCTTTGCGAGCAACTCGAAAGACTGCCGCAGCAGCTTGACGCCCTCCTCATAGCGTTCCAGCGATTCATTCAGTCCCAGATCGCCGTCTTCCAGGAGATGCACGATCTCCTCCAGGCGTTTCAGAGCATCTTCAAAGCTGATATTGGTGTCCATCAGAGCGCCCCAGGGTACGCGGAAACCTACTCCCACTCGATCGTGGCCGGCGGTTTCGAACTGATGTCGTACACCACGCGATTGACGCCCTTGACCTCGTTGATGATGCGGGTGGAGATACGAGCCAACAGATCGTAGGGCAGATGGCTCCAATCGGCCGTCATGAAGTCCTCGGTGCGGATCGAGCGGACGGCCACGACGTCGGCATAGGTCCGCGCATCGCCCATCACGCCCACGCTCTGCACCGGCAACAGCACGGCAAAGGCCTGGGCCGTCTGGCGATACCAACCGGCTTGCTTGATTTCGGCCACGACGATGGCGTCGGCCTCGCGGAGCACGTCCAACCGCTGCTTCGTTACCTCGCCCACGCAGCGGACGGCCAAACCCGGTCCGGGGAACGGATGACGCCAGACGATGTCTTCCGGCAAACCGAGTTGGATGCCGAGCTTGCGGACTTCATCCTTGAACAGGTCGCGGAGCGGCTCGATCAGCTCGAACGCCAGGTCCTCGGGAAGTCCGCCCACGTTGTGGTGCAGCTTGATCGTGGCGGCCGGACCATCGGGGGTCCCGCCGCTCTCGATAACGTCGGGGTAGAGCGTGCCCTGAGCGAGAAAACGGGCGTTCTCGATCTTCGCCGCCTCGTCGGCAAAGCACTCGATGAAGGCATGGCCAATGCGGCGGCGCTTTTCCTGCGGATCGACGATGCCCGCCAACGCAGAGAGAAACCTGTCTTCCCCCTTGACCACGTGGAGATCGGTGTGAAAGTGCTGCGTGAACTCGCGAATGACCGACTCCTCTTCGTCCTTGCGCAGCAGTCCGTTGTCGACCAGGATGCAGGAAAGCTGCGGGCCGATGGCCTGCGCCAGCAGGGCGGCCACGACAGAGGAATCGACGCCGCCGGAGAGCCCACAAATCACCCGGGCATCGCCCACGCGCTGGCGGAGGGCGGCGATGGTCTCGCGGGCGAAATCGCCCAACTTCCACGTTCCGGCACAATGGCACACCCCCTGCAGAAAGTTGGCGAGGATTTTGGCCCCTTGCGGCGTGTGGGTGACCTCGGGGTGAAACTGCAAACCGTAGACCGGCAATTGCCGGTGCTTCACCGCGGCCAGCGGGCAGGTGTCGGTAGCGGCCAGCGGCTCGAAATCGCCGGCGCCCTCGGACACCTGGTCGCCATGGCTCATCCAAACCTCGATCTCGGCCGGCAGCCCGGCAAACAATTCGTCAGGTTGGCCGATTTGGCAGCGAGCCCGGCCATATTCCCGCCGCGACGTGCCCTGCACCCGGCCGCCTAGCGCCTGGCAGGCAATGTGCAGCCCGTAGCAAATGCCGAGCACGGGCACTCCCAGGCGGAAGACCTGGGGATCGCATTGCGGTGCCCCCGGCTCGTAGACGCTGGCGGGGCCACCGGAGAGGATAATGCCCTTGGGAGCCAACTCGCGAATGCGCTCCGCTGGCAGATCGTGGCGCACAATCTCGCAATAGACGTGCTGCTGCCGCACGCGGCGGGCGATCAACTGGGCATACTGCGACCCGAAATCGAGCACCAGCACTTTTTCGTCGGCCAACCGCTGCATCGCCTACCCTCTGGGGGAAACCGCGTATTATAGCCCCGCCGGGCAGGCCCGAACAGAGGCCGGCATTACGCTAGTTCTACATGTGAAAATTATTGTGACGGCTAAACAAACGCCCCGGGACGGCGATCCCGGGCATCGCCCGCGCCGCGTGGACGCGGCTAAACAGGGCATTGGTTCTCTGAGTTGCAATCGCCGTCGGGCCGGATGCCGCCACCGTTGCCGAGCGGAACGATGCCCACTATCATATCTGTTTGGAAAGCGGGGCAAAAACAGCGTGGAAATCTCTGTCGGGACATAGGCTGAAAACGTGCTGATCCTGTTGACAAACGACGATGGAATCTACGCCCCGGGGCTGGCGGCCCTCGAACGCGAATTCCGTCATTGGGGCGACGTGGTGGTGGTGGCCCCGGCCACCGAACAAAGCGGCGTGGGCCACGCCATTACGTACCTCACGCCGCTGACGGTCAAAGAGGTCTTTCGCGACGACAATAGCGCTGACGAGCGGCGCTGGGGTTGGGCCGTGCAAGGCAGTCCGGCCGACTGCGTCAAGATCGGCATTCACGAGTACTGCCCCCGTCCGCCCGACCTGGTCCTCAGCGGCATCAACAGCGGGCTGAACGCCGGCATCAACATTCTGTATTCCGGCACGGTCGCCGCCGCCATCGAAGGGGCCTTCTTCGGCATCACCAGCGTGGCCGTCTCGCTCGAGTTCGACGAGCACGCCAGTTTCGACAAAGCGGCGCGGCTGGCGCGGCAGATCCTGGAACAGGTGCTCGAAGAAAAGAGCCCCGAGCCGCAACTCTACAACCTGAACATCCCCACCGCCGCCCTGAGCGGCACGCCCAGCATCGACGTGGTGCCGATGAACGTCAGCCGCTACGGCGACCGCTTCGAGAAACGGGTCGATCCCTGGGGCCGCGAATACTACTGGCTCATCGGCGGTCCGGCGGCCGACACGCCCGGCCACGAAACCGATCTGTCGGCACTGGCCAAGGGAAAAGTCACGATCACGCCGCTGGACTACAACATGACGCGGCAAGCCGTTTTGGCAGAGATGGAGCAATGGCGGTTTCGGCTGTCGGAAAAGAACGGCGAACATCCGGGCGGCAACGTGGCCGAGATGCCTTCGCCGCCGGTGCGAACATAACCCAGAAATGATCGAAAGAGGTGGGCCAATGCGCATTGATCTCCGATATCCCCTCTCCCGCCGGGAGAGGGCTAGGGTGAGGGCATCCCGTTGGCTGGGCGGTGCTGTGGGTTTAGCATGCTTAACGCTGACGGTTGTTTTGTTCGTGGGTTGCGGACCTAGTAAGCCGGCCGCTCCTCCGCCCCAGACGACGGCGCCGGCCGCCGAGGCCGCGACGGCGCCGCCGCAGCCGTTGTCGGCGCCTGCTCCCCCGCCACCGGAACCGGTGCGAGAGAAAGCCGCGGTAGGTGCGGGCGCTCAAGGCCACGGCTACGGCACCGGGCCCATAGCCACCCCCCTGGCCACCATGTACCGCATTAAAGAAAACCTCGCCTACAACATCGAGGTTCGTCACGCCCTGGATCTCTTCAAGGCGACAGAGGACCGGCTTCCCAAGTCGCACGAGGAATTCATGGAGAGAATTATCAAGGAGAACCACATCAAGTTGCCGCCACTGCCCGAGGGGGAGCGTTACGTGTACGATGTCAAGCAGGGGGAACTGATGATCGAGAAACCCAGATAGCGGAAGGAGCCCCCCGTGACACGGCCCATGCGACGAACCTTGATGGCGCTGCTGGTGACGGCATCGATTGCCGCTGTTTCCGTTTCCGGATGCAGACGTAACGAAGAAGTGAAGCAGACGCCGGCGGACCAGCCGGCCAAAGCGAACGCACCGGCCCCGTCGGCTCACGCGTCGCAACCCGCGCAGCCAGTTCAGCCGGCGCCGCAATCTTCGGCCGCTCCGCCCGCCGCTGAAGAAAAGCCCACCGTCGCCATCACCATCTCGAAGGCGACGACCAGCATCACCGAGCCGCTCCGCAAGAACGGCTACGTCGATTACTTGCTGGCACTCAATCAGCGCTTCGGCCAGGGCGTCACGCCGGAGAACAATGCCTCGGTGCTGCTCTGGAAAGCCGTGGGGCCCGAGGAGATCCGCCCGGACGATCGGCGGCCGTACTTCGCCTTGCTCGGCGTCCCGCCGCCGGCGGAAAAAGGGGACTATTTGGCCGGTTTCGACAAGTATCTCACGCGCGGACAAGATAAGACTCGCAAGAAATACGGGAAAATCACCGGCAAGACCCGGGGCGACACGTCGGCCCTCTTGCACCCGGCCATGACGCGCCCCTGGTCGAAGCAGGAGTTTGCCGAGCTGTCCGCCCGGCTGGCGGCCAGCGACAAAGCGCTGGCGATGGTGGTCGAAGCCTCGCGGCGCGCGAAGCGGTACGATCCGCTCTTCACCGAGAAAGAGGGCATCCTCTCGACCCTTCTCTTGCCGGCGCTCTTGCAATACCACGATGTGACGGAGGTCCTGTTGGCGCGGGCCATGTTGCGCCTGAGCGAAGGAAAGACGGCCGCGGCCTGGGACGATTTGTTGGCCTGCCACCGCCTGGCCCGGCTGGTCGGCCAGGGCCGCACGCTGGCCGACATCCTTTATGCCGTCGATCTGGACGGGCTGGCCTGCGCCGGCGACCGGGCCTTGCTCGAATCGGCCAAACCGTCGGCCGCCGAAGCGGCGAAAATGCGCGCCGACCTCGACGGGCTCTTGCCCTTGCCCAAGCTGGTCGACCGCATTGACGTCACCGAACGCTTCGTCTTCCTCGACGGCATCGCCCTGGTCGCCCGGGAAGGCATCTCGGCGGCCGATAAGCTGACCGAGGACCAGGAAGACTCCCACGGCGGAAACAGTTCGTTCGTCAACGCGATGGCCGGGGCCATGATCAATTGGGACCACGTCCTGCGCACGGGCAACAAGTGGTACGATCAGATCGTCGCCGGCTACGGGAAACCGACCCGGGCGGAGCGAAAGAACGCCATGAGCAAAGTCGAGGAGGATATCAAGAAGCAGGCGGACGTCGGCTTCATGAGCGTGCTGAGCGATCCCAAGCAACTTTATACGCGGGAGTTCGCCAAGGTGTTCTCGACCAAGGTCTTGCCGCTCTTGCGACGAATGGCCAACACCACGGATCGCGGCAGCATGCAATTCGAGTTGCACAAGCTGGCCTTCGCCCTGGCTGCCTATCGGGCTGATCACGGCTCGTATCCGGCCAAGCTGGCCGAGTTGAAGCCCAAATACGTCGCCGAAATTCCCAAAGACCTGTTCGGCGACGGCGAACTGCACTATCGGCCGGAAGGCAACGGCTACCTGCTCTATAGCGTGGGCGCCAACGAAAAGGACGACGGCGGGAAGACCTCGCCCAACCGTAAGGCGGACGAAGGCTGGGACGATGTGGCCGTTCGCATGCCGGCGGCGAAATAAGGCACAGCCGCTCGCTCATCGCCGCCTTCTTGATTGCGCTGGTGGTGCCCGCTATATTCATAGTCGCGCCGCTTGCGTCCCTACCCACCCCGTCGGATATTGGCCGGCCGGCCGACACGGCGGGCAAGCCCGCCCGCTACACCCTCCTGCTTCATGGAGACCAGAGACATGAGGACCACATTGGCGTTGGGGATCATTTTGGGCCTTGCGCTTCCCGGTTTTGCCGCTGCGGCGCAGGTCAACCAAAAGGCGATCGACGACGTTCGTGCCGGGCGGTGCAAAGTCGCCCGGGCCGCCTGGTGGGGATTCGTGCCGGAGGAATCGACCCGCGCTTTGCAGGCGGCCATCAACTCGGACGCGGAGAAAGTGATCGTCGAAAAGATGCCGAGCCCGTGGATCGTCGACCAGATCGAGCTGGCCGCCAACCAAGAACTGGTTTTCGAGAAGGGCGTGGTCGTCCTGGCCAAGAAGGGGGCATTCCACGGTCATAACGATTCCCTTTTCAACGCCTGGAACAAGACGAACCTCAAGCTCACCGGCTATGGTGCAACGCTCAAAATGCGGCGGGACGACTATGCCAGCCGGCAATACAGCAAAGCCGAGTGGCGGGACGTGCTGAACTTCCGCGGCTGCACGAACGTAATCGTGCGCGGGCTCACCTTGGCCGAAAGCGGCGGCGACGGGATCTTCTTGGCCGGCGGTCGGGAGCGCGAACCCTGCAAAAACGTGGTGATCAAGGACGTGGTTTGTGACCGCAATTACCGCCTGGGTATCGCCGTCATAAACATCGAGAACCTGCTGGTGGAGAATTGCGTGCTCAAGAACTCCGCCGGGACCGATCCGCAGGCCGGCATCGATCTCGAGCCCGATCTCCCCGACGATCGGCTGGTGAACTGCGTCATCCGCAATTGCCGGATGGAGGATAATCACGGTTACGGTATCGCCGTGTATCCGATGCCCTGCCTGGCGACCAGCAAGCCGGTGTCGGTGCGGATCGAGAACTGCGTGACCCGGGGCCACAACGCCTTCTCGGCCATCATCTCCACCTGGTGCGGGCCGAAAGGGCCGACGCGGGGAACCATCGAGATGGTCGGCTGCCGCTTCGAGGACCACGGCACTGCCGGCCTCGTCATCGGGCCCAATTCCTTCCGCGGGGTGAAGGTGCGCCTCGTCGATTGCACGCTGGCCGATCCTTCGCCGAAACCGACCGCCCAGCCGCCGCTAGTCTTCGCTTCGCGACACTACGACGTCGAGGATACGGGCAACGTCGGGTTCGTCCATTTTACGCTCAAGGAAACTACTGACCGGCCACTCATGCGGTTTGCCAACGGTTCGGGCCATCGCATTCACAATCTTAGCGGCAGCCTGACGGTCGAACGGAACGGTAAACGGACCGACTACGTCGTCAATCAAGAGTTGGTCGATCGGCTGATGCCGGTGAAGCCCACGCCGGTCAACCAGCGGGCCATTGAGGACGTGCGGGCCGGCCGCTCGAAGGTCGCCCGGGCCGCCTGGTGGGGATTCGAACCGCAGGAATCGACCCGTGCGCTCCAGGCGGCGATCAACTCCGGGGCCGAGAAGGTGATCGTCGAGAAGATGCCAAGCCCCTGGATCATCGACCGCATCAAGCTGGCCGGCAACCAGGAATTGACGTTCGAACAGGGCGTGGTCGTGCTGGCGAAAAAGGGGGCCTTTCACGGCCCGAGCGATTCGCTCTTCAGCGCCGCCAACACGTCGAACATCAAATTGACCGGCGCCGGCGCCCCGCACTCCATCTTGCAGATGCGCCGCGATGATTATGCCAGCCGCGAATATAGCAAGGCCGAGTGGCGCACGATCATCGAGTTGACCAGTTGCACGAACGTGACCATCAGCGGGCTGACGCTCGCCGAAAGCGGCGGCGATGGGATTTATCTGGGCACCAGTCGGGCCCACGAACCTTGCACAAACGTCGTCATCAAAGACGTGATCTGCGACCGCAACTACCGGCAAGGAATCAGCGTCATCAATGCCGAGAACCTGCTCGTCGAGAATTGCGTGCTCAAGAACACGGGCGGCACCAGCCCGCGGGCGGGCATCGACTTCGAACCGAACGATCCGGCCGAGCGGCTGGTGAATTGCGTGATGCGAAACTGCCTGGTCGAGAACAACGAGGGCTTCGCGCTGCAGATTTACGCCCCCCTGTTCGACGCCACGACCGCGCCCGTGTCGATGCGCTTTGAAAACTGCGTGACCCGTGGCACAAACCACGGGTCGGTCTTCCTTGCCACCTCGTGTGGGAAGAAGGGGCCGGTGCAGGGGACCATTGCGTTCAACCATTGCCGCTTCGAGGAGACCGGCCGAGCGGGCATCACGGTGACCTGCAATTCGGTTCGCGGCGTGAAGATTCGCTTTGCCGATTGCACGCTGGCCGACCCCGCGGAGAAGCCCAGCATGAGGTCGCCGATCTTGTTCACCTCGCGTAAGGAAGACCTGGACGACGTCGGCAATGTCGACTTTGTCGGTTTCACGATCAAGGAAACGACGAACCGCCCGCTGATGAAGTTCTATAACGAATCCGGCCGCCGGGTGCGCGATCTGAGCGGCAGCCTGGCGGTCGAACTGGGCGGGAAGCGGACCGACTATGTCGTCGATCAGGCGCTGGTCGATCGACTGATGCCCGTGCACGCTAAACCGGCCAAGCGATAGCCATCGGCTGCGTTTTCTCGCGGATCGGCCCTCACCCTAGCCCTCTCCCGGAGGGAGAGGGGACCGAACAGTCTCCACCGGCGATCGTGCGGCCGCCGTCGACCGGCAGGCAGACGCCGGTCACATAATCGTTCTCGATGAGGAACACGACCGCCTGGGCCACGTTCTCGGGCCGGCCGGCACGCTTCAAGAGCGTTCCGGCCACCGCCCCTTTCACTTCGTGCTCGGCCAGGTCATCGGGCAGCATCACGGGGCCGGGCAGGATGCAATTGACGCGGATGGCCCGATTCCGCTCGGCCAACTCCACGGCGAAGGTGCGGGTGAGGGCCGGGATTGCGCCCTTGCTGGTGAAGTAGGCCGCGTAGTTTCGATAGGGCCGGGCGATGGCCCAATCGGCAATGGTGACGATGACGCCGCCTTCCGGCTGCCCGGCCATCATGAGCCCCGCCTGCTGGCAGCACAGAAACGTGCCCAGGGTGTTGATCTCGAAGTGCCGCAGGACGTCGGCCGCGGTGACGGCCTCCAGTGGTTTTGGCTCCCACACGGCGGCCGAGGCGACCAGGACGTCCAGTCGTCCGAATGTTGCCTGGACGCCGTCGAACAGCCGGGCGACCTGGTCTTCCCGAGCCAAGTCCGCCTGAAAGGCCGCCGCGCGGGTGCCGGCCGACTCGAACTGTGCGATCGTCTCTTGCGCCTCGCGGGCCGAACGATGGTAGTGCAACGCAATCTGATAGCCGCGCTCGGCCAGCGCGCGAGCCACCACGTTGCCGATGCGACGTTTCCCGCTGCCGGTAATCAGGGCGACTTTAGAGGAGGACATGGTCAAGTTCCCTTCGTCGTCGCTTGCAATTCCTTCCACTCCGCAAAATACTCGGCCAGCGCCGCTTTCCAATCGGGCATGGGCGGGCCGCCCAGCCGGTGATAGGCGGTCGTGTCGAGCACGCTGTATGACGGCCGCGGGGCCGACGCACCGTATTCGGCCGTGGTAATCGGGTGGAGGGTGAGCCGTTTCCCCGCCTGGCGGAATATCTCCGCCGCAAACTCATGCCACGTCGCCTGGCCGGTGTTGGTCACGTGATAGGTTCCCCAGGGGGCCGGGCGGCTGGTCGTGGCCCCGACGAGAAACCCTAGCGCCCGGGCGAGATGCGGCACGTACGTGGGCGTGCACTGTTGATCGGCCACCACGCGCAGCTCGGATCGGGTCTCGGCCAGCCGCAGCATGGTCCGCACGAAGTTCGCCGCCCGCGCGTCGGAGGGCCGGGCGTACAGCCCGCAGGTGCGAACGATCAGGTGCTGGGGATGCCGCCGGGCGGCCTGCTCGCCCTCCCCTTTGGTTCGCGCGTAAACGCCTTGCGGGGCAAGCGGATCGTCTTCGCGCCATGGCCGCCCCGGCCCGCATGCCGCGCCGAACAGGTAATCGGTGCTGATCTCGACGAGCGGGCAATCAAGCTTGCCGCAGGCCTGGACCAGGTGCGCGACGGCCGTGGCATTGACGGCTTGGCATAGCGCCGCGTCCGTCTCGGCCTTGTCGACCTGGGTATAGGCGGCGCAGTTGATGATCGCGGTGGGCCGGAGGCCGAGCATTCGGTCGACGACGGCGCGACCGTCGGTGAGATCGAGCGTATCGATATCCAGCGGGATGGCTGCCGCGCCGAGTTGCCGGCACAGTTCGCCGCCTAACTGACCGTAGGCTCCGGTAACGACGATTTTCATGGTTCGTTTGGACTTCGTTGGGCACTGAGCGGAAGGTAGGCGTTAGGATACGCGGTGAAATGGTTTTCGGCAAGCGCGGGGAGGCGCGAACGTGCCAGAATAGTAGCCGGCGGCGTGAATTGCCACATCGGCCGTTTGGCCGGTGTGCCGTCGTCTGGTCGCGGCGGGAGGCCGTGTTCGCGCTGCATAGAATAGCCGTGGCCGTAGCACAGCCGCCCTCGGCTGTGGCGGTCGATGCGTGCCGAAAGAGGGCGACTGCGCCGTCTCAGCTTTTCACGAGCGCGCCGGCGAGATAGGGCGTGTATTTCTTATCTTGCTCCTGAATGTGGTTGCACCACCATTCCTTCAGAAAAACGAGCAAGTCGCGCCCCGTAACCAAGTTGGCATTGTTGCGTAGAGCCATCGTGCGCTGCCGCATCTTCTCGTGCAGGGCCTGGTGGGGGACGAAATCAGGATACTGGCGGGCGGCCATAAGCTTCTCTTCGGCCTGGAAGTGGTTCACCGTGTATTGCACCAGTTGATCGAGAAAAGGCCGGATCGCCTGGTGAGCGACGCCCCTTTGCATGGACACGTGCAATTCGTTGATGAATTCGATAATTTGCCGGTGCTGGGCGTCGAGCGACGGCTCGCCCACCGAATACTCGGCCTTCCAAGCGATATACGGCGCTCTCTTCGTAAGCGAGGAAGCCATAGCCATACTGTGTCCTCCAATTCCTTCTTGCCTCACGCGTTATCTGGCCAAATCGACCCGGTCATCCTGATTCATCATGGTTGCACGGATTGAAGAAATTGTTTGTTTCTTGCCCGTGCATCGCTGCGCAAGTCTAGGTTATGGCCGGCGGTGATGGCGGCCTTTGCTGCCGCGGCGCCGTCGATCGGCCGCCGGCAGCCGGATGGAAACAGCGCCGGTTCTGCGGGTCGTGGCGCTTGTGCCGGGGCGCCGGCCGGCTTTTTTTCGGCAACGCTACGGGCGCGGCATGATGGCCAGCAAGTTCGCCAGCGGCGGCGTCAGCGGAATGGCGCATTCGGGGCCGACGACGTTAATGCCGGCCTGCGCCGCCAGCGCCGCGTCGGCGGCGATTTCGGCCGGGTTGCCCCGCAGGAGCTTGTAGTTGCTCACGCCGCCCATCAGCGCCAGCCGCGAACCGGCCAGGCGGCGGGCTTCGGCAGGCGCGCCCGTCTTCGTGTCCCAGTGGAAGCAGGCCAGGCCGGTCTGGGCGATCATGGCGATGCGATCCGACGTGTTGCCGCAGATGTGCAGGATGACGGGGGCCTTGATCTCGGCGGCCAAACGCCGGTGCAGCGGCACCAGATATTGCTCGTACATCCGCGGCCCGCACAGATCGCGCGTGGCATGGTCGGCCAGCAGAATGCAATCGGCGCCGGCCTCGATCTGGGCCGCGGCAAAGGCGATCGTGACCGGCAGCAGCCGGTCGAGAATCCGCCGCGTGGCGTCGGGATCGTCGAGGGCCCCCATCAAGAATCGCTCGACGCCGAAATAGTGGTAGGCCTGCGTCCAACTGCCGAACACCTTGCCGCAGACGGCCGCGTCGTCGCCGAGCCGTTTTTTCAACAGCCCGATCGCTCTGAGCGGCACGGCGCAGGCGGGCCGCGTGAGCAGGTCGGCGGGGATGTGGATGTCGTCGGGCGTTTGGAAGATAGGCTTGCCGCTTTCGGGCATCAGCTCGGGCCCGCCCCACTTGACGTTGCAGCCCATGGCCGCGGCCTCGTGGCACACCGAAAACAGCGGCGCGACGACGTCGAACTTTAGCACCGTGTGGCCGGCCAGGGCGAGGGCGGCCATTTTCTCCACGTCCAGGTGGGCCTCGGGAAACCAGGCCTCCGTGTGGGCCATCAGCTCGCGGCAGGCGATCGACGTGCCACTGCCGTAGGCGGTCGTACAGGAATTGCCCCCGGCGGCAATCGCGTCCAGAAAACGGCGGCGACTCATTATTGCGACACCTCGACGAGTTGGTCAGCAGCTTCGCGAATTTCCAATTTCCCTTCGTTGCCCTCGCCTTACGGGCGAACACGTTGAGAGCTTGCCGCTACCATGATGCGCTCGGCGGCCGAGCTTGTCCAGAGCAAGAATCGGCCACCCAACGGGCCGACGAGCCGGGTTGTCGCTCGCTCACGGTTGCTCGATCACTCGAACGTCTTTGGGCGGCGTGTCGGTGACGGCCTCGACCAGGACCTTGCCGTATCCGCCGCCGCTGACGCGGCAATAGAGGAGCAGGCCCTTTTCGGCCTTGATGTTTTCGCACCGATAGCCCGACGCGGGCGCTTCTTCCATGTTCTTGTAGGAGACGCCGGAACTCGGCTTGAGGAAGCCGAAACCAGGTACACCCATATGGAACTGTAAAAACGGTGTATCGCCAAACCAATCACCGCGTTTCGATTTTTGCCAGATCTGCCAGTCCTGGCGAAAGAAGTCGATGTGGCTCCAGTGCGTAAGGGCCAGGCGCTGCTCCTCCACGCCCTCACCCATGAGTTTGCGTCCGCCGTTGGTGTTGAAGGCGCATCGCAGGACAACGTACCGTTTGCGGAACAACTTGACCTTGGTTTGGTTGACAAAAACTTTGCCTCCGGCAATTTGGACGAAGATCCATTGCGTCGCATAACCGGGACACTGGAAAAAGACATAGTGACTTTCGTTTTTCAGTTCCGAAAGGCTGAGTTGCACCGTACCCGGCCGCGCGTCTTTCAATTTCCACTTTCTCTCCGCCGTCAGGTTGATCGTAGCGTCGGCGTTGCCTTCCAGCGACAGCACCAACGGAATGGTAGAACCGGGGCCCAGGGCGACCTCCACCATCCCCGGGGCCATGGGGCGGCGGTTGGTGGACGCCGCGGTCGTCGGTCGGGAATGGGGTTGGGCTAGCGTGCTTTGCGGCGGCTGCTGGATTAGGCCCGCGGAGGAAATCTCGCCGCAATACAGCCCGCGGGCAGTGGCCACATAGAGCCAGTTGCCGTGCCTGAGCAAGGACAAGAACGGGTTGCCATCCTCGTAAGCCACCCAGCGAACCCCTGCGGTCGTGCGATCGACTTCGTACAGGCCGCTGGAGGTTGGCACCCAGATGCGGTGCTCATCCCACACCGGCTCACCCACGAGCGAGGGTGCGGGCACGGTGGCCGTCAGCTTTTGGCCGGCCCGGAGAAACTGGAACTCGGTTTGCTCGCCGATGGTGCGAACCAAGAGCGTTTCGTTGCCATAGGAGACGACCAGTCGCGGCGCGCGGTCGATCGGGTAGGGGTGCCAGACGTTATCTTGCGGCGACCAGCCATACTCCCGATGCAGTATCGGTGGGTTATTGCTATAGCTGAAATAGCTGCCGACGTAGACACGCGGAGTAAACGCGTCCCATCGCACCCGCGGCCGGTTGGCCGACAGAGGCTCTCTCTCGTAGGTTGCCTCGCGGCGGGAAGGGGCCAAGATGGTCATCTTCTCGGTAGCCGGGTCGAGCACCGCGATGCCCCCGTGCGGGCTGCCCAGGAAGGAGAAGTAAATTTTCCCGCCCCCTTCGCACATGTCCAGAATTCCGCAGCCGGGAAAGGCCGCCTCGTCGCGGCCGTATTGCCTCACCAGCTTGCCCTCGGTGGTAAACCGGTAGATACCCTTTCGGCTGCCGAAGAAGACCGCATCGTCGGTGGCCGCCACGCAGGTGGCGTTGTTGCGCACTTGGGGCAGCGGGATGGCCGCCCGCCCGTCGTGCCGCCAACACAGAGCGCTTCCCCAGGGGTCGGGCACGAACCATACGGCACGCTCCGTGGCGGCCATGCGCAGCGACCGCAGAACTTCATTGTTGTAGAATCCCCTTGATTCCTTAACAAATCGCAGGAACCGCATATCGGGCACGGGCTTGCCCGCGACCTGGGCGCGCAGGGCTTCCCGCTTGGCGGAGATTTGCACCCAATCATCGAACAGCTCGGGGCGCTTCCGGGCGGCCTCGGCATACACATCACACATGGCCAGGGCCTGTTTCTCCTCGCCCGGGCCGAGGGCCTCGGTAACGCAGTAACGGTATAGCCGACCGACCGACCAGTTCTCCGGCGAGCGACCGACGTCCATGAAATGTTTTATCCCGGTCAGGGCGGTTTTTTTTGCCTCCTCGGCGAGCCCCAGTATCTCGCAGGCCTCGATGCGAAGATGGTAGATGTCGTCCAGGCTGTAGCGGTGAGCGCCGTCGCATCGCTGGTAGGCCGCTTCCATCACCGCGATAGCCGCGTCGAAATGCGATAGGGCGGCCGAATCATGTTGCTGCCAGCAGAGCAATTCGCCCAAGGCCCGATGAACGACGAATTGAACGACCGGGTCGGAAGAATTCGCGTACTTCGTCAACAACTCGGTGTACGGTTTCAGTGGGCCGTTTCGGGTAAGCCGCGGAGGAAACGAAATCAATACCGCATTGGGATCCTTTTCGGCGTTGGCCAGGACGCGATCCAGCTTGCCAAAATCCGGTTGCTCGGTCCTCCGCGGCGGCTGCGTTTGCGCGATTTTGAGCCAGGGGAAGTTGGGAATCCCCTGGAACTGCTCCGGGTGGTCCGCGATGTATTGGGCCATTTCCTTCGCCCGCGCCGGCGCGACGTTGACCATCGGTTGGATGCAGTAGACGTAGGACAGGGCCCGCCTCCGCGTCGGGTCCATGCCCAGGGCACGCTCCACCAGCCGCGAGCCGGCGACGCAGCGTGCCGCATCCGCCTGACGCCTGGCCAGCGGAAGGCCAACGTTATTCCATGTCCAGTAGCTGCAACTGATCAAGAAGGCACCCAGGTAATTCGTGGCCTCCGCATCGCGGTCGTCCAGCAACAAGACGTTTTCCAAGGCTCGAATCACCTCCCGCGCATTCGCTTCGTTGAACCAGGGAAGGTGAGGCATCGGCACCTCCTTGCCCCAGAATCCGACCGGCCGCGACATGAGATACAACGCTTGACGACGCCATAGCTCTTTTTCGCTGACGGCGGCTTGAAGGTGGGGGCTGCGCCGCAGTTCCTCGATCCTGGCCATCAGCCGATCCGCCATGGAGTCGATGGCATCGCTATGGCACATCTCGCTTACGTAGACGCTGTGTCCCCGCAGCCGCAAAATCAGATCGAATTTCACCGACCACCGTTTGCCGGGCTCATATTCCTTATCAATGTCTTCCATGCGTCCGGAGATCGTCAAGTCGGCCGGCGGCAGCTTTTCGATGCTGTTGTTCTTCACCAATCCTGCCCGCGACAAATCCACTTCGGCCAGCAATTCCGTCGGGTATTGCCGCTCCAGGACGACGGCCCAACCCTTGTCTTTCAGGCGAACGCGCAAGGCCTTCTGAAGCTCGACGTTAAGCTTGTCGCTGCGATTGGTCACACTGTGGTTGACAAAGGCGGCGATGCCCACCGTAAGCCGGTTGGCGGCCTGCGAATCGGGCCGCAGGGCCGCCAAGACTTTCTCGCGAATGGCCGCCGCCGACAAGGCCAGATCGCTGCCCAGCGTCACTTGTTCTTCCCGCTTCACCTGACCGGTGGCCACCTCGACCAGGCGGATGGCGACCGTTTTCTTCTCCGGTGCAACATGCAACAGGTAATCGGCCCCGGCGAACTTGCCCAGTGCCACGGCCTTTTGTGGGTCGCTCAAGTTGCTCAGGGCGATGGCGTGTTCCTTGAGGACCGCTTGCAACGCCTGCCGGTCAACGATTTCCAGGAACGGCTGGTTGGCCAATTCGATCAGTAGCAGGTCTTCCCAGTTCGCGGCGTTCTCCCCGTCGGCCGGCGGGAGAAAAACGGCTAGCGCCAACCGGGGCTTGTGCATGTTGGGCAAGACAGCCGCAGATGGCGCCGGCCCGTTCTCTGCATACGCTGCGTTGCCCAGCCACAGCGCCAAAGCCGTCGAGAGTACCATCAAGATGAAACACCGAACCATAGGCGGTTGTCCCCTCGGGTTTTTTGTCGCCCCCAGCGACGCGGCTTCTATCCCTTGCCCGGCCCGGCATGTCTTCGCCAAGTGTACGCCAGCAGGCTGACGCCGCCAATGCCCAGCAGCACAATGCTCGACGGCTCGGGCACGGGAGAGCCAAGAATGGCATAGGCCGAGATGTTGCCGACAGACTGAACGACCCAGCCGCCTCCGCTGACGCTATAGGCCCGGGTGAATCCCCCTCCCACGAACTCGTCCAGATTCCAGGCCGCCATCCCCGATGTCATCGTTCCCACGAACCAGTAGGTGGCGCCGCCTTGCAAGGGGCTTGTCACCATCGAGGGCGAGACGGAATAGACCGCCGGCATGTTGCCAACGTGGGGAACGGCAAACGTCACCAACGGCGAGCCGGGCTGACCGGAAGCATCCGAATAGATGGAGAACAGGGCGTTATCGTTTTGCCCGTTCAAGGGGTCGTAGAGCGGCACCTGCAGGGTTTCGGGAAGCCAAGCCGTGCCGGCAACGGCGCGAAACGGAAAGGCGTCCGCGAGCGATGCCGAGATTCCGTAGTACGAGTTCTGCATGAACTGGGGCGGGCTCCGCAGCACGCTGCCGCCAATAATGTCAGCGGAAAGCGGCGCGGCCGCACCAAGGATGGCGAGCAAAAATGCCAGGCAGCAGACGGGGGTCCTCATAAGTGCCTCTCGGTAGAAGGGGTTAAGGAACGGAACCAAAGCTGGGCCAGGGACCGCCGTTATCGCGATTGGGCAATTCCCGGCCTCGCCGTATTGTTAGATGTTCGAACCAAGAGTGGATTTCACGGTTTTCTTCAGCCGCGGTCACTTATTCTTCATTTCTTTCGCCGCCCGGCGGATCAGTGCGTCGGCGGCCTGGGTGCCAGCTTCCTCCAAGGCGGTCTTGGCCGCCAGGGCCTCGACCAGATCCACGCCCGCCGCCACGCCGCGATCGCTCACTTCGACCGCACGGCCCGGCACGGGGATCAGCCGCAGTTCGACCCGGGCGCGGCAACTCATGAGGCCCTGAATCTGCGCGGCAAAGGCACTGGTGCCCTCGCCTTCCAGCAGGAAGTCAATTTTCTTGTCGCCATAGCGGCCGGTTTGCAGGAGCGATTCCTTCCATCCGTCCACCGGGTCCATGGGCACGATCACCGAGAGGCCCAGGCTGCGCAGTCGCTGCATGATGGCCATCTGGGCGGCCGGATCGCGCAACGGCCGGCCGACGTGGGTTTCCTCGACCGCCACAAGGAGCACCTTGCCGGCCAACGGTTGGGCCAGCTTGCGCAACTGGGCCAGCGCGGTGTCATCTTCCGATTCGGCCACCGGGCGCTGCAGCCGCCGGATGTCGGCCGCCAGCGGCTCGCGCAATCGTTCGAGCACGGCCTCGAAGCCGCTTTCCGACGCGGCCTTGGCCGAAACCGTCGTTTGGATCGTGGTCTCCACGTCCACGACTCTGAGCACCAGGTAGAACGTCTGGCCGATCTTGCTCGCCCGGCCGACAATGATGTATTGGGCGGAGAGGAACTTTCCGAGCTTGACGGCCGACGAGTTCTCGACCAGGCCGCTCAGCCCGATCTGGTGTTCCTCGGCGACTTTCTTGATCTGGTCGCGATTGACCAGCGTCACTTGGGGCAGTGCCGAGAGCATGGTGTTCAGTTGATCCGTCACCGCCGGGCCTTCCGCACCGAGATCGGGGCCGACGTCCACGTCGAAGACGGCGATGCGGATGGGACGAAGGTTTTGGGCCGCCCCGGCTTTCGACTTTGCCGGGCCGTCGGCCCGGGCGGCCGAAAGCATGCACAGGCTCGCCAGGGCGAAAGCCACCCCCGCCAATTGCCATCTACGGTTCATGTTTACGATCTTCATTGTTAGCCTCCTGGGGGAGTTCCCCCAAAGAAATGTTCCAGTCGGTAAAAAACTGCATCAGCCGCAGTTGAGAGCCCGTGGAAGGCGGCAACAGGTTGTCGGGCCACCAGAGGACGCCGGGCCGGGGCGACCGCTGGTGCGGCCGATCCAATGCCAACCACTTCCACTGGTCCAAAACCGGACTGTCGCCGAGGATCAAGAGCGGCGACTTGGCGCCGACGCGAGCCTCGATCGTTTTCACGGTATTGGTGGTCTCGAACAAATCTGCCGGCGGCGGCGTCTTGCCGCGCAGGTCGAGGACGTAGGCACGAATCTGGCGGCCCTGAACCTGGCTGGCGGCGTTTGGCACCATCGATCGCGATGCCGCGGCCAACACGGGACGCTCGTCCGCTTTGACATCCTTGGCGGCCGGGTAAAGCAAGCCCCACCGTCCGCTGAGCGGCGGGCGATCCTTCGCCCCCTTCGCCGCTTCGCTCAGGACCCGCAGAAACAACTCGTCGGCGACGGCCGACCGGCCAAGCTGCTCCTGCCACGGCAGATAGCTGACGACCGCGCGGAGGGGCTCGGTGCCCCTTAGCGGGCCGCGGAGTTCTTCCACCAGCGGGTGTTCCGGACCGGCGACCCACGTCTGCCGATTTTGGACATGGAGAACTCGCCGGGCCAGCAGGGGCGGCGACGGCCAACTCTGACTCTGCAAGTCGGCCAGCGGACCGCTCATGCACTTCGGCGAGACGGCAAAGTTCGCAAGGACGGACTCGTTCCTGGCCCGCCAGTCCTTGTCCAACGCCAGTGTGTTCACCTTGTACTCACAGGTAACGCCCGGATTATCGGCGTGGACGGCTCCTCCCAGAATCACTAGCGCCGGTTTCTCCGGTACCTGCCACTTGCCGGTCTGGAACGATTTGAAGTCTTTGAACGTCTGAACGGGCAAGCCCACGGCGTTCGACCAGTTCTGAAACCAATCGGGAACGCCTACGGCCACCAAGCGCAGTTTTTTGTCCCAAGGGAGCGGCCGGTCGGGATAGACGATCACTTCGCCCGGAGGGAGGTGGAGCGCCGCGGCTCCGGGCAGCCCACGAAACGCCCCCTCCTCCGTCAGCGAAACCACCTGAAAGACGACCGGCACGCACACCTGCGGCGTCTGAAACACCATTGTGCCATCTTTCTCCGTGACGGCCTTGGCCCAGACCCGACCATAGGCGAAGAGGACAGGAGTGCCGGCCCATCTGTGGTACTCGCGGGCGGGCAACATGATCTTCTGGCCGCCACGGGCGAAGGTGACCGGCGGCTCGTCGGCCCCCAGCGTCCCGGGCGCCGCCATAAACCAGAGGGGGAAAAGGTAAAGGAAAGCTTTCATAGAAGCCCTCCGGCAACGATTGCCGTAACCGTTCACACGCCCGTAGACGCGGCGTCTCGCCGCGTTGTTCGGCCTTGGTGGGGCCGTTTGCCCGTACAAAGCGGCGAGACGCCGCTTCTACGGTCGGCCAGCGGTCCCTAATTCGCTATCACCCAGGCGCTGGCGTCGACATTCACCAGATCATCATGGAGTGCCAGTTGTCCGAGCGGCGTTTGGCTGCTGTCGAGACGACGGCAGCCGGCCAGTGCGGCTTCCTCGGGCCCGCGGTCGGCGCCGCCGGCCGCAATGGCGTAGTGGACGCTCACCTTGCCGTCGGCCGCCGTGGGCAGGAGCCGCACGCGCATGGCCTTTGCCACGGCCGGCGACGGCAGCTCGATGGCCGCGTCCCCGTTACGGCAGACGATCACATAGGTCTTCGGCCCGCTCCAGCGGCGAGCGGCCGATGCCAAATCTTGCGTCAATCGCAGAACCACGGCGATGGGTTGCCGCATCGTTTCGCCTTGCTGGGCCGGCGCCACCTGGATGGTCGTCTCGTCGGCCGCGTACCAGCTCAACGGACCGGCGACCGATTCGTGCAGGGCAAAAACGCGGGCGATCTCGCGGCGCTGCTGGGGCGTGACGATGACCGCCGGCCGTTTGGCGACCGCCAGGGCGGGCTCTCGGCTGTCGATTTGGCCGCGCAAGAAAAACCCGCCAGCGACCAAAATCCCGCCCAAGAGCACGGCCGACACCAAGGCAATCAACCGCCAGCCGAAGCGCGATGCCCGATCGACGGCAAGCGGCGATGGCAAGGCCACGATCGTTTTCGAGGGCTCTTGCTGCCGCCACGGGGCGAGCGCCTGCCGCGACTGAAGCATGGCGTTGAGCTGCCAGGCCGCCTCGGAGCTGCCCAGCACGTGGCTCAGTTCGCCCAGGACGTCGGCCAGCACTTGATTTGCCTGGTCCACGGGCAGTTCGCCGTCGACCAGTTGCGACAACAGGATCTTCTCTTCTTCCGACAGGCTCATGACATTTCTCCGACGCGGGGCTTCTGCATCTGTTCCACGAGAATCTGCCGCGCCCGATAGACGCGCGAGGCCACGGTGCCGCGAGACAGGTTTTCGATGGCCGCGGCCTCGTCGTACGTATATCCGTCCAACTGCGTCAGTACGAAGGCCGAGCGGCAGTCGTCCGGCAATTTGGTAACCAAGCTTAGCGCGAGGCGATAGGACTCGTTTCGCTCGGCCTGTTCGGCCGGACCGCTTTCGAGCATGGCGAGCATGCCGACCATCTCTCCGTCCCAGGCGGCCCGGCCGCGCTCGGCGCGGCGGCTTTTGCGGAGGTAATCGTGGGCGCAGTTGACCGTGATGCGATGCAGCCAGGTGGCCCGGCCGGCCCGGCCGTCGAACGTTTCGGCGGCCCGCAGCGCTTTGAGGCAAGCCTCTTGGGCCACTTCCTGGGCGGCGTCCGCGCTGCCGACGATCCGCAGCGCCACACGATACATCCGTGCCACGTGGTTGGGCAGCTCTTGGACAAGTGGTTCAGTCATGTCTCACTCTGCCGGCGTTTCTTCCTTATTAGACGCTCCGGCCGGCGGATGTTTCACCGGTTTTTTTGGTCCCGACCGGGGGGAAGAGGGGTGCCCCGTGACTTGTGCCTGGATTATAGCCCAATTTGGGGCCTTTGCCAGCAAGCTGGATCGCTGGCCCTACGGCCGGCTGCTGAGAAAGAGCCGCACGCCGTCGAGAAACATCTGCACGGAAACCACGGTCAAGACCATGCCCATCAGCCGCTCGCAGGCCAGCAGCCCGCGGCGGCCCAAGAGTCGGCTCAGGCGGAAAGAGAGCATCAAGATCACCGTGGCCAGCACCCACGCCACCACCAGCGCACCGACCCAAAACCACGGCTGCGCCGGCTGCCTGGAGTTGAAGATCATGATGGTGGCCATGGTTGAAGGGCCGGCCAACAGCGGCGTAGCCAAGGGGACGATGAACGGCTCGCCCTCATTGTGATGCTCGACCGGAACGCCAAAATGACCGGCCCCCGGGAAAATCATGCCGACCGAGATCAGAAACAGCAGCACGCCCCCGGAAATGTGCAGCGACTCGCGGCCGACGTGCAAGAGCCCCATCAGAGCGGGGCCAAAGAACAGAAACATGAGCAGGATGATCAAGGCGATCACGCTTTCTCGCATCACGACCCGCGTCCGCCGGCGTTCTTCCACGTCTTTCAGATAGCTCAGGAACACCGGCACGTTGCCCAGCGGGTCCATGACCAAAAACAGCGTCACGATGGCGGAAAGATGCTCGATGGGCATGGGTGAGAGGGGATGCTGCGAAAGTCAATTAGTGAAATCGTGTAGCGGGCGGGCTTGCCCGCCGCGTTGTAATCCCAACCACGCGGCAAGCCGGCTAAACGTTCCGGCTAAACGTTCCCCTTGCAACTTGCCGGGGCGTCGCTCAGAATACTTCCGGGGATACTGCCGCGCGACGCTTATTATCCTAACGCCTCCGTCCGCGGCGACAATCGCCCGAAAAGAACCAAAAGAAGTCCCCATGAGCGGCGCCGTAGCCATCGATGAATTGCTGGCCGAACTGAATCCGCAACAACGGACGGCGGCCACGCATGGCGAGGGGCCGCTGCTGATCGTGGCCGGCGCCGGCACCGGCAAGACCGCCACTTTGATCCATCGCGTGGCCTGGCTGATCGCGCAGGGCGTCGATCCGGGCCGCATTTTGCTCTTGACGTTCACCCGCCGGGCGGCGGCCGACATGCTCCGCCGGGCGGAAAACCTCCTTCGCCGTCTCGGGCGGCCCGGCACCACGCGGGTCTGGGGCGGCACCTATCACGCCATCGCCTCCCGGCTGTTGCACCGTTTCGGCAAAGCCGTCGGCCTGCCTCCGGCGTTTTCGGTCCACGACCGGACCGACTCCGAGGACCTGCTGAACGTGGTGCGCACCGAGCTGCATCTCGACAAGACCGACAAGCGGTTCCCGAAGAAGGGGACCTGCATGGCCATTTACAGCCGCTGCGTCAACGCCCGCGAAAAGCTCGATCACGTGCTCCGCCATCACTTCTCCTGGTGCAAGGAGTGGCACGACGAACTGAAACAACTGTTCGACGGGTACGTGGATCGCAAAGAGGCCGGCGGCGTGCTCGATTACGACGACCTGCTCCTCTATTGGCAAGCCCTCTTGGAAAATGGCGAGCCCGCGGGCGGAAAAGGGGACAGTCCCCATTTGTGCGAAGCACCCTCCGGGCCGTTCCGGCAAATGGGGGCCGTCCCTTTTTCCGCGCCGGGCGATGCGGTCCGGCGGCTCTTCGATTGCATCCTGGTCGACGAGTACCAGGACACCAACACGCTGCAGGCCGAGATCCTCTATGGGCTGTCGCCGCAGGGCAAGGGGCTCACTGTGGTCGGCGACGACGCCCAGTCGATCTATGCCTTTCGGGCGGCGACCGTGCGGAACATTTTCGACTTCCCCAAGCATTACCAAGACACCACGATCGTCACGCTGGAGCAGAATTACCGCAGCACGCAGCCGATCCTGGCCGCCACGAACCAGGTGATCGGCCTGGCCCGGGAACGATATGCCAAGAACCTCTGGTCCGAGCGGGCCGACGGCGAGCTACCGCGGCTGGTCCACTGCGAGGATGAGTCGGACCAGGCGAGCTACGTGATCCGCCACATTCTCGAACACCGCGAGGCGGGCATCGATCTGCGGCGGCAGGCCGTGCTGTTTCGGGCGTCGCACCACAGCATGCTGCTGGAGACGGAACTGGCCGCGGCCAACATCCCGTTCCACAAGTTCGGCGGGCTGCGGTTTGTCGAGACGGCCCACATCAAGGACCTGCTGGCCTTTCTGCGGCTGGCCGAGAATCCCCGCGACGTGGTTTCGGGCGGGCGGCTGCTGCCGCTCTTGCCGGGCATCGGGCCGGGCAAGGCGCGGCAGTTGATGGAAACGCTGCACCAGGGCGCCGGCGATTTTCGGGTGTGGGCCGATTGGAAACCGCCCGCCCCCGCGGCGAAGATCTGGCCGAAGTTCGTCGACCTGTTGCAGGGGCTGGCCGGCACGCGGGAAGAGCTGCCGGCCCAACTCAACCGCGTGCGGAAGTTTTACGCGCCGCTGTTGGAGATGAAATACGACCACGTCGAGCCGCGGCTCCGCGACTTGGAGCAACTCGAGGTGATTGCCTCTCGCTACCGCAGCCGGCCGCGGATGCTGCTGGAGATGACGCTCGACCCGCCCAGCTCGACGCAGGACATGGCCGGGCCGGCCCTCCACGACGACGACTACCTGGTGCTGAGCACGATCCATTCGGCCAAGGGATTGGAATGGGATGCGGTGTACGTGATTCACGCGGCCGACGGCAACATCCCTTCCGACATGTCGACGGGCAATCCCGACGAGATCGAAGAGGAGCGGCGGCTGTTCTACGTGGCCCTGACGCGGGCGAAGAGCTGGCTTTACGTCTGCTTTCCGCTGCGTTACTATTGGCCGGGGCGGAGCGACCGGCACACGTTTGCCCAGCGGACCCGTTTCCTGCCCGACAAGGTGCTCCCGTGTTTCGAGCAGTGCGTTACCGATCCGTTGGCGGAAGCGGACGACGAAACGGGCACGCCGTCGGGCCGTCTCACCAGTCGTTCGGTGCGTCGCCGGACGAAAGATTTGTGGGGATGACCGGTTGAAATCGGAAATCCGAAATCTGAAATCCCAAATAATCAAGGAATGACGAAATCCAAGTGACGAAGGAGTGACGAAATCCAAATGTCGAAGAGCGGGCATTCGTCATTTGACTTTCGACATTCGACATTTCCTGACCCCTGCCCCCTAAACCCTGATCCCCCATGCACGTTCCCGTCACCACCACGTTTTCGATCGAGGGCTACCGGATCACGGCCTACAAGGGCATTGTGCGGGGCATCATCGTCCGGGCGCCGACGATCGTGCAAGGGTTTATGGGCGGACTGAAGAACATCATCGGCGGCCAGATCGGCGCGTACACCGAAATGTGCGAGCAGGCCCGGCAGCAGGCCTACGATTTGATGATCCAGCACGCGGTGGAGATCGGGGCCAACGCCGTGGTCGGGCTCCGCTACGACGCCTCGGAGGTGGTCAGCAAAGGCTCGGCCACCGAGGTGCTCTGCTACGGCACCGCCGTGGTGATCGAGCCGATCGACGCCGCGTCATGACGGGCGGTGGTGTGCCGGCGGGCCGCTAACGGTCGCGCTGCTTCGCGGCAGCCTTTCGCTGGTTGCGTTCTTTCTTTTCCTTGATCGACAGCTTGGGCTTGTTGGTGCCCGATCGGCTCTTTTGGTCCTTGTTTGCCATTGCGCATCTCCTTGGTCTTGTTGGTCTTGGTTCGGGTTCAATCGCGTCGTTCGCCCGGGGGGGACTCCGATCAAGTCTTCCGACTGAGGGTCATCGCAGTGACAGGCCCGAGGTGCGTTCAACGGCGAGCCACTATTGTAGTGCATGGCAACGGAAAATTACAGGGCACACTAGCCGCAATATCGAGGACGCCGTGAACGGGCGTGACAAAACATGAATGGAGGACATCATGGTTGACGCGCCCCCGGCCGGCCTTTAGAGTGACCGTATCCACCCGCCACACAAACCGCCGTTTGCCTACCGCGGCGGTGTTCTATCGAAAAAGGAGACCGTGATGACCGGCCGAAACAGTCTCTTGGGGATCGTCGCTCTTGTGCTGATCGCCCGCCCTTGCCTCGGGCAGCCGTTCCAGCCCACCGACCGAACGCTGCTGTTGGATCATTTTGACGAGGAATTCGTGCCCGACGGGACCAAGTGCACGAAGCCGGCGGTGATTCAGCCGGCAGGCGACCACACCGGCGGCCGGCCGGGAAAAGGCGCCGAGTTCGTCGCCGGCAAGTTCGGCCGCGCACTCAGATTCCACAAGCTCATGCAATTGCAATATCCGGTGGCCGGCAACATCAACCTGAGCGCCGGCGTGGCCGAGTTCTGGGTCGCCCTGGGCTTCGACGCGGCCACGGTCATCAAAAAGCCGGGTGTGCTCCGCAATCAGCTTTTTCTCACCATCGGAGAGCCCGGCGGATGCCACGTTTGCGTCTACTCCACGCTGGTGAACACCTGCATCGGCATCTGGGACAAGGAGCGGCAACTCGTTTGTTATGGGGCCTTTCCCGGTTACTGGAAGAAGGACGAGTGGCATCACCTGGAACTCCGCTGGGGACGGCAATTGGAACTCTGGTGCGACGGCCGCCGCGAGGTCGCCCAAGACTGGCAGGGACTGTTTGGCCCCATCGACGTGCAGCCGGAAGATCTGCGGCTGATGTTCGGCAGCTACATCGGCTACGGCGACGTGGAGTGCGAGTACGCTCTGGATGAGTTCCGCATTCTCGGCCCGGGCGGGGGACAGGTTGCCGACTATCCGACGATGACCATCCCGCGCATCAAGCCGCCGATGATCGACGGCCGGATGGCCGCGGGCGAGTGGGACGGCGCCGCGCAGACGACCGGCTTCGTGGGCCTCAACGAGCGGACGCTGGTCAATGAGCAGACCGTCGTTCGCGCCGGCTGGGACGACGAAGCCCTCTATCTGTGCTACGAGTGTCTTGATCCGCAGAAGCGGCCGCTCACCGCCCGGCTCACGGAGCGCGACGCGTCGATTTTTTTCGAGGACACCGTGGATGCGATCCTGCAGCCGGAGCCCGATCGCTTTCCTTATTATCACCTGGCCGCCAGCGCGATCGGCACCCGCTACGACGCCCGGCTCGATCCCAACAGCGCGGCCAAGTACGACACGCGTTTCAATCCGGCCTGGACCGTGGCCACCTCGAGCGAGCCGGGGCGGTGGGTGATGGAGTGCAAAATACCCTTCAAGGAATTGGAGGGCCGCGCGGCGCCCAAGGAGGGCGAGCGGTGGCGGGCCAATTTCTGCCGCGACGGCGACTCGCTCCACCGCTATTCCTCGTGGTCGTTTGCGGGGGGCAGTTTCCACCGCACCGAGAACTTCGGCGAGATCGTTTTCAGCCGCTCCGATCGCGGCATCCGCCTGGGCCCGTTGGGCGATTGGGCAATGGGCAAACTCAACGCGCAGGTCGAGTTGACGGGCTTGCTGTTCTCGCCGCTGGTGACCGTCCGCGGAAAAGTCGTGGGCCAGAGCGCCAAGCCGATCCTCGAAACCGAGAACCGCCTGGCCGACTATCGCGCGGTTTCCATCAAGCCGCCAACGCTCGTCAGCGGGCTCTATAACCTCACCGTGCGGGCCACCACGGCCCAGGGCGACATGTACTATCAGCGATTGCCGCTGCGCGTGATCAAGCCGTATGACATCGCGGTCGAAGGCTATCCCTACGAGGGCAAGCTGTGGGTCACGGCCAACGTCGCCGGGCTCGGCGGGACGCCCAGCGGGCTGACGGCGCGGTCGCGCTTGCTGCAAGGCGAGAAGGTTTTTGGCAGTTGCGAAACGGCCCACTTTCAAAACGGCCTGGGCAAGGCCGCGATGAGCATGGAGGCGCTGCCACCCGGCAAGTATGTCGTCAAGTCCGAGGCGGTCGCGGCGGACGGCAAAGTGCTGGCGACGGCCGAGGCCGACTTCGAGCAATTTGCGAAGCCCCAGTGGTGGCAGAATCGCATTGGCATCGATCATTCGGTTCCCGTCCCCTGGACGCCGGTGCGAGTGGGCGAGAAGGGCATCGCCGTGTGGGGACGACAGTACCGGTGCGCCGGCGGCACGTTACCCCGGCAGATCGTGAACCAACGCGAGGAGATGCTGGCGGCACCCATTACGCTGCGGCTGGCCGCGGACGGGGCGGCCGCCGATCTGGCCACGCTGCCGGCGGCGAACGTTTCCGCCGCGCCCGACGTGGCGATCCGGCAGGCGGAAACCCAAGTCGGCCGGCTGAGAGTCAAGCTCCTGGCAACCACCGAGTTCGACGGACTGGAACGGTACGATGTGACCCTCACGCCCGGCGCGCCGCTGGACGTCAAGGATTTCGTGCTCGAGATACCGGTCAAGTCCAAATATGCGTCGTTCGTTTTGCCGTCCAATGGGATCAGCGCCAACCCGGTGGTGATGGGCACGGCCGCGTGGCGGACGGCCTTCCTGCCGCAGGTATGGCTGGGCAATGACGACGTGGGCCTGGCCTGGTTCGCCGAGAGCAACCAGTGGTGGCGCCCCCACGACGATCAGATGGTGGAGGTCGTGCCGGAGCAGGACCGCACCACACTACGTTGCAAAATCGTTCGTTCCGCAGCCGGCGGTCGACCGGGGTTGCGGCTGCAAAAGCCGATCACGATAAGCTTCGGGCTGATGGCGACGCCCGTTAAACCCTGTCCGGTGGGCGATCCGTTTTGGGTTCGCTTTGGCGACGAGTTGGCCCGTCAGCCGGCCCCGGTGGAGTTTCTGCGTTATCCGGGCAAGGGAAACCTCGATCCCAAGCAGGGGACGCTCGAATTCTTCGTCGCGCCGGCGGCGAAAAGCGCCGCCTATCGCGAGGTGCTAAGCCTTTCGGGCCAGGGCGGCGACATGTCCCTGGCGATGCGCTGCGGCACGGATTCCAGCCTGGCGCTGACGGTCACGCAGGGTGCGCGGAGCAAGTCGATCACGGCCGCCGGGTTGGAACTGAAGCCGAACCAGTTCGTGCACGTGGCCATCACTTGGGGGGCGAACGTCGAGCTTTTCGTGGCCGGAAAGCGCCGCGGCGCAATCGATATGACACTCCCACCAGAGTTGGCTAACTCCGACAAGTTTGGCCTGCGGTTCGGCTGCGCCGGCGATCTTTATGGCAGCACGAGCATCGCGGTGGATGAGCTGCGGGTGTCCGACGTCGTGCGGTATCGCGGCAACGCCGTCGCCGTGCCGACGGCCGCTTTCACGAAAGACCGAGCGACGCTGTTGTTGGATCATCTCGACGCGAAGTTCCGGCCCGACGGCGAGGCGGCCGAGACCAGGGCCGAGGTCTGCTCGGGCCGTTCCGACGAGTTGGGCGGGATGCCGACGATCGGTTGCCGCGTCGTGCCAGGCAGGTTTGGCTCGGCCATGCAGATCGTCACCGGAGAAACGCTCTCCGTCGCGGAAATGGCCCGCCATTACGGCGCCAACGCCTCGCTGTTCTGGTTCTGGATGGAAGACGGAGCCCTGACGACCGGCTGGCCGCCGCCGTTGTTGAAAGAGCCGCTAACCAAAGGGCTCCGCGAGACCTTGAAGGAGCACAACGCCGCCGGCGCGCGGACCGCGCCCTACATGGGCTATCCGGCGCTCGGGGCGCCCTGTTCGCTGAGCGACCAGTTCGGCCATGAATGGGGCCGGATGCCGCTCTCGACCCAGCCCGCCGAACCGCCCAAGGGGCATTACTGGTGGGACATCTGCCCGCGGAGCGGCTTTGCCGACTACATGGCGGCCGGCACGCAGTGGGTGCTGGACGACCTCGGTTTCTACGGCTGCTATACCGACGGGCTGCCGCAACTCTATGCCTGCCAGAACACGCATCACGGTTGCGGCTATTACGACGAGCAGGGCGTCCTGCATTCGACCTGGCCGCTGTTGGCCAATCGGGAGATGATGAAGCGCATGTACCGGCTCATCCATGCCCGACACGCCGACGCCTATCTGGTCAACCACGTCTCCTTCAACCTCATCATTCCCACGATGAGCTTTACCGACGTTTTCTATAGCGGCGAGCACGAGCAATACGAAGACCTGACGAAGTTCCGCGTCCGCTGGCAAGGCAAGCAGTGGGGCATCTGGCCGATCCTGCTGGGCGACGACAGCCACATGTACCAGCCGATGCACATGACCTATTGCCTGCTGCACGGCGTCTCCGTCTGGCCGCAAGGCTTTTTGGACCGCAACGACATGTTTCGCAAGACGGCCATGCTCTGGCAGGCCTACGACGCGTTCGGCTATCGCCAGGCCGAGTGGATTCCCTACTATCGGGCCGAGCCGGCGCTGGTCCAGTCGCTCATGCCCACGGTGAAAGTGAGCGTCTATTTGCAGCGGCAGAAGCGGGCCCTGCTGGTCATCGGCAATCTGGCCCACCAGGTCGTGCAGGGCTCGATTCGCGCGGACCTGGCCGCGATGGGGCTGCGGGGCACGTCGGCCGTAAACGCATTGGACGGTCGCCCCGTGCCGCTAAAGGATGGCACGCTGTCGGTCCGCTTGCGGCCCACCGGCTTGGTGTTCGTGCAGGTCGAATGAAATGGACGCTGGCCAAAGGGCTGAGCTCGCTGCCCACGCCGCGTGGACGCGGCGGCTAGACAGGGCATGCGTGCCGACCGATGTCAAAAACTCCTGATGCCGAACCGCGCGATCTGCGCTGCGTAGAATAGGAGCGGGTTCGTCGAACCCAGCGCGAATATGCAGGGGGCACGTTATGAATACTCCGTTCTGCGGGTTTCAATATATTGACGACCGAGGGCCCGGCGGCGAACCGGCGCACGCGCCGCAGTCGCCCCCGCCGTCGGATTCGAATCTGTTGGACGCGTATTCCCGGGCGGTCATCGCCGTGGTCCGTGAGATCGGGCCGGCGGTGATCTCGGTGGTGGGATCGCATGGCGAAGGCGGCGGCGTGGGCTCGGGGTTCGTCCTCACGCCGGACGGCTACGCCTTGACCAATAGCCACGTTGCCGGCGGCCGCCGCAAGCTCCGCGCCATTACGCCGGAAGGCGACGCCCTGGACGCAGAGTTGGTCGGCGACGATCCGGCCACGGATCTGGCCCTCCTGCGGGTGGCTGCTCGGGAGTTGCCCTTCGCCGAACTGGGCGACTCCGAGGGGCTCCAGGCGGGGCAACTGGTGATCGCCATGGGCAATCCGCTCGGTTTCCAGTCCACGGTGTCTACTGGAGTCGTCAGCGCCACCGGTCGCGCCATGCGCGGCGAAGGAGGACGGCTCATCGATAACATCATTCAGCACACCGCGCCCTTGAATCCGGGCAATTCCGGCGGCCCGCTGCTGGATTCCCGGGGCCGGGCAGTCGGCATCAACACGGCAGTGATCGCCATGGCCCAAGGATTGGGATTCGCCATTCCGTCTAAAACCGCGCAGTGGGTGGTGGGCGAGCTCATTACGCACGGGCGGGTTCGCCGGCATGCGTTGGGCATTACGGCCACCGTGACGCCGCTGCCCCGGCGGCTGGTGCGCGAGCACGACCTGTTGAGCGATCAGGCCGTCCACGTGATGGAAGTCGTTCCCGGGGGGCCGGCCCACGAGGCGGGCATCAGGAGCGGCGACCTGATCGTGAGCGTCAACGGCCGCATCATTGCCGGCCTGGACGATCTGCACCAGATCCTGTCCGGCTTCCGCTCCGCGGGCCAATTGCTGGTGACCATTCTGCGCAAGGATCGCCTGGTGGAGATGCCCATCGAGTTGCGTTTGGGAGAGTAGTGACCGTTGCCGCGGAGTTGCTCGCCCTCACCCTAACCCTCTCCCAAGGGGAGAGGGGACTTCGATCCTTAGCAGCGGAGCAGATTGCTGTCCCAAACGCGGACCCGCTCCAGATACATGACGTACTGCCGGTCTTCGTCCTGGATGTGGGAAAGCCACCACTTCTTGAGAAACTCCAGGACGTCGCACGCCGGCAGCGACATCAATTGGGCACGCAGGTCGAGCATGCGTTGCAGCATGGCCTGGTGTAAGGCCTGATGACGCTCGGCATCGACGAAGGCGATTTCCTTCTGCCGCGCCTCTTCATGCTCGAAATGGCTCCGCGTCGAGCAAATCAGACTGTCCAAGATCCGCTCGGCCGCCGGGCCGGGCGTGGCTCCTTGCATGGGCAAGTAAAGCCGATCGACCGTCTGCAGGATCTCGCGATGTTGCGCATCGAGCAACCGATCGCAGACGCTATAGCCGTCGCTCCACGCGACATAGACGGCCATGGAGGCTGCCTCCTAGTGCGCGAGAATTGCTGCCGAGAAAAGATCACGCCATCGCAATACAAACATATTCTACATCCCGGGCACTGACGAGCCAAAATGGGATTTTCTTGCGCCGTCCGGCTCCGGATCTAGGGGAACGAGGGTAAATGACGGTTCTAGCAGCGGGCCGCCGCGATGACGCCGGTTGCACCATCCCCCCCGATCCGTAGCCTATACTTGAGGTAAGCGCCGGCGCTCAGGGAATTGGCAGAAGCGGTGGCTCCGCCGGGGGCCGGGCGATTTTACGCCGTCGAACGCTTCGCCATTGGCGGCTACGATCGCCTCCCGCTCCTGCAACCTACGGGGACTGTTGTCATGTGGCCGTTTTCCAATCCAAAGGCTCTGGCCGTCAAAAATCGCATCTTGGAGCTGATCAACGAAACCGGTGCGGGACTGACGACGAAGACCAATCGTCGCCGCGTCGACAGCCGAGTCAAACGGGTCGTGGTGGGGATCGTCGTGCCGATCGAGGATCGGCGGCTGCAAATCGACCGCGCCTTCACGGTGCTGACGAAAGACTTCTCCAGCGCCGGCGTGGCCATCGTGGTCAACGAGCCCAAAGGACCGGAGCAGGCCATTCTGGGCTTTCGCCTCGAGGGGGCGATGAGCTTCTTTCGGGCCGAGTCCAGACACGTAGGGCCGATGGGAGGCGGTTTCTTCCAGATCGGCTACCAACTGTTCGAGGTCGTCTCGGCCCGCGATTATCCCGAGCTGGCAACGATCAGCATCTGAAAGTCGCTGTGCCACGTTCTTACTGGTGCCGGCTGACCACGAAATCCGTCAGGCCGCGGAGCGAGGTGCAAGCCGACGTGTCGCCGAGCGACGCCAATTCTCCGCCGGCCCGACGGGTGAACCATACGGCTTTCTCGCGGGCGTACGAGATGGCGTCGGAACGCACAAGCCACGGTTCCAACGCCTCTCGATGATGGTTGCCCGAGCGGGAGAGGACGGAAAGGAGTTCCTCGCGATCGTTGGCGGCCACAGTGTCCAGGAGTCGAATCAGCGGCAAGGTGGCCTTCTGTTTGGCCAGATCGGTGCCCAGCGACTTGCCCACCACGGCCTCGGTGCCGGCCAGATCGAGCACGTCGTCGGCGATCTGAAATGCGATGCCCAGATCATGGCCGTAACGGGCCAGGGCCTCGCAGACGGCCGGCTCGGCCCCCGCATAATGCGCCCCCAGCCGGCAGCAGCAGGCCGTCAGTGCCGCGGTCTTGCCGGCGATGATCTGGAAATAATCGTTCTCCGAGAGATCGTAATTCCCGCGGCCCTCGATCTGCTTCAATTCGCCCTCGCACATGCGGCGGGCCGACTCGCTCACGACGCGGCAAGCAAAGACGTCGTCCAGTGAACTGGCCAGGCAGATCGCCTGGGCGAACAGGTAATCGCCCAGCAGGATGCTGGCTTCGTTGTCCCAGCGGGCGTTCACGGTGTCGAGATGGCGGCGAATCGTCGCCTCATCGAGCACGTCGTCGTGGACGAGCGTGGCGGTATGGATCAGCTCGGCCATGGCCGCCAGCGGCACGTGGGCGGGGCGGATGCCGCCGCACGCTTGCGCCGACAGCAGCACCAGCGCCGGCCGCAGCCGTTTGCCGCCCAGGCGGAAGCCGTGCTTCACCAACCGGTCGACAAAGGGATTGTCGTTGGAAAGCTCCCGCCGCAGTAGCTCTTCGGCCGCGCGTAGCTCGCTGGCCACCGGTGCGTACAGATCGCGCAGACTCTCGGGAACCGTCAGCCGCGGCTCGCCCGTTGCGTCCATGGACATCCTCTTTGGGGGAAACCATCCATTTTAATTGACCATACGACCGCGTCGAGGGGGGAGTTGCCGGATTGAGCCGCTTGGCCCCCCTGGATTCAGTAGTTCGTCACCACCCTGCTCCAAGAAAAGTGGGCTTGTTTGGCGGCGGGCGCCATGCCGCCACAAAAATGACTTGTTGGGCGGCGGTTATCAAGAACGCCTTGTTGGGGCGGCAGTTGTACTGCCGCCCCTGGAATTGCGACAAAAGCAGGGGTGGCAGTGCAACTGCCAGCCCAACGCGCTGCCGCCCCAACACGGTTCCGCCGGCCGCTAAACTTCCTCGACATTCCGGGCACGAGCGGCATGGATTGCGACAAAGCAGTACCGATTTGCGACGCACTTCGGCGGCAGCTCCGCTATCTTGAGGCCCAGGGATCCATGGGCATGGCGGGCATTCTCTGTCCAGGAGTCGACAAATGCAAAAAGTAGCCGTATGGTTCGTTCTGGCTAGCTGCGGCGCGGCGGCTTTCGGCGCCGGCAAGGCACCGTTTGACTACTTTCGCAACTCGTGGAACGTCGTCGGCTTGAAAGACTACGCCGACGGCGCCCGCGTGACGCCGGACAATAATATCCTCTTGGCCGGAAAGAACGTGCTGCATTTCCGCTTTGGGCGCGATCTAACGCCGCTCAGCCGCCGCCAGACGAAGACCGCGCTGGAGGGCTGGTTGCCGGTCATGCTGTTCTCGGCCATCGACGGCGCAGTCCGTTACGACTTTCAGTGCTGGGCCACGCCGCTGCCGACCGTCAAGGATTGGCAGCGGGCGTTCGATTGGCCCACCGAGGGCGAAAACTTCCTGGTTTGGGCGACCGTCGCCGCGACGAATACGGGCTCGCAGCCGGCCGTGGCAAAACTCGTGGCCGAGCAGTCAGGGCCCGATGCGGCCCCGCCGCGCAAGTTTTCCTGGCAGCTTGCAGCCGGCGGGCGGGCCGAGGCCGTCGTACGCACGCCATTCGCCCCGGTCGCTGACCCAACGGCCTTCGACCACGCGGATCCCAAGCTCTGGCTACAGCGAACCGTCGCCTATTGGAAGCAGCGGGTGCTCGGCGGCGCGCGGATCGTGGTTCCCTGCCGGAAGGCGACCGAGGCCCTGTTGGCCGCCCACGTCTGCCAACTGATTGCCAACGACCACGGCGAGTTGCACGGCGGCGAGGGCTTTTACGACCAGTTCTACATCCGCGACGGCGGCTACCAGATCATGGAGTTGGAAGAGGCCGGCCTGGCCGATGTAACCGCCAAGGCCATCAAGTCGTTTGTCAGCCATCAACGGCCGGACGGGCGGTTCGAAAGCCAGGCCAATCAGCTCGACGCCAACGGCCAGGCGCTGTGGGTCCTCTGGCAATACGGAAAGACCACCGGTGATCCGAAGTGGTTGGAGAAAGTTTATCCCGCGATGCGCAGGGGCGTGAATTGGACCATCGCGGCCCGACGTCAGGCCCCGGCCGATTCTCCCTACGCGGGCCTGCTGCCGGTTGGCGTGGCCGACGGCGAATCTCTTTGGGACGGTAAGCACCACATCGTAGGATATGACCTGTGGAACCTCCGCGGGCTGTTCTGCACGGCTGACGTCGCACGAACGTTGGGCAAGACCAGCGAAGCGGACGAACTGCTGGCCGAGGCCAACGCCTATCGGGCGGCCATCGACGCCGCCTGTCAACGCTTGCAGATCACCTACTTTCCGCCCAGTTGGGAGAAGGCCGGAACGCACTGGGGCAACACCGAGACGCTCTGGCCCACGGCGCTGTTTTCGGCCGACGATCCACGCGTCGCGGGATTGATCGAGGAAGTCCGCCGGCGCCACGGCGGCGGCTATGTCGAGGGCACGATCCGCTGGTTCAATGACGAGGCAAAGTACGGACCGAATCCGCCGGCGATCCACCCGTATATGGGTGCGTACACGACCATGGCCGACCTGGTCCGCGGGAACGACCAGCAGGTGGTGGAAGATTTCTACTGGTATCTGCTCCATAGCACCGCGGCCCACGCTTTTCCGGAAGGGATTTACTACCAGACTCGGACGGCCTGGAGCGATACGATCCCGCACGTGACCGGGGCCTCGAACTATGCCGTGATGCTTCGCCACATGCTCGTTCACGAGTCGGGCGACGAGCTGCACCTGTTGGCCGCGGTGCCCGATGGGTGGCTGGCCGAGGGGCGGCAGATTCGCGTCGAGCGTGCGCCCACGCACTTCGGCGAGATGAGTTTGCTGGTGCAGGGCACGAAGCAGGGCGTCACGATCGCGCTGACTCCGCCGAAGCGGCAGCCGCCGAAGAAGATCGTTTTACACCTGCCGCAGTCGCGACCACCCCTGGAAGTACCGGCCGGGGTACAATTGGTGCTGCGGCCCGCTCAGAAGCAGCGGTGGGATTTCCCCACGGTCGTCGAGCGGTACCGCGGCACGAATCCGCCGCCGGTCATGCTTGGCCGGTAATCACTGGGAAAGGGAGCTGTCGAGACCATGACCAATCGGCGACTATTCTTCTGCATTTTTGCATTTTTCCTGCCGGCTTTCGCGCCCTCGGCGCTCGAAGCAATCGAGTTCCCGGGCCGCCGGCCGGGCTCGGCCGTGGTTGTCCTGGAGCCGGAGACGTACCGGCTAGGGAACACGATCCTCTCGATGTCGTGGCAAGTAACCAACGGGCAACTCCGGCCGGGGCCGATCACGGATCGACTCGGGGGGCGGACGATTCCCGGCGGCGGCGAAGTTTTTTCGCTCGTGCTCGGCGACGGGCGAACGATTGCCGCGTCCGCTATGAGGCTCCTACGCCGACCGCGAAGCGAAGACCTGGCGGCGGACGCCAAGGCCGTGCGGGCTTCCCGCCATTTTGCCGGCAAGTGCATCTCGGCCACATTGGCCGCGAAGGACGGCACGCTGCAAGCAGAGTGGCGGGCCATGCTCCGCGACGGCGACAACTATGTCCGCCAGGAGGTCGTGCTGCGGGCCCGGGACAAGGACTTGCCGCTCATGGAAATCGTGCTCGGCGACTTGGCGGCCGCGGGGGCCAAGACCATGGGCAGCGTGCGCGGCGCGCCGGTGGTGGCGGGCAATCTGTTCTTCGCCTGCGAGAACCCCTTGGCCAACAACCAAGGCCGCGCCGGCCGGGTCCGCTGCGCGCTGCCGTGGAAGACGTCATTGGCGGCGGGGAAGCCGTTTCGCTCGACGTCGGTCGTGGGCGTGGTTCCAGCGGGGCAAATGAGACGTGCGTTTCTGTATTACGTCGAGCGCGAGCGGGCCCGACCCTATCGGCCTTTCCTGCACTACAACTCCTGGTACGACCTTTCCTGGGCCGAACGCCTGCTCAAGGAAGCGGATTGCCTGGCGGTAATAAGGCTCTTCGGCCGCGAATTGACCGAAAAACGGGGTGTGCGGCTTGATTCGTTCGTCTTCGACGATGGGTGGGACGATCCGCATACGCTGTGGCAGTTTAATGCCGGCTTTCCCCATGCCTACGTGCCGCTTCGCGACGCCGCGGCCCGTTATCATTCGTCCGTCGGCGTCTGGTTGTCGCCTTTCGGCGGTTACTCGCCGAAAAAAGAAATGCGGCTTAAGTATGGCCGGCCGCAGGGTTTTGAGATCAACAGCCGCGGCTTCGCCATGGCTGGACCCGGGTATTACGCCCGCTTTCGCGACGTCTGCCGGCAGATGATCGAGAAGTCGGGCGTGAACTATTTCAAGTTTGACGGCATCGCGGCCGGCTTGGATTATGACAAACTCAACTCGGAAGACCTGGCCGACGTCGCCGCGCTGATGCGGCTTTGTGAGGAATTGCGGGCGATGCGGCCGGACGTGTACCTAAACCTTACCACGGGGACGTGGCCTTCACCTTTCTGGCTCTGGTACGGCGATTCCGTCTGGCGCAACGGCAACGACTCCGACTTCTGCGGACAAGGCTCGATGCGGCAGCAATGGATCAACTATCGCGACGTGGCGACGCAGCAATTTGTCGTCCGCCGCGGGCCGCTTTACCCGCTCAACGCCCTGATGAACCAAGGAATCATGTACGCCCGGCTCGGCAATGCCGCGCGAGCCGGCAGCGATGCCAAGGACCTGGTCGACGAGTTCCGCATGTTCTTCGGCGACGGCACGCAACTCCAGGAACTGTACATGACGCCTTCGATGATGACCCCGGCGCTGTGGGACGCCCTGGCCGAGGCGGCCATCTGGTCGCGGGCCAACGCCGACGTGCTGGTCGACACGCATTGGATCGGCGGCGACGCCGGCAAAAGCGAGCCCTATGGCTACGCCTCGTGGTCGCCGCGGAAGGGGATTCTGTGCGTGCGCAATCCCAGCCGGGAGCCGCGGACTTTCACGCTTACGTTGGCCGGGGCTTTTGAACTTCCGCCTGGCGCGCCGCGAGAGTACACGCTGAAAAGCCCGTGGAAGGCCGATGCCGCTCGGCCGACATGCACCATCGCTGCGGAGGCGGAACACCGCGTCGCCCTCCAGCCGTTTGAGATGCGCATTTTAGAAGCGACGCCCCGGGAACCATCGAACTGACGACAGGTTTTACCATGAGAAAGGCAAACGCGATCTTGTTGCTGGTGGCGGCCGGTCTTTTGAGTGGTCCGGCGGTCGAGGCCGGCGAGTCGCTTGCCCTGCTGCCGCAACCATTGCGGGTGGAGCGGAAAGCCGGCGCGTTTGCCTTGAACCGCGACACCGCCATTCTTATCGACAAGGGTTTCGCGGACGCGACTGGTGTCGCCAAACAATTGGCCGCACGAATCCGCCGCGGCACGGGCTTCGACCTGGCGGTGACGCCGTGGGACGGCAAGACCGCGACTCAGAACGCGATCGTGCTGACGGCCAAGAATGCGGACGCCGCCCTCGGCACCGAGGGCTACACGCTGGACGTGACGGCCGACGGCGTCGTGATCGCCGCCAGCGCTGGTTCCGGCTTGTTCTACGGCGTGCAGACTCTGCTTCAACTTCTGCCGCCGCAGGTCTTCAGCCCGACCAAGGCGGAGCGATCGGTGGCGTGGGCGATACCGGCCGTACGCATCGAAGATCGCCCCCGCTTTCGCTGGCGCGGCTTGTTGTTGGACGTCGCCCGCCACTTCTTCAGCAAAGAAGAGGTCAAGAATTTTCTCGATCTGATGGCGCAGCACAAATTCAATACGCTCCACGTCCACCTGACCGACGATCAGGGCTGGCGCGTGGAGATCAAGCGTTATCCGAAGCTCACGCAAATCGGCGGGTGGCGCAAGGACATCGGTTTCGGGCTCGATCCCAAGCAGGGAACCGCCTATGGGTCGGATGGGCGCTACGGCGGCTTCTTCACCCAGGAGGATGTCCGCGAGATCGTTGCCTACGCGAAAGCCAGGTATGTGACCGTCGTGCCCGAGATTGAGATGCCCGGCCACGCCGGCGCCGCATTGTCGGTGTATCCGGAGCTGAGTTGCACCGGGGGGCCGTTCGACATCAACGTCGACGGGGGGATATTCCACGGCATCTACTGCCCGGGCAACGAGGCCGCCTTTGCGTTCTTGCAGAACGTGCTCGCGGAAGTCCTCGAATTGTTTCCGAGCCAGCGCATCTGCATCTGCGGCGACGAGGTCCCCAAGGACACTTGGAGGAAATGCGGGAAGTGCCAGGCCCGCATGCGGGCGGAGAATCTCAAGAACGAGGACGAGTTGCAGAGCTACTTTGTGCGGCGAATCGAGAAGTATCTCAACGCCCACGGTCGTATTCTGGTCGGCGCGGATGAGATTCTGGAGGGCGGTCTGGCGCCCAATGCGACCGTCTTTAGCTGGCGCGGCACGGGCGGCGGCATTACCGCGGCCAACGCCGGCCACGACGTGATCATGATTCCCACCTCCCACTGTTACTTCGATTACTACCAGGCGAAGGCCGGCGAACCCAAGGCCATCGGCGGCTTTCTGCCCCTGGAAACGGTGTACTCCTTCGAACCGATTCCCCCATCGCTTGCCGCGGATCGCGCCCAGCACATTCTCGGCACGGGCGGCTGTCTGTGGAGCGAGTACTTTCCCAACTATGCCCGCGTGCAGTACATGGCCTACCCACGCGCTTGTGCCATGGCCGAGGTGACTTGGACCGATCCGAAGTTGAAAAACTGGGAAGACTTCAGGACCCGTCTTGAGACGCACCTCCAACGGTTGAGGGCCGAAGGGGTCAACTACCGTCGCCCTCGCCCAACCGATAACGCCCCAGGAAACTCCAAACCGTGAACGGACTGGTCTGCAAACCCAACTTGAAGGAAGTGCAAACGCGGCTGCGGTCGCTGTACGCGCGCGAGGCCGGCGATCGGATCTTCGCCACGATGGCCGTACCCAATGCGGCATTGACGGCCTTCGCCCGGGCGTATCCCCACGGCGCGTGCGGCTATCCCGACATGGCCGAGCGGATTCGCTTTTGGGACGATTATTTCCGGCAGCGGTCGGCGGTGGAAGACGACGCCATGCCGGCAGCCTATCTCAGTGAACTCGATCAGGGGCTCTACGGCGGCTTGCTGGGGGCCGAGGTCCGTTTCATGGCCCATCCCGACACCGGCTGGATTTCGTCGATGGTGCCGCCGCTGTTGGCCGATTGGTCGGAGTTCGACCGGCTGCGATTCAGTCCGGAGCATCCCTGGTGGCAGCGCTACCTGCGGCAACTCGAGGCATTCGTCGGCGGCAGCGAGGGCAAGTTCGGCATCAGCCATTTCATCCTCATCGACGGGCTGAACTTCGTTTTCGAGCTGCTGGGGGCCACCCGCACGTATCTCAGCCTGGACGAACGGCCGGAGATGATCCGGCGGGCGATCGATTTTGCCTTCGATCTGAACGTGCGGGTGCAGGAGCAATTTTTCGCCACGGTGCCTTCGCTGGATGGGGGTACCTTCAGCAATTTTGCCCAATGGTTGCCCGGCCGGGTGGTCTCGGAGAGCATCGACCCCTACCACATGACTTCGGTCGCGTATTTCGAGTATTGGGGACGCGAGCCGGCCGAGCGGATCATGACCCACTTTGACGGCGGGGTGATCCACGTCCACGCCAACGGGCGGCATCTGCTGGAGGCAGCGGCCACCCTCCGCGGCCTGAAAGCTATGCTGCTGGCCGATGACCTGGGCTTCCCGTCGGCATTCGAACTGGTGGAGCTATTGAAAGCCCGAGTGGGCGACGTGCCGATCAGTGTCTTTGCGCCCTACGAGCAGTTCCAAGATCGGCTCGCGCGTCGTGCTTTACCCGGCGGCGTACTGTATCAGGTGCAGGACGTGCCCAACGTGGAGGCGGCCAATCGGCTGATGGAGCGGGTGCGGGAGTATCGGGGGTAGCCAACTGGGATCGTGTAGTGGCGGGGCTTGCCCCGTACGTTTGATTCGGCCACAACCCGCGCGGGGCAAGCCCCGCCGCTACACTTCGCCGTTCGGGTGGGTGATTGGCGCGTACCAGCCCCGAGTTACAATCGCGTCCATGATCCTTGCGTACCATTGTGTTATCACTGCTTACGGGTTCTGGCTTCCCAACGATCCGCGCGGATCGTGGTCTGACTGGGTCCGCCAGTGGGAATTGTTGGCCTACGGCAAGGCGACGAAGGTCTCCACGCAACAATCAGTGGCCAAGCAACCCCACGATGGGGCGGAGCGGCGGGCAGCGAAACGGGCTTTGCGGTATCCGCCGGTCCATTTTACCGGCCAACAGGCGCTGGCGGTGGGGATGGGATTCAAGAGGGCGATCGCTGAATCGGGGTATATCGTCCATGCGTGTTCCATTTTGCCGCAACATGTCCATCTTGTGGTCGCTCGCTGTGCACGGCGAGCGGAGCAAATTATCGCCCATCTGAAGGCTCGCGCGACACAACGACTGGCGGCGGATGGGCTGCATCCGTTGGACAGATTTCGGGAAACCGACGGAACGGTTCCCTCGCCGTGGGCGCGCAAGGGGTGGCCGGTGTTTCTGGAGAGCGATCAGCGCATCCTCGGGGCCATTGATTACGTGGAGAAGAATCCGCTTCGCGAGGGGAAACGGCCGCAGCGGTGGTCGTTTGTGGTGCCGTTTATGCCGAGTGGCGGGCATTCGGGTGTGTAGCGTGTAGCGGGGGGGGGTGGCCCCCGCCGGGGTGGGGGCCGTGGGGGTGAGTGGGGTGTCGCGGGGGGCCTCCCCCCGGGGGGGGTGGCCGGGCAAAATCCGCGCGGGGCAAGCCCCGCCGCTACACCGACGGCCGCTAAACGGAGACCAAGAAAAAATTATCCGTCGCGGGGGTCATTCCGCGACGGGTTAAGTGAATCGGCGACTATAGTAGGGGCGCGATGAGGGCTTGCTCTTCGGCGAGCGTGACCTCAAACGAGCTCTTTTTTGGCGCCAATCAGCGTCCGCATACGCTCGGCGAGCAAAGCGGCGTCGAACGGCTTCTTGAACGTTTCGTTGATGCTCGACCGGTCGAAGCTCAGCGAGCTGCCGTCATCGGGTAACAGGGCGATGAGAATCACTTCCGCAAACTCGTTGTTGCGGCGGAGATTCTGGCAGATCTGCAACGCTTCGGTGCGTCCGATCGAGAAATCGACGATGATGCAATCGGGGTGGAAGCTCTCGGCTTGAATGCCGGCGTCAAACCCGCTGGCGGCCACGGCGGCCTTGAACGAACGCTCCAGGGGTAGTTCGCGTTTGAGGTTCTCAATGAGGACCTGATCTTGGGCCACAATGAGCACCTTGGCCATGGCTTCATCTTCCAGGTCGCCCAGCGGCATTCCATGTTCCTTCAGGAACTTAATCAAGTATTCCCGAGGAATGCGGCGGTCTTGCGATCCGGGGATGCGGTAGCCCTTGAGCCGGCCCGAGTCGAACCATTTACTAACGGTGCGGGGGGCCACCTTACAAATCTTGGCGACCTGACCAGTTGTGAAGACCTTCATCGCAGGCTCTCCAGTATACGATTCACTTTGTTTGGGTGTATCCCGGCCAGACGGATGTCTGCCGAGCGTTATTCGCCCCTAAAACCCGCGGATCTGCTCCCGTTCGCGCTCCATCCTTGCCGCTGCCCCTTGGCAGTCGGTCATCCGCAGGCTTCTGGGTCGGGGCTCTCCTAATTCGCTCCAGTTCTTGGCTCTGGTTCAGCTCCTTCTGACCCGCGCCTTACTTACTACATCGGCAATCAGGGCATCCAGAAGCCAGAGAGAATCCGTAAAATAGAGAAGGTCAGGTTTAACCAATCTATCTCGGTTCACTGCGACTGCTGGTACGCTCCTCCGGCGACCTATTATCGGCAGGGGTGGGACAAGCGAACCGCGCCGCCTGGAGAGTGTTTGGCGGACGGCCAAGGCGCAACCTTGTGGCAGGGCCCCCCCTGTCAGCTCCGTTCCGCGCTCGGCCAGACTCATCACGCTTAGCTGGCCGCGGAACAAGGCTCTGCTTGTTTACTTCGATCTTGGCGGGGGTAATACTTTAGAGACTTTCTCCGGTCATAGCGAAGGAGCCGGAATTGTCGGCTATGACGAAGGTGCCGAGCCTCCGAGCTGGCCCGGTTGTAAAGCCCTAAACGGATGTAAGGCTTGGGTTTGGCAATTCAGGGTGCAGAAGCCCTGCCGCTTGGGAAAGCGATGCCGGCCGATCAAGCCGGCAGGCCGTAGGGTGCGCGAAACGCGCCACAATCGATGGATCTGCTGCGTTTCATGCGCCCTACAGCTTTACGCACCCTACAGCTTCACGCATCTTACGGCGTTACTGGGCGACCAACTGCTTCCCGCTGCGGTTCGTGATCGTTACCCGATACCCTTTGGGCGCGTGCAACTGATACACGATTTGATCCCCTGCCTTGCGCCATTGAAGCCGAATCGGGCCCTGGGGCGTGGGCAGCGTTCCTTCGCAGTGCTCCAGCGGCACGTCGGCAAACTGAATGGCCACGCGGCGGCCAAGGCGATCGATCTGCCGGATGCCCAACACATCGCGATACAGCGTGTGCACGATGTGCGAGGCGAAACCGTGATCGCAGCTTGCCGAGGCTTCCGTGTTTTCCCAAAGTGTTCCCGTCCGATCGGCCATGTAGAGCAGGTAGGCGATCGACTCCTCGAGGATTTGCCGGCTCAGCCCCGCCCGGGAGAGGAGTTCCATCCGCAGCATGTTGCCAATAAAGGAATTGGCCAGGTGGATCTCGCTAAACGCCTTGGTCTTCTTGCGGTTGGGGCCAAACTGATCGCGGAGGATGCCCCACAGCTCGGGATGGGTCTTGGGCGTGGCCACCTGGAAGAAGAATGCGTAGTATTGGCAAACTTCGGTGCGGTTGCGGGTAACTTTGAGTTTGCCGGCCTTGCTGCGGACCGCATTGTCGACGAAGAAATGCCCGTCAAACGATTGGCGGCGGATCACCTCGCGAATGCGGTCGGCCTTGGCCACCAGTTCGGGCAGGTGGTACATGCGTCCGGCGGCTGACAGAACGCCGGCATAGAGCATGTTGCTCGGGTAATTCACGTCCTGCACGAAATCGGCGGCCGCCGACCACTCGACGAACACCCAGGACGGCAATTTTTCCAGCAGGCCATCCTGGTTTTCATACCGTTTGAAGAAATCAAACAGCTTCAACACCCTCGGCCGCAGGGCCTCGACCGTGGCGCGATCGCCGCTGCGGGCATTGTATTCCTCCAACTCGGCCACGAACCACAAGGCCCAGTTGGGAATGTACACGCCGTCGTTGTGGTCGGCTGGGTAACACATGGGCAACATGCCGTCGGGGAGGAATGCGAACTTCGCGGGCAAAAGGAAGTTTTCGACGAAGTTCCGCTCGACTCGCGTGTCGCCGGCGAGATCGACGGCGACGCGGGACGTAAAGAAGCTGTCGCAGAGCCAACCCGCCCGTTCCCGCGAAGGGCAGTCCATGAAAATGTCGAGGGCGTTCTGCCGAAACGTCTCGACGCCCGCCGCGAAAATGCGATTCAGCCGCGGGTCGCTGGCCGCAAACTGGGCCTCGACGCGGGGATGGGCGTATTCGCGGAGATAAACGTTTTCTACGCTGCACGACCCGTCCACGCAGAGCAGCTTCAAGTAGCGGAACGTGTACGGCTCAATCGTTTCCAGCCGGTAGCTGCCCGGTTCTAGTTCATAGCTGACGATATTGACGCAGGAGAGCCGTTTGAAATCGACATCGTGCTTGGTGAGAATCTCATCGAAGAGAAACCAGAGCCGGGCTTTCTTCGCACACGTCACGCGAGCCCCGATGAAGCCGGTGCGGTTAACTCCCAAATCCAGAATGCGATAGTCATGCGTGGCCAGCGCGACGGCGTTCGTGCCGGAATAGGGCTGACCGAGCGCGGTCGTCCGCAGCGGCCGCAAGCATTGGCCCTCGATCGACGGGATGGTGGCCAACTCCTTTTCCGGGAAGCCCTTCAGCTTCGGACTGATATCGACCAGCGAGCGGTCTTTCCACAGGTCCTTGTACCTCGTGTCACAAAACATCCTTTCCGATGGTGTACCAGGACTGGTTGACAAGCGACCGATACTTCCTCCACCGACAAAGAGGCAACGTTCATTTTACCTTTTTCGGGCCTTGGGAGT
>Ga0181520_10000995_pt1 | contig 59944 bp, 66 predicted proteins | sample PEATcosm2014_Bin_29_FD_132451 | JGI IMG/M metagenome (GOLD analysis project Ga0181520, IMG submission 132451) | Peatland microbial communities from MTU Mesocosm Facility, Houghton, MI, USA - PEATcosm2014_Bin02_30_metaG | ecosystem: Environmental > Terrestrial > Soil > Wetlands > Peat | place... | reverse complement strand
TCTCGACGGCCACCGCCTCGGGATACCGCTGCGCTGGGGCGGACGGCGGGAGGCCGTCGATCGGATGCTCGCCGCCGTCGACGCCACCCACATCGCCGACGCGCGGGTGGGCAACCTCTCCGGGGGTGAGCAGCAGCGCGTCCTCATCGCTCACGCGCTGATCAGCCGCCCGCGCCTGCTGCTCCTCGACGAGCCGCTGGCCAACCTCGACATCCGCGCCGAGGCCGAGGTCGTCGCCCTGCTCGCCCGCATCGCGCGTGAGCAGCGGATCGCGGTGCTGATCTCGGCCCACGATGTCAACCCGCTGCTGCCGGTCATGGACCGGCTCGTCTACGTGGCCGCGGGCAAGACGGCGAGCGGTACCACCGACGAGGTGATCCGCGCCGAGGTGCTGTCCGCCCTCTACGGCCAGCACGTCGACGTCCTCCACGTCCACGGTCGCATCCTCGTCGTCTCCGGCGCCGAGGGTGCGTCCGGGATCACGGTGGAGGAGACCGGCGGCGCGCCGGCCGCGACCGGCGTGGTGGCGCCGCGATGAGCCAGGTGCTCACCACGCTCTTCGCGCCCGGCTTCTTCGCCAACGGCCCGGTGCGCGCGGCCGTGGTGGTGGGAGCGGTGGTGGCGCTGGTCACCGGGGCGGTCGGCGTCTTCACGGTCATCCGCAGTCAGGCCTTCGCCGGCCACGCCCTGGGCGAGGTGGGGTCGGCGGGGGGGTCGCTCGCCTTTCTGAGCGGCACCAACCCGCTCTGGGGGTACATGGGGATCGCGGTGGTCGCCGCAGGCCTCATGGAGGTGCTGGGTCTGCACCGGCCTCGGGCGCGCGACGTCGCCACCGGTCTGGTGCTCGGGGCCGGCCTCGGCTTCGCGGCGCTCTTCCTGTACCTCGACACCGTCTCGTCGAGCACCACCGGCGTGACCGTCACCATCCTCTTCGGCTCGCTGTTCACGATCAGCCAGCCGATGCTCCCCAGCATCGTGGCCCTCAGCGCCATCGTCCTGGTGGTGATCGCGAGCTGCTACCGGATGCTGCTGCTCAGCTCCCTCAGCCCGGAGCTGGCGGCGGTCCGCGGCGTCCCCGTGCGCGTGGTCGCGATCGCGTACCTGGCGATCATGGCGGTGGCGGTCTCGCTCGCCGCCGAGACCATCGGCACCATCCTCGCGACAGCGCTTCTCGTCGGGCCGCCGGCCGCCGCGTTGCGGCTGACCAAGCGACCGGGTGGGGCCATGGTGGTCGCCGGGCTCATCGGTGTCGCCGCCGTGTGGATCGGGATCGTGCTCGCGTACGACAGCTTCTACTGGCCACCCGTCGACCACGGCTGGCCGGTCAGCTTCTTCGTGGTGGCGATGGTCTTCGTCTTCTACCTGGGCGCGGGGGTGGTGGCGGCTGCCGGCCGGGCCCGCCGCAACCGGCGGATGGGGACGCTCCCGGCGATGGGTGAGAGCGGCTGCGAGCCGCACGTCGACGCCGACGCGGCCTAGACGAAGGGCAGGATCGAGATGTTCTCGGGCTTCATGGTCAACACCTGGATCGCCGCGACCATGGTGGCGGTCATCGCCGGCGTGGTGGGTTTCTTCGTGGTGCTGCGCGGCTCCGCGTTCGCCGCGCACGCCATCCCGCACGGTTCCTTCGGAGGCGCCGCCGGCGCCGTCCTGATCGGGGCCAACACCATCCTGGGGCTCGGCATCTTCGCGGTCGGCGGGGCGCTCGGCATCGGCTGGCTCAGCCGGCGCGGTCGCCATGATGTGGCCACCGCGCTGGCCCTGGTGCTGATGCTCGGGCTGGGGGCGCTCTTCCTCTCCTTCAGCGTCGAATACGCGGCGGCGGTCTACTCGTTGCTCTTCGGTGAGGTGCTCGGGGTGCCCGCGGACGAGCTGCTCCCCATGGCCGGTCTGGGCCTCGCCTGCGTCGTCGCCGTCGCCGTGATGTACCGGCCCCTGCTGCTGACCTCGATAACCCCCGAGGTGGCCGAGGCGCGCGGGGTGAGGCCCGGGCGGATCGAGACCGGATTCCTGCTGGTGGTCGCGCTGGCCTCGACCATGACCGTGCCGGTGGTCGGCGTCCTGCTGATGTTCAGCCTGATGATCGGGCCCGCGGCCACTGCGCGCTCCTTCACCAGCAGCCCGCTCCGGGCCATCGGGCTCTCGGTGGCGATCGCGCTCGCCATCGTCTGGTTCGGGATCGCCATCGCGTACCTCACCAACTACCCGGTCGGATTCTTCGTCGGGACGCTCGGCGCGGTCTCATACGGCTGCGCGCGGATCTGGACGGCGCGTCGGCGCACGCGAACGGTGGCGGTCGTCACGGAGGCGGTGCCGCTCGCCGCGCGGTGACCCGACTGCGGACGTCCGGGTCAGAGCTCTGCGACGGCCGGCAGCACCTCGCGGCCGATGATCTCCAGCGGGGTGATCCGCCAGACGTCCTCGACGCGGCCGTGGGCCACCGAGAAGCCGCGACGGTGCAGGGCGCGGAGGTCCTCCACCGTCTGGCCGACCCGCTCACCCCTGGCGCCGACGTCGAAGGTGTAGCCCACGGTCTTCTCGATCTCGTCGTAGTCGCGGCCCTCACGCTCGCAGTGCTCGCGGAGCACGTCCAGCTTGTGATCCAGCTCGGGGGTGGGGAAGAGGTTGCACGCCTGGGCGTAGCGGGCCACGAGCCTCAGGGTCTTGCGCTCGCCGGAGCCGCCGATGAGGATGGGCGGGTGAGGCCGGCTCAGCGCCTGCGGCGAGTTGAGAGTGCGCTCCAGGGTGGCGTGGGTGCCGGTGAAGGGCCGGTCGTCGCCGCTCCACATCTGCAGGCAGATCTTGAGCGCATCCTCGAGCAGCTCGAACCTCTCCTTGATCGGCGGGAAGTAGAGCCCCAGCCCGCGTGACTCCTCCTCGTTCCAGGCGGCGCCGATCCCGAGCATCGCCCGGCCTCCGGAGAGGACGTCGAGGGTGGTCACCGCCTTGGCGAGCAGGCCCGGCTGGCGGTAGACGACGCCGGTCACGAGGGTGAGCAGCTTGACCCGCGAGGTGTGAGCGGCCAGGAATCCCAGGGTGGTGTAGGCCTCCAGCATCTCGTGCTCGGGCGGTCCGAGGTGGCCGATCTGAAAGAAGTGGTCCATCACGCTCACGCGGTCAAAGCCGGCCTCGTCGGCGGCCTGGGCGACCCGGGCGAGATCTTGGCCGAGGCTGTCCGGCCCGCCGGGCCAGGTGTAGTCCGGGATGTGCAGACCCAGCTTCATGGCGCTGAACCTCCTGTGACGGGACCGGCGGCGTGGGCGGCCAGCAATCGGGCGGCGAGGGCCGGATCGACATTACCCCCGGAGAGCACCACGGCGGTGCGGGAGCCGGCGGGGGACTTGGAGACGCGCCCGGTCATGAGGGCCGCCACCCCGACCGCCCCCGAGGGCTCCACGACCAGGTGAAGCCGGGTCCAGATCAGCAGCATCGCCGCCTCGATCTCGGCGTCGGAGACGGTCACCACCTCGTCGACCAGCCGGCGGCGGACGATGACGTCGAAGCCGCGCTCCCCGATGCTCATGCTGCGCAGGCCGTCGGCGATGGTCGCGGGGGCCCCGCCGAGCCGCTCGTGGCGGCCGCTCAGCATCGAGGCGGCGGCGTCGCCCGCCAGCTCGGGTTCCACGCCGATGACCCGGATGCCGGGTCGGGCGGCCTTGAGCGCGATCGCGCAGCCGGAGATGAGCCCACCGCCGCCCACCGGGCAGAGCAGCCTGCCCAGGTCGGGCACGTCGTCGAGCAGCTCGAGGCCGATGGTTCCCTGGCCGTGGATGGTGTGCCAGGCGTCGAACGGGTGGATCATGGCCAGCCCGGTGCGCTCCTGGAGCTCCTGGGCGCGCTCCTCGCGGTTGGCGCCGGTCACTCCCTCGCTCACCACCTGAGCCCCGAGTGCGCGCACGGCGGACACCTTGACCGGGTTGGACCCCTCGGGCATGACGACGGTGCAGTCGAGACCCAGGGTGCGGGCGGCCAGCGCCACCGCCTGGCCGTGATTGCCCGAGCTGACCGTGATCACGCCGTGCGCGTCCGGCGTGGCTGCGCGCAGTGAGAGCGCTGCGTTGAAGGCGCCCCGCACCTTGAACGAGCCGGTCGGCTGGAGCATCTCCGGCTTGATCACGACGCCGGCGGCGATCTCCCCGGCCGGGAGCGCAGGGGTGCGGCGCACGTGGCCGGCGATGCGGGCTGCCGCGGCGACGACCTCCTCGGCGTGCACCGCGAGGAAGGCGGGGGTGGAGCTCTCCGCGGCCGCGTCCGTCTCGATGCCCACGTGCTGAGGCTACCCGCCCGAGCCCACCTCCTGCTCGGCGGACGCGAGGGGACGGTGGGTCAGGTGCTCACAGCGGCTCACCACCGGGAAGCCGGTTGCTCGCACTGGCCCACCGCCCCCAGGGCGGTCCGGCTGTGTCAGTACCCGCCCGGTGCGCTGGCCGCCGATGCCGACGTTCCGGAGCTGCTCAGCGATGGCGTCGCGACGTACCACACGCCGCCCTTGCCCTCACCGTTGCTCTGGTCGGCTCCGCTGTCGCCGGCGTAGATGTACAGCGGGTGCCCGTTGTACTCGACCTGCCGTCCGTTCCCCGTGGTCACCGCGGTGAGCGTGCCGGTGAGCGAGGAGGGGCCGGTGGGCGACCCGGAGGCGAGCAGGAGCGGGGGCCAGGTGCCGGCGCAGGCGCCGGTGCAGCTCGCCGTCGTCGGGGTGTCGTCGGTGTTGTAGTAGAGGGTCCAGCCGTCGGACTCGGTGAGCACCTGCTCGGAGCTGCCGCTCACCGTGGCCGTCCCCACCATGACCGTCGTGGTGGTGCTGGAGCTGGAGGGACTGCTGCCTCCGGCTGCCACCGCGGTCGCGGTGGGGTTGGTCGTCCCGCCCGTCGAAGAGGTCGACCCGCAGGCGGCCACCAGCGCGAGGGCGGCGCCCAATCCGAGGAGCCCGGCGAGCTCTGAGCGGTGACCGAGAAGTCCCAGGTGACGCCGCAGACCCGCTGGCCGGCGCTGGCGATCGCGCTGGTGGCTCGACGAAATGATGGGCCCGCCGCCCGGTGCTGGTGCGTTCATGATGTTCTCCGCTGGTCGCCTCCGGCGAGTTGTCCCGCCTCGGTGAGGATCGATCCCATGCCCACCACACGGCAGCCCGGACCGCGCGGTTCATCCGCCGATGAACGCAGGACGTCCCTCCAGCGTGGTGAGGGTGTGCAGCCCACCGCCCCATGGAGTGAGCGGACCGCCGTGAGTGCAGACCCCGGCGAAACCTTCGTGGCCGCACTGTGGGATGAACATGGGGACGCGCTGCTCGGATACGTCACCCGGCTGGTCGGGGACCCGGGGCGGGCCGAGGACATCGTGCAGGAGGTCATGCTCCGGGCCTGGCGGCACGCCGACAGCCTCGATGCGGCGACTCGATCGCTGCGCCCCTGGCTGTTCACGGTCGCCGGACACCTGGCCACCGATCACCATCGGGCCCGCCGGAGCCGGCCCGAGGTCCTCGGCGCCGAGGCGCTCGATCATCGATCCGTGGGCGATGGCATCGACCGTGCGGTGGACGCCTGGGAGATCAGCGCGGCCTTCGGCGCGCTCAGCGCGGAGCACCGTGCCGTGCTCGTCGAGACGTACTACCGGGGGCGGAGCGTCGCCGAGGCGGCGTCGGCCCTCGGGGTCCCGGAGGGGACGGTGAAATCCCGCACCTATTACGCGCTCCGCGCCCTGCGCCTGGCGCTGGAGGAAAGAGGTTGGCGACCATGAACGACGGCTGCGGCCAGCGCCGGATCGCGCTTGGCGCCTATGTGCTGGGTGCTCTCCGGCCGGATGAGAGTGACGAGGTCGAGGTTCACCTGGCCGAGTGCGCCGGGTGCCGCGACGAGCTGGCCCGCATGGTCGACATGCCCGCCGTCCTGGGCCGCATCAGCCGCGACGAGGCGCTGGCGGCCGGCGCCCGCACGGGCACGCTGCCGGCTCCCGGGCTTCGGGTGGGGCCCCCCGCCGGGGCGCGCCCGACCCTGCTGGAGCGCACCCTCGGAGAGCTGGGCCGCCGCCGCCGGCAGCAGCGTCTGCGCTGGCGCGCCGGCGTTGCGGCGGGCGGGGTGGCGGTCATCGCCCTGGCGGCAGCCGTGGCCGTGCTGGCCGTCACCCGTCCGGCCCCGGTCACGCCGGCGGTCGCCGCGGCGCATCTCTCCGGTGCTGATCAGGGCACCGGGGTTCGGGCCAGCGCCGAGCTGTACGCCGAGGCCTGGGGGACCTCCATCCACCTGGACGTCTCCGGGGTCACCCCCGGCGACCAGTGCGAGCTGGTGGTGGTGGGCCAGGACGGCTCCCAGCAGGTGGCGGGCGCCTGGAAGGTCGGCTACGCCGGCTGGGTGGACATCGACGGGGCCACGGGCATCTCGCCGGGCCAGATCTCGTCGCTGCAGATCGTCACCACCTCGGGGTCCGAGCTGGTCGCCCTGCCGGCCTGAGCCGGGCGTCTCGGCACGCCAAATTCCCCAGCCTGCGCCGGGCTGCTCGACGCGCGAGTCCGCTCCGGCGGGGCGCCGACCGCGTCGCGGGCGCGACGCCCGCCCTAGCCGATCAGGGCACTCAGATCGCCGTTGGAGGCGTGACCGGCGCTGCCGAGCAGGGGCAGGCCGTACGCCTCCTCGATGGAGCGCAGGGTGCCGTAGTGGTTGCCGGCGGTGGCCACGTTGCCGTGGCCCCTGGCATTGGCGGAGATCACTGTGAGGGGGATGGTGCCGCCCACACCGGTGGTCAGCGGGCCGTTGTCCATGGTGATGATCACGGTGCCGTCGTCGGCGAACCAGGAGGAGGAGAGCACCCCGGGCAGGGTGGCGCTCAGCCACCCGTCGAGCTGGGGGATCTCGCCGGTGGTGCAGGTGTCGTGACCGTCGTCGCAGAGGTTGGGGGTGATCCAGACGAAGTCGGGTGCGCCGGACGAGTCCAGGGCGCTGACCAGGGAGGCGGCGCCCGGGTAGGGGAGGACGTTGCAGGCGTTGGGCGGCATGTCGTCCTGGTAGTAGACCCAGGGGTCGTGCCAGCCGGCGTACTCGGTGGGATCGGAACCGTCGCTGTAGTCGGTGTCGCAGGCGGTGGGCATCGACTCCATGTAGGCGGTCCAGGGGATGCCGGCGGCGCTGAGCTGGCCGCCCAAGTCCTGCGAGGTGATGTCGCCGGGGCTCGAGCAGGTGTCGTCGGTGCAGCCCTGGGTGGAGCCGCCGGTGAGGGCCAGGTAGTTGGGGAGGCTGTACGGCTCCTCGACGCCTGACCAATCGGTCATCGAGGCGTACTCGGAGGCCAGCGAGCACCAGTACGGGTCGGGAGTGCCGCTGCCGCAGCTCCCGAGGGTGGCCGCGTAACTCTGGTTCTCCTCCACGATCACGAGGATGTGGGGGCGGCCGCCCGCGGGGCTCGGCGACGCGGTCGCGCTCGGGGCGGGGGTCGGCCTCGGCGTGGCGGTCGGGCTCGCCGTGGGGGCGCCGGTCGCGCTGGCCACCGCGGTCGCTGTCGCCTTCGGGGTCGGTGTCCCTTTCGACGCAGTCGGCGTCGCCGTCGCCTGTGGCGTCGCCGTCGCCCTCGAACTTGCCGGTGGCGTCGCCGTCGCCTTCGACGTCCCCTTTGGCGTCGGCGTCGCCGTCGGACTCCCCGCCGGCTTGGGCGACGCTGTGGCCGTGCCCGTCGGAATGGCGGTCATGGTCGTGATCCCGATCGCCGTTGCGGTCGGTGGGGCCGGCACCTCCGCCACCCCTGCAACGCCGGCTGAGGTCGCCGTGGGGGAGGTCTCCGGGGTGTCGCACGCGGCGGCGGCTCCGAGAATGGCGAGGGCGGCCGCGATGGCCGCGAGGTGTCCATGGACGCGGGCTGGACGTCTCATCCCTTCACATTGCCATGTGCTCCACGAGGGATGATCTGGCGCGGTGCGGGTGATCGGAATGGTGGGCTCTGCAACCGGGAAAGCGGGGTGCAGTCAGGCGTTATCGCCCATCAGGCCTGCGCGGACCGGCTGTCGCGGCTGCTCGACGGCCTCGCATCAGCGGCTGTCTCCAGCGCCTCCAGGCGCAGCTCGAGCGGCGGGTGGGTGGCGGCGATGACCCGGTCCCAGCCCGACTGCCCCGGCTCCAGCTCCCCGAGCAGGCTCAGCGCGCCACGGAGCGCGGCGCCTCTGCCGGTTCGCCCCGCCGCCGCGTCGGCCGCGTATTCCTGGCGCTGGCTGGTGGCGGCGACAACAGGCCGGATGACCAGGCGGACCAGCAGCCAGGCCGGCCAGAGCACTGCCCACCCGAGTAGCGCGATGAGCCCGCTGCCCCGGTCGGCCAGCCCGTGGCCGGCGTCGTAGAGGATCACGAGCGGCAGGCCACAGCAGCGGAGCAGGAGGTCGCCGGCGCCGTCTCCCGCCGCCCAGTGATGGAGCCCGTGACAGAGCACCGCATCCAGCGCGGCGTCGCCGGCGGCTCCGTCACCCAGCTCGTCGAGCAGGGCGCGGCCGACGACGAGATGGCGGGCGTGCGCCTGCACGCGCAGGCTGTCCCCATCCGCCACAAGCACCAGCGGCAGCGACGTCAGACCCAGGTCGGCGGCGGCGGCCTCGAGCAGCGGCGTCACCCGCGCCGACTCGCGCCGGCTCATCCGCCGGAAGCCGTGGAGGTGGAGCAGCCACGGTTCGACGGCCACTGCCGCCGTGAACAGCGCCAGCGACACCAGCAGACCACCACAGAGCGCCGCCAGTAGCTGGAGCGGCTCGTCGACGACCAGCGAGACGACGCTCGACACGAGCCCGCTTGCGGCACCCCGGAGGGCGCCCCCCGCGACGGAGAGGGCGGCGCCTCCCGGGCCGGTCCCGCCGCCGCCCACGAGCGCCGCGCTGATCGAGTAGCCGAGGGCGGAGAGCAACCCGCCCACGAGGGTGTCGGCCACCAGCAGCCAGACCGCGAGCCAGACCCCCGACCAGGCGCAGACGAGGGTCACCGCCGCTGCGCCTCCGCGTCCACGGATCCCCGCCGCGATCCAGGCGGCCGGGCCGGCGGGGCTGCCGGTGTGACCTGCGCAGGCGACATCGCTGACCGCCGCGGGCGGTGGCGCGCAGTCGACGGGGGTGGTCACGCGCCGCCCGCCGACTCGGGGAGGAGCACCCGGAGGGTGGCCACACGCCGGCTGCCGACGATGCTCAGCACCACCGCCTCGCCGGTTGCCAGCTGCTTCATCACGTTGGGTTCCACCGTGTGACGATCGACGGCTCGCACCGACCGTCGGGCTGGACCGCCGTCGTCGCCGAGGGTCCGGGTCACCTGGACGCCCCTCTGCGTCCCGATGACGCGCGCCACCGCCTCCGCGTCGTCGGGGCCGACCCGGTGGGCGATGACCACGCCGGCGCCGAGCAGGGCGTGGGCGCTGCGCGGGTCGGGGAGCTGCTGGGTGCTGACCACGGTGCTGACCCGCGCCTCGCGTGCCTGACGCAGGAGGTCGTTGATCTGCTCGGGGTCGTCCAGGGCCGCGAACTCGTCGAGGACCAGCATCGCCGCCGCCGCGCCCGGCCGCTGGAGCCGCTCGAAGGCCGCCTGCTTGAGGTCCTGGATCAATACCCGGGCCATCAGCGCCGTGTCCTGGCTCACCGCCAGCGCCGGCAGGCCGATGTAGGTCACGCCGGGGGAGGCGAGCGCAGCGGGGAGGTCCAGCTGAGGACCGTCGCCGTCGAAGACGGCCCCGTACTCACCGTGGAGAAGGGCGCCGAGGCGGCTCCGCATGCCTTCGAACGCGTCGGCGGTGACCCCGCCCCGCCGGGCCAGGTCGACCAGGTCGTCGGCCAGGTCGGGGGTGACGTCGCGGGCGCGGTGGGCGAGGCCCGGCATCCGGGTGCGGTCCAGCTCGCGACGCAGCAGCCGGATGGTGACCGGCTCGCCCAGGCCCCGGAGGATGCCGACCAGGATGGAGATCGTCTCCATGGCGATCACCCGGTACACCTGGCCGGCCGGCCCGTGGGTGAAGGCCGAGACCAGCTTGTCCGCGATCTGGGCCCGGCTGCCGACCGCGCAGGGGTTGTAGCCGAGCGTGCCCGCGGTGCCCGGGACGACCTCCTGGTAGTCGAGCCCGGAGGCGGCGGCAAGCCGGCGCGCCGCTCCGCGGAGGCTCGCTCCCTTGGCGTCGATGACCAGCAGAGCGACCCCGGCGGCGACGGCCCCCTCCGCCAACCGCTCGGCGGTCGTCGTCTTGCCGGACCCGGTCAGCCCGAGCAGGGTGACATGCTGGACCACGCCCTCGGGGACCGGGATGTCGAACGGCCGCCGGTAGACGCTCTCGATGCCCAGCCGGATGTGGCCGGCGGGATGCGCGGAAGGAGCGGATGGCGGCGGCGCCTGAGGTGCCTCCGAAGCCCGCGGGGCACGACCGAAGGGTGGCATTCGGCGGGGGATCGTCTCACGGTGGCCGATCGCTTCGAAAGAGGATCAATCGCAGCAGTGGACAGCGCTCCTCCCCCAAGGGGGCGTTTGGCGCGAGGGGGGTGCTGGCCGGGCCGGCGATGGGACAGCGCGATCCCGACAGCGGCTAGGCAACCCGGCGCAGGCGCGGCTCGATGAGCTGCTCCAATCCCCTCTCGGCCACCAGTGAGCGCATCCGCGATGCGGCCACCTCACTGGGGAGGTACCACCACACGGTGTCGATGTCGCGGTCGACCGCGTAGGCGCCGGCGAGCAGGTCCAGCCGCGCGGACCGCTTCGGGGTGAGGTCCAGCTCGACGGCGATGCGCTGGCCGCCCTCCAGGCGCAGCAGCCCGTCGGGAACCCGGCGCTGCCGGTCCCAGCGGCCTCCCGCGCGGGCGGCCCGCATCCGGTCCCGCCGCAGCTCGCGCTCGGTGGTCCAGACGCTCCCGGGGTGCGAGGCCAGCAATTCCTCCGAGAGGTCGACGAGGGCGAGGTTGTGGCGCACGCGGGCCAGGTCGAGCGAGGCGGGCGCCAGGTCACAGCCGGCGCGGCGCGTGCCCGCGGGCGTGGCGCGCACCACGGGCGGTGCGGCCACGAGCAGGTGGTCGCTCACCAGAAGCCCGGCTGCCTCCAGCGCGCGGAGGCGGCGGAGTGCCGGCGCGCGCGAGTCGAAGAAGCGCGCGGTGAGCTGCTCGGGGGTGACCATGCCGTGGCGCACCGTGTAGGCGAGGAGCTGCAGATCGCGGGCTGAGAGCTGTGTCGGGTGTGGCGGAGGGGCGTTCACGGAAGGACTCACGGCGCCCGCGATCATGACGGCTGCGCGCGGGTCGGAGTCGCGGCTGCGCCGCGCCAGGGCTGCCGGCAGAGGGCGAGGCCGCACACCTCGCGTGCTCCGCCCTGGAGCCGGAGCGCCCTGGCCACCTCGTCGAGGGTGCGGCCGTCGGTGAAGACGTCGTCGAAGACCAGGATCCGGCTCCCGGCGGTGCGGGTCCGATCGGTGACGCGGAGCGCGGGACGGAGCTGCTCCTCGGCGACCCGGCGCCGCTCCCGGTGGTCGAGCCCGGCGAGCCGGGCGGTCGGCCCCGTCTTCACGATGGCGGGCACGGAGCCGGTGTCGAACCGCCACCCGGCACCGCCGGCAAGCTGCTCCGCGGCCCGGAGGAGCACCGATCGGGTGTGGTCGAAATCGCGGCCTCCGCTCCCCACGAAGGTGGGGCTGGCGACGATCAGATCAAAGGCCGCGAGCAGGTGGCGGCGGCGCTCGAGCAGCTCGGCGAGCATCCCGCCGAAGAGGGGAGCCCAGTCCCGCGCCCCCCGGTACTTGTAGGCGTTGAGCGCGGACTCCAGCCGGCCGGAGCGCTCGGCTGCCGCGATGTTCCAGCGGAACCACCGCGCGGAGCTGGCGCAGAGTGGGTTGGGGCAGCCTGCCGCGTTCACCGTCAACGGCCTTTCGCACACCCCGCAGCGGCGGGCCGCCGGCTCCCAGGTGGAGGTGAGACGCAATGCCGGCGGGCTCATTGTGGTGGCAGATACACAGTATGGATTGTATCCAGGGGCGGCCGAGCCCGTCTGTGCGCGGCGGCGGGTTTCCCCCAAGCCCCACTTCCCGGCCCGATTCGGCGACCATGGGCGAATCAACCGGCCCGCACCGAGGAGACCGCGAGATGGACATCACTCGTGCCGATCGTGGGGGGGTGGAGCCTGGGCCCGACGACTGGTTCGCCGGCGAGGTCGAGATGGAGGAGCTGGCACCGGCACGGGAGTCGGGAGGGGTGCAGCTCATGAAGGTCCACTTCGCGCCTGGCTCGCGGACCGCATGGCACAGCCACCCGGCGGGACAGCTGCTCCACGTCACGGCGGGTTTCGGATTGGTCCAGAGCGTCGGCGGTCCGGCTGCGGGGATCGGAAGCGGTGACACCGTCTGGGCGGGGCCGGGCGAGTGCCACTGGCATGGAGCCACCGCGGAGCATGCGCTCACCCACCTGGCGATCCAGCAGCCGGGAACAACCTGGGAGGAGCACGTCAGCGACGAGGACTACGCGGCCGCGGCGGCGACCGCCATGAGTGGGGAGTAGAGCCGATGCCCGTCACGCGCATGAATCACGCTGTCCTCTACGTCCGGGACGCCACCCGGACCGCCGCCTTCTACCGCGAGGTGCTCGGTTTCCGGGTGGTCATGGAGATGGCGGGGGGAAAGGCGATCTTCCTCCAGGCCCCGGCGAGCACCAACGATCACGACCTGGGGCTCTTCACGGTGGGGGAGGGGGCCGCCGCCTCCGGCGCCGGCCGGAGCACGGTGGGTCTGTACCACATCGCCTGGGAGGTCGACACCCTGGACGAGCTGGAGCGCATCGAGGGCCTCCTCGCCGAGCGCGGCGCCCTGGTCGGGGCGACCGACCACGGCACCACCAAGGCGCTCTACGCGCACGACCCCGACGGCCTGGAGTTCGAGGTGTCGTGGCTCGTGCCCGCGGCCCTGATCACGGCCGACTCCCAGGGCCGGATGGCGCCGCTCGACATCGCCGCCGAGAAGGCCCGCTACGGCGGCGTCACGCGGGGTGGGGTGGGCGTCTCCGTCCCGGGCTGAGGCGGAGGGTTGACGCCCCGTGTTGAGCGGTCGTGGCACCCCGGGCTCAGTGGAGGAGCGCCACCACCTCGCGCGCCGCCGCGGACATCGCCGGGTTGAGCTGGTGGAAGGTCCAGATGCCGCGCCGTGTGGAGACGATCAGCCCCGCCTCGCGGAGCTTCGCGAGGTGATGGCTGATGGTCGGCTGCCCCAGCTCGAAGGCCGCCGTGAAGTCACAGACGCAGACCGGTTCGGCGGCCTCGGCGAGCATGTGGATCATCTGCAGCCGCGTCGTGTCCCCCAGGGCGCGAAAGATCGCGGCGCACTCCTGCGCGTCGGGCCCGGGGAGGCGGGGCGCCACCGGCTGGCAGCAGCCGCGGACACGCAGCGGTATCTCCGCGGCCAGGGGCGCCCCGGTGGCCTCGATGGCGGGCATGGCCTCATTGTACGGATTGACAAGCATCGATGGGACCAGGTATCCTCCCGGGGCAATAGATTGACAGGTATCGATGCGAGGTGGGACCGTGACCGATGTGCTCGACATCACCGACGGGGAGAGTGTCCGGGAGGCGGTCCGGGAGCGCTACGCATCGGCGGCGGCGGCCGTCACCAGCCGTGGCGTGGCGGCCGAGTCGGTTCTCCCCACGACCGCCGCCGGCGTCTCGTGCTGCGACGGGGCGGATGCCTGCACGGATGCGTGCTGCAGCCCCGCGGCTCCGGCGGACGTGAGCCGTGACCTGTACTCGCTCGATGAGGTGTCGGCGCTGCCCCCCGACGCCGTCCTGGCCTCGCTGGGGTGCGGCAACCCCACGGCCCTCGCCGAGCTGAAGCCGGGGGAGGTCGTCCTCGACCTCGGCTCCGGAGGCGGCATCGATGTGCTGCTCTCGGCGCGGCGCGTCGGTCCGACGGGCTTCGCGTATGGGGTCGACATGACCGACGAGATGCTGGATCTGGCCGAGCGCAATGCGGCGCAGGCTCAGGCCACCAACGTGAGATTCCTCAAGGGGACGATCGAGAGCGTGCCCCTCCCGGGGGCGTCGGTCGACGTCGTCATCTCCAACTGCGTCATCAACCTGAGCGCCGACAAGGGCACGGTCCTGCGCGAGGCCTTCCGCGTCCTGCGACCCGGGGGACGCTTCGCGGTCTCCGACGTCGTCGTCCAGGGCGCGCTTCCGGAGGAGATCCGGCGCCGCACCGAGCTCTGGGTCGGCTGCCTCGCGGGTGCGCTCGAGGAAGACGTCTACCGCGGGCTGCTGGCGAGCGCCGGCTTCGACGACATCACCGTGCAGGTGACGCGCGACTACACGGCGGAGGATGCGGGACAGGTGGCCGGTGCGGCGGGCGAGCTGGCCCTGGGCACCGTGCACGACGGTGGTGGACGGGTCGTCAGCGCCTTCATCCGCGCTCGCAAGCCGGCCGGCTGAGACCAGCGTGGTCAGGGAGTCATGGCGATGAGTGGCGAGAACGCATCCGGAGTCCCCGAGGTGCTCTTCGTCTGCATCCACAACGCCGGCCGCTCCCAGATGGCGGCGGGCCTTCTCGACCGGCGGGCGCACGGCCGCGTCCGGGTGCGGTCGGCGGGCTCGCAGCCTGCGTCCCAGCTCAACCCGGCGGTGGTCGAGGCGATGGCCGAGCTGGGGCTGGACATCTCCCGCGAGTTCCCCAAGCCGCTCACCGATGAGGCGGTGCACGCAGCCGACGTGGTCGTCACCATGGGCTGCGGCGACGCCTGCCCCTTCTTCCCCGGCAAGCGCTACCTGGACTGGGATCTGGAGGATCCCGCCGGCCAGCCGCTCGCGACGGTCCGCCGTATCCGTGACGAGATCGACGCGCGGGTGCAGGCGCTGCTCGCCGAGTTGGTCTGAGGTCCGCGGACCTCTCCCGGCCGTCGGAGCCCCGAGGCCGGGCCCGCCGTACCCGGAGGCCGGCGGCGTCAATCCGCCGTCATCGAGAGGAGTGCGGTGACGGTCGTCCAGTTGCGCGCGGTGGCGGTCACCTTGAGCCCCGGACCCGCGAGCAGGGTGGCCAGCTTGGAGCGCGCGATGCCGTCGGGGTGCCAGGCGTAGATCTCCCGGCCGATGACCGCGAACCGCTCCGCTGGGGTGGCCAGCGCGGCGAGCCGGGCGACGATGCCTGGATCGGCGGCCGACTCGAGGAAGGTCACCTGGTAGGCCTTGGGATTGACCGCCGCCTCCGGCAGCGGGTCCGTGCCCACCACCGCCTCCAGCTCGCCGTGGGTGCGCACCACCGCGGGGATCTCGAAACCGAAGCGCTCCCTGATCAGGGCGCGGCATCGCCGCGCCGCGTCTTCCGGCGACTGGGCCGAGGAGACCACGACGTTGCCACTCTGGAGGTAGGTGGCGACGTCAGCGAAGCCGTCGTCGGTGAGCAGCGAGCGCAGCTCCGCCATCGGGATCCGGTTGTTGGGCCCGATGTTGATACCGCGCAGGAGGATGGCGCACCGAGCCATGCTCAGCCCGGTGTCCGGACCGAGCGGATCGCCGGCGACCGCGAACCGGTGAGCAGCCGTTCGCGGTCAAACATGGCCGAGACCACTCTGTACATGACGACGTCGGCGACGAGCAGGACCAGCGCGAAGGCGACCGCGAGCGCGACGCTCGGCGTCAGGACCTGGAGGTCGATGAGCGCGACGACGAGGAGCGGCGGAAGGCTGGCCAGGGTGCCCAGCTGCTGGGCCACCCGCACGTCGCTCGACCGCGACGATACGGCGATGCCCACCCAGATCGACCAGCCTGCCAGCAGGGGAGCGAAGAGAAACTCACCGACGAGCTGCGAGCTCTGCACCAGTGCCGAGGCGACCGCCGGGTCGGACGCGAAGAGCTGGGCGCAGACGATGACCAGGGCAAAGAGGAGATAGGAGATGGCGACGGAGGGCACGAACGCGGCCACCGCCTTGCCGAGGAGGAGCTCCTCGCGGCGCAGCGGGGTGGTGAGCAGCGGCTCCAGGGTGCCCTGCTCGCGTTCGCCGACCACCGAGTAGGCGGAGATGGCGGCGGGCACGACCACCGGGACGACCAGCAGGAGCAGGAAGGTGCTCCCCGCGAACCGCTGCACGACGCTTGCCGGCACGTCCGGACTGAGCCGGAAGATCTCGAGCATCGGAGTGATCAGGAAGACCACGGGGAGCACGATCATGGTCCCGATGATGAAACGGTTCCTGAGCAGCACCCGGAATTCCTTGCGGATCACGGCGCCGAGGCGCCCGGTGTCCAGCCTCATCGCGCCGCGGCCTCCGGGTCCTCGTCGATGAGCTCGAGGTAGACGTCCTCGAGGGAGTGACGCGCCTCGGCGATCGAGATCACGTCCGCACCGGCCGCCACCAGCGCGCGGGTGACCGCGGGCGCCGCCGCTCTCGGATCACCGACGTTCAGCACGTAGTGGGTGGCGTCCCGGGATTGCCAGCCCTCGACGCCCGAGGTGGGAGAGAAGACGCCCTCGGGGGCCTCGAGCGGTGCCGCCGTCTCCACGGTGAGGGAGCGGCTGAAGAGGCTCTCCCGGAGCTCCTCGGTGCGCCCCACCGAACGGAGCCTCGTGTTGAGGATCGCGACCCGATCGCAGAGACGCTCCGCCTCCTCCAGCCGGTGGGTGGTGAGGAACACCGTGACCCCGCGCTGGCGCAGGTCGCTGATGAGCTCGTGCACCTCGCGCGCGGCAACGGGGTCCAGCCCGGAGGTCGGCTCGTCCAGGAACATGATCTCGGGGTCGCTGAGCAGGGCGCGAGCCAGGCCGACACGCTGGCGCAGACCCTTGGAGAGGCTGCCGCAGAGGTCGCGGCCGCGTGGCCCCAAGTTGACCGCCTCCAGCGCCCGATCGATCCGGGGACGCGGGTCATGCAGGCCGTACAGGCCCGCGAAGAGGTTCAGGTTCTCGATGACGGTGAGGCGGAGGTAGAGGCCGGGGTTCTCCGGCATGACCGAGATGCGCTGCCGGATCTCGGTGCCGTTGTCGGGGGTGAGCGGAATCCCGGCCACCACGGCGGTCCCCGAGGTCGGCGCGATCAATGTCCCCAGGGTCCGCACCGTGGTCGTCTTCCCGGCACCGTTGGGTCCCAGGAAGCCGAACACCTCTCCCGGGGCGATGGTGAAGGAGACGTCCTCGAAGGCGGTCCGCTCGCCGAACCGCTTGGTGAGGTGGTCGACCACCAGGGCGGGTGGGCCGGCGGCCGGCGAGGCCATCAGCCCAGCTCCTCGGTCATCGGGTGGGCAATGACTCGGGGAGGATGAAGAAGCCCGCAACCTTGCCCGAGTCGTCGAAGACCACCCGCCCGGTCGCCCGGCGCAATCGGACCCCGCGCCGGAAGGCGAGTGGGCTGTGAATCGTCAGAGCCGTGTCGACCATGGTGTGCTCGCCGAGCCCGACCACCCGCGGCGGCCCGATGTCGATCGCCTCCACCGCCTTCCCCGGGAACTGCCCACGGACAGAGGCGAGCAGCTCGACCGAGCACGCATCGAGCATTCGCTGGTTGAAGTGGGCCCGCAGCTCCTCCCACCGGCGGCTGAAGAACAGCTCGAGGAGCTCCACGGCCTTGGGGCCGGCGCTGCGCAGGGGTCGTGGCGGTGCGGGTGCCACCACGGTGGTGGACGCACCGCCGAAGCGCTGCAGGACGGCCTGCCGGGTGACGTGCAGCGCGTCGCCGATCTCGGCCCAGGTGCGCCCGTCGCGGCGGGCCCGGACCACCAGTCCGCGCAGGATGTCGTCGACCACGACCCCGAGGCTGCGGGCGGCGGCGAGTGCCACCATGACGGGGTCGCCCTCCACCGGTTCGTCGCCGCGGAGCACCCGGATCATCAGCTCCGCGTTGGCCTGCGCCATCCGGGCCATCACCTGACGATCGACGTCCATCGGCGGCGGGGGCACCGCGGTGCCCACCGGGGGGGCTGGAACACCTGCTGGAGGGCCGGTGCGCCGCTGGCGCGCTCTCGGTGAGGTCGAGTTGACGAGCGGTGTCTCCACTGCCACGTCTGTCAAGGTAGCTTACCGCGTGCCGCGGGTCAAGGTGCCTTACCACGGCGTGCCTTCGGCGGCCGTGGCGGCGTGCCGGCGACGCCCGCCTCTTGATGTACGGGGTGGATGGATGTATTGTCCGACCGACAGTCGGTCGGTTATTCGGAGACACCCTTGCCCCGGACGGTGAACACGGCAGTCCACGCGATTCGGCGCGAGGCCTTCGTCGATGTGGCGATCCGCCTCATCCAGTCCAGGGGCTACGAGCAGATGAGCGTCCAGGACGTCCTGGACGAGCTCGATGCCTCGCGGGGCGCCTTCTACCACTACTTCGACTCCAAGCTCGCCCTGCTCCAGGCCGCCGTCGACCACATCGTCGCCGCTGCCCTGGAGGCCGTGGCCCCGGTCGCCGTCGATCCCACGCTGCCCGCCCTGCAGAAGGTGGAACGGCTCTTCTCCGGTATCGCTGGATGGAAGGCCGAGCGGAGGGAGCTGATGCTCGCGCTCCTCGAGGTCTGGTATTCGGACGACAACGCGATCGTCCGCGACAAGGTGCGGCGGAGCACCGTCACCGCCCTCGTACCCCTGCTCTCGGCCATCGTCGAGCAGGGGAGGATCGAGGGTGTGTTCTCAGCGAGCTCCCCGGACGGGGCCGCCCGGGCCGTCGTGGCCCTGCTCTTCGGGGGCCAGGAGATGGCCGGCGAGCTCTTCTTCGCCCGCCGGGCGGGCGAGATCTCGTACGAGGTCGTGGTGGCCCGGATGGCGGGGCTGGCAGAGGCCCTCGGCCGGGTGCTGGGGGCGCCGGAAGGTTCGCTGTCCCTGATCGACGACGCCACGCTCCGGCTCTGGTTCGGCTGACGAGGGGCGAAGATGGCCGGCGTGATGCGTGAACTGACCCCGGAGAACCCGCGCCGGTCGGCGCGACCAGGAGGTGGCTGAGCATGGCCAACGCGATCCGGACCGAGGGGCTGACCAAGGACTACGGGGAGGCGCGGGGCCTCTTCGAGCTCGGCCTGGAGGTCGCGGCCGGCGAGGTCTTCGGGTACCTGGGCCCGAATGGAGCGGGCAAGACCACGACCATCCGCCTGCTCATGGACTTGATCCGTCCCACCCGCGGGCGGGCGGAGGTGTTCGGGGTCGACTGCCAGGCCCACCCCGTCGACGTCAAGCGGCTGGTCGGCTACCTGCCCGGTGAGATGCCGCAATGGGGTGGGCTGCACGGGCGCGACGTCGTCGCGTACGTCGGCGGCCTGCGCGGTCACATTGATCCTGGTCGGGTGACCGGCCTCGCCGAGCGTCTCGAGCTCGACCTGGGCCGCCGCTACCGCGAGTACTCGTCGGGCAACAAGCGCAAGCTCGGCCTGCTGCTCGCCTTCATGCATCCCTCCCGCCTGCTGGTGCTCGACGAGCCGACCAGCGGCCTGGATCCCCTGATCCAGCAGGAGTTCTACCGGCTTGTCGAAGAGGCCCGGGGGGAGGGCACCACCGTCTTCCTCTCCTCGCACGTCCTCTCCGAGGTGGAGCGGGTCTGCGAGCGGGTGGGCATCCTGCGGCGGGGCCAGCTGGTTCAGGTGGCGCGCCTCGACGAGCTCCACCACCTCCGTTACCACCGCCTCGAGGCGGACTTCGTCGGGGAGGTCCCGGTCGATGCGGTGCGCGCCCTCGATGGGGTCGAACAGGTGACCGTCGAGGACCACCACCTGAGCTGCGCGGTGCGTGGCGGCTTTGGCCCCCTCCTGCAGGTCCTGGGCAAGGGTCAGGTGCTCAACCTGGTCACCCACGAGCCCAGCCTCGAGGAGGTCTTCCTGGCGTACTTCCGCGACGCGCCCGAGAAGCCGCCGGCCCCGCCCGGGGCCGTCGCATGACGGCCGCAGCCCCGGCGTCGGACACCCCCGTCCCGGCGATGGCGGCCGGCGGCGAGCGCGGCGGCGTGATGACGATGGTCCGCTACGCGCTGCGCACTCACCGCTGGGCCTTCGCCGGCGTCTCTCTCATCGGTTTCATCGGCCCGTACGCGACGGGTGCGTCGTACGCGAAGCTCGCGGCGACCGCGGCGGCGCGGGCCGCGTTCGGTCGCCAGACCACGGCCTTCGGGCCTCAGCTCGCCTACCTGGTCCCGCTGCCGTTCCGGCCGGACACGGTCGCCGGGTACCTCTGGTGGAAGGGTCTGACCTGGATGTCCCTGCTCGTTGCCGTGTGGGGGCTCGCCGCCGCCACCGGTCTGATGCGCAACGAGGAGGAGCGTGGCCTCATGGAGACGTGGCTGTCGACCCCGTTCAGCCGGGTCCGGTTGCTCCTCTCCCGCGCGGGCGCATTCGCCATCGCCGCCCTCGGAGCGGTCCTGATCACCGCCCTCGGGACGGCCGCCGGGCTCGCGGCGGGCAAGGCGAGCGTCGCTTTCCCCGCGCTCGCCGAGCAGGGCGTCTCCATTCTCGGCATAGCGCTCGCCTCCTTTGGGATCGGGTTGGCGGCCGCCCAGCTGGCATCGACGCGCCGGAGCGCCCTGGCCCTGGGCGGGGTGGTGATGCTCGCCCTCTACGCCCTGGACGCGCTGGCCCGGGTCAATCCGGGCCTCGACGGGTGGGCGGCGATCTCGCCCTTCCACCTCGCTGACCTCACAACGGCGATCGTGCCCGGCGGCCAGTTCGCCGGTGCGGCGACGCTCGCCCTGTTCGGCATCGCCGTCGTGCTCATCGCACTCTCCGCGCTGGGCTTCCGGCGCCGCGACCTGCTGGCCTCGCTGTTCGGCCACCGTGCCCGTCAGACCGCCGTGGTGCGGTCGGCGTCGACCTTCCCCCTGGTGAGGATTCCGGTGCTGCGCTCGCTCTGGCAGCAGCGGATCGGACTCGCCGGGTGGGTTATCGGAAGCGTGGCGGGCGCGGCGTTCATCGTCTCCATCGCGCGCAGCACCGGCAAGCTGCTGCAATCGGCAAGCGGTTTCAAGAATTACTTCACCGAGGCCGGCACGAGCTCCGCCACCACGGCCGTGGTCGCCTCTGTCTGGCTCAGTATCGCGGCCCTGATCATCGCCGCGTACGCGATCACCCAAACCTCGCACTGGGCGAGTGAGGACGCCGGAGGGAGATTGGAGATGCAGATCGCCCAACCCCTCGCCCGCTGGCGGGTGGTGGTGGAGCGAGCCGTCACACTGGTGGTCGCCGCCCTCTTCATGGCCGCGGTCGGATCCCTGGTGACCGCCGCGATCGCGCCTAGCCAGGGCGTGCACCTGGACAGCGGAGGGCTGGTCACGGCGACGGCGCTGCTGGCGCTGCTCGCGCTCACCTTCGGCGCCGTGGGGGCGGTGGTCATCTCCCGGCTTCCGCGCATCGCCGTACCGGCGCTGGCTGTGGTGGCCGTGGTCGGCTTCTACATCCCGCTCTTCGCCCCGCTGTTCAAGTGGCCGGGCTGGGTCCTGGACCTCTCCCTCTTCCACCTCTATGGCACGCCGCTCACCACCGGGGTGTACTGGACCGGGCTCTGGGTGATGGTGGCGGTCGTGGTGGTGGGGTGGGGCGTGGCCGTGGCGGCGATGCGCGTCCGCGAGGTCGGCAGCTGACCTGACGTTGGCCGTCCCGGAGACCGTCCGCGGAAGCACGCGTGCCGGACGGGCTCGGCCGCCGCGTGCTAGCGTCGGTGGCCAGATGCCAGGAGGTGCCGCTCCCCCGCGCCGGCCGCCGGTTTCGTTTGCCGACTTCGAGAAGGTGGACATGCGGGTCGGGCGGGTGCTGAGCGCCGCGATGGCGGTCGGGACACGCGCGCCTTCTCGGGTTGTCGCGCTCGACCTCGGTCCGCTCGGGACCCTCCAGTCGGTCGCTCAGCTCGCCCTGGTCCCGGAGAACGAGCTGGTGGGGCGGAACGTGGTCGTCTGCATCAACCTGGGTCCTCGCCGGATCGGTCGCTACGTCTCGGAGGCCCTGGTCCTGGGCGTGCCTCATCCCGAGAATCCGGAGGGCCAGGGTCAGGCCACCCCGCTGTATGTCGACGACGGCGCGGAGGCGGGCAGCCAGGTCTTCTGACAACTGCGCAACGCGTCTCCGTCCTTCAAGGACGAAGGAGCCGGAGCATGCGGATGCCGGGTCGGGCGATCTTCATCTCAGGCCATCGCCGCAGCCTGGAACACCGTCGCGGCCAGGACCCCCACCGGAACTAGACTGAGGATGGTGGTCAGTGCAGAGAGGGTGCGCCGGCTGGCGCTTGCGCTTCCGGGTGCCGCGGTGCAAGAGCACCACGGCCGCCCCTCGTTCCGCGTTGCGGGCCGCATCTTCGCGACGTTATGGGACGCCCGGCACCTCAACGTGATGCTGGAGCCGGCACGGATCGAGGCGCTCGCCTCAGACCGCGAGGGCGTCTGTCTCCCGGTGTGGTGGGGGCGGCGCCTGGCAGCGCTCCAGATCGATCTCGATCGCGCGACCATGGGACTGGTGGAGCGCGCGTTGGAGGAGGCATGGCGGCGGCGGTCTCCGCCCCCGCTCCGGGCATGACGTTCGAGCTTCGAGGTGGGTGACCCTGCGCGCTGGCAGTATCGTCAAGGCGCCTGGCTATAGCACAACTCACCGAGGCCTGCCCGCCTGCTGAGCCCGCATCAACTCCGCGAAGCGTGCGCGACCCGCTCCGCGAACAGGGGTCGGTTGAACCCGCCTGTCAGGGGTCGCGGAAGGCACCCTGGCTGGAGTTTGCCGGCCGTCCCGGGGTCCTCTCCCTCATCTGCGACGTGACCGAGCGCAACCGGCTGAACCGCCAGCTGCTGCTGAAACGAGGCGAGAGCGAGCATCTGCCGCACCGACGGCGCCGATTCCAACCGGCGTTCGACCGCGGGGGCGGGCTCTGGCACCCGCCGTGGCAGGCGCGCCGACATCGTACCTGTGACGCTAGTCCTGTACGGGGTGGCTTGCAACACATCGCCGCCGGCCGCAGAACCCTGGCTCGATGCGGGGCATTCGCGCCGATGGGCTGGGATCTCCCACTCGCGGGTGGGGGGCCCCGGGCCGAGCGAAACCATGGCCGGTACCCCAGCGTTGTCACCTGTGGGCACTGTGGCCGTGGTGGTCGCCTTCGCTGATCCCCGAGAGCGCTCCGGGATCGGGAGGAGGTGATCGCCGCGATCCACGTCGGCCGCCTCGCCGAGCAGAGCCCCTCGAGGAAGGAAGAATGAGGTTGGATGGTCGGGGGGAGGGCGTCGACCCGGCGGAGCCAGGACTGGCTCACCCCGAGGCTGAGCTGGGGTCGGGAGCCGCCCCCGCCAGGCCACATCGCCGTCGGGCGGGCCTGCGGACCGGCCTGCGCTGGCACGCGGAGAGCTGGTGGCGCAACCGGTCCCCGCTGCGCCGGGGGCTCTGGCTCGTGGGGGGCGCCGTCGTGGGCATCGTGGCCATCCTCGGAGGATTGGTCCTCTATGCGGCCCTGACCCTGCCCAACGTCGCCGCCATCGGGGCCGCGACCGGCACCATCCGGATCCTGGATCGCAACGGGCAGCTGCTGGGGGAAGTCGGCGACAACGGGGAGCAGCGGGCCAACGTCCCGCTCCAGCAGATCGCTCCGGTCATGCAGGAGGCGATCGTCGCCGCCGAGGACCGGGACTTCTACACAGAGGGCGCATTCGACCCCGCTCGGATCCTCAAGGCCCTGGTGGTGGACCTCGTCCTCCGCAGCCCCGCCCAGGGTGCGAGCACCATCACCGAGCAGGTCGCCAAGGAGGCGTTCTACGGGCAGGCCGCCGACAAGTCGGTGCTGCTCAAGGTCCGCGAGGCACTGCTCGCCCAGGAGCTGGCCGGCCAGTACTCCAAGGGGCAGATCCTCGACATGTACCTGAATCTGACCTACTTCGGGGAGGACGCCTACGGCATCCAGGAGGCGGCGGAGCGCTACTTCGGCAAGCCCGCCTCCCAACTCGACCTGAGCGAGGCCGCGATGCTCGCCGGCCTTCCCCAGGCGCCGTCCTCCTACGACCCCTACGTCAACCCCGAGGGCGCGTACACCCGCATGGACTACGTGCTCAACGCGCTGGTCGCGTCCGGCAAGATCAGCCAGGCCGCGGCGAACGCAGTGGATCCCCTCAACCCCGATGGCAGTCCCAACCCGGCCATCCAGGCGGCGATCGAGGCGGATCTGGCCCATGGACAGGTGCCGCAGGTCGGTCCCGCCCCCCACTTCGTGCAGTACGTCGAGGACGAGCTGCCGCAGCTCCTCCAGGATGAGCCGGGTGCCTTCTACGGGAACCTCACGGTGACGACCACCCTCGACCTGACCTACCAGGAGAACGCCGACAGGGCGGTGGCGGAGGGGCTCCCCGCGATGGGAGGCGGGGCCAACAATGCCGCCCTGCTGATGATGGATCCGAGCAACGGCCAGGTGCTCGCCTGGGTGGGGTCGGCGAACTACAACGACCCGGCGATCGACGGCCAGGACGACTTCGTCACCCTGGACGGCTTGCAGCCGGGGTCCTCCTTCAAGCCCTACGTCTACGAGACCGGATTCCAGGACGGCTCCATCACCCCCAACACGATCCTCCAGGACACCGCCGCGGAGTCCCAGGCCCTCGGCGGGGTCCAGGACTGGGACCGGGAGTACGAGGGCGACATCACCGCCGCCACCGCGCTGCTGCACTCGCGCAACATCCCGACCGAGCAGGCCGCTCAGATGATCGGGATGTCCAAGATCATCGCCTTTGCGCACTCGGTGGGGGTGAGCACCCCGATCGCGGACGACCTGAGCTCGGCGATCGGGACCTCGGCGACGTCGGTGCTCGACCAGGCGGTCGGCTACTCCGCCTTCGCCAACGGCGGGGACACGGTGACGCCGCAGACGGTCCTGAGGGTCACCGACTCGAGCGGCGACGTGCTCTGGAGCGCCCCCGCCACCGATCCCGGCGAGCGTCAGGCGATGACCGCCCCCCAGGCGTGGAGCATCACCCAGATCCTGCGCGGCTACCCGGACTACTGGGGTCTCGACTTCCGCTGGCCTACCGCCGGGAAGTCGGGGACGACCGACAGCTTCGTGGACGCGTGGTACATGGCGTACACCCCGAGCTGGGTGATCGCCACCTGGGTGGGCAACACCGATGGCGCGGAGAACCGCCAGGCGGCCATGGACTCCATCTACGGGACCACCGGGCCGGCGCGGTACATCGACGCGCCCTTCATCGACTCACTGCCGCGCCCGGCGGCCTTCGAGGCGCCCGGAGGGGCTTTCGACGGCTGCTCGACCGGCGGATCGTCGCCCTGCCCCACTCCGACCACCTCGCCGTCGGCGAGCCCCAGCCCGACGGTTTCGCCCAGCCCGTCGGCGACCCCGACCGGGTCCCCGACCGCCTCACCCAGCCCGTCGCCGTCCGGCGCCCCCAGCCCCACTCCAGCCCCCACACCCGCGTCCAGCGCCGCCACGTAAGAAGAGAGCGGTCTCGCTGCCTCTTTCTTCTGTGGGCCTCACCATCTCTCCCGTGACCGTCCAGGGCTCCGAGGAAGCCGCCTTCGAGAGCGCCGTCGTCGCTCCCCATGCCGAGCGCCTCCTCCGGCTGGCCCTCGCGGTGGTCGACGATCCCGGAGAGGCTCAGGACGCGGTGCAGGAGACGTTGTTGATCGCCTGGCGGCACTGGCCATCGTGGGCGAGGTTGACCAACCCGTCGGCGTGGCTGACGCGTGTCTGCGTCCACCAGTGCGTTCACCGCCGGCGGATGCTCAGGCGCTGGGTATTCTGGTCTGCCGACCAGTGGGCCACGGCCACGGCGCCGGTGCCCGAGCTGGATGGACGCCTGCTTGATCTGCATCGCGCCTACGGGCACCTCTCGCCCTCGCAGCGGGCGGTGCTCTACCTGCATCTCCAGGACGGGCTCACCGTGGAGAGCTGCGCCGCCCAGCTCGGCATCCGTCCTGGGACGGCCCGGAGCCACCTCGGTCGTGCCCTCGGCAAGCTGAGGAGGGAGCTCCTCGATGCCTGAGAACCGAAACCTTGATGAGGAGGTCAAGCAAATGGCCCGCGACTACCTGGATCACAGGACGCGCCGTGTGGCGCTCTTCTACCTCGGCCCCAGGCCGGTGGTGCGGTGCCGGCAGGGGCACCTGTTCACCACCACCTGGGTGTGGGGCGGGTCACTCAAGGCGATCCGCCTGGGACCGGTGAGGTTTCAGTACTGCCCGGTCGGCAAGCACTGGACCCTGGTGCACCGCGTTCGATACTCCGAGGTGACGGAGGAACAGGCCCGAAGCCTCGCCGCGCAGGAGCACGACACGCCGACGTCGTGACGCGAGGGGTGCTTCCCGCTTCAGAAACCGATGACGTCGCGGATGAGGATGACGCGGACCCTGCCCTGAAACTCCGCGTGCAGGATCAGGGTCTTCGCCAGCACCGTCCCCTGGCGCCCGATCGACCTCATGCGCTCGAACTCCAGGGGCACGCAGTACTCGCGAATCCGGCGCATCCCCTCTGCGACATCGCGGACGATCTTCTGGTGACCCACCACGAGGATCACGTGACCGGCAGCATAGGCGTAGGCCCCGATCTGGCTTCCGGAGCCTGAGCCGACCAGGATGTCGCCATACTCAGTGACGGCGTTTGCGCTTCCCACCATGTAATCGGGAGCCGCGGCCATCTTCTGCATCTCGCGAAACTGGGTGGCGCGGTCAAACTGCATCAGCCGCTTCCTGACCGACTGGTAGCGCCCCGACTCATCGATCTCGGTGGTGATGCCGAGCTCGCGCATGGTCTCGGAAAGTGCGCTGTGAACCTCGGCGCCCTCCGGGAGGGCGCTGAGCACCCGGCGTCGCGCCTCCTCACGGCTGTCGACGATCTCGCTCGGGAACCCGCGGGCGTTCAGGGACTGCGTCGCCCGTTCGACGCGCTCGGCGCTGGCTGGGCGCGCAAACTGCGGGTTGGGCAACCCGGGTTCGGGGAGGACCAACCGCGCGGCGTCGGCGGGGTTGGTCAACACGATCCCTCCACTGACGCCTCGGCTCCCAGCTCGCTGGCCAGCATCCGCAGCCCCGCCCGGTTTAGCTCATTGGCCAGCATGCTGGTGGTGGCAGGGGCCAATCCGACCCGTGACACGAGCTCCCCCACGGTGAGACGCTCTTCCAGCGAGACCATGAGCAGGAGCGGTGGGTGCCGGGGGCCGAGCGCCCCGCCTCCTTCACTCAGCAGCGGGGCGAGCTCGACGGTCGGCCGGCTTGTCACTGAGATGGCGCGCAGGAGGTGGCGCAGATCGAGCGTTCGCCCGTCGACGTCAGCCGGCCCCTGGACTCGCTCTTGCTGGGTGGGCCTCACCAATACTGTTATATAGAAGATCAAGGCACCTAGGGAGGCAACGCAGCGATTGGACGTTTTCAGCGATAAGGAGATCGAGTACCTGCGAGGACAGCCGCTCGCTCGCATGGCGACGGCCGGCAAGGATGGCTCCCCTCACGTGGTGCCGGTCGGCTTCCGGCTGGACGCCGAGGCGGGGATCATCGAGATTGGTGGGCACGGGCTCAGCCGCTCGAAGAAGTGGGGCGACCTCAAGGCCAACCCGCGCATCGCCGTGGTGATCGACGACCTGGTCAGCACCCAACCCTGGACACCCCGCGGTATCGAGATCCGCGGCACAGCCGAGCTGCACGATGAGGGCGGTGAGAAATTCGGACCCGGATGGGACGCGGCATGGCTGCGGGTGCTGCCTCGGCGAGTCGTCAGCTGGGGGATCGCCGGGCCGGCCTTCAGCGGAGCAGGGCGTTCCTCCCGTTGGGTCGGGCAGGCGTGACAGCGACGTTCAGCTGCGCGGGCTGGGGCCCCCGCAGAAGGCAGCGGGAGCTCCCGGACGAGCATCTGAGTGACCAGGCGCGGTACGCGCGGGGCGCACATCCCGAGCGGCGGTCCGCTGATGGCGATGATGAAGCTCATGAGCGGAGCCAGGCGTGACCAGGTGTCCGGCAGCAGCTCAGTCCGCCATCAACGCCCGCCCGCCTGTCACTGGACCTTCAGGTCAATGTCAGCCTGACCCCAGTCATTGGACGGCGTCGAGGCGATCACCCACACGCGCACCGTCTCCTGCGAGATTGGCACCGTGATCGTGGCTTGGCCGCTGGAGTCGGTGGTCAGGTCGGGCGCCCAGACGCTCAGCGGGCCTGGGTTGGAGACCCCCGTGGGCTCGGTGTTGTCGCCTCCGCCGCAGCGTCCACCCCAGGAGCCGATGCCCAGGAGCGAGCTTGAGCCATTGGTGGCGCGGAGGCTGGGGGTGAGGAAGGTCTGTGCGATGGACGGCCGGTCCACCAGTGCCCACGCGGACATGTCCGCGTCGTACCCGTCGACGATGAGGCTGGCCGCGACCGGCGCCCCACTGGCATCGGTCGCGGTGATCGTCAGGGTGGCGGTCTGACCCGGTGCGTAGGTCTGCTGATCGGGCGTCACGGACAGTTGGACGATCTGATCCTGGTTGCTGACACTGATGGGCATGCCTTCAGAGACGTAATCGCCGCCGCTGAAGTAAGTGAACACGACATCGAATCCCGGGGCGAGGTCGGAGGTGATGGTCAGGGACAGAGGATTGGCGCCCTGAGTCAGCTGCACCAACTGATACTGATGGATGCGGCCCCTCTCCAGGGAGAGCAGGACGGTCTCGGAAGCGGGAGCGGTGATCGTCAGATGGGCCACGTCTCCGATGGTGTAGGCGATCTTGTCGGTGGTCACGCTCAGGTTCAGGAGACTGTCGAGGGCGCCGTTGGACACCAGGGAGTCGGGGTCGTCGGTAACAAGGAATGACGTCGAGCCGGTGAAGCTGTTGCCCGAGGCGTCGTTGCCGGTCACGCTCAGGGACACCTCTCCTGATGGGCCGGCATAGGCGTACTGAACGGTGCCCAGCCCGTTGGCATCCGTGGTCACTGTGCCACTCGCCACCACTGTGGTGACGGTGCTCGACTCCTCGTACGTGGTCAGGTAGAGCTGGTACGTCAGAGCGAGATCCGGCACGCGGGCGCCCTCATGGTTCTCGACCACGAAGGGAACCGTGACCTCGTCTCCCGGTCGGTAAGCGGTACGCGAGGGGAGGAGGAACACGTCGTCCGATGCCTGGTAGACGACGGCACTCTGAGCGCCTCCGGCGGCCGTGGGCCCGCTGCCGTATGTCGCTTCGACGGTCACATCCTGATCGAAGTCGTTCTGCGCCACATTGGCGCTGAAGGAGTACTGCGCGTGCCCCGTCGAGTCGAGTGTCAACGGTATGCTCGAGCCCACCTGGGCCCCCAGAGTGCTGAGGCTGGGGAAGCTGTCCATCTCGGCTGGCTCGGTCTGATACTCGGACGAGTAGATCGTCAGGCTCACCGGTGCGTCGCTCAGCGGGAGCCCGGTGGCGTCGGTGCCGGAGATGGAGGCGACGATCGTATCATCGGCGAGGTAGTCCGACTTGTTGAGGGTGACGTAGATGCTGCCCGCAGGGGCCTGGCTGCCCAAGGTCTCGATCTGCGCGGTGGCATAGCCGAGCGATGTCTGCCCGCTCATGACGTCGGCCTGCAGGGTGATCGCCTGTGCGCTGCCGTCCGCGCTGAAGTCGTCATCCGGTATTGGCCAGGACCCCGAGAAGGTGCCATCGGACGCCACCGCAACCTGCACATCGGTGTTGGCTGGGTTGGTCGTGTCCCCTACCGTGACCGTGGCCCCCTGGGGGATGGTGTACGCCTCGTCATTGCTGAGACGCGCGACGCCGGCAAACTCCACCATGTCACCTGCTTGGTAGGCGACGCGGTCGGTGGTCAGGTAGACCTGGGCGGCTTCAGCCAAGCTGCCCATCACCTTGATGTCAGCGTCGGTCTCCGGAGCGGAGATGGGGATGACCACGTCCTCACCCCCTGTCGACGCGATCGCGAGGTCTGGCGTTTCCGGATAGGGGAATGGGAACGACGCTGTGCCCGAGAACGAACCCGATTGCAGCAGCTGCACAGCACCCTGGAGGTCGTAGAAGTCGATGGTGAACGTGGGGCTGGTGTCGCCGGTCGTGAGGTCTTCGCCGGCGACGACGATCTGCTGGTCGTCCTGCCGCATCAGAACTCCGTACTGGCTGAAGTCCAGCCAGACTGAGCCATATTGGCCCGCCGCGTCGGCGGCGACCACCACGTAGATGCCGTCCGGTTCGGTGAACGAAAGGGTCGCACCATCCTGGGCCGGCGCAGCGCTTCCCACCGGGGTCAGCGCCGCGGTGGTCACCGGGTTGGCCAGGTACTCATCCTGCGAGGAATAGACCAAACCTTGTAGGAGATCGTCGGAGGAGGCCTGGAACGTCTGCACGGTGGCGTCCGACGGCACGCCCTGGCCGACGCTGAGGGTCAGGCTCACCGAGCTTCCCGATGCACCGCTGACCAGCATCGCCTCCTGTCCTCCCTGCGTCGCAAACGACACGCTGTCCGCCGCCGGGGCGGTGTCGAAGGCGAAGCGGTAGTCGCTCAGCAGCGTGGAGCCGTTGAGGCTGGGCAGGCCCACGAGCAGCACGGCGCTCACCGTGGTGCCGAACTGGAAGCTCTGTGACGGGGTGAACAGCACCTGGTCCGGGGTGGTCCCCTGCGAGAAGGTCCCCTGGTTGTCGGGCATGAGGTTGATGTGGCTCTGAACGGCGGCGGGGTCGACCGGGAGATTGAAGTTCAGGGTGAGGGTGGTGTTCACGGGGGCCGCCATGCTCCCGTCGGTGGGGGAGGTCGAGACCACCGTCAGGATCGACGCGGTGTGGTGTGAGACTGTCCTGGTCCCGACCCGCACCGGCTCCTTGGCGTGGGCGGGAGGCGAGGTCTCCGAGCCGAGGCGGAGGTGGAGGTAGACGCCGGTGCCGGACCCGGCCAGCAGGGCGACCAGCCCTATGGCGAGGCCGGCCTTCTTTCGGCGCGTGCCTGCGATTCGAGAACCGAAACCCATCCGTTGGCTCTCCTTGGGGGTAGCCCCGAGGTCGGACGCAGCCAGAAGTTCCGCGACACCTACAGGTTACGCGCAGGCCGTCCTTGGACCGGTGGGCTCGGCGGCCGCAACTCCGCTTGGTCATGAGGGCAGACAGTGGGAGACGAGGCTCGAACTCGCGACCCCTGCCTTGGCAGGGAGGAGCGGCGTTTCCGGCCAGATCCGAATGGGAGACCGCCGTTCGCCCGTTATCCAGCACTCATTTGAGGTTTCGTAACGCGCACCAGACCTCGGTTTCGACCAGACGGGGATAACGGTAGGCGTCGTGCGGGTAGCGCCCGGTAGGCAGCTCAGCGACTCGGCAGCAGCTCGAAGTGTTGCCGTCCGCGCAGCCGGTAGATCTGGAAGTCGGCATCCAGGGTGAAGATGCGGCGGTCGCCTCGCTCCTCGGCCAGCGCCACCAAGGTTGCGTCCGCCAGATCCATGGGCCGGTCCGCGTACTGATCCATCAGGCGAGCGCTTCGGTCGACGAGCGCCGGCGACAGGTCGGCGAGAACCAGGCGGGCCGACTGGACCAACCTCCAGAGCGCACGCTGGCCCTGAGTGCCGCCCGCCCGGGCAAGGAGGTACATGGCCTCGGTGAACGCCGGCCAGGTGGTCACCAGCGGAAGCGTGAGGTGGTCGAGGGCCTCGACGCACGCCTCGTGGTCGGGCTCGTCCGCGTCGATGATCGCGATCAGGGGACCGGCGTCGGTGAGCGTCATCCCCTGGTGCGATCCCGAACAAGGGCGTCCGTGAATGCCTCGCCCGTGCGCCGGGCGTGGTCACCCCCGCCACGGATGGCCCCCGTAACGTCTGCGAACCGATCGCTAGGGCGAATGGCCAGCGTCGCCTCGGCATCCTCCACGGCAGCTCTACGGATGAATTCGGACACTGAGACCCCCCTGATGGCGGCCGCACGACGCACCTTCACATCGGCATCGGGATCGAGGCGGAGACTTCGCATGCCGCAATCGTATCACGAATCGTTACGTGATGTGATACCTGGGTGGTGACGAGTTCAAGCCGCTCCGACGGGGCATCTGCAAGCCTGAGCAACTGCGTCACGTCCTTCAGGGATGCTGGTCCCGCCGGATCGATGACCAGCACCGTCTCGTGTATCTGGTCGAGAGCGGGGATATCGTCGTCCTCCAAGCTCGGTACCGCTACGGCGATCAGCCGTGAGGCGAGCCTGTCACCGATCGGCGGCATCACCTTCTACCGCGACGGTAGCCACGGCAGCACGCTCGATGATCCGGTCGTCGGAGCCATTGCCAGGGCTCACGGCAAGACTCCGGCTCAGGTGATGCTGCGCTCGGGTCTCCAGCAGGGCCGCTCGGTGATTCCGAAGTCCACCAAGCCCAGCCGCATCGCGGAGAACATCGACGTCTTCGACTTCGCACTGTCCGCGGAAGAGATGGCGGCGATCGACGGTTTGGACACCGGCCGTCGTGGCGGCCCCGCGCCAGAGGCGATCACCTTGGAGGCGTTCGGGCGCGAGATTCCGGAGGCCTGAGAGTCGTTCCTGGAGCGGGAGACGAGGCTCGAACTCGCGACCCCTACCTTGGCAAGGTAGTGCTCTACCACTGAGCTACTCCCGCGCGCGAGGGGCGAGTATACCGCGGGCCCCGGAGCCCGCATCCCCCTCCCGGACCTGGGGAGCACCCTCGGCGGCAGGCCCCGGGCCGGCGGGGTCAGGCGACGCCGGCCCGCTCCCCGAGCTCGCGCAACCGCTCGAAGGTGTAGATGCCGGTGGAGTGGCCGTCGGCCCACACCGCGTTGAGCCCGTAGGCACCGACCAGGCCGATGTCGGCCAGCTCGTCCTCGCCCGCACCCAGCTCTGGCTGGGCGGCGAATCGCCCGGGAAGGCCCATCTCGCCGGCGCACACCGCGCAGGGGCAGGCTCGGCGCAGGACCGCGAAGGGGATCCGGTGGGTGGTCGCGTCGCCCCATTCGACGAGCAGGGCGCGTCTGTCCTCGTCGTAGTCGAAGCGAAGCGGCCGGGTGCGGTCGGGCGCGGGGATCGGCATTGACGGGGTGCGGCCTGGCGTCCGCGACTAGCGGAGCAGGTTCTGCAGCTTCATGGCCAGGGCCATGTCGCCGCGCACCTTGAGCTTGCCGGTCATGAAGGCCATGGTGGGGTCGAGCTTGCCCGTAGCGAGCCCGACGAAGTCGCCCCCTGACATGGAGATGGTGGTGTTGGGGTTGTCGGGAGCCCCGGGCCCGGCCTCGCCGGCTCCGTCCTTGAGCACGATGTGGTACGCGCCGCCGTCCTCGCCGCTCAGGTCGAATTGGTACGCGGCGTTGGTCGTGCCCACCTTGGCGGGGTCGGCCAGCCGGCGGTTGACTTCATCGAAGATCTCGTGGACGGTGTTCACGGACGGCATCCTCCTGGCGTCGGACGGCTCTCGCCTGTGGGTCTGGACCGGTCTCAGAGTAGCGTCTCGATCTGCTCGGTCCTCGGCGGCCGCGATCGAGCGGGGCTCTCGGAGGCGTCGGGTTCGTCGCTCGCGGGGTGCTCGACCAGGGCGATGACCCGGGTGGCCATGAACCGCCCGGTGCGCACCGCCTGCCCACCACGGGTCACCTCGCTGACCTCGACCACGCCGCGGGCGGTGCTGACCTCGACCTTGCGGCCGGCGCGGGTGGCGGTTATCTCGTAGGTCTGCGCCGACCCGCCGGTGTCGATGACGATCTCGACCCGGTCACCCTTCATGGACCGGATCGTACTCTGATGCCGCTCCGGACGCTGCGCCAGGCGCGATCGGGGAGTTCGCCGGTGGGCGATCCCGGTGCTCTGGGGCGGTGTCCCTGTGGTCTACACTGCGACCGCCGTGGAGTGGTGGATCTTCTGGGTCGTTGCGGCGGTCCTTCTGGCCGCTGGGGAGGTCCACACGCAGGCCTTCTACCTGCTCTTCGCGGCGGTGGGTGCGGCAGTCGCCGCCGTGCTCGGCGCCCTCGGCCTCGCCGTCTGGCTGCAGGTGCTGGTCGGGGCCGCCGCCGCGTTCGGCGGGGTCTTCGCGATCCGGCCCGCGCTCAAGCAGGCGATGGAGGGGCGCATGTCCGCCCCCTACCGGTTCCCCGGGCTCGCCGGCGGGCTGGTCGGTGCCCGTGCCGTGACCGTGGACATGGTGGGCGATGAGCACCACCCCGGCCACGCCATGCTCGGCAACGAGCGGTGGCTCGCCATCACCGATGCACCCGAGCCGCTTCCCACCGATACCGCGGTGGTGGTGGCCGCGGTGCGCGGCACGACCCTCCTGGTGCGCGCCAGCGGCGCGCCTCGTCTGCAATAGGTCCGGGTTCCGCTGATGATCCCGGATGAACAAGTGAGGAGCTGACCGGATGGGCCTGTTTATCGCTCTCGGCGTCGTCGTCCTTCTGGTGCTGATCGTGCTCGGCACCGCCGTGAACCTGGTTCAGCAGGGGTTCAACGGAGTCATCACGCGCTTTGGCCGGTACCACAAGGAGGTCGGCTCGGGAATCTGCCTCATCTGGCCTTTCTTCGACCGGCTGGTGCGGGTCGACATGCGTGAGACCCCGCGCACCGGGGACCGGCAGGACGTCATCACCCGTGACAACGTCGCGGTCGCAGTCAACGCCACCATCTTCAGCCAGGTCATCGACGCCAAGGCGGCCCTCTTCAACGTCTCCAACTACTTCATCGCCATCGATCAGCAGGCGCGCACCACCCTCCGTAACGCCTTCGGCAACGTGAGCCTGGACGAGGCCCTCTCCTCCCGCGAGCAGATCAACGCGGCGATGCAGCAGCAGATGGAGCAGGTCACCGACAAGTGGGGCATCCGGATCAACCGGATCGAGATCGTCGACATCAGCCCTCCCGGCCAGATCCTCCAGGCCATGGCCCTGCAGAAGCAGGCCGACCAGGAGAAGCGGGCGCGCATCCTCCAGTCCGAGGGACAGCAGCAGCAGGCGATCAACATCGCCGAGGGCAACCGGCAAGCCGCCATCAAGCAGGCGGAAGGCGAGCGGCAGGCGACCATCCTCCGCGCTGAAGGCTCGCGGCAGGCAGCCATCCTCGAGGCCGAGGGGCGTGCGCTGGCCATCGCCAACGTCTACGAGTCGATCAAGAAGGCGGATCCCGATCCCACTCTGGTCGCCATCCTCCAGCTCGACACCCTGAGCAAGTTCGCTGACAGCGACAACACCACCATCGTGGTGCCCGCTGAGTCCGCCGCCCTCATGGGTGCGGCACAGGCGCTCCGTGGCGTCCTGGGGGCAGTCCCCTCCGGTGAGGGCACCCCGCCCGCGCGGCTCCCGGCGGCACCGCCAGCGAAGTGACCGGCTCGCCCTCCCGGCGAGCTCTGACTCCGGCGGCGTAGCGTAGCCGCCACCATGACCGATCGACCCTCCTCCCAGGACGACCTCTTCGGAAGCGTCCAGGAGGAGGGCGGTCGGTGGATGGAGCCGTCCACCCCCCTCGCCGCCAGGATGCGGCCCCGCAGCCTGGACGAGCTGGTCGGCCAGGATTCCGTGATCGGGCCCGGCAGCGTGCTCCGCGAGGCGGTCGAGGCGGACCAGCTGCCGTCCCTGATCCTCTGGGGGCCCCCCGGCACCGGCAAGACGACCCTCGCCATGCTGCTGGCCGCCCGCGCCCAGGCCAGCTTCGAGCACGTCAGCGCGGTCTCCGCGGGGGTCGGCGATCTCCGCCAGATCATCGCCCGGGCCCGGGAGCGGCGGCGGCTCGGACGCCGGACCGTGCTCTTCATCGACGAGATCCACCGCTTCAACAAGGGGCAGCAGGACGCGGTGCTCCCCTACGTGGAGAGCGGCCTGCTCCAGCTGCTCGGGGCGACCACCGAGAACCCCAGCTTCGAGGTGAATGCGGCACTCCTATCCCGCGCTCGGGTCGTCCGCCTGGAGGCGCTCGATGCCGAGGCTCTCCGCACCCTCGTCCGGCGGGCGCTGGCCGATCCCGAGCGCGGTCTGGCGAGCCGTGGTGTCGGGCTCGACCCGGCGGCCGAGGCGCGGCTCGTCGGGCTCGCGGGCGGGGATGCGCGGGTGGCTCTGGACGCGCTGGAGCTGGCCGTCGTCGCGGTCTCACGCCGGGGTGGCACGACCGTGGTGGTCGGGGACATCGAGGGTGCCCTGCAGTCGCCGGCACTCCTCTATGACAAGGCCGGTGACCAGCACTACTGGCTGATCTCCGCGTTCATCAAGTCGGTCCGCGGGTCGGACCCGGACGCCGCCATCTACTGGATGGCCCGGATGCTGGAGGCGGGGGAGGACCCGCTCTTCGTCGCCCGCCGGCTGGTGATCCTCGCGGCCGAGGACATCGGACTGGCCGACCCCCGGGCGCTCTCGGTGGCCGTGGCCGCCCAGCAGGCGGCCCACTTCGTGGGGATGCCCGAGGGCTACCTGCCCCTCGCCGAGGCGACCCTCTACCTCGCCATGGCCCCCAAGAGCAACTCGGCCCTCCGCGCCTACAGTGCCGCGCGCCAGGACGTGCTCGACACCCTCCACGAGCCGGTGCCGCTCCACCTCCGCAACGCGGTGACGGGGTTGGGCAAGGCGATGGGTTTCGGCGCCGGCTACCGCTACGCGCATGACGAGGCCGGGGGGGTGGCGGAGCAGCAGCACCTCCCCGACCGGCTCGCCGGCCGGACCTACTACGAACCCGGGGAGAGGGGCGCCGAGGCAGCCATCGGGGTCCGGCTGGCCGAGATCCGCAGGCGGCTGCGCGGCGAGTAGCCGCTCGCGACCTGGGTCCGCGGCTGTCGGACGCCGCGCCTCGCGACGCGCGGTCCCGCTGTGCGAGATGCGGACGAGATGGACGGGACCGGCGTTCGCTACCATGACCCCGCCCCTCCCCGACGGGGAGGTGAGGCCCCGATCGCTGGCATCTGGTAGGAATCGACGAGTCATGCCCCCAGCAACGCCGCCCCCCCAAGCCCCATGGCCACCGTCCCGGTCGCGCGGGCGCGCGCAAACCACAGCCACCCGGCGTCCGCCGACCAAGAAGCAGCGCCGGCGGATGGCCAAGCAGCCGACGCAGTCGACCGTCCGCGCCTGGTGGCAGAAACCCCTCTACTGGGCGGGCGGGGCAGTTGTTGTGGCGCTGGTCGTGGTGCTGCTCGTCGTGCTCCTCGTGCCCCCGGGCTATGCGGTTTCCACCCCCACCAAGGTGCCCGCGGCGGTGCTGACCGCGGTCACAGACCCGGGCAATCACACCTTCGCGACCGTCGGCGAGGGGGGACAGTCCGGGGAGCTCAGCCGGCTGACCGGAACCACGCCGCTCAAGGACTCGTCGGGAAAGCCAGAGATCCTCTACGTCGGCGGCGAGTACTGCCCGTTCTGCGCCGCCGAGCGCTGGAGCATGATCATGGCCCTCTCGCGCTTCGGGACCTTCACGGGTCTCAAGGAGATGTCGTCCAGCAGCACGGACGTCTACCCCAACACCAGCACCTTCACCTTCGTGGACAGCACCTACACGAGCCAGTGGGTCGACTTCATGCCGGTGGAGGAGTACGACCAGAATGACAATCCGCTCCAGACCCTGAGCTCGACCGAGCAGCAGCTCGTCACCACCTACGACCAGCAGCCCTACACGTCGTCACCGGCAGGCGAGCCGGGGCTGCCCTTCCTGGACATCGGCGGTGACTACATCCTCTACAACACCAGTTACTCACCGTCGGTCCTCCAGGGTCTGACCTGGACTCAGATCGCGACCGACCTCGGCAACCTGACGAGCCCCGTCACGCTCGCCATCGTCGGCAATGCCAACTTCCTGACCGCGGCCATCTGCCTGGCAGACGGCAATCAGCCGTCCTCCCTCTGCGGCTCGTCGTCGATCCAGGGTATCGAGACCGTCCTCAGCGCCCAGTCGACCGTCGGCAGCTGACAGCCGCCACCGCTCCGGTGCCGAGGCCTGCACCGCGGCGGCGATCCCGCGATCCCGCCAGAGGCGGAGAGGGTGGAGCGGTTTGGAGGCGACGGTGGGAATCGAACCCACGATCAGGGTTTTGCAGACCCGTGCCTTACCACTTGGCTACGTCGCCGCATCAGCGAGGATACCCGAGCCGGTGACGGCCGGGCCGCCACCTTCGCAGCTCTCCGGCTACTCGATGGGAGCCGCTCCCCCGGCCGGCAGTCCCGCGCGATCGGGCTCCGGCGGGAGCACGAATCCGACCTCGAGTGCCTCCGCCAGCGCCCGGAGCCGAGCGAAGAAGCCGGCGGTGTGGTACGAGCGGGGCAGTCGCAGCCCGTGGAAGTCGTAGTGGTGGGTCCACTCGTGGAGCAGCGTGTTGAGGAAGACCTTGGGGGCGATGACGCGCTGCTGCACCGCGGTGCGGTGGTAGATGCGGATGCGCGCCCAGGCCACGCTGCCCGAGGGGTCGAGCCGGTAGGTGTAGTAGCCGTAGGTCTTGGATTGGAGGCGCTGCCCATCGTGGCGGTGTACCTGGGGGCGGTCGGGGACGACGACCTGGCAGGGGGGTAGCCCGGCCTCCCGACTCAGCTCGTCGATGAGGTGCTGACCGATGCGCTCGCGTTCGCCGGCGTCCTCGCCGACCCCGAGCACCCGGAGCGTCAGCCCCCGTGCGATCGGCGTGGGACGGACCGGCGCGCCGGTGGCGGCCTGGCTGCGACGGTAGCTGGACTCTGAGAACCGCCTGGCGAACATCCGTCCGCAGTATAGGCCCTCGGGATAGACTGGGATGCCCGCACCGGGCTGGCGGAATCGGTAGACGCAGCGGTCCTAAACACCGCGGGGGCGCTGCCCCATCCGGGTTCGATCCCCGGGCCCGGTAGTCCGGCCCGTGCATGAATCGCCCGCCGCATTCGTAGGATGGGCGCCTCGGGTATCAAGGAGGTGCGGCGGCTCCTCATGGTCTGGCAGCGGAATCCCGGGGGACGCACCGTCGGCTTTGGCGGGTTGCTCGTCCTGGGCATCGTCTGCTGCGGCGTCGTGAGCTCGTCCGGCCGACTCGGGGAGATGTCCGCCCTGCCAGGCGATGGCGTCGTGAGCTCGTCCGACGAGCTAGCGGGGACCTACGCCCTGCCGAGCGACGGGTGGACAAACGGGCTGGCCATGACCGCGCTGGCCATCGGTCCCTTCCACGCCGGACGCATCGACGGACGGGTATGCGCCTGGTTGGGAGACACGCCGGGAGCGTTCCTCTGGCCCGCGGGTTACCGGGTGCGGCTGGCTCCATCCGTCGCCCTCATCACCCCAACCGGCGAGGTCGTCGTGGTCGGCGGCGAGCACATCGGTGCTGGGGGAGGCTCCGTGCCCGCCGCGCCGGGGACACCCTGCACCGGCGATCACCAGGACGTGTTCCTTGTCGAGGGATCGCTCGAGGTCCCGAAGAGCAGCGGCTGACCAAATCCGGGGGTCTCACCGCGAGTGCCCGGTGGCGCACTCCCGGCGTGCTGTCGTGGATCTGCCCCGTGCTCGCCTGACTAGGAATCGGCAGGCTGGGGTAGATTGGAGACAGGCAGGTCTCCCATTCGAGGCACAGCGATGATCGATCGGGTCAGCAGTCTGGTCGCCCGGGCGATGGACGCCGGGGTGCGCTGGCGGCTTGCCCGCCTCCCTGTGGAGACACCCGCCTCGGGAAGCTGGGCCCCCGTCGATCCCCACGCGTTCTGGGAGGCCAGCCGTCTCCACGACCTCGCTCAGGTCACCGTCGGTCCGGTGCTGCGACGCGACGCCGGCGGCGTGGAGGTCCGCGATCTGAGCGGTCCGAGCCGCGGGCCCGGGACCGACCCCGGGAGCAGCCGGTGGGAGGCCACCGCACACCTGTGGCCAGGCCGGCGCGACCTCCCCTTCGTGCTGGTGATCCATGGGCTCGCCGCGCCCAGCCCCTGGTACGAGGAGCGCCGCTGCCGGGCTCTCACCCTGGGCGGCGCTCATGCGGCGCGGATCGACCTACCTCTTCACCTCCGCCGGCGCCGGCCGGGGAGCCGGAGTGGGGAGGGGTTCATCCAGGCCGACCTGACCTGGACCCGTGAGATCGTCCGCCAGTCGGTCGAGGACTCCGCCGCGGTGCTGGCCTGGGCACACCGCGAGGTGAGCGACCGGGTGGCGGTCTGCGGGACCTCTCTGGGAGGCCTCGTCGCCCTGCTGCTGGCCGCTCAACTGGAGCTCGATGGGGTGGTGGCCCTCGCCCCCTTCTGCGACCCGGCGTCGACCGTCCTCCACAACCTGCCGCGGCGCACCCGGCGGGCGGTTGGGCTGGACGGCGATGGGGGAGGGGTGTGGGGCCCCGACCGTGACCACGCACGACAGGTGGTGGAGGCGGCGCTCGCCCCCATCGTCGCCCGCACCTTCTCTCCCCCCGCCACCCCCGGCGAGCGGATCGCGATCGTCCGCCCGACCCTCGACGGAGTCGTCGGGGATGCGCCGATGGCAGAGCTGGCCGCGGTGTGGGGCTCCGAGCTGTGGAGCTACCCGCAGGGGCACGTCTCGGTGCTCAATGCCCCCGGTCTGGCCGCCCGGGTGCGCGACTGGCTGGTCACGCCTCATGCCGGTCTCAGGGGAATGGCCGGGCGTGCCGCCGGTGTCGTGAGGGCTCCCGGGATCCAGGCCGCCACCTGATCTCTGCTCGCATACTGAGCCGATGCCCGTCCCTGAGCCGCAATCGGTGGCGGCTCCCCCCTTCGTCCCGGGATCTGTGCGGCGGTTCCGCTTCCTGGGCTGGCGGCTGGAGCTCGCGACCGGGCTGATCGATCTCGCCTACGCGCTCGATGGCCATGAGCTGCACGAGCGTGTCGAGCTGAGCGGTCCGATCGAGGGCCTCGACGCGGCGCGCACGGCGGCGCTCGAGCGTGCCGTCGCCCTGCTCCACCTCGTCGCCGGGGTCAGCTACTACAAGACCTGCTTCGCCCCCGAGATCTCGGTCGAGGCGGACCTGCCCGATCCCGCCCTGTCCGCCTTCCTGCACCATCTCTACAGCCGCGGCCTGGCCGAATGCCGCTATGTCAACGATCTCCGGGGACGCCAGATACCGCCCTTCCCGAGCACGGGGAGCCACGCCCCGCAAGCGGGAGCCGCGGGCCTCGGCGAGAGGCCGCTCGTGCCGATCGGTGGCGGCAAGGATTCGATCGTGACCCTGGAGGCCGTCCGCCTCGCCGGTCGGGAACCCCTCCTCTTCAGTGTGGGCAACCCGCCCGCGGTGGACCGGACCGTCGCCGTGGCCGGGCTGCCCCACGTCTGGGTCACCCGGGCCCTCGATCCCGGCCTCCTCGAGCTCAACCGCCGCGGCGCTCTCAACGGCCACGTCCCGGTGACCGCCGTCGTCTCCTGCCTGGCCGTCATCGCCGCGCTGGTCCACGGCGCCGGCGCCGTGGTGATGGCCGACGAGCGCTCCGCATCCGTGGGCAGCCTCACCTGGGACGGCGTGGAGGTCAACCACCAGTACAGCAAGAGCTGGGATTTCGAGCGGCGCTTCGCCGCCATCGTGGCCAGCCATGTCGCTGCCGACCTCGACTACTTCTCCCTGCTCCGGCCGTGGTCGGAGCTGGCCATCGCGCGGCGCTTCGCCGGCCTGCCCGCCTATCACCGTGCCTTCGTCAGCTGCAACCGCGCCTTCCTCCTCGATCGCGACCGGCGCACCCCCAGCTGGTGCGGTGACTGTCCCAAGTGCCGCTTCGTCGCGCTGGCGCTGGCACCCTTCCTGGATAGGGACAGAATTGTCTCGATCATGGGGAGCGACCTGCTCGGCGACGCCACGCAGCTGACGGGCTTCGCAGCTCTGCTCGGGATCGAGGCGGACAAGCCCCTGGAATGCGTGGGGGAGGTGGAGGAGTCGAGGGTGGCGATGCGCCTGCTCCGCGCATCCGAGGGATGGCGCGATGCCGCGGTGGTGCGGGCCCTGGGCGCCGACCCGCGGGTGTCCGGGCTTTCGCAGGCGGCCATCGACGCGGTGCTGGCTCCCGCGCATGAGCACGCCCTGCCGGCCGCATACGGGAGATTCGCCGATGCGCTTGGCTGAGCTGGGCGGCCGGCGAGTCGCGCTCTGGGGCTTCGGCCGCGAGGGCCGGGCGACGCTCGCCGTGCTGACCGCGCTGGCGGACCCGCCAGCCGGCATCGCCGTGATCACCGACGGACCGCCCACGGATGCGGAGCGTGCCCCCGCCGCGGCTCTCCCCTGGCTCCACGGCCAGGAGGGGATCGCCTGGCTCTGCGCCGCCGACGTGGTGGTCCGCTCCCCCGGCATCAGCCGTTATCGCGACGACGCCGTGCGGGTCGCCGCCGCCACCCGGGTCACCACCGCGACCAATCTGTGGGGGGCCGAGCACGAGGACGAGACGGTCATCGCCGTCACCGGCTCCAAGGGCAAGAGCACGACCAGCTCCCTGATCGACCACCTCGCCCGCGCCGCCGGAATGCGGACCGTGCTGGCGGGCAACATCGGCATCCCTCTGCTCGCCCACCTCCATCCCGAGCCCGCGCCCGACCTCTGGGTGCTCGAGCTCTCCAGCCATCAGATCAGCGATCTGGACTGGTCGCCGCGGATCGGGGTGCTCCTCAACCTCTATCGCGAGCACCTCGACTGGCACGGCACCGAGGAGCGGTACTTCGCGGACAAGCTCAACCTCTTCGCCCACCGGCCCGGGATGGTGGCCGTGCTCAATCGCGAGGACGCGCGCACCCGCGCGCTGGCGCCGGCTCTGCCGGGCCGCCATGTCTGGTTCGGCGATCCCGCCGGCTATCACACCGACGGCAGCGCGATCCTCTGGCGGGATGACCGGCTCGTCGCCGGAGACACGCTGCAGCTCCGCGGCCGGCACAACCTGCTCAACGCCTGCGCGGCCCTCATCGCCCTCGAGGAGGCCGGGGTCGAGGTGCGCTCCCTCGTCCCCGCGCTCTCCGATTTCCGGCCGCTGCGCCACCGACTCGAACCGGTGGGCGACGCCGGCGGGGTCACCTTCGTCAACGACAGCATCGCGACCATCCCCGAGGCGACGGTGGCTGCGCTCGACGCCCTGGAGGGGCGGCCGGTGGTGCTGATAGCCGGGGGATTCGACCGGGGGCAGGACTACGCGTCCCTGGCCCGGCGTCTCCGCCGGGACCGGGGCGTGCTCGCGGTGGTCACCCTGCCGCCGAGCGGCAACCGGCTGGCCGGGGAGATGGCGGCGCTGCCGGATGCACCCCCGGTCCTGGCGGCGGACGACCTCGACGAGGCGGTCCGGCTGGCCCGGGCTCACGCCGCACCCGGGTCGGTGATGCTGCTCTCGCCCGGTGCCCCCAGCTACGGCGCCTTCCGCGACTTCGAGGCGCGGGGAGACGCCTTCCGGGCGCTGGTGGTGGACGGCGAGGCGGCCGCGCCGGCGTGAACGGCATGGACGGCACGCGCTCGCCGGCGGGCCACAGCGGGCCCGACTGGTGACTGATATCCTCCCCCCACAGATGGATGCGAGCGGAGCTCTCCGGCAGGTGACGGAGGTGCCCGCCGAGGGCCGGCCCCCGATCACGGGTGCGGCGGCGCCGCCCGCGAGCGACGCGCAGGCCCTATTCGGACCGATCCTCAGCGAGCTGGCCGAGTTCGAGGAGCGCCTGGAGGCCTCCGTCGCCGCCGACCTGGGACCGATGGCCGAGGCGATGCGCCACATCGTGCGCGCCGGGGGCAAGCGGATCCGCCCCGCCCTGGTGCTCCTCACCGCCCGCATGGGCGATCCGGTGATGGACCACGTCTACAACCTGGCCATGGGCCTCGAGTTCATCCACACCGCGACGCTCGTCCACGACGACCTCATCGACCGCTCGCCGACCCGGCGCGGGATGTCCACCCTCCACGAGACGATGGGCGCGGCGCCCGCGATCATCATCGGCGACTACTACTTCGCCAAGGGGGCAAACCTCACCTCGGCCATCGGGATGCCCGAGATCGATGTGGCCATCAGCAACACCGTGATGACGATCTGCATGGGCGAGCTGCTCCAGATGACCAGCAAGGACGACTATCACCAGTCGCTGGAGGACTACCACCGCAAGATCGCGCGCAAGACGGCCGCCCTGGTCGCCACCTGCTGCTTCTGCGGCGGGATGGTGGGCGGGCTGGACCCGGACCGGCGTGACGCGCTGCAGCGGTACGGGCACAAGCTCGGCATGGCCTTCCAGATCGCGGACGACCTGCTCGACTACGTTGCCACCGAGGAGGAGCTGGGCAAGCCGGTCGGAGCCGATCTCCGGCAGGGGACGGTCACCCTGCCCTTCATGCTCGCCTTCTCTGACCCGGTGGTCGGTCCGGAGCTGGCCCGGGTCCTGGAGCACCAGCCCCGTGGCGACCCCGATTACGAGCGGGTGGTGAGCCTGGTCCGGCAAAGCGGCGCGATCGCCGCCACCGAGAGCGCCGCCCAGGAGTTTGCCCGCGATGCGCGTGGTGAGCTGGCGGTCTTCCCGCCCTCGCCGGCCCGGACCACCCTGGAGGCGGCCTGCGATTACGTCGTCGGCCGTCGCATCTGACCGGGGCCCCCACGAAGCCTGCTTCGTGGGGTGGGCTAACCGCAGTGCCGGTGACGGCATGGCAGGCTCCGGGCCGGCCTCAGGATCTCCGCATCGCTTCGGGAGATCCGTTCAGAGGGGGAAACCGCGCATTCCGCCAGGCGCGCTCCGCGGTTCCAGCGCCCCGATCCGCTCCAGCTGCCGGCGGAAGGTCAGCACCCACACCGTGAGCGCGACGGTGGCGGCCCCCAGCCCCGCGACCTCAACTCCCATCCAGGGGAGCCCGTCGCCGGCGCCGCTCAGGCTGCACAGGGCGGCGACGCCGCTGACGGCCAGCCTGGCCAGGTCGGCGAGCGTCAGCAGGCTGACCACGATCAGGATCAATCTGGCCGCCACGTACTCCCGGCGCAGCCCCGAGCGGATCTCCGCCGCGCTCGGCTCCCCCGCGGTGCTGCGTCCGGCGGGCGGCTCCACGGGCCCCCGCCGGATTCGCGCCGCGCTCCCCCCGAGGATGGCGGCGGCCAGCCACCCCGGCCAGGCCGTGAGCGGCGACGATCCGTCCGCGAAGAGTGCCGCCAGCGGGCTGAGCGAGGCCCCGCCGGCGCGGGCGGTCAGCGCCTGCTGGTGGAGGGCCAGCGCGGCGAAACCCCAACCGGCGGCCACGGCGGCGGCGAGCACCAGCGCCGCGATGCGCCCCGCCCGGGCGAGGCCGTCGAGGAGCAGCAGCTCGGCCGCCAGGGCCAGGCGGGCGGGAGCCCCGGCACTGTCGCGGTCCCGCATCGGTGGGAAGTCTAGGGCTGGTGCCGGTCGCCGGGAGGGTGGACACCGTGCGCACGCGGGCTGAGCCGGGAGGGGGGCCGGTGCTCCGCGTCCTCACCTACAACATCCTGCTCGGAGGCGAGCGCCGCGAGGAGCGGATCGCCGGCGTGCTGACGCGCAGCGGGGCCGACGTCATCGCCCTCCAGGAGGTGCAGGACAACGGGCTGGTCGCGAGCCTGGCCACCCGGCTCGGCATGACCGCGGTCTCCGGTGCACCGAGCGATGGTGGCCCGCTGGGGCTGGCGGTGCTCACCCGGCTGCCCCTCGCCGCCCACCGCAACCACCGTCACGCCGGCATGCTCCGCAGCCATCTCGAGGTGACGCTCACACCCGGCGACGGCGACCGGCTGCGTCTCCATGTCGTCCACCTACCCGCCCGCTTCGGGGAGCGGGCCAAGGGCGAGGCGCGGCGGATGGAGGAGCTGGAGCACGTCCTCGCCGACATCCGGGGGGAGCCGCCGATGCCCCACCTGGTGGTGGGAGACTTCAACGCGCTCGCTCCCGGGGACCACCTCGAGGCGACCGCCTTCTTCCGGCGCATGAACGCGCTGCGCAGGGCCGGGCTCCTCGTCCGCCAGGCCGGCGGCTGGATGGGCCCGTCCGGCGGGGCGGAGGAGGAGCCGACCGCGGAACGCTGGCTGGAGCAGGGCGTCGACCCGGCCCTCCAGGGTGGCGTCCCGGTGCTGCCCTGGGTGGTCGGGCCGCTCACCGCGCTCGTGCCGGAGCGGCGCGGGCTGGATCGGCTGCTCGGCCGGGCCATCGAGCGCTGGGCGGTCTCCCGCATGCTGGACGCGGGGTACACCGACTGCTTCCGTCATCTCCACCCACGCGCCCACGGCTACACCTGTGCCACGTGGATGCCGGCGGCGCGCATCGACTATGTCTTCGCGAGCCCGGAGGCGCTCCCGCGGCTGGTCGCGTGCGACGTCGTGGTCGGGCGTGGGCGCGCCCAGCGCGAGACGGCGACCGCCTCCGACCACTTCCCGCTGCTCGCCGCGCTGAGCGTCTGACCCGCCCAGGCTACGAGGCGGGTGGCGGCGCCTCGGCGGGACGGCTGGTGACCACCAGGTAATAGAAGACGGCGCAGACGACCAGCCAGAAGATGAAGATGGCGATGGCGCCCTTGCCGAGCGCGTAGTAGAGCGGGTTGGCGCCCACGAAGATGACGTCCCCCACGAAGGAGAGGACGTCGCCGACGGCGGCGAGCATCAGCCCGTACACCGCCCACGCCCTCCCGTGCGGGTGGAGCAGGTACATCAGCGCAAAGCCCGCCGTCGCCACCACCCAGCCGACCATCAGCATCGCCGTGCCCAGCACGTCGACGGTCGGGAAGGTGCAGAGGCTGAGGTTGCTGCAGAGGCCTGCCACGCCGGTCACGAAGAGCAGGGAGACGAGCGCGGCCAGGGTCCCGACGATCATCAGCACCCGGGCCACGTTCCTCACGGAGGGAGCCCAGTTGAACGGCGGGGTCTGGGCGAAGCGCGGGTGGATGATGGGGTTGTCCGTCATCGCGGTGGGCATGACGCCTCCAGCTCAGGTGGTGCCGGGGCCGGCTGCGTCGCCGGCATCAGCGGTGCCCGGGCCGGCGGGGCCGTTGCGACGGTGCCGCCGGCCGCCACGGCGCCGGCGTGCCGGGTCGCCCTTGCGCTGGCCTCCCGGCTCGCCGTCCACCCACCGCGGCGGTGGGGGCTGGCCGTCGGCGAGGAGATCACCGAGCGTCCGCCACCCGTAGGCCTCACGCCCGCGGCGGACCAGCTCGAGGAAGCAGCCCCAGGTGGCCTCCGCGTCGGCCAGCGCGTGATGCGGGCGGCGGTGGGGGACCGACAGCTCCACGCAGAGCCGTTCGAGACCGATCGTGTCGCGCAGGTCGAACAGCTTGGCGGCGAGGCGCGAGGTGTCGAGGTTGTCCGCGTCCAGGCTCTCGCCCAGGGTCGCCGCGATCAGCCGGCTGTCGAAGGCATCGGCGCTGTGCTCGACCAGCACCGCTCCGCGGCAGAAGCGCTGAAACCGCTCCAGCACCGCCCGCACCGGGGGCGCGCCCCCGAGCGTCTCGCTGGAGATGCCGTGGATCCGCCGGGCAAAGGGATTGATGCGGTCGTTGCTGTGCACCAGGGTCTCGAAGGACTTCACGTGCCCGGTCAGGGTGAAGGCCACGGCGCCCAGCTCGACCATCCGGTGCGGTGACTGGCCGGTGGTCTCGCAGTCCACGGCCACGAAGCGGAGCGCCTCGATCGGTGTCTCCGGCTCAGGGCGGGGGAGCTCCGGCTCGGCGGGGTCGTCGATGGCCGCGAAGGGCTCGTCGGTGACCGGGCCCAAGCGGGCCACGAAGGCGTCTCCGATCGGGACCGAACCGCGCCGCCTGCCGTAATGGCGGCGTGCCTGGCTGTTCTGGTCGGCGCCGCCACGCACGCGCGGCACGGCGACCGGGGACGGCGGTTCGGACCCCTCGCGGGAGGGTGGCTCGGATTCCCCCTGGGAAGAATCAGGCGCGGACGGCGCCGGCAGTGGATCAGTGAGGGACATGAGCGAATCTGCGGTCATCCTAGCCGCTTCGGGGTCCCACGGGGGCTGCGCGGCCGTCTCGGCACGTCCTCGTCGCGCGGCTCGGACGGGCTGTGTGCTGCCGAGCCGTACCTATACTCGGATCCGATGCCTCTGATCGCCGCCGGGATCAGCTTCCGAACGGCCCCCGTGGAGGTGCGGGAGCGTGCCGCCCTCTCTGACCCGGAGGCTCGCCATCAGCTGCGGTTCCTGCTCGGCCACGCCGGTCTGAGCGGCGCCGCCGCGCTCTCGACCTGCAACCGCACCGAGTACTACATCAGCGTCCACGAGGGATCGGATCCGGAGGACGTGGTCCCCCGCCTGCGCCGCTATCTCGATCCCGGCGCCGACCCCTCGGTGCCTGGTCATGTCAGCCTCTTTCGCGGCGGCGACGCGGTCGCGCACCTCTTCCGGGTGGCCGCCGGCCTCGACTCGATGGTCGTGGGCGAATCCCAGGTCCTCGGCCAGGTGAAGTCCGCCCACCGCCTGGCCCTGGAGACGGGGAGCCTCGACGCTCAGCTCGACTTCGTCTTTCGGCGGGCAATCGGCGCCGCCAAGCTGGCGCGCACGCGCACCGGGATCGGCCGGAGCGTCGGCAGCATCAGCGAGGCGGGGATGGCGGTCGCCGGCCAGGTGCTCGGGGGGCTGGAGGGGCGCGCTGCTCTGCTGATCGGTGCGGGCAAGATGAACGCGCTGGCGGCGCGGCGTCTGCAGCGGCAGGGCGTCCGGCTCCAGGTCAGCTCCCGGGGCGGTGCGTCAGCCCTTGCGCTCGCCACCGAGCTGGGCGCCACCGTGGTGGGCACCGACGAGCTGAGGGAGGCGATGGTCGGCTGCGACCTGGTGGTGACCGCCACCAACAGCGCGCTGCCGGTGGTGGATCGCGCCCTCTGCGCCGCGGTCCAGGAGGAGCGCGGCGGGCGCCCGCTCTGCTTCATCGACATGGCCGTGCCCCGTGATATCGCGCCCGAGGTCGCCGAGCTGCCGGGGGTTACCCTGATCGACATCGACGAGCTCGGGCGTCGCGTGGGTGACGGCGTGCACGACCACCGGGCGTCGATCACCGCCGCCGAGGCGCTGGTGGGCGAGGAGGTCGAGCGAACTCTCGAGGTGCTCAGCCAGCGCGACGCTTCCGATCCCACCATCCGCGCCCTGCTGGCGCGGGCTGAGACGATCCGCCGGGGCGAGGTGGAACGGACACTGGCGCGCCTCCCGGCCGGCGATGCCGAGCTGGAGGAGCGGATCGACAAGCTGAGCCGGAGCCTGGTTCGCAAGCTGCTCCACGCTCCCATCACCCACCTGAAGGCGGCCGCTGAGGATCCGGGGGTGGTGCTCACGCTCCGCGAGGCCTTCGGCCTCGACGAACCCGCCGCCGGGCAGCGGTGACGCCCAGGGCGCTCCGGCTCGGCACTCGAGGCAGCCGGCTGGCCCTCGCGCAGGCGGCCCTGGCGGCTGAGGCCCTCCGTGCCGCGGGGGTCGACGCCTTCGAGACGGTCGTCATCCGGACCCAGGGCGACGACCGGCCGGGCACCCCGGTGGAGAGGCTGGAGGGCGAGGGGTGGTTCACCGCGGCGCTCGAGCTGGCCATCTCCGAGGGGCGCGCCGACGCCGCGGTCCACTCTGCCAAGGACCTGCCCGGCGACCTCGCCGCCGGGCTGGGGGTGGCCGCCTTCCTGGAACGGGCGGACTGCCGTGACGCCCTGGTCACCCGCGACGGACGGGGGCTCGCGACCCTCGAGGCCGGCTCCGTCATCGGCACGAGCAGCGCACGGCGCGCCGCCTTCCTCGCGGTGCTGCACCCCGAGCTGGTGGTGGTGCCGCTCCGCGGCAACGTGGACACCCGGCTGCGCAGGCTCGAGGAGGGGGAGGTCGATGGGCTGATCCTCGCCTGTGCGGGTCTCGACCGGATCGGGGCGGCCGGGCGCATCAGCGAGAGGCTCGACCCACGGATCTTCGTCCCCGCCCCCTGCCAGGGTGCGATCGCCATCGAGACCCGGAGTGGGGGTGATGCCGCGGTTGCCTGCGCCCCGGTGGACCACCCGCCGACCCGCGTGGCCGCCGCCGCCGAGCGCGCCGTGCTCGCCGGCCTCGGCGGGGGCTGCCTGCTGCCGCTCGGCGCCTGGGCGCGCCTGGAGGACGGCCGGCTTGTCCTCACTGCGGCCCTTGATGCCGGCGGGGCCCTCCGCCGGGTCGAGCTGGCCGGGGATGCCGCCGCCCCGGAGGAGCTCGGGGAGCGGGTCGCAGCGAGGCTGCGATGACCGCGACGCCGGGCCGGCCCCTCACCGGCCGCCGGGTGCTGGTCACCCGGGCGATTGGCCAGGCCGCGCCGCTCTCCCAGGAGCTGCGCCAGCTGGGGGCCGTCGTGATCGAGATCCCCGCCATCGCCATCCAGCCGGTCGCGTCGGCTGACCAGCTGCGGGACGCGGCGCGATCCCTTCGCGGTCATCGCCCACCCCGGTGGGTGGCCGTCACCAGCTCCAATGCGGCGGACGCGCTCCGCGCCCTCAGCCTGCCCGAGGATCTCGCCGGCATCCGGGTCGCAGCGGTCGGCGAGCCGACGGCTCGCGCCCTGCGCGAGATCGGCGTCAACGTCGAGCTGGTGGCGCCGGGGACGGGGGCCGGAGCTCTCGCGGACCAGCTCATCGGGGCAGGGGCGGGTGACGGCGCACTCTGGCTCCCCCAGGGAGAGGCCGCCCGGGCCGAGCTGGGCGACCGGCTCCGCGAGGCGGGAGCGGAGGTCACGGTCACCGTCTGCTATCGGACGGTCCCGGTGGCCGGGCTGCGCCGGCTCCTGGTCCCCGTCTTCGCGGAGCGCGTCGACGCGGTGACGCTCCTCAGTCCCAGCGCCGTCGAGGCGGTGATCGCCGCCGTCGGGCCCGGCGCCCTCTGCGGTCTGAGCGTGGTCTGCGTCGGCACCACGACAGCGGAGGCGCTGCGACGCCACGGGCTCACCCCGGTGGTGGCGACCCGCGGCGACGCCGAAGGGGTGGCCGCGGCGGTGGCGGGCGCCCTCCGCTGATGAGTAACCTGGGGCGGCCATGCCCTTCCCTGCGGAGCGACCCCGGCGCCTGCGGCGCACCCCGGCCCTGCGCCGGCTGGCCCGCGAGACCCGGCTGAGCGTCTCCTCGCTGGTCCTGCCGCTCTTTGTCCGCGAGGGCATCACGGCTCCGGTCACCATCCCCAGCCTGCCCGGGCACCGGCAGGAGACGGTCGACACCATCGGGGCCGCGGTGGAGCAGGCGCTGGGCGCCGGAGTGGGTGCCGTGCTCCTCTTCGGGGTCCCGGGACGCAAGGACGCCACCGGCTCGGAGGCGTGGAACGCCGACGGGATCGTCCAGTCCGCGCTGCGATCGCTCCGGGACCGCTTCGGAGACGACTGCGTGCTGATCGCCGACTGCTGCCTCGACGAGTACACCGACCACGGCCATTGCGGGGTCCTCCGCGAGGACGGGTCGGTGGACAACGACGCCACCCTCCTGCTCTATGCGAAGGCTGCCGTCGCCCAGGCGAGGGCGGGGGCCGACGTCATCGCCCCGAGCGGGATGATGGACGGCCAGGTCGCGGCGATCCGGTCCGCCCTCGACGCCGCGGGGTTCGCCGAGACCTCGATCCTCGCCTACAGCGCCAAGTACGCGTCGGTGATGTACGGGCCCTTCCGAGATGCCGCCGACTGCGCTCCGCGGAGCGGCGACCGGCGCGGCTATCAGATGGACGTGGGCAACGCCCGGGAGGCGGTTCGCGAGGCCCGGCTGGACGTCGCCGAGGGGGCGGACATGGTGATGGTCAAGCCGGCGCTCACCTGCCTCGACGTGATCGGACGGGTCCGGGAGGCCGTCGATGTTCCCCTCGCCGCCTACAGCGTGAGTGGCGAGTACGCGATGATCGCCCACGCTGCACGAGCCGGCGCCTTCGATGAGCGAGCCGCGGCCCTCGAGGCCCTCACCGCCATCCACCGCGCCGGCGCCGACATCATCATCAGCTACCACGCGCTCCAGGCAGCGCGGTGGCTTCGTGAGGAGTGACCGAGGACCAGGATGAAGCCCCCCACCACCCCGCGCCGACTTCCCTTCATCATCGCCGCGACCGCGACCCTGGTGGTCGCCGCCGTCGCCGGAGCGATCGCGCTCGACCAGGCCGACGGCGGCACGCCGACCGGCGTGGCCACCGCGACTGCGTCCGCGACCGCCTCCGCGAGCGCCTCCGCGACCGCCACACCGACGGCGACCGCGCCCGTGACGCCGATCGCCGCGGTCGCCGTGGCCGGTACGCCGTGCAGCTCGGCGACCTTCGGCGCCGATCTCAGTGCGCTCAACGCGCCCAGCAACGTGCACGTCTACAGCACCGAGCCGGCCATGACCATCGACACCAGCGAGCTCTACCAGGTGGTGCTCGACACCGACCGCGGTGACATCACCCTCTGCCTCGAACCCAGCCTGGCTCCGGACACGGTCAACGTCATCGTCACCCTGGTCCGCAACGGCTACTACAACGGCATCCCCTTCCACCGGGTCTGTCCCGACACAGCCGACAGCTCGTGCGGCGGCTCGCTGGACATCGCCCAGGTCGGTGACCCCAACTGCATCGGCAACATCCATGCCAGCACGTGCGGTCAGGGTGGCCCCGGCTTCACCTTCGACGACGAGACGGTGAAGGGTTCGTACACCACCGGCAGCGTGGCCATGGCCAACAGTGGGGCCAACACCAACGGCTCCCAGTTCTTCATCTGCACGGGCGATGACAGCTCGATCCTCGCCAAGAGCTACAACCTCTTCGGTGTGGTCTCGTCCGGCCTCAACGTGGCCCAGGCCCTCCAGGAGGGTGACGTGATCAACACGGCGACGGTGCAGGAGCAGAGCTGATCGGGGCGGCCCGATGAGTGACCCGACGTCGATCCGGCTTCGCGAGCGCGCTGCGCGCGTGATGCCGGGCGGCGTCTCCAGCCCGGTCCGGGCCTACACGGCGGTGGGCGGTGAGCCCCCGATGATCGCCTCCGCGGACGGCGCGCACCTGGTCGATGCCGACGGCGGTCGCTACGTCGACTTCGTGCTCGCCTACGGTCCGCACATCCTCGGCCACAACCCACCCGAGGTCGTGGACGCGCTGCGCCGTCAATTGGACCGTGGAGTCGCCTACGGCCACACCGCCCTGCTCGAGGTCGAGCTGGCGGAGCGGGTCTGCGCCGCCCTCCCGAGCGTGGAGATGGTCCGCTTCGTCAACTCCGGGACCGAGGCGACCATGTCCGCGCTCCGTCTGGCGCGGGCCGCAACCGGTCGCGACCTCGTGGTCAAGTTCGCGGGCGGTTACCACGGGCATGCCGACGCGCTGCTCGCCGCCGCGGGCAGCGGGGTGGCGACGCTCGCGCTGCCCGGGTCGGCGGGCGTCCCCCGGGGCGCGGTCGCCGACACCCTGGTGCTCCCCTACAACTCCGCCGCCGCCGCCGTCGAGGCCTTCGCGCTCCATGGCGACCGGATCGCCGCGGTCATCGTCGAGCCGGTGGCCGGCAACATGGGCTGCGTGCCGCCGCTGCCCGGCTTCCTCGAGGAGCTGCGCCGTGTCACCCGCGAGCGCGGTGCCCTGCTCGTCTTCGACGAGGTCATGACCGGGTTCCGCGTGGCCTACGGCGGCGCCCAGCTGCTCTACGGTGTCCAGCCCGACCTGACCTGCCTAGGCAAGGTGATCGGGGGCGGGCTTCCGGTCGGCGCCTACGGGGGAGCCCGGGCGCTGATGGAGCAGGTCGCGCCCCTCGGCCCGGTCTACCAGGCCGGCACGCTCTCCGGCAACCCCCTCGCCATGGCGGCGGGGATCGCGGTCCTCGACCGTCTGCGCACCGGCGACGCCTACAGCCGCCTGGAGTCGCTGAGCGGCCGCCTGGGCGACGGTCTGCGCACCGTCGCCCAGGCCGCGTCGGTCCCCTGTGCGGTCAACCGGGTGGGCAGCATGGTCACCGCCTTCCTCGGGGTGGAGCGGGTCGACGACTATGACGGCGCCCGGCGGAGCGACCTCCAGGCCTTCGCGCGGGTCCACCGCGCCTGGCGGGAGGCCGGGGTGCTCTGGCCGCCCTCCCAGTTCGAGACGGCCTTCGTGAGCACCGCCCACGAGGTCGCCGACATCGATCGGGCGGTCTCGGCCTTCGCCGGGGCGATCCGCGGCGGTGGCCCCGCCGGGGAGTGCTGAGGGCGCACCTGCATGGGGCCCGCGGTGCAGGGCACCCTCTCCTCCAGCGTCGCGGGTGCCACAGTCAGGACCTCTGACCCCAGATGGTGGGGGCCGAAGGACCCGGTGGTAGACTGACCCTCAGCCGGGTGCTTCCTCACCCGGCCGCACGACTGAGGGGTACGGCACATGGATCGTCTCTTCTACCTCATCCCGCTGGTCCTGATCATCGTCCTGCTCTTCGGCGGGGCATCCAAGCTCCCCGAGATCGGGGCGGCGACCGGACGGGCCATTCGGGAGTTCCGGAGCGCCGTGTCGGGCGGCCCGGACACCCCCGCACCGGGCACCGCGGCTCCACCCGCCGGCCAGCCGGGCGGCTGGTCCCAGGCCGGCTGGTCCCAGGCCGGCCAGTGGAACGCGCCGGGAGACCGGCCCGCCGCGACCGTTCCCGACGACACGCTCCGGCCCTGAGCCAGACCGTGGCCGGCGCCTGCCGCGCCGCCCAGGTGATCGGCTCGCGATGAGGGGGAGCTGAGGTGGCACTCGGGATACTCCGCCGTGGGGGGCCGCGCATGGTCGCCCCCAGCGCGGATGGGGACGAGCGCCGGATGACGGTCGTCGAGCACCTCCAGGACCTGCGGCGCGTCCTGATCGTCTCGCTCTCCGTCTGGGCGGCCGGCACCGTGGTGGCCGCGGTCTTCAACCACTTCCTGCTCGGGGTGCTCGAGTACCCGCTGACCCACGTGCTCGCCACCCACAACCACCTGATCTCCAAGCCGATCATCACCAGCCCCACCGAGCTGGTGACGATCCCCGTCGAGGTGGCCATGGTCGGCGGGCTGGTGATCGCCCTCCCGGTCATCCTCTGGCAGCTCTGGACCTTCGTCTCCCCCGGGCTGCGGCGGGCCGAGCGGCGCTTCGCCCTTCCCTTGGTCGCCTCAGCCCTCATCCTCTTCGGAGCCGGCGCGTGCCTCGCCTATTTCCTGATGCCGCTCTGGCTCAACCTGCTGACCAGCATCGTCGGCGGCAACGCCATCTTCTTCCCCGATCTCAACCAGTACCTCTCCTTCCTCACCCTGCTCATCGTCGCCTTCGGGGTGACCTTCGAGCTGCCCGTGGTCATCGTCCTGCTCGGTCTCCTCGGGGTCATCTCGTCGGGCTGGCTGCGGCGCCGCCGCAAGTGGGCCTGGGGGGTCATCGTCCTCGGCGCCGAGCTGGTCACCCCGGGTGTGGACCCCTTCACGCCTCTCGTCCTGGCCCTCCCGCTGGTCGGGCTCTTCGAGCTCTCCGTGCTCGTCCTGGCCAAGCCGCTGCGGCGCTGAAGTCCCGTACACTGCCCCGGCCATGCGCCCCGACGGCCGCGCCCCCGACGAGCTGCGCCCCACCCTCATCGAGGTGGGCGTCCTGCCCTACCCCGAGGGGAGCTGCATGATCTCGACGGGGCTGACCAAGGTCCTCTGCTCCGCCACCGTCGAGGAGCGGGTCCCCCCGTTCCGCAAGGGCGGCGGGCTGGGATGGGTGACCGCCGAGTACGCGATGCTCCCGCGCAGCACCCAGACCAGGACGGAGCGTGACGGTCGCAAGGGGCGGATCGACGGCCGGTCCCAGGAGATCCAGCGGCTCATCGGGCGCAGCCTCCGCGCCGCGGTCGACTTCTCCGCGCTCGGGGAGCGCTCGATCCTCATCGACTGCGACGTCATCGTCGCGGACGGTGGCACGCGCACGGCGGCGATCACCGGCGGGTACGTCGCCCTCGCCCTTGCCATCCGGGCCTTGGAGGAGGCGCGGGTGATCGGGCCCAAGGTGCTCCGCCGGCAGGTGGCGGCGGTGTCGGCGGGGATCGTGGGTGGTGAGCCGCGTCTCGATCTCTGTTACCTCGAGGACTCCGCTGCCGACACCGATCTCAACTGCGTGGGAGCCGACGACGGCCGCTTCATCGAGATCCAGGGGACGGCGGAGGGCGCACCCTTCAGCCGCCAGGAGCTCGACCGCCTGCTGGCCCTCGCCGACGTGGGCATGACCCGGCTCTTCGCCGCTCAGGCGGAGGCGCTGGGGACCGGGATCCAGATCGGGTGAGGGTGGCGGTGGCGAGCCGCAACCCGGGCAAGCTCGCGGAGCTGCGGCGCCTTCTGGCCGGTCATCCCTGGGACCTCGTCGATCTGGACAGTGCGGGCTTCTCCGAGGAGCTGGAGGAGCCCGGCGCCACCTACGACGAGAATTCCGCGCTGAAGGCGCAGGCCGTCTGCGCTGCCACCGGGCTGCCCGCGCTGGCCGACGACTCCGGCATCGAGGTGCCCGCCCTCGGCGGCTGGCCGGGGCCGGCATCGGCGCGCTGGATGGGTGAGGCGGCCACCGACGCCGAGCGTCTCCGCGGCCTGCTCACCGAGGTGGAGCGCCGCTGCCCGGACGACCCGCGGGCCCGCTACGTCTGCGTCGTGACCCTGGCCCGGCCGGGGATGGCGGCGGTCTCCGCGCGAGGGGAGACCGCCGGGGTCCTGGTCGCGCCCAGCGGCTCCGGCGGGTTCGGCTACGATCCCTCCTTCCTGAGCGACGACCTCGGCATCACCTTCGGTGAGGCGACCGCCGACGCCAAGGACGGGGTCAGCCACCGAGCCCGCGCCCTCGCAGCGCTCCTCGCGGAGCTGGATGCGGAGGACGACCGCCGGGATTCCCGGGCGTGAGCCGCGGGCGCTCCCTGGAGGCGTGAGCCGTGCGCTCTCCCGGGTGGGCTGGGCCGTGCACTCTCCCATGGTGGGTGAGCCGTGCGATGTCCACGGCGGTGACCCATGCCCAGCTCCGCCTGGGAGCGACGTGTTGAGCGCGGCGGCTCCGGGTATGCTCCGAGCGTTTCCTTTCATATCCGCATGACGCCCGCGGCCCAGAGCGCTCGTGCATCCGGAGAGCTGAACCGTGGCAGATCGCCAAGCCGAGCGTGAGTACGACATCGTCATCGTGGGCGGGGGCCCGGCGGGGCTGACCGCAGCCCTCTACGCGGGCCGCAACAAGGTGCGGGCGGTCCTCCTGGAGGGCAAGGGCGCCGTCGTCGACGGGGCGCTCATGGGGGCCGGCGGGCAGCTGCTCAACACCGAGCTGATCGAGGACTACCCGGGCGTGAGGTCGATCCTCGGGCCGGACCTGGCTCAGATCATGACCGACCAGGCGGCTCAGTTCGGCACCGAGATGCTCGCCGCCGCGGTCGAGCGCATCCGGGTGGAGCCGGACGGGACCAAGGTGGTGGAGACCGACCAGGGCGAGCTGCGCGCACCCGCCGTGATCATCACCGCCGGGGGCAACCCCCGCAAGCTGGGCATCCCCGGGGAGGCCGAGCTCGCCGGCGTGGGCGTTTCGTACTGCGCCGTCTGCGACGGCGCCTTTTTCCAGGGCGTCCACCTGGCCGTCGTGGGCGGGGGCGATGCCGCCGTGGAGGAGGGCCTCTTCCTGACCCGCTACGCCAGCCGCGTCACCATCATCCACCGCCGTGGCGAGTTCCGCGCCCAGCCCATCCTGGTCGAGGAGGCCCGGGAGAATCCCAAGGTCGACTTCCTCTTCGACACCGTGGTCGAGGCCATCGAGGGCACCTCCAAGGTGAGCAGCCTCCGGCTGCGCAACGTCGTCACCGGCGAGCGGTCCAGCCTCGACGTGGGAGGCGTGTTCATCTTCGTCGGCTTCCTGCCCAACACCGGGCTGGTGGACACCCACGTCGACCACGACGCGGCCGGGTACTACGTGACCAATCCCCAGACCATGGAGACGAGCGTTTCCGGCATCTTCGCGGCCGGTGACGTCCGCAGCCAGCTGACCCGCCAGGTCACCACCGCGGTCGGCGACGCGACCACCGCCACCATCGCCGCCACCAAGTGGGTGGAGGAGCGCGCCCGCCGGCTGAGGGTGGGGAGCGCCGAGGTCCGGTGACGGAGCCCCGGGACCGGCCCCGGCGGGTCACCAGCATCGCCACCCGCAGGGGAGACGGAGGCGAGACCAGCCTCCTCTTCGGGGGTCGCGTGGCCAAGGACGATCCCCATGCGGAGGCGTGCGGCGCGGTCGACGAGGCGGTGTCGGCGCTCGGGGTCGCCCGTGCCCAGGAGGGCGACGGTGGGCGTGCGGCGCGCCTGCTCGCCATCCAGCGGGATCTCTTCACCGTCGGAGCCGAGCTGGCGACCGGGCTCGGGGAGCGGGCCCGTCTCGAGCGTCACTTCGCCACCGTGACGGCGGCGATGGTCGGGGGACTCGACGCCCAGCTGGCCGAGCTGGAGTCCCGCGTGCCGCTGCCCGCTGGCTTCGTCGTCCCCGGCGGCACGCCGGTCGCCGCTGCGATCGACCTGGCCCGCACCCTGGTGCGGAGAGCGGAGCGCCGCGCCGTCAGCCTCCAGCGCGCCGGTCTGCTGGAGAACCCCGAGGTTCTCCGCTACCTCAACCGCCTGAGCGACCTCCTCTTCATGGTCGCCCGGGAGGCGGAGCAGGGCGCGACCCTCCTCCGCCGGCCGGCGGACAGCTGAACCAGGCTGGCCGTTCCGACCAAGGGCGCGGGTCGCGTCTGTTCGCGATGGCCATGTTGTCCATTCCGGACAGGTACTCGGGGATCATCTCGTCTCCGGGGCGGATGCTTTGCGCGCCGGGCACCGCGATGATCGGGACATGCTCTACGACCAACTCTTCGTCAGCATGGAGCGGGCGCGCTGGAATCTGAGCCGCGACATCGACCTCGACGCCATCGAGCCGGCCGCGCTCACCCCCGAATGGATCCTCCAGGTGCACGAGGTCTGCCGGGATCAGCTCGCGGCCCTCGGAGCCACCGAGATGTTCCTCGACGGCTTCCGCACCGACATCGATTTCTGCAGCTTCGTCTCGGTGTGGTTCTACGAGGAGATGGAGCACCACCTGGTCCTGCGCAAGTACCTGGAGCATCTCGGTGAGGCGGTGGAGGAGCTGGCGCCGCCGCGGGTGCCGGCCGGTAGCGGCGACGCGCCGGCGATCGACGCCCTGACCCTGCGATTCCTGGGTGAGCAGCGGCTGGCGCAGCGGTACGCGGCCCTGGCCGCCAGCGTCCCCGAGCCGGTGCTGGGGCGGATCTTCACCACTCTCGCCGCCGGTGAGGCGCGCCATGCGGCCGCCTACGCCACCTACCTGCGCCGCGCGGTCACCCGGCAGCCGGCCGAGCTTCCCGGCGTGCTCCGCCTCGTCCTCTGGAGGCTGCGGGGCGGGGACGAAGCGGCCCCGGCCGTGGCCGCAGACGGCGGCTCCGGCGGCTCGGCGGCGCCGCCGCGTGAGGATCGCCACTTCATCCGCCGCATGCAGGTGCTTTGCCGTCTGCTCGCCCCCGACTCCACCCCCGTCTCCACCCTCGTCGCGGAGGAGGAGCTGCCCGGCCTCAGGCCGGCAGCAGCCGGCGTGCTCTGAGGGCCAGCCAGAGCAGGTGACGCCGGGCCGGGTCGTCGATCGGCAGCCCGCGCTCGCGGATCCGCTGAAGCCGATACACGACGGTGTGGCGGTGGATGCCGAGCTTGACCGCAGCCTCGCCCAGGCCGGAGGTGGAGAGCACCGCCTCCAGGGTGTCGTGCAACTCGCCGTGCCGGTCCACCCCCGGAGCGGTCAGGGGTCCGAGGACACTCGCGACGAAGCGCCGCATCGCCTCCGGGTCGGTGTCGAGGACGGCGAAGACGCCCAGCTCGGCGTCGTCGTGGATCCTCCGCTCGGGCATCAGCCGCTGGCCGACATCGAGGGCCCGCTGAGCCCGGTGCGACGCGTCGCCGACGTCGCCCAGCCGGTCGGCCACCGGGCCGATCCCGAAGACGACACCCGGGTTGCCCGCGGCGGCCGCCGTGCAGGTCGGGAGGTGGTCGATGCGAGGGTCGACGAGCAGCATCCAGGTGTCCTCGGACACCGAGACCGTCAGGGCACGCAGCGGGCGCACCACCTGCTCGGCCAGCTGGTCCTGATCGCCGGGCCAGACGCAGGTGACCACCCGGTACGGAGGAGTGAGGTCGAGCTCGCAGGCCGCCGCGGCGCGGCGCAGCTCGGGGGAGACGTCGCCGGCGAGAAGCCGGTGGAGGACCCGGTCCCGCTCCTGGTCGCGGCGCCGCAGCAGGCGCTCGCGCCGCTCGAGGTAGGCGGCGCCGACCGCCGCGGAGATCTCGTCGAGGTAGTCGATGACCTGGGCGGCGAGGGCGATGAGGGTCGTCTGGGGCATCTCGTGCTCGCGGGCGACGGTGCCGACGACCT